>JAABUK010003418.1_pt1 | contig 26841 bp, 37 predicted proteins | sample 5559141 | NCBI WGS metagenome assembly JAABUK01 (sample SAMN10711869, study PRJNA513367) | rock metagenome | isolation source: Antarctica rocks | place: Antarctica: Victoria Land, Pudding Butte nord | collected 2016-01-03
AAAGTTTTCACTTCGCTCGTCCTTTTTTATGCATCCATCATAAGTCACAACAGTGGTGCTCCCACTGACATCTCAGTGGGAGCACCATAAGTTACAACATCTCCGGACGGCTCCGCGTAAGTTCGTCAGCAGTGCAGGCATGGACGAGTCGCTGGGCTTAATGTTGTAGCCTCGATCTGAACCATTCATACGGAACCTTCCCGTGATATCGACCCGTCAATCCCCCGCCATCGTTGCCCTATGTGTAGAGCTGAGTATGCGCTCGTGCTTCGCGTATCGATCAGTGGAAGACGTCAGAAGGGTATGATGACTCCTTGCCCTCCTTGGAGATTGGATGATCAATTCTGAGCCTTACGAGACGTCTTGATCCGTTGATGGAGCCTTAACGAGCAAAGAGTAGGCCTCACCACTTTCCATCATCTCCGAGCTTGTGTTTATGTACCCTGATCCAATGAAACGTTGACTTCGGCGATCTGGATCTTTCTCAAAGATCCGAAACCCCAACGGATGAAAGCTGGGGCAACATGATCGGAATTGGATCTTCTTTGCGTGGAAGCAAGTTCCTTGTGTGCTATAACGGGGTCGGACGCTGCCCTCACAGTAGAGGTGTATCGAGTTCCATGGATCGAGGATGCATGAACTATGTAGTCATGGGCTCGATTGACTGTCGGAAGGGTCATACCGACGGATATAGATCGCCCACATGTTGGATTTCAGCCACCTTTATGTAGGTGTTTGATTGTAGAAGGGTATGTATGTCCGAGATGACGGGGAAGTGCTGCCAACTCGGCCTGCTAGCTAGCTAGATAGGCGGTGCAGTTTACACGCCTTTTAACAATTCCAGCATATGGAGTCAGGCACGATCCCTCGTGCCGGGATAAACAGACCCGGGTTCCCTTGTTAACCCGTCTCTAACAGCATAGACGAGTGTTATACGCAAATCAATATCGGCCCCTCACACCAACATCATCGTCATGTCTTCGACACCCCCTCTCCCAGGTCCAGACAGCTTCGATGACCGTATGTGCCCCGTTCCCGTCCCGCCTTGCCTCATCTCCATTCTCCCTTCTCCCTTCCCCCTCCTCGCTCCTACCTCCATTACCCCTCCTCCTTCATCCAGGAATGACCCCTCGCAGGATCCCCAAACCCACCCCCGAACGCCGACCGATCCTCCCGCACATCACCCCTCTCACCTCGACCCCACCTCTTCGGATCCCCCTCTTCCCCTTCGTCCTCCGCCCCATCCTCATCCCCCTCCTCGTCCTCATCCGACAGACCGACCGGGCGAGCGTCAGAAGTAATGAGTATGGACGACTACCGCGGTCTCCGAGCGAAGACCACCTACCGGGGCATGGCCACCGGTCTCCTAGGCGCCGTCGTCCTCAGTACGCTTCCACTCTACTTCGGACTCTCCTCTTGAAGGAGTCGGATGAATTGGGCTGATGGATTGGTAGCGTTTGGACTGAGCAAGTTTGGGCCGAAGAGGATTACCAGCAACTCGCTCTCTCTCATCGGGCTCTGTACGTCATTTTCGTCCCAGCTCAAGTTGGTCCAAGCTGATAGTGAGGGCTAGTGAGTGGAGCTGGGATCTCGTACTTCTCTTCGCAGCAGCTGTTATCGACTGAGCTTGCGAAGATACGGGCGAAATCACTGGCCAGGATCCAGCCTCAAGCGGAGAGTGGTGGTGCCTTGCTAAGCGATAGCGCATTCATGGATGACGCTCAACCAGCACTATCCGATCCCATACCGAATGAACCTGATCGAACTCCTATACAGCCAGCTGGCCGGACACGACGAGATGCGCATGGCGAAGTGGAAGGAGAGGCTCAGATGTGGGATACATACTCCCGTCCTGGCATTCCTAGGAGCGATGTATGATTGGCAGCACAGAGCAAGCATCAAGATGCGCTGACTACCGAGCGGGAAAGCTCGCTCCCTTCCCCATCTCCCTTTTCTGGATCCCTCTCCCCGTCCGTTTCCATTTCCCGGCCCACATTCGGACGAGACAACGTGGATCTGCCCACCACCTTCCTTAAGGGTGACGGTGTGTCTAAGCCGTTTAATGTTTCCCGACCGGCAGAGGAGGAGCTAGGTGAGCCTTGTTGGTGAGGGATACTCCAAGCGCGTGAGGCCTGTCGGGAACTGGCGCGGCTATCGACGTAGGTGCTGCTGCGGGAGGTAGAAGGGAAGGACCCAGGAGGAACAGGCGAGGAGAGGGTCAACAGCAGGGATTTGAGGTTGGGTAAAGTGTGTCGCAGCTCGATGAGGCGGATGTTGGCTTCTTGCATGAGCTGCGCACGTCAGAGCAGGATCAAAGAGGATGGAGGAGGACGGACCATCTCAATGTCCTTGTTGAGAAGGAACACGGCGTACTCGTACCGATACCTCTCCACGCCTTTCGCATATAAGGGAAAGCTGAGCAGCTTAGCTTTGTAACCAATGAGGGGGATCACACACGATCGTGGGCCCTGCATGACTGAGACCACATCCTTGACAAGACTCCGACTCCCCGCACAGGTGACAGGATAAGGCAACCCTCCCGCCGCTCCACCAAGGTTACCTAAGATCTGCACGACCATAGCGACGTATCCGAGAGCAGCTGCAGTAGTCCGCTCGTCCACTTTGACGCCTGGCATCGATAATGGCGGAGCGGGCTCTTTCGGGCCTGCGGGTATAGGCAAAGGAACGTTCAAGATGGAGTAGAGGAGTGAGGAGGGATTGAGCGGGATGATAGGGAAGAGCCCGTCGAGGGATTGGACGTGATGAGCACGGTAGTGATGGATTGTTGGCTGCAGAGCGGCTCGCTCGGATCTGCGAAGATCAGCTTCAAGCCGAACAAGGGGGAAGAGGCTGACTCCACGGAGCGAATCTGCCTCTCCAATTCGAGCAAGGAGCCACGAAGGAGATCGTCCCCGTCATCGGCATGAGACAGATGCGATCGCCTCTCGTCGATCTCTTGCTTGCGTAGCGTGATCCGGGCTTGGCCTGTACCGCTCAGCCTTTCGTCCACAATACTCAGCACCTACTTTCACGCGTCGCTTTCTCCACCTCGCCGACTTTTTCACCTATCCAACGTACCTTCTCCGTCCTCTTGTCAACATCCCGGCGCTAGAGCCGTCAGCTAAGCGCAAGATGAACGGTCATGACTGACCAGAGCCCGCCAGTCCACATCATCGGCAAGCAATCGGTCGATCTTCCCCTGCACCTCCCTGATACTCCGTTCCGTATCCATGATGACCGCCTGCATGTTCACGAGTCTGCTTCGTTAGCGAGATCAAAGAATGAGGGTAGACGTACTGGTGTAGTCCACCAACCCCGACACCCTGCTTCATTCGTGTTTCCCGTAGACTCCGCTCGACCACCCCGTGTACCGTCTCTCTCGCCTTTACGTTCCTTCCCCCATGCTCGCGGTTAGGAGAATCCCCATGAGGAAGGTAGAACAACGGCTCCGGATCTGACGAAACCGTAAGTTGCAGCGTGTTGTCCGGTAGCTTCGTGTTGTCCGGTAGCTTCCCATCTTTCTTGGTCCTCCTGAATCGAGCGAGGTCCACTACACCGGATAAGGCATCCAGCTTCCGCCATCCTTCCTCCGCTTCATACCACACCTCCAACTCGATTGACTGAGACGCAGATTCCTCGATGGTGAGCCACGGTGCGAAATCATTTTCCGGCGTGATATCCAGGAAGCGAGGATGAGTAGACGGAAGGTGGATGGGCGATATGTAGAATGGAGTCACGGCTTCTGGACGGGAATCAGGGATGGAAGGGGACCTTGGGATGGAGGAGTGGGATTTCGAGCCAGCGAGAAGTGATGGACGAGGGGAGGACAGGCCCGGTCTTCGGAAGCCGGAGTAGCTGCCTGAGCGGACCAGTCCTGGGGGAATAGGCTTTCGTGCGGAGTTAGACCTGACCAAGGGGGGTTTGTTGTCGAGGCCAAACTGAGAACTGGCTTGAGGTGAGGATCGGAATGATGGTGAAGTGAGGGAGGTGGTCCGTGTCCGAGTTGAGTCGGTCGAAAATACTGAGCTTCGGGACGAAGAGGAGGAAAGGGGTGGTCTGATTCGTCCGGTAAACGGGACAGAAGGAGCCGAGGTTGAAGATGGACTCCTTGGCACAGTACGTTTCCCGGGACCATTGGGCAAGTTCGTAGGCGTCTTATTACCGCTGTTCGTCCGCTTCGGCATCGGCAGTCTCGGGTCCTCCTTCTCCGTGATAACTTTGGATGGGGCAGGCGGGACCTTGAGCACGACGAAACACCTCGTCAACCTCCTCTTCCCCTGCTCGACCATCACCATCTGCTCATCCATCGACCCATGGAGGTGCGATCCCATACTTTCGCCTCCAGCGCCATGTCCAGACTCCAGAGCTTCTCCAGCTAACGTCGGTGCTCTCGGGCGAGTCGTCCGGACCCGCTGAGGTATAGTCGGGGAGACGGTCGAAGTGGAAGTCGACCGTTCGCGGCGGGGAGAAGCGGAACTCCGACGGCGAAGGGGGACAAGTCCTTCTGGTGAGGATGATAGGCGGGAGGACTCGCCGAGAGTGTACCCCTCGCCTTCGGATTCGGGTGGGGGTTCGAGGATGAGCTTCGAAGCGAGCGGGAGGGACTCGGGGAGGGTGAGCTGGTAGATCCGGATCCTGAGAGACTTTGAGACAGGACGAAAAGTGTGAGAAAGCCGTACCCTGTGATGTGACGGATACGACGGTGCGGGTTGACGTCCTCACCATCACTGCCCGGCTCATCGATCCCCTCCGCTCGTTGCTCCATATCCGCGCTAGCTCCCTCGATTCAGCGTTTCAACAGGCGTATGCTGTATCGTCTCCTGACGAGGCGCATCGCCGGTCAAAGATGGCGTGTGTTTGGGGCACAGGTTGCTGTCGGTTTTGTATGTGCACGAGCAAGAGAACCGGAGCATGGGGTTCGGGTGGGGCGCCATTATTATCACCGGGACACTCGGTTGCTTGTGACCGAGGTTGTTGATGATTTCTTTCGAGAAACATAAACTTTTCACCTTCCATTTCATATCATCATTGCGCGACCCGGACCAAAGACCATTTCTGGGCTGCTCTGAAGCCGCATTCTTATTCGAGAGGGAAGATCGACCATTTTCGTCGACTGATAAGCTCGCCCAACTTTGTACTCCGAGTCGCCATCGCTTGATAATCCAATTGCGACTGCAGAGGAATCGGTAAACCATCGCGACCTGGGACGCTATGACGAGTGACGCCAATGGGAACGGCCTTCCGAGAGGAATGCCCATATGTGAGTGCTTCTTTCTCATTCTTCTGATGATGCAGTGGTCATCGTCGGGACGAGATGTTGAAGCTGACGACACCCAGTATCCAGCCCACCTCCCGTCATCGAATCTTCCAGTACGTCTCCTCTACTCAGGGCATCGTCATACTCCATACACCCTCCTTGGCAACTGCTTATGCTCTCTAGCCTGTCGACAATGCGCAAAACCCTTCAACCCGATCTGGAGGCGAGCTCACGCCTGCGGCCACTGCGGCTACGAGTACTGTTCAGCCTGTATATCCGACGGCCAAGCCCTGATGCCTCGTCGAGCGGACGACACCTCGACACCTTCCGGTCCATTAGCCGAGTTCCGGGCTGGGTTAGGGCTGGACGAGAAGAAATCTGGCCTGAATGGGTATGAGGTGGAGAGTGTCTGTTTGCCTTGTTTGGCTATGCTCCAGGGTGAGTCGGGTGCGGTTGGGATGGACGTAGATGATAAGAGATAGTTACGGTGGCTCCGATCTCGATACTGCGGAGTTTTCCGCTGAAGAGGTTGAAAGAATATCTGGCGGCTTACGACATACCGTGTGTCGGGCCGAGGGAGAAGGAGGATTTTGTGCAGGCCGTGGTCAAAGCCAGAAACCCTGGGACGGGGTGCTTGGCGCCAGAAGCTGAAGTGAGCGATCTGGTTGCTTCTGTATAAATTATTCTATGAACGAGAGCTGACGCCTGAATAGAGCTACTACCGGAGACGATCAGTCCCGAAACACGGCGAAGCGCCTAACCGGAACCCTGCTCCTGCTACTCGCGCCCGACCACCTCCATCGACTCAAGCTCGACCCTCACCTCCAATTGGTACCCGCCCTGCCACTCGATCACAAGCGGCTCCATCGCAGGCACGTCCACGGCAACCGCAACCACAACCCCATTACCGACCTCCCCCTCCTCATGCCCAAGCTCGACCGCCGCCACCTCGATCCGCTCCTGTCCCTCGACAGCCAGCTCCCCCAGTACCGACTATTCTATCTCTCGTCAGCCTGCCGGCGTCATACCTGTCTTCATTGAGTATCGGGACGCTCAAGGCGATATTATATGAGAACCACGTGAAGGTGGATTTCAAGCAGGTGCTGGAGAAGTGAGTCGACACAGTCCAGATTGCCCATCCAGTTGAAATGATCTCTTGGCTTCGACTATGCTGACTCCAAATCTTCTAGGGAAGAGCTCATCAAACGTGTATACGAGTTGGTGACGGACGAGCGGAAGCGATTAGAACGACAACGAATAGAGGAAGAACGTCTCGCCAACGGAGAAGCGACCGAGTTGATACCTGAGAATGGAGAGGACGGGGATGGAATCAGGAAATCGACGGATACGAGAGTACCGACGGGCCCGATGCCGGAGATTGAGCGGGGCCTGTGTGTGGTTTGTCAGGATGAGGAGGCGACGCTGGCTGTGGTTGATTGCGGGTGCGTCGTCCGTGTTTCTCGTTGGATTCAGCTAATCTCAGTCCTCAGGCATCTGGCTATGTGTGCTCGTAAGTTCATGATCCTGACTAGCGCGAAAACTGAGAATGGCAGATTGTTCGGACCTGATCATGGCGACGAGCCAAGAATGTCCGTTGTGTCGGACGAGGATTGTCACCCCGTACGTCATCCGACCGCTTCTCACTCCCAGGCTGACGAGTTACGAAGACAACGGCTCATCCGGATATACCGTGTTTGATCACGATCTTTACAGCATTGACTGGAAGCTGGTAAACATCATGCAGGATCTATGCTAGAATCATACAACAAAATCCAAGCGATACAACAAGATGTCGTTTCCTGTGTGCTGGATCACCAAGGCCTAGACCGATCCGTCATTTCCAGAGGACTATCACTCCACCCCGCCCTTGCTTCTCCCCTACCAAGAACACCGCCTTCCAAGACCAAGCCACGTAAACTCTGCTCGTTCACATCGACAGTCCCTCTGCCGGATCCTCTTTGTCCGCTCATATCCGGTGAAGTCGGCGTACCAGGCCAGTCATCTCTCACGGGCGAAAGAGTCGATCTCCCTCCCTGTCTCCTCGCCTCGCCGTCCGCATCTACACGACTTGCGAGACCCTTCATAGCCGGGGGACTCCGACTGGTAGCTTGACTGCTCTCTGATCGGAAGACGGGTACATCGTTCTTTTGTGTTGAAGCCGGTGGAGGGGATTTGGCTTTGAGCGGCGGGGAGCGTGGGGATGTGGAAGCGGCTAGGATTGCTGGATCTACAGATTGAGTACGGGGTTTGTTCCGTGCAGACAATTGGGACTGGGGATTCGCTTGTGGGAAGGAGAGTTTCGGGGTGCCGAGGTGGTGGTATGTCCGCAAACGATCAGACAATGTCCCAAGCTAGTAGGTCACCTCAGCTAAACACAGAGCCGAAGAAAGGGGCGATATACCCTCTCCATGATGTCATCCACAGCCTTCTCGCGCTTGCCCAACCCGTCCGCCCCATCCACCTCCACGTTCTCCTCCTCAGGGACCTCCCCAGTCAAATCCAATTTCTCCAGCCCGAGATGCATCCGTCCAATCTCCTCCTGCATCTTGAGCACCCCTTCTAGATGCTCCTTGAGGACCTTGACCATCTCCTCGGCTGGCGTGTTGAGCTCCGCGTTGAAGATCTCGAAGATCGGTTTACCCTCGTCGCTCGCTGTCCCGGGGATGGCTGATGGAAGTAGGGAGGTGTGAGGAGCGCCAGATCCGGGAGCGGAATTGGCTCGGACGATGGGTGGTCGGTCGGGGTTGAGGGGGACGATGAGATTGGATAGGTAAGCATCGTGGACGGACGGCGGGGGGATCAGGAGTGGGTCGACGGGTTTGGATTTCGGTGAAGGGGGAGAAGTGAGGGTCGGGATGGAAGGGAATTGGGAAGCCTGATGGAGTCGGATGGAGCGTGACGAGCTGCCTTCACCCTCGCTTTGGTGTGCGAAGTCTCGGGCAACAAGTGGTGCACGACTCCCGCCTGTGTCTTCAATACGCTGCAGTGAATCCTGGTTGATGGGCGTGTGTGGTGACGTTGGGTGGCGGTCGGGGAAGGAGGAGTTGGCGGGTGTGAAGGTATTCGGAGGGGATTCGGTGCTGGCGGAGAAAGTTGGGGAGGTCGGTGGCGGTGGGGAGGCGGCCGAAGTGGTTGGTTTGCGTGCAATTTGAGAGTAGTAGAAGCCCCACATGACGGCATATGGACTGCTATCGAGTTGTTATTGACATGATGAAGGTCGGGAAATTGATACTTTGTGCAAGCGGTCGACGAATAGCAAGGACGAGGATTTGGTCGAAATGAAGGTCTGATAACGATAATCCCGAAAATTGTAATGCTCTGTCCAGCTACGAGCCCGGACTTCGAACTCGCTTCAATTCCCAGTCCACTCTTCTCCGCCACCGTCTTTCCCTTGCACGTCTGCCTCACTTCTACATCGTACCGTCAATAGCTAGCCATCGCGATAGGCGATTGTCGTGAATCGAGGGCAGCGTCGACCCGGCACCATGTTCGGGAACACCTCGACATGGGGCCAGCAGAATCAGCAGCAGCAGGGGCAGCAGCAGCAGCAAGGGCAGGGGCAGCAGCAGGGTGGAGGTCTGTTTGGAGGTGGTACTGGAGGGTTTGGACAGAACACTAGTGGCGAGTCTCGTTTGCGACGCAGGCCGAGTGGCGGGCAGCGTTACTTGAGCTGCTGGAGGCTAGCTTGAGTGTCCGGGAAAACGACCTCGATTCCTCTACGGCTTGAGCTGCGACAGCCACGCTGTTGCGACGCTTCCATCCGTCCTATTCGGCTTGAAGCGAGTTGTCACGTGCTGATTCTAGGTCAGGTTTTGGCCAGAATACTGGCGGGTTCGGACAGCCAGCTCAGCAGAACACTGGAGGTGGTCTGTTTGGCGGAGGCGGCACGGCAATCAACACCGGCTTTGGTGAATACTTTTCATCGCGCATCACAATATATTTACTGACTCTTTTGGTCCATCAGGCGGTAGCAGCGGTTTCGGCAGCGCTCTACCTCAACAGCAGCAGAACAATGCTTTTGGTGCCAGACCTGCCTTCGGTGCGACTGGCTCGACCTTCGGCGCGACCAATAGTGAGACCATCGCCATCAAGGGGACCCGAGCTGACACCTCTCAGCCGGTGGAGGCGGTTTATTCGGCAGCACTAACACCAATACCAACACCTTCGGTACCCCTAGCAACAATGCTACAGGCGGTCTCTTCGGCAAGCCAGTCACCACCAGCACCTTCGGCTCCGGCACCACATCCAATCTTTTCGGAGCGAAACCCGCATCACCATTTGGCTCATCGACTACCGCCAGTAACGGCGTCAACGCTTATTCTAACGGGCCATTCCCACCCGTCCCAACCACCGGAACCGCCAATCCGCAATATCAGCCTACATGGCAGCAGGATCCTTCCGCGGGGACCACGAACGTTGTCAGTGCACCGCCACACCTATTCCACGTCGTCTCGGCGATGGATCCGTACAAGGGCGCAAGTTGGGACGAGCTGAGACTGATGGATTACCAGGGAGGGAGAAAAGATGCAGGATCTGCCCCTACAGCAGGGTTCGGACAGTCTCCAGCCGCTGGCTTTGGCCAGCCTGCCGCACCAAACACATTTGGGCAGCCGGCCGCTACAACATCGACTTTTGGGGCTCCTCCGCCCGCAGGAGGTTTATTCGGAAGTACAGCAGGTACCGGTGGATTTGGATCGAATGCAGGCGGCTTCGGATCGACTTCGACAAGCGCCAAACCAGGAGGTCTTTTTGGAGCACCTCAGCAAAACACGTCAAATCCCTTCGGCGGGCAGACCAGTTCCGCGACTGGCGGTCTCTTCGGTCAACCCGCGCAGGCACAGCCTGCGACTGGCGGCGGCCTGTTTGGTAATACAAACCCGTTCGGCTTGAATCCAGCACAGCCGCAGCAGCAGGCGACGAGCACGTTTGGTGGGTTTGGGGCGAATAAACCGGCTTTTGCTTCTTCGACAACAAATACCTTCGGCCAACCAAACAGCGGCACAAGCACCACGTTTGGCCAACCTACGGGCGCGGGTTCCAACGTTTTTGGGTTTGGCCAGAACCAACAAACTCAACAACCGCAGCCCGCGGCTGGTGGTCTGTTTGGCGGTGGTGGGTTTGGTGAGATTGGTTTCGAGATGAGCTTTTTGTGCTGACCAATCGAAGGCTCTACGAACAATTCGGGTACTGGGAGCTCCCTCTTCGGCCAGAACAACCAGCAGCAACAGCAGAATCCACCGGCAACCGGTGGACTTTTCGGAAATACTGCGACAAAGCCTGGCGGCCTCTTCGGGAATATCAGCAATACGTCGACCAATACCGGGGGAATTTTTGGAGGTCTGTGTAGTCCTCCGCCCGCGAACGGCCTCACTGACGCCTAAAAGGCTTCGGACAGAATAACGCGAATCAGCCGGCAAATGGTGGACTTTTTGGCAACACCAATAATCCCAATAATTCCACCGGCTCGTCCCTCTTCGGACAGACGCAGCAACAGCAGCAGCCCGGTCAGCAAGCTGGGGCGACTGGCGGACTCTTCAGCAATACCAGTGGTAGCTCCCTTTTCGGCGCCAAGCCTGCTACAGGTACTACCGGTGGGTTGTTCGGATCACAGCCCGCACAACAATCTGGACAGACTGGCTCATCCCTTTTTGCCAATACGGGCCAGACTGGCGGTCTGTTCGGGTCGACAAACAACTCCATGGGGCAGCAGAACCAGCAGGAGCAGGCGAAGCCTAAAGGAGGCTTGCTTGGCGGAGGTAGCTTATTCGGCCAGCAGAATCAGCAGCAGCCGCAACAAACTGGCGCGTCCGGTGGGATGTTCGGTAATCTTGGCCAGTCTCAGCCTGCTTCGACATCCCTCTTCGCCAACCAGATGCAGCAGCCCGCCCAGCAGCAGTCGAGCCTCTTTGGCGGCCTGAACCAATCAGCAGCCCAAAATCAGCAGGTCCTGCCCTCACTCACCGCTTCGCTTGACCAAAACCCATACGGCCGGAATGAGCTGTTCACATACTCCGGTCAAAAGCTCGATTACGGCAGCACAAGCAAGAAACCCGCTCTCCCTCCACTCACATCGTCATCCTTCCGCATCACTCCCAGTAGCAAGAACCAGATCACCAAGCTCCGCGGTTTCGCCTCCCCTCTCACCTCGTCGCAAAGTGCTTTACGCAGTAGCAGTCCTCTCAATGGCCTCGGCTCTCCTGGGCGGTCGACATTTGCCACATCCCCCAGCACGGATCGGTACAAAGGCCTAACCGATAGCGCTCTGACGCCGAACGCCTTTGTCCTCCGCCCGAGCATCAAGAGGCTTACCGTTACTCCGAAGGGCTCGAACGTGAACGGGGCAGATAGGCTTGAGTCAGTTCTTGGCAAGTCCGCGTTGAAGACTTCGACAAGCGCATCTCAACCCACTCCCGAGCGGGCGGTTAGTCCTGGCACACTAATCTTCAACCCTCCCCATGGCGCCAATCGGGAGGTTGTCGACTCGCCACCCCGCCGTGCCACACCTCAGGAAAGCTCTCTCCGGATGTCGGGCTCCGAAAGACAACCAAAACGAGGGGAATACTGGTGCAGACCGAAACTCGAGAAGCTGAAGCAGATGGGCCGAAATGATCTCCGCGACCTTCACAACTTCACTGCCGGTCGACGAGGCTACGGCGAGGTCACCTTCCTCGATGCGGTCGACCTTACCGGTCTCGACCTGCAAGATCTACTGGGGACCGTCATCCTTTTTGATGAAATGGAGCTCGCGGTCTATCCAGACGACTATCGCGATAAGCCCGAGCGCGGACACGGTCTAAACGTCCCAGCGCAGATTAGCTTGGAGAACTGCTTCTCGAAAGATAAGGCGACCAAGCAGCCCATAACGGACCAGTCGGACCCTCGTTACGGTCGGTTCGTCAAGCGGGTCAAGACGATTCCGCAGACCGACTTCGTCAGTCTCACCGATGATGGTGTGTGGACCTTCAAGGTCGAGCACTTCAGTAAGTACGGCATCGCGGAGAGCGATGAGGAGTCAGACGCTTCGCCGGACGACGCCAGAAAGGAAAGCAAGTCCCGATCTCCATCTGAGAGCTCGGACGACGACATTCTCCCTCCGACCAAAGGACTTCGGGATTTTGAGGACGAGAAGATGGAAGAACACGACAGCGGACTCGATGAGGAGGAGGACCTTTACAAGGATGAGGAATCTGATTCCGATGTGCCATCACCCGACCCGGAAAACCTGGATCCACGCGCACCTTCTCCGGACTGGGACCAGCCTTTGAAGACGAAGATCGGGCCAGAAGGGATGCGTAAGCTACGGGAGATGCAGTCTTCCTTTTTCGGCGGCAAGAGGAGTGTCAAGGCGGACGAGTTGCCTCGTAAGCGCCCATTGGAGACAGGCGCGTATTTTCATGAGGCCGAGGAGGAAGACGTGAAGCTTGATGACCGGGCCGTCAAGGTGAGTCCCTGCTTGAGACGCGGATCTGACGGGTAGCGCGCCTCCTTCGGCGAGAGCCCGACAAGCCCGCCAAAGCTCAGACAACCACGCAAGTATGCGAAGGTCGCTGTAGGGGAGAGTATTGTGAGCGGAGGAGACGGAGTCAGGGCGGACGGGGGTCTGGCGCTTGGACGATCATTCCGCTGTTCTTGGGGTCCAAATGGGGAACTCGTTCATTTAGGCAAGATAGGCTCTCCGGTCGCGGCTTCGTAAGTTCCTTCGACCCTTCGTAATTTGCGCTGACGTCTCTAGTGAACCATCTTCCAAAGCGACAGTCATCATCGAGGATGTCAGCCTTCTTGCAGAAGATCCTGACGTCGAAAACGTCAAGGCTGAGAGGCTGCTCAAGCTACACCTAGAGAGATCATTCTTAGACTCTCCTGATGGTATCCCCACCGCGACACTCGACTCCGCCATCCGATTCTCTGACTTCGCTAAACTCTTCGATGGAGGGGATCGATCCCATGAAGCCAACATCTGGCGTCTTGGCGTGGCGCTATTCGACGACATCGACCTACGTCTTCCTTTCGATGCCTCCGAGGACCTCGTCCAGCGCATCTCGGAGATCCGCCGCAAGCTCGCCCTGTCGAAATGGCTCGAGAATGCTGTCGCTCCCTCCGTCGAACACGACCTCCTTGCGACATCTGAGAATTGTCCGGCAAAGGTCTTTACACTACTCTCCGGCAACCAGGTTGACCGTGCCGTTCAATCCGCTCTGGACGGTAACGATATGCGGCTCGCAACGCTCATCGCCCAAGCCGGCGGACCCGATATATTCCGCGAGGAGGTCATGCGACAGCTCGAGGATTGGCAGAAATACAAAGCGAACCCCCTCATTGCAGTGGAATACCGACGACTCTATGCTCTTCTTGCTGGAATCAGCGACATGTCTCCCGGCGACGCTTCCCATGGCTCGGACAGCTGCCCTGATGTGCTTGTTTCCGACGGACTTGACTGGAAGCGCGCATTCGGCCTGCGACTGTGGTATGGCGATGCATTCGACAGTACGACTGGCTATGTCCTCGACTCTTATGACTCTGCGCTTGTCTCAGCTCACGCTCCTGCTCCGCCGCTACCACCTTATCTCGAGAAGCCGCCCGATCTCTCGAGGAGCTGGAACATGTCCAACCCGTCGAAGGATGTTCTGCACGGCCTGATGCACCTATACTCCGACATCACAGTGTCACTCGACCAGGTGCTACGATCCCGAGACTGTTCGCCAAGCCCACTGGACTTGCGATTGCCATGGCACCTGTACATGCTTCTCTCAAGGGTTCTTGCGAAGCGCGATTTCGAAGATAGGGATGAAGGGTACAGCGCAAATGCGAATCAGGTGACCAGCGGATATGCGATGCAGCTCGAAAAGTCAGGTCGATGGAAGTGGGCAGTCTTCGTGCTGCTTCACCTCGAGACAACAGACGGACGCGAGGCCGCGCTCAAAGCCCTGCTCCTTCGCCATCCCGATCCGTCGGCAGAAGAGCGCTCCTTCCTCGACAAACTTCAGGTCCCAGCCGGTTGGCTACACGAAGCCCAAGCTGCAGATCTCGCCGCTGCCGGCGATGCCTTTGGGGAATTCCATGCCCTTCTCCGTGCGGGACTTTACAACAGAGCGCACCGCCTTCTCACCAGCGGATTCGTCTCCGAAGCGGTACTCCGTGGGGACTACAGCCTTGTACGTAGGCTCTGCGAGCCGCTCGAAGAGCATCATCCGGACGGATGGGAGTACGGCGGCAAGGCAAGTTCTTGAAAAGTTCATTAGGCGGTACTGACCATACATCAGCTTTTCCTTGACTATATCAATATTGTCGAAGAGGCCCCTCTACTCCTCAAATCGGTTGTTCAAGCTGGCAACCATCCGGATTTCCGCGAAGCCTCTCTCCTTACTGACCTCGCCCGCTCCGTAACCCCCGTACTTCAGCTCCTTCCCGCTCTCTTTCCCGACAAAGAGGACGTCCAGCAGATCGCGAGCCTAGGTGACATGCTCTCGGAACTCCATCACGTTGCTGGCCCCCTTCATCAAGCTGGATTCGTAAGCTTCAGACGGGACATTCGAGAGGTAATAGCTAATAAAGAGCAGATCCCCAGACCGCATGTCTCGCCTTTGATGGTGGATGTCGATCGCCTACATCTGCTCCAAGCCGCGGCGTTCGACTCGTTCAACCACTCACTCAGCACAATCACCGCGTCGGCCTGACCACTCCCGCCGTTTTCTTCCCCTTCCGCCGCATCCGCTTCCCCCGCTTTCGACGGATCGCCTCAAACAGACAACGACATTCCGCTTGCTTCGCCTTGATTTGGTCTTCACTTTCGCACAAATGTAGCCGACACACTTGCATGAGAAGGGAACGAGGGATTATTGGGGTATACCATAGCATAGTCACATATACCACTTTCTAGTCATAGGTCTACAGGGTCTTCGTATCACGTATGAAACGATGACGTGTCAAATGATCCTTCCGCGATTCCGTCGGAAGCGAAAAGTCTGGAGGGGACGAGCTTGACTTTTCTGCGATTCGTTCCGATATCTCGGTTTCAGAGCATTGTTCGCATCATCAATATTGAGGAGCGCGATGGCTACGCCGGGGGAGATGCGATACTTCTCGACGAGGGGTGGGAGCGAGACGCTGAGCTTCGAGGAGGTGAGTGCTTCCTCACAGCTTGATCAGGGGACTGACTGTAACAGGCGGTCTTGACAGGTCTGGCACCGAATGGAGGGTGAGCGGTTCTTCTCTGCAGGACTTGTGATGTGGCGTGCAGAAGGTGACAAGCGGGAACGGCGAAGGGAGAGGGCTGAGGGTGACGAGGCCAAAGGCGGTATTATCTTGCTCTGGACGGCATGGCAGTCCGAGGGGAGCAAGCTTCTGCAATGAGTGCGAGAAAGGGGACTAAGGAAGGAGAGGTCTCAGCAAACGAGTACCCAAAGCAATTTGGAGGCGCTTGAACCGCGGAAAGGAGGTGGATGCAGGACGATTCTGATTTTGTGCAGCCTGTACATCCCCACACAAATCCCCACCCTTCCCCCCGACTGGCAAACCGCCTGGTCGACCCTCACCTTTCCCCAACTCTCCCAAGCCATCCTATCGCTCTTCATCCCCACCTCCTCTATATCTTCGTCCGACCTCCAATCCATTATCGACGCGTCCTACTCCACCTTCCGACATCCTCAGACCACGCCTCTCCGACAGACAGGCGAGAACGAGTACGTGCTGGAGCTTTGGCATGGTCCGACTTGGGCGTTCAAGGACGTCGCGCTGCAGTTCCTGGGAAACGTCTTTGCTTATTTCCTGGAACGGCGGAACAGGGAAAAAGCGGAGGGCGGGAAGGATGAGTTGACTGTACTTGGTGCGACAAGTGGAGATACCGGAAGGTTAGAGTGACCTTCAAGCGGAGCTGATGAGTAGCGCCGCAATATATGGACTGCGTTCGAAATCCAGCATCACGATTTTCATTCTGTATCCCGACGGTCGAGTATCGCCTATCCAACTCGCACAGATGGCCACCGTCCCAGATGCCAACGTCTACTGCGTCGCAGTCCAGGACTCGGATTTCGATACTTGCCAATCAATCGTGAAAACCCTGTTCTCGGATGCGAAGTTCAACGCGGCACATCGTCTCGGGGCGATCAACTCGATCAATTGGGCGCGCATACTCGCTCAGATCGTCTACTTTTTCCAGGCGTACTTCTTACTCCCCGAGGACAAACGAGGGAAGGTACAGTTTGTCGTGCCGACCGGCAACTTTGGGGATATCCTCGCAGGGTGGTACGCTAAGAAGCTCGGCTTGCCAATGGGAGAGTTGGTGGTCGCGATAAACGAGAACGATATCCTTGAGCGGTTCTTCCGGACTGGGAGGTACGAGCCGGACGACAAGACCACGGTCAACGGTCAAGCCCCCGAGACGGCTGCCGTCAACGGGTCATCCGATGGGCAACAAGCAGGAGGCGTGAAAGAGACACATTCTCCAGCAATGGATATCCTACTTTCCAGTAATTTCGAGAGATTGCTGTATTACCTCGCACTGGAGACTGGAGATGGCGGTCGAGAAAATGCACAGGCTAGGCTGAAGGGATGGATGGATCAGCTGAAGAAGGAGGGGAGAGCGGATATGGGTGAGGATGTGCGAACAGCGGGAGTGGCGGACTTCTGGGCGGAGCGAGTATCCGATGATCAGGTGCGCAACCAGACTCCCGAGGCACGCTGACAGTCAAAGACGCTCGAGGTGATCCGAAGATATTACACCCGGAAAGAATACGGAAGCTATGTCGTCGATCCACATACGGCTGTCGGACTGGCCGCACAAGCTCGATCAGCGAAGAGGGCGTGAGTTTTGCCTATCACCAGCCCATCTGTTCCGGATTCTCGCTGACAACTCCAGCTCTTCGGATACGACTTGGATCACGCTCGCTACTGCCCATCCCGCCAAATTCAACCAAGCTGTCGAGCTCGCCCTGTCTTCTTCTCACTTCCCGGACTTCTCCTTCCCCCGAGACGTGTTACCTGATGAGCTGAAAACCCTGGAGGGTATGAAGAAGCGGATACACAAAGTCCGAGGGGAGCAGGGAGTGCGAGATTTGATCGAGAGAGTGAAGAGAGGGGAGGTGAATGATAGCACGGAAGGTATCGGGTCGATGTAGATTGACCATTCGAGGAACTGCGCGCCTGGCTGACGATTGGGGGAAAACTGTGCTCATCGCTTAGACGAAAGTGACACAGGAGTTGACGCGGACGCAAGCGGAGCATGAGAGGGGCTGCATGTGGATCGCGTTGCAGGACCAAAGGTCGTACCAAGGCTTTGCGAGTGCTGTGAGGAGGTCCTTTGTCTAGAAGATGCGAGTGGCTGAGAGTCCAACCTCCGGCGAACCAGGGTATAAAACCCTCGCTCACCTGTCCTCTTTCCTCACTTTACACATTTCCCCCCGATCTCTCTTTCGTCATTTTATACATTTCCCCAGATGTCGCAGCCAGTACGAACTTCCGCTTTCACATAAGAGACGCATCACCATGGCTTCCAAGGATATCAAAGCGGACCAATACGACAACATTCTCAACTCGAAGCAACCCCGCGACCACTGAGATGGCGACACGTGCCGTGACTCGTGAGCATGCCAATCGGCAAGACACCTTGAACGACTACTGGTTGAAACGTACAGGAATCTTAAACCTACGCATGAGTCAGGAGATTGTAAATTTTAACACCGATTGACATCGACAATGGGAAACGCTTTGAACACCAGCTCAAGAAAAGGTTAGTCGCATCCCCAGACGTATGCATCGACGACGAGCCGAAGCTGGACGAATGCATCAAGGATGAATTTGAAAAGAGCCTCCTTCAGGCCCGGGACCACCTCAGTCGCTTGATCGGACATCCCGTCTTTGAGAGATCTAGGACTGCCGACGAGTGCGCGACCAGGCCCGATGAGAATACTACAGCCAGGACCGCCGGTGACGAAGACAAGAAGTCGGAGGACAGGGGATCGCAAAACAAGAAGTCCGATTAAAAATCGGAGGCTGTCTCCGCGCCTACGAAGAGCTCAGGTCCCCGCAAGACGAGCCAACACGTCGTCTCCATTGGGAAGGAGATTCTGACATGAACCGTTTTAGCATTCCGAGAGACCAAGGCTGGCGAGGCGAGCGTCACACGGCAATCAGAACAATCATTGGCTCGACAAGACAGCATTTCATTCTCGACGACAGGATGACAAGTTTTATTGGGCTCAACGCACGTCTGGGCTCTGCCATCGATGGCCTGTCCAATGCTCTTGAAGTGCGTGCCGCGAGGTGATGGTCAGACCAAGACAACGTCAAGAGGAGTCTGGGTGGAAGCATCAGGGAGGACCTAGTGAAGAGCATCAGGAAGAATCATGACAGCCTGAGGAAGCTGAACGAACATTTCATCCTTCAGAGTATGGAGCCCGCCGAGAAAATCCCCCCAAGCCCCACCCGTTACACCGAAAGAGTCTTAAGTCGCTCACAGTAGCATTGCAGAAGTTCTCAGACTACAGGCCGAGACTCATCTTCCATACCATTCCCCCACCCTGACGTCTTGGAGTTCACCCACGAGACCTTGGACTATTTCAAAACTCCCCAACCTACAAGCCCTGCGCGTTCAAGCCCTCCTTCAGCAGATTGGTACCCGGATCCGGAAGATTTGGAGCCACTTACAACGGCGAGTCAGGGGACCAAGCAAGTCCAGGAGCCCGACGTGGGAGCAGCCCATCCAGCCAGATACTTCGTATGACCCACATCCCGGGAGCAATTCAGGCGATGGGTTTGGCCCGGATCGCTCTAGGGAGGAAGATTGGGAGAATGGGACGAATATCATCACCAACAACCAGACCTTGACGAGCAGAGTATGAGTGATACAGTTGAGGGCAGTGGCACATCAGAAATCGAAGAAACATCAGATGGTGCTTGATGAATTGCGGACGTTGCTCATCGATCAGTGTCATCGCCTTCGAGCGGGCAATCATAGGCCCGAGCGGACCTCATTCTAGTCCAATGCGCTGTCAGTGATGGAGATTGACCATGGGACGGTCACGTGGGGACGTTTGTTGCGTGCCATACACATTACATTCAGACCATCCTGTAATGTAGAACGGCAGGGGGAGTAATAGGTAATGCCACTTTTGAACCCACTGATGTGCCAAATGATATGGTCAACGCAGGACGAATATTGGAGAGAGTGTAGGGTTGTACGTAAGCAGACCTCTGACGCCTAGTCCTTCGGATCGTTAGATAAAGGAAGAATGGAGGTAAGGGTTGGTCCGTGCGTACGCCGGAAACAATCCTCCTTGCCCTGCCTCACGTGTGCTCAACCATTAAGAATCCATCTTCTCAGTCTCATAATGTGAAATGGTACTATTCCCCTCACTGGAGTGCATGATCTATGTATCCTCCAGTCTACCTTCTCCGTGGGCGACCTGAATTGACGTCCTTGTTGTTGAACTTGCCAGCGTCGCCAATAGGGAATAGTCACATCGTTCGGAAATACTTCACCATCAGTGCCAAGCTCGATCTCAGAGCGAACAACAAGGATCGCACATGGTCTGAGACTATCATCAAGGCCTTCGAGATTGGTGCCTTGCCTGACAAGTTCTGAGGTTTGTATATGAGGTGGCGATATTGTACGTATGGTGCATTTATCCTGGGGGCTGGTGTATTTATACGATGTTCCAACACAACCAGAGGGCACTCCTGCCTATCCTGTAGTATTCAAGCCAGTTCTTCCACGTGAGATGAACATTTCAAACATAAGGCGTAGGACGTCTGCCTAAGTCCTTGGAGGCGCAAAGGTCACTGAACGCGCACGGATATGCTCTTCAACTTTAGGCTGTCTCGAGAAGAGTATCGTGCGGGTGTGAACGAACACATAACACGTAGGACGATCCGAGAACGTTGGAAAAACAAGCCTGAACCGTGTCACGTCCTGTCACCTTTATTGAATATGTTTGAAGATACTTTGTCCGGAGAGAAGCGTTTGGTGAACCTCTCAGACTCGTCCTTTCTCGTGTGATAACGACATCCAGAACTTCCGCTTCTCAAACCCAGATCTCATCCATGGCCGGGAAGTCACTGGCTCTGATAAACCGGAGGGCGAATCTGATCAGCCTCAGCGATCCACGATCATAAGCTCGAAAACGGACGCGGGTGCTCAGGAAGTGCGAAGCGCCCAGGGATGTAGCTCGGATAATGATGTGAACAAGCGGGCACCATGGAAAACCGTAAGAAGATGGGCGTCGACAGTATTCGCATGCCGTCAACAAAGCCGTCTGAAGAGGATATTACAGCCCTCGAGCTGAATCAGTCGCGGCAGCCCGTCTCATACGTCAAGACTGCGACGAACAAATTGGAGTTTCCCTTCCCTTCCCCCATGACTAATCCGCGCAGGATCCAAGCCAACAAATTCACTGCACTGGGCTCATTCCGAAAAAGAAAACGCTGACGACTTGCTGGAATACAGGTCCGAGCATTACTGAGCGAGTGAAACCGTATACATGACATGCAAGCACCAATGACAATGCAAGAGAACCGAAACCAGACCATGCCAAATGCTCCGCCAAATCGTCGCCGCCCTCACTCACGGGATCCCCTGCTCCACCTTCATCTTCTTGATGATACCCCAATCGGCGAGATCGACCTGATCTCGGAAGCTGTTCTCTGAGCAATGTCAGCGCCGCTGCTGCAAACATGGTGATGCTTACTGAGGGTGTCGATGCTTTGTCGCGTAATCAGAGACACCACCTCGTCTTTGTCGTCGAAGCTGAATTTTATCAACATCTGCTCCTCGTCTCCGATGACAAAACACTCACTGTCGTCCGTATAGCTTGGCAGCCTGAATCCGTCGCGTTAGCTTTAGGCAGTGGAGATCCGCTTTGGTAAAAAAACCTGATATGGAGCGCGCTCAATCTTCACTGCCGCCCCAGCGCCGATTTGTGACTTCTTGACAATCTAACCTCATGAGCACAGCATCTTCTCAAAGTCGAAACACATACCTCCATCGACTTATGGTTGATCTCGATCGATGTGCTGCTCTCATCAGCATTGCGCACAGTTGCGCTCTGACTACTCACATCTTGCCCAAGACGATTATATCCCGCTTGCCGGTCTCCTTGTCATTCCGCACCACCCCGACCGGCATGCCCGTCCTTAAAGTTCCCTCGACGATGTCCACACCGAGCACGATAGGATCTCGATTCGCGAAAGCCTTGATGATGCTCAGCCGGACCGGCCAGACGGCGTTGGGCATGGCTGCTTGTCGTTTCGCCTCCTGCACCTCTCCCATGTACTTCTTGAAAGCATCGAACAGGTGATAGATGATCATCGCTGCGATCGTCAGATGCTTACCTCATTAATGAAAGAAGTTGTTCACCAGAGAAGATCTTCACTCCCTCCTTATCGGCATATTCCTTCGCATCTTTATCGATAGGTACATCGAATGCCAAGATGAGAGCGTACTCCGAGGCAACCTCGAGCATCCGACCTGCTCGAAGTACATGACTGCGGAAGACCGGACCGATGGCGAAGTTCCGTACAGGTATTTTCATCTGCTGGAGGAAGGTAAGGAGCGCTTCGAGAGATCCCAGTGTTGAAGCTTGCACCCAGACACCCGGTCCTTTCGATGCGAACCGCTGCAGATCGTTGACATCCTGCATTGCCAGATCTTTATATGCTTCAACCTCATCGTCATCCTGGGCGACGTATAGGCGGGCACCGGCGATGGCCTTTTCGAGACCGGGCGCAGAGATCTTGATACCGAGTGCGGCTTTGACCTCTTTGTGGTGGACGTAGGCGGACTGCTGGCCATCAGCGAGCTCGACCGCTTAAGTGTTCGACTCACCTTCACTCGCAACTCTCGCAGAGGCTGTGGAGTCAAGAGCGCCCGGACAGTCGTCACGATGGGACCGTCCATCCCGCATAGTACGATCTTATCGGACTCCCTCATCACCCCATTCGACAAGATGACATCGATAGTCGTGCCCAGTCCTTCGATGACCTTCACTTCGAGTATGGTACACTCCAGCTCCGAGATGTACATCAAACTCTGGTTCATCCGCTCTTGAGTGAGCTTGACCAGGAGCATGAGCATATCAGGGATACCCTCGCCAGTGATGGCGGATGTGGGGACAAGCGAAACTGTGCGTGCGAGGTTGGTGTTCTCATCAAAGATCTCGGCATTGAGACCTTGCTCGGCAAAAGCAAGCTTTGTCTTCTTTACTCGGTCTTCGAACTCCGAGCGAACCGTCTTCGCCTGTTGAGCAAGTGTCTCGCGGAAGCCGCCATTGGGAGTGGGTTTCCAGCCGTACATGCGGTCAATCTAGTGGGAATCAGAGTGATTCCTATAGGTCGAACTGGTCACGAACCTTGTTGAGAGCTACAATGAAAGGGGTCTTTCCGTTTCGGAGGAGGTTGAGGGATTCGATGGTTTGAGGCTCCAGACCGTGCTAGGCACGATAAGAAGCTGATTTTATAACGAGGTGGAATCCGGCTTACCGTTATGTCCACGACCAGAATCGCGATATTGCACAAGGAGGAGCCGCGGGTTCGGAGGTTGGTAAAGGATTCGTGACCAGGAGTATCGATAATGAGCAATCCGGGAATCTCAACCTGGTACTCGCCGGTCTGTGCTGCTACATCAGCAAGGCGTCACTCTTTCGCACTCTTTCTACTGGGATCCATACCTTATTGACTACAGCTGTCTTCTCCTCGATAGCCCCTTTGGGGAAGAATGTCGCTCCGATCTGCTGGGTGATCCCGCCCGCCTCGCCCTCCTGAACCGATGTCTGCCGTATCTTGTCCAGCAGCTTTGTCTTGCCGGTATCGACGTGTCCCAAGATACAGCAAATCGGACTGCGAAGATCCTCCTTGCTCTTCGCTGCTTCAGCTGCCTTCTGTCTTTCCTGGATCTTCGCAATTGCCCGGCTTTTGCGCGCTTCCATCTCGTCCTCGGAAGACTCGTCGGTATCGTCGGAATCCTCCTCGGCTGAGGTTTCTTCCTCGGATGATGCGTCGGCCTCGGCGGGGGCCGCGCTCCCTTTGGTCTTCGGGACTGCAGGCTTTCCATTGGGTATTGATGTACTTTTAGGTGTAGCGGAAACGGGAGGGATAGCTGTTGTTTGTGCTGCAGCTCCGGTAGAGGCTGACGGCGCTGTAGGGGGTGTCGCTGACTCAACGTCGGATTTGTCCCAGTCGTCTCCCTCAACCCTCATCTTGTCCATCCCGGCAACAATCCCTTCAACAGCAGCCGCCTCATCTTCCGACTTGTCCCAGTCATCGTCACCGCCGTTTGCGACAGGTTCAGGGGATGACGCTGGCGCCTCCTCCTCGACGGCAGGTGTTGCAGGTGATATTGTCGCCTCCTCCAGCGTCGGCTCAGCCTCCTTCACCGCCTGCACAGGTTTCTTCTTCGCAAAGCCGGGCTTCTTCCTCTCCGGACCCTCCGCGTGTAAGCCCGCCACCTTCATCCCACTCGCCAACATCGCTTGTTTCCTCGCCTCCGCAGCCGCTTTCTCCTTCTTCTGCGCGGGTGTCAACAGCCTCCCCTCCGCCTTCGCTTGAGCCCGCTTCTCCTTTTCCTTGGCCCTCTTCGCCAGCTTTTGGTCTTCTATCCGCTTCTCCTCCGCCGCTATTCGCTCCTCCTCCTCCGCAAGTGCTCGTGATCGCTCTTCCTCGGCCCGTCGCGCCTGTTCCTCTATTCGCTTTTTTTCCTCCATGGCCGCCTGCAGCGCTAAGATTTGCGCAGAAACCTTCTTGGCGCCCTTCGCTACTGAGACGGGCTCAACAGGCTTCGCTGCCGGCTTCTTCTTCCTTTTCTTCTTCTTGTCATCGCCGGCTCCTCCTTCCTCTTCACTTTCGTCCTCTGCTTCTAGTACCGGCACGGGTGTTGCCTCAGCGGCTGGCTCCGGAGTAGCAGCAGGTTGTGTCTTCCCCGCCGCTTGAGCCTTCTTCTTGGCCTTTTCCTTCTCCTTCTTCAGCTTCTCCTTCTGTGCTTTGGTGAGGATCTAGAAACGATTCTGAGCATCGTCTGAAGCAGTAAATGGGTAAGACTCACCTTAGGCCCATCGTCTTCCGGCTCTCCGTCCACCTCAGCTTCGACAACTGCTGTCTCCACCTCCTGGACTGGCGCAGGCGCCGGCGTTTCATCTACCGCCGCCGCTACCACGTCGACCTTCTTTTCCTCCTTCGTACCGTTCATCCAGTCATCCTCGTCTCCATCCACCGTTTTCTTCCCCTTCTTCCCCTTCTTTCCCTTCTTCAGCTTGACATCATCCTCGGGCCACTCATCATCGACGTTGACTGCTGTCTGTACTGGTACCGGTGCCAGTTCCAGAGCTGGAGATGCTGCCGGCGCCTCGTCAAGCTCCATGGGCTCGTCATCCGCCTTCTTCCCTTTCTTGCTCTTCTTTGGCTTCACCTCCTCCTCCGGCCACTCATCGTCCGGATTCACGTTCGTGTCGACATGAGCAGGCGCAGAAGCAGGTGTGGGGTCGGTGTCCAGATCCCCTCCATCCAGATCCGTTCGCTTCTTCTTGCTCTTCTTGTTTCTCTCTTTCTTGGACGCCTGAATCGTTCCCTATGAATCGTCAGAGCTAGATTTTCGGCTTCGGAGCATAACGCACGAGCAATCCTCCACCGTCATCATCGTCCCCATCCTCAAGCATGTCGAATGGGTTGCCCACTTTCTTCCCGCTCTGAATCGGTACATCCTCCTCCTCGTCAACGGGTGGCGGCGACTTGATGTCTAGCGCTGCTGCCTTGGACTCCCTGCGTGAAGCATGAGCTTCATGCTTCGAACGGAAGTACTCCACACGAACCAATATGCATCGTCGTCTTCGGCTTTTTTGCCCTTCTTGCCCTTGGCCTTGGGGGGCATCTTTTGATACTAGAACCTGGATAGTGAACTGGAGCTTTCAACTTTTGACGCGCCGCTTCAGTCCTCTTCGGCGTATTATGGTTTCCACGAGAGGACCGGGTGCAATTACACTTAATCATGCTTTAATTTACTTTAATTGTGCTCCAATTTCTCTAGGTGCTCCGGGATTCTAGCTAGCTGTATTGCTCGAGAACTAGCTGTAATCATGCGAATGGATGTAACTACTACTCGCTCTGAAAGCTTCGAATAGAGCTTCAAATAGCACTGCATGGTAGGTAATGTATGCATGGACCCACAGGCACCTGTTCGAACCTCGATCTTCTCCCTTTGCCCTCAGTTAATGCCACTGATGGGTTTTTGTCATTGGTGGGGATTACAACATCATCCAACCTCCGAACGCCATCAAAAGCTCCATTTCCTGTGTCTGATGTTACCTCCACGCTCATGCAGCTTTTTAGTCACTGATCTAGGGCTGACTCTTGGCTTTCGGTCTATACTGAGCTCGCTTTGAGCTTTCGCTACCCCTCGGCATGCTCCCATCCCATTCCTCAGATATTGACTTTCCGATCGGCTTATTGAAGAAGGTGACTATACCGCGCCGCCCCGGTCGGCCTCCTTACGAGATTTCACCACTACATGCCCAGCAAACTGCTCGGATAGCGGCTCAGCAACACCCAGTCCCGTTTCCTGCGCCCGAAACACGGGATTCGCTCAAAGGGGACACCGAAAACCTCCCGTCCCAATAAGGATCGTTTCCCAAGGCTGGCTACTCAGTTCGCGGACCACTGGAATCTCCAGACTTTAGTCCAAGCCCGTTTCGACCCCGTTCGGTTACCGAAAGTGACTCCAGCGTTCCCCTTGCGCGGGTGTTTGTCGAAGCTCGACAAACTCGAGCAATATTGTCGAATTTGACCGTCCAAACTGTTCATCGGGTTTCTCAATCGGCGGAGAGTCATCAATCAGCCTATGTGGAGTGTCTCCACGAGGATACCACCTCGACGCGCTTTCTGCGAGACCGCATGGGCCACCTTCGTCAAGATACAGTGTATGAGACAATGGATATAAGGATGGAGGACATCCCTAGGTTCTTTGATTCGCAGGTGAGCAGATTGCAATCATTGTTGGCAGAATATACATTGAATCCGACAACAGCCGCACTGTTGTATGACCCCATCCCGGCCTAACCGCGATCTATGCCACCGTACGATAGCACCGGAATATCCGATCAACAAGCTCCGCATGTCCGCACTGTCTTCGACATTTCCCAACACACCCATAGACTCGTACCCAGAACAGTCAACTTGCGGGACCAACCCCTCGGACCAAGCATGATCGATGTCCAGAACTATCGAGCACATTCCAGGACTGATGGACTACGACCAAGGATATCCGGGCATCAAGGTTTCAAGACTTACTGATGGTCCATTGATCACACCGGGCAGCGGGTAAAACCCTCTTAGCCGCTGCGCGTTCATAGCCTTCCTCCAGGCCGAGCTACGTATCACCCTCGCCACTATACTTGCCCCTTGCTTCAACGCGGGCTACGTCCGCACCCTCAATGGGCCGAATCCGACTATCGGGGATTTTCATGGGTCTGGCGGACAAGCCAGGACTTTGGCTGGAGAAGCCTCTACAGTGCTGTAGAAGCGGGGAGAAGGATCATGGAGCCTCGGGCTTGGAGTGGGACAACGAAAGAGACCGAGGTACGCAGAGGCATAGTAGATTGACCATGACT
>JAABUK010003419.1_pt1 | contig 26837 bp, 37 predicted proteins | sample 5559141 | NCBI WGS metagenome assembly JAABUK01 (sample SAMN10711869, study PRJNA513367) | rock metagenome | isolation source: Antarctica rocks | place: Antarctica: Victoria Land, Pudding Butte nord | collected 2016-01-03
TTTTGCGCCCGGTTTCCGCTCTAAGGTTTCTTGCAGTTCGGGCCTCCCATGCTCTTGAGAAAGCCTTGTAGCTCAACCCCACTTCGTCCCCTTTCCGACCCCAAAATCAGCTAGATGGGAACTCGATGCTTCTGCCGGCCTTAATCACTCGTACCTCAAGCCCGCGCTGATGGTGATTCGTGCAAAGCACCCGTAGTGGCTGCCTGACTATCCATGCAGCAATGTGATGAGGCGGTGCCTATGAGAAGAGGAGGGAGCATGTATGGCATGAGGCTCTTTCCCTATCTTCTGGGCTTAAGGCTAGATAAATTGTCTGTGAATATTATTGGTAAAGGACGTCAACTGCTGTCATCCCCTCTGCGTACAGAGCGTCCTCCACAATGCGATCAGCCACTCTATGTACAGAGCGTGCGCTCCAATGCGATCCTGGCGCTGCTTCGCAGCAACTGTTCATCCAAGGGAAAGCATTCTTGTCAGAGACAAAAAGCGCGAAATGTGTAGTAGAAGCTCATCGATTCCTTGCCGGACGACGACCAGTGAGAGAGGAATCGAGCGGCGACGATGTTGCTGAGAAGACGGCAACCGGGTTCAGGCATGAATATGGCAATCCGAACTTTTCGTCGCAAAACGTGCGGAACGACAGTCAACTCGACAACTTTCTTCGGGCCAGATGGTCCGATTTTGAGAGACCAGCAAGAGCTCAGCGAAGCACTTATATTTTGTACAGTTTCCTTATCGAGTTCAGCCTTTTTTTCACGTCTGATCTTCCACTCAAAGGTTCGTCGAGAGACTACAAACACGAAGAGCACTCAATGTGACTCGTTCTTTGATGGAAAGCATGCTCAACTCTTGCCATGCATTCCCACACCTGAAAGATTTCGTTACACTTTACGATCGTGGTGACCAAAGCGGAGAGCGAGAATTCCACCCGCCACAATGCGTCTTCCGAGAACTAGGCTCAAGGAAGAACGGTTTCGGTAACCCGCTTCCACAGCTTGAACGCGACCTGCGAGGAAGAATGCTTACTTCGGTACAGAATGCGTATATGCTTTCACACACGTCGACAAGGATAGAAAGACCGGAGTCAGTGCAGAGACATACTGGCCGGTCCGGTGCACCACTGTATACCATCGATATTCGATTTCCGCGAGCAGAAAACGGTCGGTCTGGATTGTCATTGGCAGCGCTGGTGGTTCGCAGGATCTCAAGAAGCAGATGCTCGACTATCATGCTCAGACTGTCACACATAGAAGTCCACCATCACCATTTGAACTTCATCTCCTGATCCAACATTGCCATGGGGGAAACTGGCGACCGAGAATCAGATGGCTGGCAGACGAGATATTTTCTCAGGTATTCATCGCAATAGTCTCCACTTGATTTCACTGACCAAGAATCAAGGTCAATCAGGCGCTTGCTAGTCCAGATAGCAGAGCTCCCAATCGCCACGAGAGGGAAATCCAGAGACTCGAACAACAACTGAAAGAATTGAGCAAAGCCAGGCAGAACCTTTGGGAGAAGATAGATGACTCGATTCTTGCAATAGAAGCCCTTGTCGAGACCCTTGAACTCGTGAAGGAGAACTTCCTTCGCTTCGAGGACGATCCTCAGATCAAGGATTTGAGTCGCGCTCAAAGTAGGCTTGTGGATGGATTTGATGCAAAGAGAAGGCAGGCCGGCGCAGTATTGAAGCAGCTCAAGGCGCTGAAGGGAAAGGCGGAAAGTACATCTGGCTTGGTTAGTAGCAAAGATATTGAGAATTGCGGTTCGTTCATCGAGAGAGGGAGACTGATAATTTGTGTAGTATGCTCGACTCACCGCGCTTCAGGGCAAGGCCCTCTCGGATCAGGGTGCACGCAATAACAGGATCACAACTACCTTAACCATGATCACCGCATCATTTTTGCCAACCGCGGTACTAGGGGTAAGACCTAAATTTTACTACAAATTCTGTGATGTCAGCTCACACTATGATGTGCAGACTTTCTTTTCCGGTACCAAGATCTGGGACCAACGGCATGGTCATGCCAAATATTGGGGTATCATATTTGGAACGGCTTTCGCAGTTGGCATCATCATATACTTTGTTGGGATCTTGTATAGCTGGTGGACTTTCAAGGACTTGGCAGAAGGTTTGAGACCATTTGGTGGGTGCTGCTCGAGACTTAAAGAGAAGAGGAGGATGAGAGCAACCAAGAAGAAAGCGGCAAAAGAGAGAGCAACCAGTACGTTGGCTCCAAGTGAATACCGAAATAGCAATGATTCCGTTCCTGGTTCAGCACAGCCCAGATCCAGAAGATTAGGGTTCTTCAAAAGGAACGCTGGGAAAGTGAGAGACCCAAGCAAAATAACAAATAACGAGCGAGAAGGTCGGGCGTTGAATGCAGCGGAGCGAGGGTCAATGACTGGGAACGAGCTGGAGATGGCCATCGATGGGAAGATGGAATGATAAAGCGAATTGAGCTTAAGTCATACCGTCCTTTTTTTGCCTGCATCGCGAGAACGATAATGTGTGCAATCTCATTGCCTACCTTTACCATGAACCTCGCAGCTCGATGTCTTTCGACGTTCTGTCATTGACCATCCACCAGGTTGACCTGAAAAACTTTTATGCACAAAGAGATTCTGGAGGTTGAAGAATAAAAATCGAACTTGCTAGCCAAGCGCCGCGAAAGCTTCAACTACTTTAGTCATCCAGTTAGCTTACTCAGCACCATTTCTAGGGGCTCATATTTCCCTAAGCATCAGGGTCTCACGTCAAGGCATCACTACAACGTGCTTTGATACGTACAGAAGGCGTACGCCGCGTCCATGGGAGGCATCGTTCTCTCATATTATGTGTTTCAAGAACAATTGCACACGGTGAGGCGAAAGTACAGCTAGAAGGGACTGACTCCCCAGTCTGTTGTCCAAAACACTGACCAGAAGTTCCATCGTACATAGCATCGTTGTCCTCGTCATCGTACAAGCGACCACAAGGTTCCATCTCTTTCCTCTTCCTCCTATTTCATCAAATGAACTCACCTGGTTGACTCTTCCAATTCGTTTCGTCGGCTCCCTCACTGAATGCATGACTCAGTTTCTCGCGGCAGATTTGCTCTCTTCTTCCTGACGGCCTTCAATGCCCACCCTACTGCCTAATTCTGCTGTTGGTGTGTGAAGGCCATGGCGGCTCAACCGTTTTCTCTCTCTTCACGACTTGGTGGAAGTTCTGGCAGCAATTTTTGCATTTACCCGAGCCGTCTACCTTGTGCGGTTGCCTCGTCAAAATGTCATCCACAGTATCTGACATCTCTCGTCCAGCGTCCAACAAGCAACAGAATGCGGGCGCAGGCAGACGGATGGAGTTTTGGTGAGCGTAGAATCACTGCTCAGAGCTCCTTTTAGATCCCCAAGCATCAAATGAGGTTAACCCAGCTGCCACGGCATATCCCGAGATATCCCATGATTGGCGAGGGAGCCACGCCGGTTAGTGTCCTCGGGTCCAACATTACGGAGAGCGTCATCTTCACTCTCAGCACCCTGAACTTCAAGCTGGGTAGACGTAGTGGGCCCAACTAAGTCCAGTTTTGCTTCAGAAGCAGGTGGAGCCCGGCCTGCCCCAGAAGTCGTTCTTCTCCGTTTGAGATACTGAAATGATTCCTCTTCGCTTTCGTACTCGTCGACGTCATCAGCGGCACGCTTCAGTGATCTGTCACGAGAACTCTCAGGCTCAAATAGTGCAGGCACTGGATAGTTGTTGGAGGCATTAGACGCAGAAAGGGAGTCAGAAGTTTTGCGAGGGTAATCTCTGACGTAGCAACGTGGGTCATTTTCAAGCTCGTCCGATGCTTCTCTGTAAATCTTTTCTAGTTCTTCCACCACATCTCTGGCAACTGGGCGGTCCCAAGGCTTGATGGTAAAAAGCCTGCTTGTGAGACTTGTGACACGACAGAATGCTTTCTTGCCTTTGCAGTAGATATCGGTGAGCTCCTTGATTTGCTGAGAGACAGCGCCTCTTAGCTTGATCTGATGTGTGATAGGGTCTTCCACCCAGAAAAGATCATCAGGCCGGGTTGCTTCGACATCATCAGGACGGGTCGGCTTGGCATCTCCAGGCCTTGGATCGCTCAAGAACCCTCGGCGATCCGAGAATCCTTTTCCGCCATCTTGCTCACCCGTCAGAGCCCAGATGAGAAGCTCCAAATATACGCAACCCAAAGCCCACATATCGAATGGTCGCGAAGGTTTCTCCTCTGGGGCTTTGTAGGTCAAGGTGCCCTTCGACGCCTTCAAGGGCGCGCTGATCTGTCCAAGCGCCAAGTTTGCAAACCTGCCGGCACCAAAATCACTGATTTTGAAAACACCCGCATATGGAGATTGGGTGGCTTCTTTTTCGAAGACGAGAATATTCTCAGCTTTGATGTCGTGATGAACACCAGCAAGCCCCATCTGTTTCTGCTTATTTTGCTTGAGGTCGCCTCCCAAGAGATTAGTGTCGGCTCTCACGCCTGGACTCCTGCCTGTCTCTCGGGGGTCATCACTAATCCAGTGGAAATGAGCTACCGCACTAGCTAGACCTTTCAATTGCTTCAAAAACCAAAGCACAAACCTTGGAGTGAGCTTAGGCTCCTCTGTATTGGACATGAACGTTCTGAGATTGTGTTTGGCGCGTGGGAAGAGAATGCAGGGGTGGCCGCCTTGAGTCCACGTTGCCAGATAGGGGGTGATGTGTTCGTGGGGGCATTTAGCAAGCTTCTCTATCATGTCTTTCTCGCGCCTGAAGGCTGCTTCTGTTTTATCTCGGTTATGGAAGATCTTCAAAGCAAACGCAGAGTTCCGATCCTTGGGCTTCGTCAGTCGGCAAATCGTCGCAAGGACGCGTTTGAACTTACGTTGGACAATGAATGGTGCACTGGATCGATTTTCACTTCATAGACGTTGCTTGCAGCGCCATAACCAAGCCGGCTGTTCTTCTCATTACCAACATAATATAGTGGCAGTACCATGGCTTCGGTGAAAATCTGCATCTCACCATCAGGATCAAATTTGTGAGCGAAAAATCCGTGGTACATCTCGAAAAACTTGGTCATGTGAGTAGGGCAATTTCTTTCCGAACATTTTTGGAGGTGACGATCCTCAAAAACTTCGTCTGGAGGATCTATGTCCCGGATTCCATGGTCCATAAGATGCTTCAAAAATTTCATGGGTAGACCTTGGTATATGCATACAGCTTGGAGTCGAGAACAGTGTTGCTGAACTTGTATAGCAAATTCTGTCCGCTGGTCATCCGTCCAAGCGTTCTCCTTTGACGAATCGTCCTCATCGATGATTTGCCGAATCACCTCGGGGCTCATAATCCTCACCAAGTCCTTTCTAGGTATATAGCTTTTCCTGACGTAGTTTTGAACAATCTTGCTGCTAATTTCACTCGCAATTGTCTGGGCGTACTTTTCATGTGGGATCTTCTGAAGCTTGACAGTGGCATATTCCCAAATGATTTCCAGGTGGAAACGCTCATATTTGTGATCGTGAATAAAACCACAGATGAGACTTATGGCCTTTTCTTCCAATTGGTCTGGGTCTTCAAGCTCCTCACACGCTTCATGCTTGGTCCCAATAACCCTGCATATACCATATCGAATATATGATTCTCTTGTGGTGTTGTCTTGGAGGGTCTCATGCAATTCATGACCCCTTTGAGAACTCGAAAAAAGCCATTTGTCACTCTTGTAAGTGGCCTTTTCATACCATTGTAAGCTCTGTGGACCTTCGGTAGCTAGATGCTTGCTGTGCGGAGCTTTGTCGACGGGTCTCTTGTCTCGTAGAAGTAGTTTCAATTTGTAAGTTATTGACTCTGGAAAAATGCTGTCCCATTGGCACTCATCACTGTGAGCCGATAAAGAAGAGCTTGAAGGCAAAACACTGCCACCTGAAAACCGCGGGGCCGTATTCAGAGCAGCCCTGGGACCAAGACAACTCTTCGTTATGTCATGGACTTGGTCAACAGCTCCTTCCAACTCGGTTCGCTGGGCAGCCCGCAAGGCAGGCGATTCAGGTGTCAAGAGTTCGCTTTGCGGAGTGGCGTTGCTTGCGATTTGGAAACGGGTTTCCGTCTTCGGAGGACTCACAAACCATGACGGGGCTTGGCCCCTGTCTTCGCGCACGTTACTTGGCGAGGCTGGATCAGGGTCATCACTGGTGCTATCCAACGTATTGGCAGGTTGCTTAAGAGTTGAAATTTTGTCTGGGCTGGTCGCGGTATTGGTATTGCGTCCCATGGCTAAGTGCCTATTGGAATATGGCACTGCGCACGGACTTGCATAACGCGAACAGTCCGACAGGCAGATTAAAAAAAGCCTTGGTTGAGTTCTGTTTTAAACGCCAATATCGCTAGGGGTCTTGAGTGAAGGTAGCCAGAAGCGAAGAGACTGCCTCACTGTACGAGTTAGTATCGCCGGTAACAATGTTCTCGACAACGACCCGTAGGGATGCAACAGCTCCGTGTGGGCGGCGAACAATTCTGAATGCATGAAAAGGTCCACCAGGCGCGCGAGCCTTCTTAAGGCAAGGATGGGCGAGGCAGGCTGAATGGTCTGGCATGCGAGGCTGAGGCTCAAAAGACGCACGCAGATACAAGTTCGATATAGGTGGTGTGGGGCTGTGTGCCAACAAGTTCGAATTCAGAATCGCTGCTGCACAGACCAAAGAGACCATATGGATTGGACGCCGGCACCTTGACAGTGATTGGGTAAGTTTATTGACGCTGATGGTGTGTTCCACCAAATGTGAAAGAGGCTTGCATTAGTAAAAAGTATAACTGGTTAGATGAGTTGGAGAGATCTGGTAAGGTTAAGAGGTAACCAAGATCATGTTTGCTGACTTCCCAATTTCTGGCCCACAGCTTCTAAAGCTATCTGGCAGACATAACCTCTCGACAGGGAAGATGTTTCATCGATGACTCCGCAGCAGTGTCAACGCAGCAGAAAGACCGCCAGAACATCCAATTCTCTCAGAGGTCCTTAAGGCCAATGTTGTGCCGCAGATTTCCACCTCGTTCGCCCTAATGTTTAGGTACGCGACTCCATACCGCCGGCTCGCTGTATGCTCGAATTCTGTGGCAATCGACGACGACGCCAATCTGATATGCGTAGAAATACTACGCGATACAGCTGTATGACAGAGTTCCACCACGAAGGATAGTGGCCGTAGGCTTGTTTTTGCACGTAAAACCACCAAATGTAGAGCGTGACCGCTGTCAAAGGAAGAGAGATGGCCAAGAAGATCCACCAGTTGGAAGTAACGTTCAAGTGTACGGATTCGTTTGATGTCGTGATTTGACGAACGAATTGTGTTGAGAAAAAGTTCTAATCCTCTTAGTCTTTTACAGTCGGTGGACATTTATTGGACGTACCGAAACGACTGTTGCTGGTAGATAGACCAAAGTCATGATTGTGAGAACTTTCACAGCAGCAGCATCCTGAGTCGCCTTCTCTGTCAATCGTCGCATGATCACGTTCTCAGAGCGGGCTTCCTCAGCGAGCGCCTTCAAAGAGTGGCCATTTCCCAGGTCCAGAAGACTTGAAACCTGACAAAGAATGTATCAGTAACACGCAAGCAAACAGATGAATCTTGGAACCAACCAGGTTGGTAGTGCCCTTGACTTTCGCGCGAAGAGCTTCAACTTTGCTTCTATACAACAGGACGTCTCTTCGCTTCTCAGCAAGAGCAAAGGAAATCGAATCGCCATCAAGAAGCGGCGCCCGCTCGACTGCGACGGTTGTTGCTGAACGGAATTCTCGATACCTCTGTGAAAGAGAATCGATGGTGTCCAAGGTCGAGTCCATTATAATCAACAAGTCAAGAATCTTGTCTTCCATCTGTTTGAGGCGCTGCCGTTCTTCAAACTCGGTGATCCGTATGGGGCTGTCGTCGTCTATAGAAGCCATGACCACACGATCGGCCTAAAAACTGTCATCGAGCATACTTTTCAGGTGCTCTAACACAACTTACCTGCTCATTAATTTGGGCAGCTATGTCAACTAGGTACGGCCTCCAATTTGCAGTGGCAGTATCCAAGAGCAGAAGGTGGACTTCAAAAGGATTGTATCGGCTGAGATCTCCATTGGCACTGATATAGGAATCTAAACGACCTTGTGCTCGCTGAGACAAGGCTATAATGAGCCAAGTCGAGTTTCTGGTCATAGTACGGTACTGATGGTAGACAGCAGATTGCCGCAAGGACCATGGATCCCTCGCGTTCTTGCGTTGATTTAGCTCCACGAAACGTAATACATATGCACATTCTATTCGACTTAGCAGCTGTTAGAGAAAATGTTGAGACACCAACCAAATCCAGAGGCAGATTTATCCGAAGTGCTCTTGGGTATAATACGATAGCGTAGTTGCGGCGGGCCAATCTCATTCTCGCCGGTCTTTGTCCCAAAGCACAGCACAAATTCCTTGAATTGTGCGAAAACGCCACATTTGGAAAGGAGGAACTCAAACAACTGCTGTGTGATGTTGAGACGGCTAAAAGAATTGCGCTGCCGGATGATGCTGCGAAGTCCGTCAGGAGATTGAATGGGACGGGAAAGTATTTTCAACACACAAGAGGCAGAAACTCTCATCAGGAACCTGCTCAAGGTTAGTATGCAGTTGCTACGCAACGCCTCCACAGAATCTCTTCCCCTCTGAATAAATTTCTTCAAATGGACCTCATGACTCAGCCTTCGCAAGTGAAGTCCGGCATAACTTTTCTGGTCATCCAGTTCCACCCCGTCAATCGCTAGAGCCTCCGGTGGTGTAGAATCGAGCTCTGGCTGGTAAGTATAGCCTTGCGCGCCATGATTAGCAACGATGAACGAGGAGCGCTGTCTAGAGTAGCATGACTAGTGTTGACTGACTGCTGTGACTCGAGTATCCCTCTAATGATGACTGCGATGCATCTGAAACGAATATCGACGGCACTCGGGAATCAAAGTATTCGGCCGCGGCGGGGCTTTGCTCTTGATATATGGCTTTTTCGAAGTATGCTGAAGTATCCATCCCTGGCTAGGGATGCATATGTCTAGTGTCCCGTGTCGATTTCAAGGACATGGTCTCCAGCATCTTCGTTGCCGGTGAGCCCTTTTCATAGTGTGGAGCTCGCTGAGACGAACAGGTGTACTCCGTCCTCCGTACTCCGTAATCACTACTCCGTGCAGGATAATTTAGCGTGCCCCTTGGCATTACTATTGGGCGACTGGCTGTTGGGATTAAGAATTGGTCCCTCGTGCTGAGACTGCGAGGTAACGATGGAGGTAAACCAGTTTGACAATCTATCAGCTGCCTTGGAATCGGGCGTGGACCCTTCAGACGCAACGTACGCATCCAGCGCATGAAGGACTCTTTAGGCATCCCTAAGCGCAGTTTCGCAAATCCAGTTGTGCGCCACAAGTGTGTCCACTAGTTTGTCACAGTACGAGATGATTAGATTTTGCATCAGGATGACGGCGGAGCGGAACCGCCTGTCCGGGAATATTTGGCCACTGGAAGAAGGAGTTGGTCATCAACTCTGGCGTCCTAGTATTCCAGTATCTCAGTCATTCTTAGGCTGGGAGTGGGCGACCGAAGCTCGGCGCAGCAATCAATAATTACGCCACGAAATGCAAAACCACCCGCCCATCAAATGCAGTGAGACCCGTGATGGTGGCTTAACCAGGCATGCGGGCAGACACCCCGGGCGGTTGGCTCGCCTGCGGGCTGTACGTTCATCCTTCAATAGGCGTCATGTCACACACTTAAAACCCACCTCTAGCACGAGGCTGAGGCTGAGGCTGTGTGCTTGTGGAAGTCTGGAGGTAGTCTTATAACTCCCGCTGATCCGTTCCCACTTCTCGCCCCTTCTTTTCACGACTCCTCAACAGCCCTTGATCCATACACGAGTGTTCTCGCTCCCGTCTATTGTGCATACACCGGACAAAGATGCCAGCAGAGATCAGAAGCAGCTCGCGTACGGTCATATCCGACCAGTACGTTGACAGGCAAAAATTGCACAACTTGCTCGACAGCCTTCATGGGAAAGGCGACGTGCAACCGAATTACGAGACAAAAGTAAGTGGTACGTGAACCAATTCCTTTTAGCCATGCTAACTCAATGCTAGTGGAAAGGTAACAAATGGATAATAAATGCGCCATCCCGGCTATCTAGAGTAAGAGGCTCTTGGAGGATGCAATTCTGAATCACTAACATGCTTTCTAGGACCAAATCAAAGAGCTGAAGTTATAACAACACGTGGTCCTATGGTCGCAGTCATTGACCAGATTGGGGGCGCGTCCTGGGCTGAGATAATACCTAGCACTGGGACTGCTGTGACCGCATCGCATGCAACCTTTCGATGCCATACAAATCACGCCATCCATCACTGGGCATTATTCACCGAACCCTCGGTGCAATGGCACGATATGAAGAAAGGCCGAGCCGATGGGCAGCTGCACTGTTACCGAGAAGCATCCATCATCGGATCACGGCAGAGCCAGTGCTGGCATCTATGACAAAAGGCGGACTGAACATTCCAGTGTTGAGGAGTCAATTGCCGCCGACGGTTTGTGGAGATTCACAGCTGATGTTCTTGCTGTTTTGTGCAAGACGAGCGTGGAGTCTTGAGACTGGGAAGAGAAAATGTATTAGGAGTTTTGTGGGTTTGTACACATTTGTAACGATTTTTAGTGAGCTTTGCGAGGGGTACATAGATGAGGCAGCTGATGCGGTTTGATGGTCTTGGTACTTGTAGAACCGGGTGAACGTGCAAGGCGGTTTATAGGCCCTGATTCTTTCAAATAGAGCACAGGCGACCTCTTTGAAGCGTGCTCGAAAATGACCGGAACTCAATAATTATGATTCCTGGACCACGGCAACAACCCTTTTCACCAGGCGCCGCAAGTTTCCGGCTGGCGATCGCAACGTAAAAGAACCTAAAGGAAATGTGGGATGGTTACAAGGAGGATTAAAGAGATTGCAGACTCTTGCCGCAAAATTGACAAGAAAAGTTGAACAACCAGGTTTTCTCACTGTCCTTGGATGAATACCTAGAGCTTCAAATGATGCAGAAAGGATGTATGTTGAACCGTTCTGCTGTCGGGTCCCTCCAAGTATTCAAAGGAAATCACATGATTCGACGTGGTTGTCTGGAAGTATAAGTAACTATGTAAAGAGCATGTGGTAAATGCGGGCGCCACCACCAGGCTGCCATTGAGGCTGTGCTTGCTTTTGTCCCATGTTTCGTGACTCAACTCCATAAATCGAATTCTTCTCTGAAGACCAGGAACACCCAGCTTCTCAGCTGTTCTCCAGGATAGTCAAGACGCTCTAATGTCGTCAGAAGGTCATGTCGAGATGGTTCAGGATGCATCGAAAAGTGTGGAAGGCCAGAGTCAATTTCAGAATGCACCTCAGACGTCCGAGACAGTGACTCAAGTCATCGGCGATAGATACATGGACCCAGACCAGTTAAAGGGTTTTCTCGAGAAGAAATTTGCTGGCCGCTACAAGATGCAGGTGAGCCAAATTGCTCATCATCGTGTTGCACTTGGGGAGAAATGCTGAGCATGTGCGAAAAGATGAAACTAGGGAGCTGGATTCTCACAGTCCCGAGGAAACTGACTGACGTACGTCATTCAATCACGAGTGACTCGCATTTAAGACTAAGGACATGAAAGGACGAGCTTGATCAGGTCACAGAATGATTCTCTTAATCTAGATCTGAAGTGCGATTGTGAGAACATGGGATGGCTTTCATATATGAACAATTTGCCTCGAGCTAGATGTGTCCTATGGAATACGTTAGGAAATTGCCTCTTTGGGCTAACTATATATATGTATACATATATGGAAATATTGTTCACATTGACATCGCCACGTGGGGAAATCCGTCAGTATAGCTTCCCACGATTGAGGAATTGACTTATACTTCAGCTAGGCCCAGACCGTGATCTGGCACATTGTCCTGGAGCCAGCCCATTTGGTTGGGCAAAGACTAACGAGTTATTAGCTTTGGCTGCCCGGTTTCGTGCTTGAGATTATTTTATCGGAGGTTCAATATCTCACGAAAGATCTTCGAAATCTCCAGGTTGATGGTCCTTCAAAGAGATCTTGCGGAAGACATACGAATCCGCCACCCTTAGATAGCCAGCTGCCGTCTTGTTCGCCGTAGAACATGTAGCAACCCAATGCGCAGCTTCCCTTGCAGTCTGAATCCAACACGTCTAAAACACTGTAAGAACGTGTAGCCCATTGCAGGTGCCATACGTAAACGCTACCAGGAAGTTTTGACCAACATATGGCGGCAATAAGACACTGGTTAACAGCAGCCGCAACGGGCCCCAAGTTCGTCAGATGTTTAGACTATGCAAAAGTAACCCCACAAACGTCCTCATTTATCCAAACCTCTGCCTCTGATAAGGCCTGTAAGAGCCTCCTTGACTGCCTTCTCACTATAAGACTCCCAAACCTCATACAGAGATACAATCTCCTGCGTCGCATCGATGATTTCCTCGAGGTTTATGGAAGATTCGGCGAGGAAGCGGACAAGTTTTCGCATCTTCTCCGATGGTGCTGGCTTGGAGCTTGACTTAACTTTACCATCCGCAGCTACACTCGCACTAGGGCGCCCACTTGCAGGATTGTTCATCGTGCTGTTAATCGCAGCCGACATGCCCTGCCTGCCGCCAAGTCCGTGAAATGACGCAGAATTATTGCTGTTGATGCTGGGATTGGGTGTATTCGGGACTTGAAACGTAGGTAAGCCACTACCCATGGCAGTAACTTTGTTCGTGGGTTGAAACGCAACAGCAAGAAATATTGCCATGATAGCAATCGTGTGAGGAGCACAGGTCAAAGGTAGATCGGTGAGATAACTGTCATTAATAACACTCCATGCCATCCCAACCTCGTCGTTGCTTAGTTCCAGTCCGCCGTCCTTTTCAGCGCCCTTTAGTTCCATCAATGTCCGATATGGGTGCCAGATGATGAGCTGAGAGCGCATCTCGGAGATGAGCGAGAATTCCATTTCGCCAATGCGGGATACATCCCCAGGGACGAACTCGGACCATAACTGACGTGCCTCACCGAGGACGAGACGAATGTGATGAGGGCTTTCTTCCGTCTTCGAGGACAAGTAGAATGCTGTTGTGAGTAGAAGGTAAGGGTTGACGGTATGTAGAGGATGAGTAAGGAGATACCGGTGAATGTAAACAAGCGTTGTGGCCAAACATTGTTGTCGTGATTGGAGACGGCGCGAGAGGCGTAGAAGTTGGTCTTTGAGAAAGATGAGGATGTGCCTAGGATCTAAGATCGGATATTGGTTGACAGCGGCCGCATTTTGGGTGGTCAAAGCTGACCGAATAGAGGCCAGTTGTGATGGAGTGAAATGCCAGAAGCGGCGTTGGGTTGAGGTCCAGTAATTGGCTGCCATATCCAAATCTCAAGAGTGATCGAGAAAAGATGCCGGAAGATTAAGAGGCACGATCATTAAAATATGAGCAGAGACCTAGGATGTGAAGTATTGCCATACATTAGGACGTCGATGGTCCTATCTGGGTGGTTTGTTCAGAGAAAAAGACCAATTCGGCAATCCGTTATGTGATATCCAAATTGGGAGTTAGTTAGAAGGCATATTCGAGACAGCAAAACTTCGCACAGCTGGCATGCTGTTGCTTCATTCCAAATGATCAGCTACTGAGGACGGATGGGTGTGAGAAAGTTCTACGAGTAATAAGAGACCTTGAAATGCTTACCTAATCCGGCAAACGGAGCAACCGGCGTCAAGCCCCACGTTAAGTCAACAGCTCAAACCGCCAGCTTGAGCGTTGGTGGCGCTCACATCAATCCGCTCACCCTGAACGCTGCTCAATTGATGATGCTGGCACAAATTCCAGCAGTGATTTCAAGTTCACTCGCCGCTGCCTGCATCCCTGTTATCTCTCCGTGAATCGCGCCCCAGCGATCAGCTCAGTCAAGGGCGTACCACGACAGACCATGAGCCCCTACAGATAACAGCTCGAGGCACGACTGGAAGATGGATGGGGAGACGGATAAAGAACGAGATGAGCGACTAACCAAACTATGGAATACACTAGATTCCAGCGGCGACGGACAAATCGACATCAATGGCCTCAAGAAGGGACTGAAGAAGATGGACCATCGTATGTTTGCTTCCAGGCATACCATAAGACGGAGCTGATCCAGCCCACAGCTCTCAAAAATGCCGATGCGCTCCTTCATGACGTTCTGAAAGTAGTCGACACCAGTGGAGACGGTCAAATACAATACAACGGTGCGCTTGTACGAAATTTCATGGTTTCCCGAATACTGTTGGGCTGATACTGCCGAACAGAGTTCAGGGTCTTCGTCGAACACGCTGAGAGAGAGCTCTGGCAGCTCTTTGAGAGCATTGACCGCGATCACAATGGAGAACTCGACAAGGGTGAGCTGAAGTCAGCATTTCGTAGAGCTGGTCTCGCAATCTCCAATGCCAAGCTCGACCAGTTTTTTGACGAAGTTGATTCAAACCACGACGGTGTTATAAATTTTGATGAGTGGAGGTGAGCCGAAAAGTCGTGAGGACCTCAGCGTGCACGGAATTTGACCAAACACGGCGCAGGAATTTTCTGCTATTCATCCCGGCTGGGACTCCAAATCTTCGCGCGGTCCTCTCTTACTACTCTTCAACAGCCACTCTCAATCCCGAGGGAGATGTCCACATCAACGACAGCTTACAAGGCCTTGGTAATTATAATCACTTTCGGAACACCCACTTCTACGACACTTTGATCAACACCTATCTTTGTTCTTCTAATACCCTACTCGCAATGGCGTTTGTCACTGTTTTGGCTTCCTCTCCAAGTTTGCAGGAGGGCTTCGATATCGAGGAGGATGTGGAGGCGGAGAATGGCGTTTCTCAAGGCGTTTATCGTTTCGGTAATACTCCATCCACTTAGACATCCATCCAATGCACCATTTCTGACTGTGTGGTCAGTAGCAGGCTCCTATCTTTATGCTTTCGGCACAGACTTCCTGATACAACCCGTCCCTCCTACGTGACAAGGTACTAATAGATTCTTACAACAGGTTATTTCATCGCTGGTGGCATTGCGGGCATGGTCTCACGAACAGCGACGGCGCCCCTTGATCGTTTAAAAGTGTATTTGATCGCCCAAACCGGCACCAAGCAAGCTGCTGTGGCGGCAGCAAAAGAAGGAGCACCAATACAGGCCGTCAAACATATCCGTCAACCACTCATAAACGCAACGAAAGAATTGTGGAAAGCCGGCGGCGTACGAAGTCTGTTTGCTGGCAATGGATTAAATGTTGTCAAAGTTATGCCGGAATCGGCCATCAAGTTTGGCGCTTACGAAGCTTCGAAACGAGCTCTGGCAAAGCTCGAAGGTCATAACGACCCGAAACATCTTCATCCAGCATCCCAATTTCTAGCCGGCGGCGTTGGAGGTGTGGTGTCGCAGTGTGTAGTCTACCCTTTGGATACTCTCAAATTGTAAGTCTTGCATTTTCTGCGGCTGAACGCAACAAATTCGGTCCTTACACTCTGTCGCAATCCACTCCCTCCGTCTCATCCTCATGCCTCTCTTAGCTTTGTTCAACGGTCCCAAATATCATGTCTTATGACGACGCTAGCTCACCCGTTATGCTCTAACCCTGCATTCCAACCATCACTCTCAAACCCGCCCTCTTTCTATCATCCTCTTCATTCTAGCACTCTTGTCTATTCTAAATCTTCCACAGCCGCATGCAATGCGAAACCGTCTCCGGCGGACTCCACGGCAACGCGCTCATCCGCTCCACCGCCACCAAAATGCTCCGCTCCCCCTCCGGCCTCCTCTCCTACTACCGCGGCCTGGGCATGGGCCTGGCCGGCATGTTCCCCTACTCTGCCATCGACCTCTTCATCTTCGAGAACTTCAAATCCCTCCTCCTGGCGCGCAAGGCCCGCCTCCACCGCTGCCACGAAGAAGACGTCCCCATTGGCAATGTCGCTACGGGTGCTATTGGGGCACTGAGTGGCGCAGTGAGCGCAACGGTGGTTTATCCGCTGAATCTGCTGCGGACGAGGTTGCAGGCGCAGGGGACGGTGTTGCATCCAAATACTTACAGTGGGATTTTAGATGTGACGAGGAAGACGATTAGTAGGGAGGGGTTGGTCGGGTTGTTTAGGGGGGTCACGCCGAATCTGCTAAAGGTTGCCCCTGCGGTCAGTATTAGTTATGTGATTTATGAGAATTCGAAGGCTTTGTTAGGGTTGCAATGATGAGGTGGGAGGGGGAGAAGAGACACACAGGTCTGGACATGTGGTTCCAAGCTTGGATGTTTCCATTTGACCTTAACCCACCTTTCTTGGTCTGGAATGTTGGGAAGCACAAGGGAAGAGAGACAGAGAGGTAAGGTGATCCTAGCGCCCGAGGATGATGATGTCCGAACAAAGTCTAACTCGTCATTAACACATATAAATAAAGCAAGACACATACTTACCTGCACTCCATCTCTAAACGCTTTTTCACTTCTCTGTCCCGACAAGAAAGTCTTTGTTGTGACTTACCAGCTTCATTACAGTAAGATCGAAGTCTGTATCGGAGAAACAGAACCCTTCAACCGAGGTTGATATCCATTGCGTATTATATGATTTGTTCAGGACCAGACAACCCTACTAACTTAACTAGTCGATTCTGGTGCAGCGGTCGTATCGCCAGCTCACGATCCACCGCAATGGATCGACAACACCGTCACAAGCAGAGCAGAGCAGAGCTTGAAACCAGATCGGAAAATGCATATCCACAGACCTGTGGGTGCCTGTCACACAGTAGGCGGGTAGTATGGCCGGGCGAGTTGAGGCAATCAGTGTGTCGATGACTGAGTTGATTTTGAAAAGCTGGAAATTCGCATACCTTTCTTCCCTAACAGATCGAGCTTTTCTGTGGTGTAGATGAATGATGTAATGCGGTTCAGTCCTCATCGGTCAACGTCTAATATACGCCCTTCCCCCCCCGATTACCTGAGCCTACCTTACAAGTATTAATACGCAGTGCTCGCATCGTAGCATGAGGCCGATCGAGCAGGAAAATTTACAATTTTCTTCTGTGGCGAGCTAAAAGTACATACCTGCCAGCCTCCAGGAGTGAAAGCTGGCTTGAATTGAAAGGTGACAGGAGCACGATAAGGAGCAGAGGATGTTGATACCCATGAGAGAGGTCGGTGACCTCAGCTTAGCCTCTTGCGAATTTGTTGAAACGGCTTCTGACGCCATTGACGACGAGGAGCATTGGCGGTACAGTATGCCCCTCGCGAGCAAATCGTGCGGTATCAGACCTTGATCCAGTTTTGCAGTCATTGCTGAGGACGAGGAGGCTGATAGGTCGAAGAATGCCTTTCGAGGCCGAAATGTTCTCCTCTCACAAGATACTGATTGTGAGCAGACGACAAGCTCATACTCTGCTTCCAATACCTTTCTTACCCTCGAACGAGAAGTAGGGAGGAGATGGATTCGAAAGGCCGAAGACGAAGACGTATGTACCCACCAACAACATACCGTGCGTTTTTGTTGAAAGAAAAGCGAGAAGCGTTCAGTAGATGATGAAGTCGGAAAACTGTGAAGACAGGTACTCACCAACAAACCGCTGTGGTTTTGCTGGTTGAGAACCCGGCTGAAGCAGTGGCAAAGATGAGCTTAGTACCTTCTTTTACTTCTCGGGTCATCATACCCATCACCTTCGTGATATCGTTTTCTCGACCCCTGGTCATCATCTCGTCTGCTGCTGCCGCCGCCATACCTGTCACGATCGCGGTCTCTGTCTCTGTCACGGTCTCGATCTCCACCATACCCTCTGTCTCGGGCAACGACGGGTTCTCGGTTGCTTCCGGTTATGCCTCGGGGTTCGCGGCTGTCATACCTTGCACCTCCACCGGAGCTGCCTCCACGGTGTCCATCTCGATCACCATAACCATTGCGGCCGTGATCGGCGACGTCTGGTGCAACTGGCCCGTTCGATTGGCCACCGAACCCAACACGGCCACCACCAGGTCCACTCGGTGCATTAGGAGGAGGAGCGCCGTTCGCATACCCGCCCCGGCTTCCAAATCCACCCCGATCTTGATATCCGATGCCGCCTCTACCGCCAAAGCCTCCTCGATCACCAAAGCCACCGCCTCGATCACCAAACCCACCGCCTCGATCACCAAACCCACCGCCTCGATCACCAAACCCACCGCCTCGATCACCAAACCCACCGCCTCGATCACTAAAGCCACCACCTCTATCACCGCGGAAGCCACCTCGGAATCCTCCACCTCGCCCGCCAAACCCTCCTCGGAACCCACCACCTTGGAAGCCAGGGCCCGGTGAAGCACCAACCCCTCCTGGCCGGACCGGTTGTTGTCTCGTGTAGCCACGCCCACCAAGACCACCTCCAAAGCGACGGGGTTTCCAGCCTTTGACGGTACGGCCACGTTCAACATCGACGAGGACAGGGCGGTCTTTAATGCGGACTCGATCGGTTTCTTTGTAGGCAGCTGTGAATGTTGAAGCGTAGAGCCCCGTGTCAGTCAAGCAATACCAGGAGAAGGAACGAGCTTGTGCGAGGAGGGAGCAGTAGTACCCTTCATATCCTTTTCTCGCTCGTAGACAACAAACGCATAGCCTCTATGTGTTTTCTTTTTATTCTTCTCGTTCTCGTCCCTGACGATTCGGATCTGTAATATCACATTAGCAACGCTATGTCACTGAACCTGAGAACAGGTGGTGATTACCCTCTCAATCGGACCAAACCTCCCGAATTCCCTCTCCAAATCCGACTCCTTAGCCTCGTAGCTCAACCTCCCCACAAACAGGGTCTTGAACGCATCCCCTCGTATCTGAGGATCCTCATCCGGCTTATAGCCTTCAAACCCCTCCATCTTCATCTCCTCCATCCTCTCCATCTTTTCGCGCTTCAGCTTGTCTTTTCTCTGTAGCCATGATTCAGTAGGATGGTATTCGTCTGTGGCGGCATAGGTGGCCAGAGCGGGTAGGAAATCAGCGATTCCACCAATTTTGGATCGGCCGGACGCGGCATCTTCAGGCGAAGGATCTTGAGGAGGAATGTAGCGGAGAGGTGGTCGGGGTTGGAAGAGCTGGAGGAGCTGGGGAGGAAGTTTGTCGGTCATGGCGAAAGGAGATAGGGATGGTGTAGATAGTTTGTTATCGCTGCGAGGTCATTGAGAAGAATGTTGGAATTGGGAAACCTCTTTAGCAACTGGGTGAACGTCACTTGTTGATGTTGGAGGTTGTTCAATGTTCAGGAGAAAATTTGAAAGGGATCGCGTTTCGGCGTCGCCTTGAGCTCGGACCACCCGCGCCAAAACTCCAAGCTTTCAACTTTTGCTCCCATCTCCGAGGACCCCGTACTTTGCAATTGACACAAGACGAAAGCCACGATGCCGGTCCAAGGCATCAAGACAGTGGCAACCAGCCGAGTATGCAGTCCTCCGACCCTTGATCTTCTCCAGCTTATCAGTAATTACAGAATGGCGTCGGCGCATTCATCCTCCAGTGCAAACGCCTCGACCTCCACTACTGCGACTGGGCCGGCAGCTCTCGAGGAATGAAGTACAAAACCTCCCCACCCCCTCGATACATGCACCTCTCTAACACCATCGATCCAGCTCCTTCCTAACCTCCGAGCTCCTCCCCCGCCTCTCCCAAACCCACCCTCAAGTTAGCATCCATATCTCCCCACGACCGCACAAACACCCCGTCCTGCGCGCCCATTACATCAATGGCCGCGAGAAATCTGTCTGCGTCCGGAACTTGGAGAAGGAGCAGATAATGCAGAAGTGTGAATTGTTGGTTCAGAGTCAAGGGGGCAAGAATAGGAAGATCAGGGGACGGAATGTGTTGAGTGAGAATGAGGGAGTTAGGGGGATTTGGAGTCCGTTTCATGGAGGAGTTAAGGATGTGTAATGACGATGGCGACGGTGGTAGTGGTGGAGGACGGGGAGGTGCACGGGAGAGTAGCCCGTGTGACAGGTTCGGAGCGAGTGGGCTACAATTCGAGAACGTTTTCCGCATTGGTAGGTGTTTGGAGGCACGCTTGCGATCACTGTAACGTACGAAGGCTGGGGCTGTGGATCAAAGTTCTAGTGCATAGTAAAATAGCGTCATTGGTGAAGGTCCATTTATATGAACGACGGCAGAAACGATGCTCAGATTGATCTTGGAGAGCGTGGCTCATCGCTGCGTATCCCCTTAATGCTGACATAACTCATGTCACCATCAACCAGTCTATTCATTTCGTCCTTCGGCAGCTCAGACTGCCAGCTCTGCAAATCATCAATTATGTTCTACGCCATATGGACATCTATACTCTTTCGCCGTGCTTGACTCGCTAAGAAAAAGCCCTCTGATGAACCCACTCCCTCTAAGTTGTTTCACAGATAGACTTGGAAAAGTGCACTTTTGAACGTGACAGGTTTCTTGCAGTCTGCCACGACACAAGTCTTGAATGGCTCCGGCTTACCCTCAGCCTGTGGTGCTATCTTCTTGTTCTTGCCGACATGACGGTTCATAGCACACTCGCCACAATAGACCTGTGCACAGTTAGAATCACGTCACAAAAGATTGAGCACAGATTACTTACATGGCCACATTGCTTCACCACCCAGATTTGCTGCTTCAGGTCGTCGGCACCCATTCCCAACTCATCACCACAGTGTGGACAAACAACAATATCATCTTCTTCGACTTTGCGGGCGAATCCTGGGCCGGCAGCACGTGGAGCTTTGTATGGCGAAGAGGGTCGTGGTGGTGGCGAAGAATGAACAGCGCCGAGGAGTTCAAACCCTTGAGCCTCGTAGTTCATACGAGGTCGTTGAAAATTGTCTAGTGCGGGAAGTCTAGGTAATTGAACTTGAGACTGGGGCGGCCCACCATTTCCAGTGTTGAACTGGGGAAGCCGTGTATAGAGGCCGTTCGAGTAGGGGTATCCGTTCGTTGTTAAGCCTTCGGGTGGAGGGTTACGTTCAGCTCTGCCTGCTATATTGCCACCAGCAATGCGGGACCCTGCCTGTACAATCCAACTTGCTAGTCCGTGCGGTAGACCTCGAAAGAGCAGCGGTGGTAATTGAGGTGCTTCTGAAGGATCTCGTTCTTCTTCGGTCACATATGGCGTTGGTCTCCTTTCGGCAACACTTCTTCGAGGTGGATCCGGACGCACAGTTCTCTCGCCCGTGATTTCAAACCCTGGACTGCTAGGAGGCTCTTGGAAGAGGGCTAGAAAGTCCTCATTGTCCATCATTAACGGCGCTCCTGGGTCTGGTGGTGGCGCCAAATTCCCAAACTCCAACATCTCAAGATCTATGACCGGAGGCCTCCGCACTTGCATATCCACAGCTGATCGGAGCTCCTGCCTTCTCTGACCGGGTGCGTCATGATGTCTCCTCGTCGATATTTGTGATCTCGGTATAGTTCTCACAGGAGACGTTCTGCGCGAAGTATCGGAGTCGTTTGTAAGGTCTATCACATCGGGCGTAGGCGTTCGTGTTCGTGTTGCTTGCTGGCTTCTACCGGTTGATATGACAGGTCTGCGGTAATCAAAGCCATCGCCAACGAGTCTCCGCGGTGGTAAAGGCGAGGCACGCGACATATTCGAAGGGTTTGAAGGTGAGGGAGTTATGCTGAATCTCAAACGTGGCGATGATGGCGAAGGGCTCGCTGTGCGGCTATCGGCGTGTAGGAAGTCGTGATAGGATCTCTGAGCCATCGAAAGTCAGCCACGTGATAAGTAGTAGACAAACAAATCGTAGTTGTGCCGGGTCCGCTGAAGGTGCACGAAGAGATAAATCTCACCTTTCGCCTGGATGGCTCTTCCAACAATGTCCCTGAAGAATGAGAATGGAAGATAGGCATTGTGGCAGGTCATGCGGGAGGGTTGGTTCCTTGACCTTCTCTTTCTGACTGCTTCAAAGGACTTGCAACACGGGGGGTGAAGGGGCAGGGAAGAAGATTATAAGGTGATGTTGCAAATCTAAGACTCGGAGATGGTGCAGGTGTGAAGTGGCGGCTGCGCATCTAGCATCTCGCCTCGGCATCAGCCCGGTCTCCGCGTCCAATTCAACTACACAGTTACACAGTAGGAATTCTATAACGGACAATACGTGTAGGATCCACACTAATGTTTGGGGGAAACTGTTTTCAGAAGGATCTGAAAGTGCTTAGGGTGGAGTAATGGAACTCTCTTATGTTCAGAGGTTAAGGATGTGGGTGCTCTCGTGTTGGCTAATCCAAGCACATCTGATATTATAGTGGAAGGTCATGCCCGACTCCGATTGACCATCTCGCTTTGTATCTAGGAACATCTTGAGATGCCTGCTGATCTGACCTGAAGATTCCTTCATGACGCCGCTAACACTGTCACCACTCCTTCCCCATTCAACGCGGCAATATTGTGTGCACCTTTACCCCAGGCGACGGCCACAGCAGGGACAGCACTTTTCAGTGGCTCCGACCATGCTTTTGATGCCTTCGAATATTCCTGGACGGTCACACCTCCCGGCCCTCCCGTCAGCAAGAATTGACCGGTATAGTCCCAACTTATCGCATCAACCCTGCTGCTTCCTGTATCCAAGCTTTTGATCTGTGCCATTTTCCGTAGATCCCAGATCGAGACAGTAGCTGACGATTCTGCGACCGATGCAAGCCATGTTCCGTTCTCCGAGAAGGAAAGTGTCTTCACGGCTCCATCCAGGTCGAAAGTTGCGGCTTGCGCTCCGGTCTTCACATCGAAGAGCTTTATCTGTCCATCCTGACCTCCCGCAGCCAGTAAATGGCCATCAGGATGGAACTGTACAGATGTGAGGGCTAGCCAGCATCATTAGTACTACCACATTTTGAAGCCATGAGTAACATACCTGAACTACTATACACTTGGGTGGCGATATCCCAAGTGGTCAGATCGTACAGAACATAGCTCTTGTCCACGCCGACGGACGCAACGATCTCACCACTAGGATGCAATGCCACAGCGGTGACTTCACCGGCATGCGCGGCGAACGACGTCGTTTCTTCCTGGCCCTCAAAGACCTTAAGTATTCCTGCTGAGGTGGATATCACTGCCTTTGAGCCAGCCCAAAAACCACCAGTAATCGAGCCTCCACCTCCCTTCAGCACATGGACGACGCGGTTTTCTGAAATTGAGTAGACGCCGGCAATTCCGTCAGATCCCCCAACCAGGGCCAGGTCACCGGTTTCATCAATCGAGAGGATTCTCCCTCCAGGATAGAGAGGCTCGGATGTTCGCAGAGGCTTAAAAGTCGAGACCTCCCCCTCATTTGCCCAATCTTCTGGGACTGGTCGTTTTCGTCGTGTTTTCTCAAGCCTATGGTGGTTAGCAGACACTTATATGCTTATATTTCTTCGACGTACTTCGCTTTCGTTTCGTCCACTTTTGCTAACAGAGCGTCCGGTAGCCCGGCGCTATCTACCTGCATTGCATCTCCATTCATCCGCGCAGCTCTTGACCCAATGCTGACCCTCGAGAGCGCTTCTCGGGCTTCATCACGCTCACGCGTAAGCCTCGCGATGACTCTGACAGCTGCATCATGCTGATACAAAGCTGAGCTGAGCTCTTGTCTTGTCCGTGCCAGATTTTGCTTCAGGGTATACGTCTCCAGTGCCAGCGCGTCCCATTCCTCTTGAAAAACACCAAGTAATGAAGGTATCGAAGTCAGAGTAGGTGGTCTTGGTCGTACTATCCGGGAGGTCCGCAGATCGATTAAATCATCAACAGTCAAGTCCTCGCCAGTCGCAGGCTCGGTCCCGTTTTCGCTGACATAGCTCTCGATAAGACGCTTTTCATAGACGACACCTGCTTCCGTGAATCTATGGTCGTGCAAAGCATTGGTAACTACACATACCACTTTTTTGCGATGCGACGGGCACCTGGGGTGCTTCACCGGAAACTGGATACTTGATTAGCCCTGAAGGTCCTAGTCCTCATTCTAGGTACAACGTACTTGCACACAGCATCGCGATCGACAAGCTTTCTCGGAGTTATGGCAGAAGCTCTCGAGAAGTCAACTAGAAGTCTGGAACTTTTTGGCATGCTTGGCCCCTGAATCCACGCGGAGGAACACCAAGCGCCTGACTAGCGATTTCTCCTTGCAAATGTCTTGGCAGGGTAATGATTGCCAAACGTAAGGAGAAGAAAGTGACACTCTCAATCTGTATCATTACACTCTCAGTATCCTATGCATACTACACAACCAGGAAACCCACTCAAAGCCGCGTCTCAAAACTGCTTGCCCGGCTTTTCTTAAAAACATCATGTGACCTTCACTTCTCCCCAAATGCCCCATTTAGCTGCTTCGTCTTGCATCTCCAGACTGTGATACCTTCTTACACTGAATTTTTCGAAGAAACAGTCCGACGCAAATAAGGCCAATGACAGTGCAGAGGACAACAGCCCATGATACGATCAGAAACAAGTCTGAGGGTAGGCTAGAATCCAACTTTTTTTTGCTGCCGTAAATACTAAGGCTCTCCCCACTGGATGAGATTAGGAAGCCTATTTCACCCGTACAACCATGGCGAACACGAGGGTAGATGATGAATCGTAGGCTCGAATGCCAGCACTTTGAGATGCTGGCCGGACGTTTGTTGAGTGCCTGAATCAACCCCCTTAGAGGCAACAGCCAGAGGGTGCGAGCGCGCGTCGCAAGTATCCTCAGTACTGAATAGAGAATGCCGCGCCAAACGATGAAACCGGAAACCATCTTCGAGATAGGAACGGAGAAACCAATGCAAGCCTAAAGTCTCTTAGTAAGCAACACTAAAGACAGTGGACTTGAAGACGACTCACGAAGAAAAGTGGCTTCAGGATTCTTCGGACGGCGATTTTGAAGTATTGAGTGTATAATTCTGCCCCTGATGAGGTTCCATCTCTCTGAGGCAGCCCTTGCAGCATATTGTCTGTCTTATCATCGCTGTTTGCCGGCAATTGTTCAGAGGCAACAGTCAAATTCAGGCTGTCTCTCCCCGCTGTACCAGAGCAAGCAGACGGTGCAGGTGTCGCCAAGTCGTCTTTGGGCGTCTGTGTGAGCGCTCCATTCTCAGTATCTCATCAGTTGATCGTCGCGCTAGCAAGGTATGCAGTGAACAATTTAGAAGTTCCAGCGCAGCTAGCAGCAGTCACAAACAAGATCAACAACAGCACTTGGATGCAGAATGCGAAATGGGAGCCATTTGCAGTAGGTTTCATCCGTTTTGGAGAACTTCGTTGTCGATGTATAACACTTGAATGAATGGCAGACGTAACCATGAAAACACACGCGATCGGCAAGAGTGTTGCAAAAGCAATTGAGACAAGAATTGGTCGAATGACGTTCACAGCACTCAAAGAAGAAGAAGAAGAATTCCCCCGGTATGAGATAATCTGGACCATAACGAGCCTGACAACATCGTCAAGCATGGCGGCACGAGATGACACCACTCCTAAGCGGCTGGTCACCAGTCCGCTGGAGCTCAACAAGATAAAGGTTGTGCCCAGGTTAGTCGACCAAAGAGCAGCTCCAGCAGCAAACGCGTGGAGAGGCGTTGCATTTGCTATGCCGATCAAGGGGAAGGACAGGCCCATCGGCAGAAGGATGCCAGTCGAGGCGACTGCGACGGAAAGTAGCAAATCCGTCTTAAGCGGCGAGACAGATGTTGACAGACCACTCTCAAAGACAAGCAAGATAATTCCAAGATGCAAGCTGCGCTATGGTCTCTTGAGTAGCAATCGATAGCCATGCAGCCCCTGGTGCACCCCAAGCAACCCCAATCAGTATCTGACCTATCAAGCCACAGGAAAGATAGCGATCTATAATCGGGTTGAAAGCCCTGAGGATCAATAGGAAGGACGATAGATGGAGAACGTCCACGAATCCAGGTTCATGGTAAGGAATTGCAGCGGAAGAGATGGTGTGCTCCAGCCCATGCTTTCGATGCTTCACAGATAAACGAAATCATCCTGTCCACAACGTGTGTATTGTTGTTCGGTTTCCTTGCGAGTGATCAGGAAGGGGATACTGATAAATGATGGTCAAGGTAAAGATCTGCGAAGGGCATGAGGCCAGAAGGGCATGCTCCGGGCTGGGGCCGTTGGAAAGGGCGCCCGTCGACTACAACTGATGCCTAAACTTCCAAGCGTCAGCCCTGTAAGAGGGCCACTAATTTCCTGCAGAGGTGCCTCTTCCACTACCCATTACCAAGTTCGCAGCCACAATCCTAGATGTTGATTGCCGCCTTTTCCGGTCCCGAGCCCTCGTCTGATGCGACATCCACTGGCTTACTTCTACCTCCATCATGCAGCTGGTGACGGAATTCTGTGGAGAGTCCTGAAGCTGGGTCTTCGGTAGCCTCGTCTGCAAGAGCTGACTCCTAATGGCCTTTAATGCTAAGAACTTGCACTACGAAAAGCAGGAACCGGCATTCTTGCGCCGACTCAAGGCCGAGAACACCAGCGATAGGCACAATGTCTCCATTGCTCGACCTCGAAAGCCGAGATTGGAGACAGGAGACGACGATGGGCCTACCATAGTCGATGAGCAGGGTGAAAATGTGACAGACAAAGAGTGCCAGGATCTCCTTCGTGGAAAGACAAGGGGTGCATCTGTCTCAGAGCATACATCTACAGCTGGGAGGCCAGATCCGGTACCTGAAAGCCAGTGTCCTTCACCAGATAAGATTGACGACAGGACCAGAGAGCCTGACAAGCGGCACGCTGGTATCGATAGGGGTCCGAAGAAACGGAAGCAGGTCAAGGCTGTTGCAGCCGAACCAGAACCAGAGGGTTTG
>JAABUK010003420.1_pt1 | contig 26836 bp, 29 predicted proteins | sample 5559141 | NCBI WGS metagenome assembly JAABUK01 (sample SAMN10711869, study PRJNA513367) | rock metagenome | isolation source: Antarctica rocks | place: Antarctica: Victoria Land, Pudding Butte nord | collected 2016-01-03
TTGACAAGATGCGAAACCGCTGCAGTGCTCAGCCATGCAAAGTGCCATGTGAGCACTCATTAACCGCCCCTGCACATTGCCAGCTTCTGCCAGCTCTGTCTGCACTCCATCTGACTGTCATGGTTCTGCATCAAGCATGCTTTGCTGCTGACAAGTTGCTATGCTGAACAGGCAGTGTCTCTGATGACTACATGGACCATGCATCAGCCAGGCCTGTCCAACTTTCAGATGACTACATGGACAGCGCTTCAGCCAGGCAGCTTTACATTTCAGACGATTACATGGACAGCCCATCAGCCAGATACGCTCTTGCTGCCATGAAGCCTAGCCCTAAGCTAGATGCCCAGCAGGCTGCATCTCACAACAAAGCTTCAGTCAGTCTGCCTCAGACAGACACACACCCGCACCTGCTGTTCCTGAAGACAGGTGGGGGGGCCACAGTGGCCCAGCCCAACCACCATCTGACCCCCCAACAGCTACAAATGCTAGCTGATGGCACTGGCACGCTGGAGGGGTTGACAGACACCCCTCACCAACCCCTAGATGCCAACCCCAAGCCAGTGACAACCACTGTCCAAAAGCAAGGCCACCCTCTGGGAGGTGCAACAGGCATTATGGATGCTCAGAGCGAGTCCACTCAGCAGCATGGCAGCCTGTTCACCCCACGCAATGGACAAGCCATCACCAAGGCATTGCACGCTCTAAGTCACGCCGAGAGCCAGCAGGCGTCGCAAGGGCTGTTCAGCAGCGGTTTCGACAGCGTGTCTGACCAGCAGACGCTGCCTGCTGTGACAAGTCAGGTGCGGCCCAGTGCTAAGAGCCTGCAGGGAGTGTACCTGGACCAGCCGCACGCAGACAAGGCTGGTTTCTCTGCCTTGAAGGCTGTATCAGCATCACACAGGTCTCACCCTTCGGCTGGCCGCGGGCAGTCTCTTAGCTGGCTGGATGAGCCCTTGATCAATGAGGCCAAAGCCAGTGACTCCATTCAGAAACCCAGTGGTGCCCTTGAGAAACACAGTGACATCATTCAGCTGCCTTTGTCACACAGCTTGCTGAGTGACGACGGATTGAGTGCGCAGAAGCCAGCGCTGAGGAGTGCTGTGCTGCTGACTCTGGCGCTCAGCATAGCTACCAAGCAATCAGAGGTGAGACAGCATTGGTGTGGTGGATGTGCCTTGTGCAACCACGGCTGCTGATGTTTAGACATTCAAAACATAGTATTGAAATATCAACACAACACTCATCGTGAATCACTATGGGTGTGTTCTATGTGGTTGATTCAGAAAATGGCTTGCGTGTCATTGCTGCACCTGTTTGTCAGACTTTGTTGCCCTTAGGTGTGGTCTGTCACTGGATGCCGCACTGAGTGTTATGTATTGCCTCAACATCATTGGTAGGAAAGCCTGTCTACCAAACAGCAGTTCAAACAACACCATGGCAGTGAGCTCCAGACCCGTGACACATGCACAGACTTTCTGCATGTCTAGGGCAGGATGGGTAGCCTGTCATAATACTTGGCTCCTCATTCAATTGACGCCAGAAGGTGTAGTCTTTCCTATTTTTCTCTCTCTAGGGCAGGACAGAGACCCTGGTCAGCACTATCCTGGCAATACCTGCTCTTACCTGTTGCATCTCAGACATGTTGTGCCTGCCATATAGGCTTTGCAGAGGGTCATTGGAGACTCAATTTTGAGCAGGCGCTTCCAGCAACAGATTGCCAAGCAGGGCTTTACTGTGAACCAGCTTGATGCCAGCTTTGATAGGCAGGGCGTTTTCTCATCACGTGGCGGCGCCTTCTCAGTGGAGATGGCTGAAATCCAGGTACATCACGCACCATCATTTTTGTTTTTGTAATAATTCATTTATAAACAAAAAAATCTGTGTCAGTAAGTACCACAGCGTGCGTGTACATGTCACATCATCTGAGTCAGCAAGCACCACAGCTTGCGTGCACATGTGCCCATCTGAGTCGACAAGCATCACAGCATGCGTGCACATGTGCGCGTAGCTGTCAGCTGATTCAAACACATATCTGCCTTTCACAATCTGTCACCAGCCATAATCACATTGCTCCCGGTTGATAGCAGCTGCAAACAAGTCGTCACAAAACTGTCATTGGCGTGTCAAGAATATCACACAACGTCGACTCTATCAGGACAGACAGCACTGCAAGTTCCAGTGAAAGTAGTACACATGTGTCTGCGTTTTGCAGCCAGCTCAACATGTGACTGCCTGCTCAACATCTGGCTGCTAGCTCAACATGTCACTGCCAGCTCAGCATGTGACTGCCAGCTGTAGGGTGATGGAGGGGAGAAATTGAAGGTCAGTGTGCGTACTGTTGTGCAGCCTCACGCCACCTCAGATGCTCAGGCTACTGGTCAGGACAGCAAGCAGGTGATGCACCTCAGCCACCCTGGAGACTGCTGTTGCACTTGCATGGCTCACACCACTGCTGTGACACTTGCATTACCCACCAGACAGTTGGCCAGCTCAAAGAGTTGGTGGGCAGCAAACATGTCTATGTTGATGAACATGCAGAAACGCTGTTACTCAGAACTCTTCCTGCACATGCGGTAGGCAAGTGTGCATGGCAGTCAGCCTGAGTGCCTGCAATCAAAGCCACTGTGCTTGAAACTCTGGGTGCAATGCGTTTTTCTAGAAACTAACCACAGCGGTGATCGAATGTAAACTCAATTGCTGGGCCTGCAGGCGGTGATGCAAGGCAAAATGGGCAATGACAGCCTGCAGAGCTCCTGGCTAGAATTGCTCATCTGCGCTGCAGGCTTTGTGGCAGCATTCTCTGGTATGCTCTGTTCCCTGCAACCACTTTGCATGCAGCAATGCGCAGACTTGCACAGCAGACATGGCTCAGGAGTGCCGGCACTCCATGACAGCATGCCTGCCTGCAAAGCCTGTTTGTGTAGCCTGCATATGCTTATGCTGTTATTCACATGACCAATATGTTTCATGACCCTTGTACACCTGAGCTGGCTTCGCATGCTTGCAAGACCCAAACAGGACAGCATAAGGTACAACAGTTGAAGTGCAGGCTAGATCATCATAGCGCTCACAATAACATGTACAACTCTTACTGACACTGAACTGTTTGCTGGATAGCTGACGACACCTTTCATGCTTGCAGCACTGATGTTGGGCATGTACAAGTACAACAAGAGCAGGGCAGGTCAGCAGGCAGCTGCACACCTGGCATCTGAGAGTTCTAGCAGGTTTTGGATTTGCGGCCAGAACCCATTGCGTCAACCTCTGATCCCTCAACACGAAGCAGCTGAGGACATCTGCTAGCTGGTGGACATGTATCACACTGTGCTGAAGACTACACATACTTGCCCTGTGCTGCAGCGCGCTACTCTGCTTTACTCTTACACCGATGTCTCCGCTTTCGTTTTGTCCCCCTACACAGCCCCAACCCCTTCCCCTCCCCCTTGAACGCCATTGTTCATGAGTAGCCGCAGGCTGCGCCAGCACAGTGCATATGACATATTTGGAATGCACCCGCTGATATCAGCCACTATGCACTCAGGCTGAACCACTTTCAGCGTTGGTCCATAGTGTTAGGCAGATTCCTTGTTAGATTGGATCTCAGATACATGTTCCCAAAGATATACTGATTTGCAGAGCTTGGTCAAGTGTTAGGCAGATTGCAGAGTAGCTGCTTGCAAATGGTTTAGCTGCTGCCTGAGCATTTACTTTAGACAAACGTACCTACCATGTATGTGTGATAGACAGACTTGACTGACGGTGGCATACCGGTATGACAATTGGGCATGCGTCACATTATACTGTACTGTACTAGGCAATGCAGCTGAATTATTGTTTAATTTGACATATCATGATGACCATGTCAACGGACAAATCACGCAGGCTCTGCTCGTTACTATGTGCGGCATGTTCGTTTATGATTGTCTGCACTTCACAGCCATGTGCGCAAGCATGGTATACGTTGTCTATTTTACCGTCAATATTTGCGGTCACGTAAGCTGACGTTGCAAAGGCAGCATGAGCTGGGCAAAGATATAATACACAGCTACATGCATATGCTCAGTTGCAACGTCGCCAGGCAAAGCAGGTAAGGCAACAAATGCCAGTGCAGCTAAGGCAACAGTTGCTAATGCAGCTGAGGCAACAATTGCTAGTGCACCTGTCAGAGCAACTGCTGAGTGCCATGCACTTTTGCATCCACCTGCTGATGTCACCATAGCAGAAAAGCACGTAACTAGCGCAACAGTTAGCCCCAAAGTACAGATGATGTTGCTTAGTGTCATGCACACCAATGACTGCAAAGGGTCTCTGCATTACATGCCACAAGGTCGCACAATGCTTCTAGCCTGTCACTGCTTTCACATGGCAGGTCTGTCACTGCTTTCAGATGGCAGCAATCCAGTCTTCAGGAAAGCGGAAGTTGAGATAGGCATTGACATGATAGCAGCTCTCATCAGGCTCTATGCCCTCAAAGTACTCCCCAATCTGCAGCACAACACTTTGCCCTTGGCCCAGCACAGGTGTGGCATTGCACCAAAGTATTGAGCACCGTGCAGCAGCTGCATTTGCTCAAAGGAGGCTGACACCATTGGTACCTTGAGCGTAACATAGATAGCAGTCAAGCATTCAAGCCACCACCAGCAAAACAGTTGTAAGCGTCACGCTGACAGGCCAGAATGTATGTACAGTGCACCAGTCAAAACTAGCTTGCAGCCACTTCAACTTTCAGGCATAATTGCTAAGACGAAACTGCAACAGCAGAGGTGAGGAGGCGTACGTCAGGATGTTGGACTTGCAGGCTGTGCTCCCAGTGAGGCGCCAGCACATCTCTGTTGTTCCACATGTCCCAGACCTGCAGAACACTCAGATTGCTGCATCAGCACAAAGCTGAAAACAGGATTGCCGCAAAGACACCAATAATTGCTTGGTGATTACATCAACTTGCTAGTCCCAGCACCCAATCTGCACCAGCATGCTCACTGCCCACAGCACTTTGTCTGGTACCCTACTGCCCAGGCAGGCAAGCACACGCGCACGCGCGCGCGCGCACACACACACAAACAAACACCCACCCACCTAGTGCCTCAGTCAATCCTCACTGACTGTTTGGCAAGATTCAATCTGCCAATGTCTCTCAAGCATGAGCTCAACCCAAGCTAATAGACCATTCCAGCAAGCATCAGCTCTGCAAACAAAGCAGGAGAATCACCTCTGATGCTTCGCCACTGGGTCCTGCTGAGGCAGGGGTGCTTGGGGTGGGGTCAGGGGTGGGTCGCACAATGTTCTCCTGGGCAACGTAGGTACTCTGGAAGGGCCTGTCCCGATGATCCACAAGAACATGGTAGTAGGGCTGGTGCCGCCCCCCTGCAGACAGTAATAATAATTTAATAATAAATTTTGGGCTTTTCAGCTAATCATTTTTGCCAGGTACCTACTAGGTGTGCCTAAACCCTAGTCCTGTGAGCTAGCCTGCACTCACATGCAGACAGTAGACTGTCTGTATTCCAGATATCAAAGAAATGAAACTATTCTGGCCTTGCGGCACTGCCTCAAGAAAAGATTATGGCCTTGAAGCACTGCTGCAAGGAAAATTTTGTATTTGTAGAACCTTTGGAAAATCTCTGCAAAATCTTGTGAAAACGTTCCTTTTCTTCGCTTTCTTGAGTATACAGATCATGAACTTGAGGCACTGGTTGAACACAAGCCAAAGGTGGAGTGTTGCCAAGTGTCAAACTGTCTGAACGGCGTACCTGGAAGCTGGTCAATGCGCATCTGCTGCATCCAATCCTCTTCTGCTTTGCACTCAGCATCCCAACCGTAGATAACGCCGCGGTAGTGGTAACGTCTGTGACGGATGATGTCACCCACCTTGAACTGGACAGGCACTGCTTGGTTGGGCCGCCGTATCTGTCTGCAGACAGATCCATAGGTCTTTGTTTAATGATAATAATTTACAGGCCATCCAGCTAATCGCTTTTGCCAGGTACCTACTAGGTGTCATAGGTCCTGTCGAGCCAACAAAACATGGCTTTCAACACGGAAAGTCCATAACAATGATTAGCATGATGTTGGAGCTGTGCAGACAGGAGGCTTACGCTCAGACAGACACTGACGGGCGCTGACCCCAACATAGCACATCTCCAAGTCTACTGAACACAATGCCTGAAGAGGATATACATGAGGAGATTGCACTGTTGTCAGTGTTCCTGAGTACAGGCTGAAAGATGGACAAATGAGGGCTACTGACAGACAGGCAGGGAGGCAAGCAGGCATAAGAGAGGTGGCTGCCAGACAGGCAGAGAGTACTTGAGGGCTCAATAGTGCCAGGCTATTCCTGAATTGACATCAGCAAACTACTGAGACAGACAGACTGACAGATAGACAATCAGCCTCAAGAGCTTGCATTGGCCAGGCTGCTTGCATGGTTGCTTTCAATGCAGAATGCACAGACAAACAGACTGACATACATGTATTCTAGGGCTTGTTGCTGCCAGGCTGGTCACATGGCTTCTAAAGCATATGACACAGACAGACAGACAAACGAACAGGGACTTACTCACAGGCTTGTTGGTACCAGGCTAATTGCATGGCTTCCATTGCAAATTTTACAGACAAACAGACTGACAGATACTTACTCAAGGGCTCGTTGCCAGGCTGGTGGCATGGCTTCTAAACCATATGACACAGACAGACAGACTGAGGGACACTCATTTATGGGCTTGTTGGTACCAGGCTGGTCAGATGACGTCTCAAGCATATGACACAGACAGACAGACGGACAGACACTGACTCACGGGCTTATTGGTACCAGGCTGATCGCATGGCTTCCAACGCAGAACAAACAGACAAATGAACAGAAAGATGCTTACTCAAGGGCTTGTTGACGCCAGGCTGATTGCATGGCTTGTACAGCAGAGATGCGAGACTTGATGACAGAGGGGGGTGGGTGCAGCGCCCCAGGGGCAGCCACAGTCCCTGCCAACTCAGCTATGTGCTTGTAGTCATTGATCGCTGTGTCAAAGTCATCTCTGTTCACCGCAACCTGTGAGCAGCAGCAGCCAGCTGTTGCAACAATCATTTGTGCTTCTAGTTGCTCATGGCTGTATCACAATCGTCCGTCTTTGCTGCATCCTGTAGAGAAAAAGAGAAGACTGCGCCTTTTGGCGTCAACTTCATGAGAAGCCCAGTTTTACACCGGGCTGCCCAAGCTGCATCTTGTACATGGTAAACAGCATTTCACTGACGTACGCTTGTACACACTGTCTGCAGAGTCCAACTGGTTTCTGTTCACAGCAAGCTGTAAGACACAGAAAGGCGTCAGTGCACACACGCTTAGAACACATTGCTGCATCACGAATAATCCTGACTGCAACTTGGGTACAGCAGCAGACAGGTCAGTCAGAGACTGCTGTGACTGCCTTTCACTTGACTTGCACTCAGGCAAGGTGCAAGGAAGCATGACTGTGTCCCAAACCAGTGGTCACTGCACATACAAACTCCACAATGCTGTGTAAGTATCGGGTGCTACAAAGGATGAAAACTGTACATAAGACTGAGGCAAACGGACAGAAGCTTTGCAGTGCCGTTCCAAAGCCCTCTGTGGTGCACGTGAGTGTAGCGACAATGATGATTTGTACTTCACGGGTGTTGAGTCGCATTGCAGGGCATGAGTGACCAGAAGTATTGCCAGCAGCTGCTGGGTGGTGCAGGCTTTGTCAGCATATGCTGTTGTGACTCAGCAACACGATTCCCATCTTGGCAGTGATGCATATGATCATGTACTGACTCTACCCTGAACAATCAACAATCCAACAATGGTGACTATGTGAGCATGCCTGAAGCAACACACAGTACTGTTGTGCAAATATTTCAAGCAGCATCCAAAGATGGACTTTGGCCTAGACCTGCCCAACATGCATGTGAACACCTCAATTTGATACCTCGCTGCATGCCGAGCTGCTCTGGTGACTACCTGTGCATGCCTGATGGAGTACTCAATGTTGTTTGGGGAGATGGCAAGCAGCATGTCCAGCAGGATGCCCTGCTTGCTGGTGTTGCGGCTGTGGCTGTAGATGTTGATCAGGTTGCTGCACAGGCGAGTGTACACCTCCGCCAAACCCACAGCTTGCAAGCGACTCTCATGGAAGGGGATGTCGTTCTGCCGCATCATGGCTTTGACTGCCTCCCTGCACCACATGCAGTACAGGTGAGTTCTGATCTGCAATGGCCGATTATTATGGAAGGAGATGTCGTTCTGTTGCATCATGGCATTGACTGCCTCCCTGCATGACAGAAAGTGTGGCACTTCAATGCATTGTTTGAGCTAAGAACAACCTGACAAGATTCCTGATTGTAGTAGAATCCTCATGATCCAGGCATCTTTCGAGGCTCTGCAGATCAGTGCTTCCTTGGGAGCAGGTATCGGAGATGCAACCCATCAAAGGAACACATAGTGCAGGCGAGACAGATCTGTGACTCAACAGGCACCAGCTCTGTCAGTTGCATGTCACACACTAAGGCTAGACAGCGTATGACAAACAGCACTTACCCTAGACGGCTGACTGCAAAGGATGCTGAACATGCAGTGGAGAATGCCTGCACACGTCAGCATTGTCACCACCCACTTTGCTGCATCATAGACAGTGCGTGGCACTCCGCCTAAGTCCTACAAGTGCCATAACAAGACAATTGGATTTGAGCAAGCATGCACATGAAAGCATGAATGAAACACAACAATACTTTGCATGTTGACGGCAGTCGCACCTGTCCAGCACTTTGCCACCAGCAAACACATCAATGAAGCGTTCATCTGGGGTTTCAGCAGCCCCCAGCTTGTTCATGAAATGCATGGGCACGCCCACAAACTCAATGGGCAGGCCAGCTCGCCTGCCTACTGCGGCGTGCACAATGGCAAGACTGATGGGGATGCCCTTCCTTGTAGCCAGCACGAAGGGCAACAAGGAGTTGCTGGGGTCGTAATAGTTCTCACTGTCCCCCTGCAGGCAAAAAGGGCATGGTGCATGGCATAGCTGAAAGGCTCCTGTAATGTGTAAGACCAAACAAAGGGCAACAAGTAGCAAACGAAGGGCAGCAGGTACCCAACAAAGGGCAGCAGGTACCAAACAAAGGGTAGCAGGTGCCAAATAAAGGGCAGCAGGTATCAAACAAAGAGCAACAGGTAAATGTTGCGGTGGTGGTGGTTCTCAGTTGTGCCCTGCATGCAGAAAACTGATGCCCAAAGACAAGAGTGCTTAGCATGCCTTGTAGCAGGTCACTAGCCAGGTGACCAATGCCCGCTGCACCTGCAGCGTTGACCTTGCAGCGATGATCACAATAAAGCCGCAATTGCATAGGCAGCATGTTGCAACAATTGCTGCAGAACACATCTCAAATAAATGCAATGTAGATTCATGAACTTACACAACCATCTTGACACCTGGCAAAGAACAGTGATGCATATCAGGAATTCGGCCGTCTGCAGAGCTGTGTGGTGCATGACCTGACTTGACCTGACAAGACAAGTACACGGTGCAAAGCTGCAGAAGTGTAGACTTCAATATGCAGCAACAACCAGCATTGATGGCTGCAAATGTGCACAGGTCAAAGGCTGTCTCAGAGAAGCTACAGCTCACGCACCTGAAGACCCAGACCAGCATTGCCTGAAGGGATGTTCATCCAGTCAGCCGCAGAGTCTTGCTGCTCCCAACTCCAAGCCGACATGGGATACGGCAACTCTGCCTGTCTGGGGGTATCATCAGGACTTGGACTTGCTGCTGAGCTGCAACGCACACACAACCATGAACATTCCGAAGCAGCTTTGCAGCTTTGGTGACGTCATTTTCCAGCCCACACGTGTTTCTTGTGAGTCAGCCTGTTGCTAGGACCAGAAACAGCTGCTGCAAACTGCTGCTGCATGCAACATGCTTCACTTGTGCAATGCTGCTGACAGGCCACCCTGTATCTGAGTAGGCCAGCTTCCATGCTTAGAGAGCCCAGAGAGCCCTGGGCAGCCTACCTGCCATCTGCTGGTGGGTTGAACAACAGCTGATTGAGGATGAGCAAGGCCTCAAGGTCAGTGCGAGTGCCTGCCGCTGCCATCCTGTGCTTGCACTCCTCTGCCAGCCTGTCTAGGTAGGCTGACACTGCAGAGACGTCCACCAAGGGGTAGTGAGCTTGCGCCTGCAAGGGCAGGAGTTGCGCCGCCTGTCAATGCAGAATTCTTTGACTATGTATTGAACATGCTGAGTATTCTAAAGGGATAGTGATAGAATAATGATGAAGATGAAGATGGTGACAAAGTGGCCTGGTTCATATGCAAATGAGCAGCTTGGGTGAATGTCTGTTGTCAATAGACTTGCCACTCAGGTGTGCATTGGTCTGTCTGAGCATATGGTTACGGTAAGAAAGCCCCTGCTCTCTGAGGATGATGAAGCAATCAGTGCTTGAGCTATATTGACCCAACAGGTTGTCAAACAGGCATGTAGAATGCCTGTAGAATGGCATGGCTGTTTGTCTGGACAAGAAGCTGGCTTTGTGCATCCACATGTGTTGCATCTCTTCGCTACCTCTGCAAGTACAAAATGTCTCAGCTTACCACCATGAGGGCTCCAGTTTCTGGCATGTTCTGTGTGGCCTGTGGATGCTGCAAGATCTGCTTCATGCTATCGGCCTGAAGATGACTGAGCACAGCTGTGAGGGCCTGCTTTGCCCAATACCTCGTACCAATCATCAAAGAGCCCTGCTTCACCGCCAGACGCCGCAGCTGGTCCTGGAGATAGCAATAAGTCAGAATTTGCAATGCAGAGGAGGGTGGAGGGGTGTGGAGTTTGGTGAGCTTGACAGGTGTAAGTGTTTCTGACCATATGTGAGGTTGCTGGACAATTAGTTTGCTGGCAGGCTTGCAAGACACAACTACGTCTTACCAGAGCATCATGACCAAGCTGCTGCAGCTCTGCAATGCATCCATATCGCTCAAGAGGCCGGACCAACGTTGCCACTAGCTGATCTGTCTGAAGGTCCACCTGCAACAGGCACAGGCTGGAGTTACATATTTGAGACTTTTTTTGGAAACTTGACAAGAAATTTATGCGGCTTCACAGAACGACTGCAATTTCTACGATAGCGTGTGACGCCAATCGAGCTGAGCACCTGGCGCCTTGCAGCGTATAGTGTCTTCCAGGCTTCCTGTTGTTGCAGCTCGTTCCAAATACCAGGGCCCCACTGCGACCAGCGTTGCAGGCAGTGTTGCTGCCAAGCTGGACAGTTTGTGGCTGTCTGACGTAGAAGTCTGCAGGCGGCAGCGCATCGAGCAAGCTGAGCAGGTGGGCATAGGGCTAACACCTGCTGCAGCAGGCTTGCAGGCAGATCTAGCAGATAAGCATCCGGCTGCTGCTGCATTGCTGAAGGCTGCTGGAATACCGCCCCTTTGCACGACCTTGTTAACAACAACCTTTGTGCTCACAGTCGAGATGTGTGCATCAAGTGACAGCCTCTGATCATTTTAGCTGAGCAAACGTTGACTCATGACTGATCAGCATTAGCAGTCCCTGGGGATCCCAAGGAAGAGCTTGGGGTACAGAGTGCTGGGAATGCAATATGCATTGGCTGTGCAGTCGAGTGTTAAGGCGTGCAGCAAGAGCTCACAGTGACCGTGTCACCGTCACATTCTGGGATGACCACGTTCGCATCTGGCAACACACGCAATATGTCCTGACGCTTCAGATACAGCGCTGGCATTGGACGGTGCTACGGTGCTACAGTGCTAGCAATGAACGGACATGTGATTGTCAGCTGTACAACATGTAGACAACAGAATTTTGCTAGTTTTGAATCACACAACGAAGCGGGCAGGGGTCAGCTGGTGGATATGACATGATTGAGTATGCACTTGGGCAACAAATTTTTTTTCTCAAATCACATGTGTTTGTGGACTGTAAGCCAAATATATCGGCACTCGAACTTGCTCACACGCTACTTGTCCCACGATTGACGCTTCTGTATGTGCTGTGCTCTGTTGAAGAAAGAGAGATCACAACTCATACGAGATGACAATTACATATACGTATTGTATACAGTGTACCGTGATTAGCTTCAGCCAGCAGAGAAAGAGATTACAATGCCGTCTTGACTAGTACTCAGTGCTGGCTGCCCACTCTAGGTGCAGCTAAGCTGTCATCTGCAATCAATCAAGAAAACAGCTTGCAATGCATGAGTGGGACGAAGGAGAAGAAGGCACAGAGTACATGACCTGCCAGGCTGCTAGTCTTCTTCTTCCATACGATTCAATCCGTATTCGAATTTTGTTCAGTCTCTGGTCTGGTCTTGAAGATTGCCGGGCTCAGCTACTTTTTGCCACAGAGCAATCCAGCCAATAACGCACGCGTGCGCCGATGCGTTGGTATCACTACTCCCTGCTTTGATGTCCAGCAGCGCCGAGCAAGTCGGTTTTAGGTCACATGCATCAATATCAGGTCACGTTTCCTGCTTGGTCAAGTTGACTATCATAACAACACAAGCATGCGCCGACTGACGCATATCTCATGCAGCCGAAGCCCCAGCAGGCAGCATCGACCGGTGACAGAAAGCCATTTACCATCAGCAATCAAGGCAAAGAGAACGAGGGCTTGAGTAGCAACATAAGCAGGAACCCTCATCACACACAAGAGTTATCAGCACTTTCGGCGATCAGACGTTCAAAGCAGCCTTTTCAGTGCGCAGGCAATGTAGGTTACAATTAGTAGGCCGTCAGCTGTTTTGCTGCTGCAAACGAACTCGAGAGCTGTGTAAAGTGGTTATTGTGATTATGTCTCAGATAGGCAGCCCACCCATTCAAGGAGCTGCGCCCGCAAGCATCTTATCTGCTGACTCAAGCATTTCAGCTGAAGCTCATCTTCATGCTAGAGAGCTCAACGTCCATCCCTTATGTATATCCTCAGAAGAGTGGCAGGATGATGATGTTGAAATTGATGAAGACAGGGGCGCGGTGAGCAGCCAGCAATCAAACCTGCAATGCTATGATGAGCTGCTGTGACGCATTCTCCTGCTGCAGCATGGCATTCTTCCTGCAGCACGTTTCAACAACATTGCCATTTGCTGCTGCAGTCTGGCAGCAGCCATGCCATTGATGTTGACAGCGAGGAGTGCAGCTGTGCGCCATCTGACCTACAACCAGATGAAGCCATTGCTGCTTGTTCTCCATTCTTGGTCATGCACCGCACCCCCATTGGGCATGGCACCTTTGGCATTGTCTTCAAGTAAGAGTAAGCAAAATCAACATGTCTTTTCACTCTCTCCTTGCGTCAAATTGAGCTGAGGTCTTGTGGCTTTGTTGTCTAGCTGTGCAAGAAGTGACCCTGGTCATGCATGCAAGGCTCATCACAATCACAGCGCAGAGTGCAAATGACTGGCCCCAACCATCCACATCGGTTCTTGCAGATGTGGGTACCGCTGGGTGTGCTGAATACATGCCCAATTCTTTGCTGAACACATATATGTACAGCTGCTTTGCTGCTGCAGGGCGCTCCTGCTTGTAGCTCTGCTGATATTCTCATGTGCTGCAATCTGCTGTGTTCTGACCGCAGCCAACTGCTCAAATGCTGTGGTATGCAGGGCAAGGCTTGCCACAGACCCCTCTCAGAAATATCCCCTGGCCATCAAACACATGGTCTGCAAGTCACTCCGAGAGCACAAGACTGTGAAGCATGAGGCAGACTTGATGCATGCTATGCACAGAGCTGGGCTTGTGTGCATCCCCCGGCCATACCACCTGCATTGGCTGAAAGATGAGGGCAAAGCTTTTCTGGTCATGGAGTGAGTCCCTCCGCTCAAAATGTACCAGATATTGCTTGCTCAAGAGCTGTGCATTTGAGCTTCTTACCGTCTTTTGACTTTTACACCGTTGTGTTGGCAAGCACTTGATTGGTGTTGGCGTGTACCTGACCAATCATTGGGTACAATGTTATGGCCCTGTGCTTGTCAAAAAATGGCTTGCTAACATGCAAATGACACATCAAGACACAGCGTGTAGGAGCAAACACAGAGCGGCATGCATGACGGGCTTATTGCTACATTGCATGCATCAATGCCAGTTGGTAATTACAGCTTGTTACATTCTGACCATCCTGTCGCCGTGCACAGGCATTTGTTTGGTTCTACTATAGAGGAAGTGGTCAATTCAGTCTTCCACCAGAGACCAGTCAACAGCCCTGCGATGCTGGTCACCCTTACACATGCTCTCTTGAGACCTTGTGCCATTGCTCTCATCAAGGTAGCACTGCTTATCTTGCCGCTTGGTCTTGGCGCGCGTATTTTGCTGCATGACATAGAGCTGTACATAATTGACTGACAGCAAGGCAATGGCTACCGACTGGAGTTTAGAGCCATTGCAGTTGTTTGTGAGTATCTGCATGCTGCAACAGCAGATGCAACAGCTTGTCAGGTGTTATAAGAATGCAGAGCAAAGTCCTTGGTTAGGGCCTCTCAGGCACCCACACACATTGCATAAGAATGTTGAGACAGCAGGTCCATCACTTGCAATGCTTGACTGCAGTAGGCTTGCTGCCTGCAGGCAGTTCACCAGATGCACAGCAGAGGCTTCTGTCACGCAGACCTGAAGAATAGCAACGCCATGGTGACCCACTCACAGTGTCAGGTCACTGTCAAGCTTGTTGACATGGCATGCTCACAGCAGCAAAGGCCAGGTGAGTCAGAGCATTCATGCATGTTGGGCAATGCATAGTCCTTAATCTTGGCCAATCTGCACACATCTTGTTTTGCTGGAGAGTCTGCTGATTGCATGCAGTATGTGCCATACCCAACAGGCCATGAGTGGTGCCAGACGCAAGGCAAACTGCTCAGTAGCTCTGCCTGCCAGAGCGTGACCTAGCCAGCTGTGTCTCTGTGCCATATTACAAACCCTTGTCGGCAGAATGTCAGCCTGCTGCATGTATCTGCAAAGGATCCTTGACAAAGGCTTTGGTCAAGAAAGAGTGTGCCACTAGACCACGCTGCTTCTATTTCTGTGAATTTGACAGTAGAGCAAGCCAGAGTCATTCATGACAGTTGTCATGGTACTCAACAGGTTTGGTTAGACAGTGTGCCTATATGCAGTACCAACGCATGCATGGTCTGTTCTGCACCAGATGGCTTCTGTGGCTGGTGTCCAATTGTGTGAACAAAGGATCTCACAGCCAGCGAGCATGCTGCCACTTGTTGCAATTTTGCCACACTTTCTGACTGGCTCAACATGTTGCCTTCTTCAGGTCAGAAGAGGGTCCGGGGTGGGGGCACCCTGCACCATATGGCTCCCGAGTTGGTGTCCAACTACATCAACAAGGCAGCAGGACGCCCAACAGTCAGCTATGATGGGTTCGCATGTGACATGTGGGCTCTGGGAGTTATGCTGATCCAGCTTCTGACGGGCAGACTGCCTTTCTGGCCCAAAAGTGGCTTTGACTACCTCAGCATGCAGGCCTTGCTCGCACAATGGGTAGGTCTGTGCATCATCACTGACTGAAGAATGGTTGCAGTTTGATGTATGCCCTGCACCTGCCTCTTTGCCACAGGCAGGCCTACTTGATTGCAATGAAGGCAAGCTGCATATTTGTCAGCATGCAACCATTAGGTCATATCCTGTGGTACATGCTTGATGCTTGCGTGTCACCTGAGGGATCTGCCAGAATGTGATGCTGCTGGGTCCAGTGAGCCGATCATATTATACTGTGCCAATGAGCTGCCTAACTTTTGAAGCGCTGGCTGAGCCCCAATGTTTGTGATTTTGAGTGCTTTTGTTGCTGTCGTGTTTGCAATCTAAGCAGACCAGCTCTGCTGCAGTGCATGGTGACAAGTGGAGGTTGCCTTTGCAAGACTTGCATCTCAAGTGTGAACTGCACTTGGTGCTGCCATGTGATTTGTTCAGCGGTGATTGCTTCCTATGAACATGCAGGCTAGCCAATCAAGTGGCAAGCACCCGAGCAGCAGTACTCAGCAGTTGCAGCAGGTTTGTCCAGCAGCCAAGAGCCTCATCTGCAAAATGCTGCTGAAGGCTCCGCAGGATCGCATAAGTGCAGCCCAGGCGCTGCAGCATGACTTTTGCCAGATGACATAAGACAGCTTGTACTGGTTCGAGATTTGCTATGCATGTTGATGCCATCAGTCTGACATACCGTAAGTCACTGATTCAGAAGCCAAGGATATGCTATAGTAGCTTTTGCGCATATCACTCCGCCATGTTGTCCAACTCAAAGTTGGCGGCAATTGCTTGTCAATACCTGCAATGTTGCAATGATCAGATGCAGTCTTGAACAGACACCTTTTTTGCAATGCCTCAACATGCAGCTCAGCCATTTTGGCAGATGCTGTAGATAGCAATGCAGCGTTTGGAATGCTGTCAAAGGTATGACAGTGGTTTACTCAGCTCTGATACAAGGCTCAAAATAAAATCTGAAGCGAAATTGCCAGGTGAAGTGTGAGCTTAGTGAACAAGCCTGATCACATGTGCCACTCAATGAGTGACATGAGTGGAGGGTGGACCTAGGGTGCGATAGACTTTGACAAAAAGTGGTCCATGCATGGATGTGGGGGAGCAAACGAGTCAAAACGTTTCAGGACAGCGTGATTATTATGCGCATCAAAGAATCCCTCTGGGTGCGTTGCGCGTCATTTCAAGTACCGGTATAAGGATCAACATGCTGAGTTGCCTGCAGATTACGTCATTTATTACTAAAGGCTGACCAGAACTACTATCACAGCTGTTTCTGATCGTCATTTGTCTCATCCCAGACGCTGCAAAGCATATTCCTTGGCGATGACAAACGGTTCCGCAGTGAACCGGATAGGATGCGCCAAACAAAGCAGCAAGTCTGGCAACAACATTCAGACCCAGTAACTTGACAGCATCCAGAAGGTCCCTTCAGCCGGGCACGTCTCCGGTTTCAAGGTGAGTCTGCTTTGCTGCACATGTGTACACTGCAGACTGACCGGAGCGATCTGCACGCATCCGCTCATGAGCACTCATCCCGCTACAATATCGTCTTGGTTCATTTGAAGCTGGCAGCTCGCATGATCGTACACATCACGCATAGCTCTGATCTCGGCATCAACTGCACATGCGTGATGCCGATCAACCCGCTTGCACTACTTGTCCGCACCCAATTGCAAGCTGCTATTGGCTGGCAGATCCAGTTTCCACTGTCGCGCGTGACAAAGTCTGTCCTATGTTTGCCTTCTGTGCCGTGTCGGCAGGCGAGAACTCGACACTCATAGCCAAAATTGTACCATCGCATGGCTTTGCTTCCTGTGCGCAGATGATGATCCGACACACAGGCGCTGTGTTCATGTTGTCAATAGCCTTTGCAACGAGCGGAATATACGCAGCAACACCCTTGTCGAGCACCCAAATCACGGTACGCCTGTAGCTAGACCTACCATAGTTTTTGCGGCAACTGCAGCCCATGTTTGCCTTTCTCATTTCCGACTGAAACAGGCGTGGGCGATCACGCTTTCGTTGTTTGCAGACACCAGTGACAGTCCCGCTTCAAACTGGCATGAGGTCCAACTCAACATTCCTTAACCTGACCGACCCTACATTTGCTGGTGCCAATGCAACAGGCAACCAACCTACACAGGTGACAACAATCTTCTTGGAATTACACACTGCAGCATAAAGCTGTCAATAGGCAGCTATGTTTTTTCTGCATGCATAATGTGCATTCCTGAAGGCTTTGTCACTGCAGGTGCATTTGTCCCCAGCTGGAACAAACTCCCTGAACATCATGTGGGCCACGGGTCAGTACCAGGTAAGCTTATGGGCCAGGCTGCTGTTTCTTGCATCAGGCCTTTGCCTTTTCATCACCAAGGACTTGCAATTTTACCCTGTCATATGCTCACGAATCCAGAATCTGCACTACTGCTGCCCGATTTGCAAACTTCATGTCTGCCTGAGTTTAGCCACGGCATTTACCCCCCTCCCCCCCCCCCCCCCCTCACTCACAAGCCAGCTGGTCTGATGCTCAAATCGTCATCAAGTTCCTCTGTGTGTGGCACACACATATTGACTGTCGCACCTGGTTCATGCAGAGTGGCCAGGGTGCTTTGAGTGCACTGAACCCCAACACCACTGCCTCAACAGTGATGTACGGAACTTCAGCCAGCAGCCTCACTTCCATGGCCTCTGGCTCCTCTGAGGTCAGCTTCTTCTTACTTACCACGCTGACTCACATGCCGGCATACAAAAAAATGGGTGGCGACTGTCTTATGGCATTGAGTGTCAACCTGTCATGAGAAGATCAGGAGATGATCACATCAGCAGCTGCTTAGCATACTTGATGTTGCGTCTTTTTGACAGCTGCAGGCCTCTGCAATGCATATGCAGCACATGTTTCTGCCATGCAACGCCACACCACGCCCTTCGTGTGACATCACACTTCCATATTGAGGTTATGCTGTGTGATCTTGACCTGTTCATACATGTATAAACTTTCACTAGCACTTAACACATGCACTCAACATGAGTATGTATGCTGATTCAAGCAATCCTCCCTCCAGCTTGGGTTTGTCTCGCACCACCTGCACCTTTGCTGGCAAGCCGGAGTGTCTTCTGAGTTACAACTGGCTCCACATACCCCAGACTTTGAAACCCTACATGGAAATGCAAAAGCAAAACTGGATCTGGGCACTCACAGTCCTTGCCAGGCCTTTGCATCAAGCTTCAGCAGCTGAGTTTGCTGACATACACTGCAGATCTACAACCAGATCTACAACTTGACAGTCCCAGGCAACGGTGGATCCACTGCCCTCAACTACACCTCCCCTGTGCTGCACACTGTGGTGCTCAACAACCTGACAGCCGGCACCAAGTACTTCTACCAAGTTGGGGATGGCACCACTTTCAGCTCCACCTTCAACTTCACCAGTCTGGCCGCCCCCAGTGAGTTAACCCTGCCCTGGCTTCTTCCTGTCATGTTTGCCATCAAAATGGTCTTTTTGGGTGGCTTCATGTGACCTTTTCTTCTGAGAGTCTATCATAGAAGCGAGAGTTCATGGGAGTTCGTTGTGATCTTTTCTGCATGAGATCACGGGGAAAGCAGAATGTGGTTGCTCTTTGTGTTGCCTTCTGTTTGTCTGCACCTGATGTGTTGCCTCTGGAACTTTCTCTGGTGGGAAGTGAATGGGAAATTGGGGTGTCCTGTCCTTTGTGTTCTGACCATTGTAGTTTGGCAATGCCTGCCTGCAGACTGGCCCCCAAACTATATCGTGCTTGTCACAATTGCAGCACAAACAAACTCTGTGATGCAGCGCTGGTATCTCACAGTCTTGATGTGCTTGTCCCCATCTGCAACTCAGTGTGTTACGCCCACAGCCGTGCATTTTGAGCATCCACTCATGAGTTGTACAGTGAATACTGACAGGCATAGTTGAACTCCATCAGGGATCCCTGCTGTGTGCTAACCAGGTGGTGCATGTGTTGACAGGTGCAACTGCCCCTCAGAGGTTCCTGCTCATTGCTGACTGGGGACTGAGTCAGAACTCGAGTGTGACTCTGCAACATATCCTGCTGTCTGCTGCCAACACCACCACTGCACCAGCCGTCCTCTACATTGCTGACTTCTGCTATGCTGGTGAGTGAACCCACTGCTGTTGTCCTTTTTGGTATACCTTTTAGAATTTGTCATGCTTTATAAACACTTTTTTGTTGTTACAAATTTTGAAAGATGGCTTGATAGTCAGCACAGTGTACAGCAATGCAATGCATCATGAGCCCATGATTTTGTCAGCAAGATGCTTGTGTGAGTGCAAATGCATTACTGTGCTGTGCACAACCAGCGACCTCAGGCATCACAACCTGCCTGAAAACATGCATGTTAGCCACTTTAAACTTCCTTTTGCAACATTGCTTGATTGTTTGCTTTTGTAGACTTTGCTGGAACCACATCACTTTTCTTGTGCTGACCCCACAGCATTGTGTGTGAGTATCCTGCCTGTTCATGCAAGCTGTGACAACACAGCTGCGGTTATGGCTGCTGCATTGCTTCTCTGTGCCTGTAATGTACTATTCTGACATGTTGACTCTAGCCTGAGCAGCAGCTCAACATGGTGTAGGTGAACTTCCACTTTGCGAACCTTTCACACTGCTTATGTTCATTTTCATCAGATGATAGGGCGCTGTGTCAACATCTGTACATTCTTGCATGACCACAGACCACCTTGTCAGGCACTTGTACATGTTTGCACAATGGCAGACCAGCTTGCAAGCACACTTTCATTCATTCATGCATGATGATAGCTGTGTGTTGCAGACACGTTCTTTCATGCATGATGATGGCTGTGTGTTGCAGACACATGGTACAGCAATGGCTCACTGTTCTTTCATGCATGATGGTGGCTGTTTGTTGCAGACACATGGTACACCAATGGCACAGTGCTGGTGCCCAACACTGGATTGGAGGGGCTCATCTCTGGAACCTACCAGCCCGTCTGGGATGCCTGGCAACGATTCATCCAGCCTCTTGTTTCCAACGTGAGCTTACTGCCTGCCTCCCTCTTAGACCCCTATCTTGGTACTGGCTACTTTGAAGTTTGCTATCTCTTTGGTTCTTCACACCACTTTTTTGATACTGCTCTCTCCTCTGCCAGAAACAAAGCAAGGGTGGTGGTGGTGTTGCACTGACAAACTGCCTTTGCATCCTGCCTTTGCATAGCTCATGTGTCTCAGCCTGGGTTCCACTGCCTTGCTCAATCAACCTTGGTTTTGCACAACAGGCATCATGTCAATGAAGTTTAGTCTGATTGCCTGTCTGGGGATATTAACTGTGTCCCCAAAACTGCACTCAGTTCAAATCTGTACCTGGAACTACACAGTACTGCATGCTTTGTGCAGCTCACGCTGTAGTGCCATATTGCAAGAGGACGCTTTGTCCCACATTCAGCGAAGTTGCTGCTGCTGAAGGCTGCATCACATAACCAGTGCAGTTGCTGCGTCTGAAGGCTGCATTGCACATTCAGTGAAGATTGATTGCATTGTCACAGGTGCCCATGCTTGCCTGCACCGGCAACCACGAGATTGAGGCTCAGAGTGATTCAAGCGACTCCATGTTCAAGTCTGTGCAAGCTCGCTGGAAGGTAAATGCTCTTGGAACTCAAGAGTGACTTCACTGGTAGTCAGGACCTCACATGCTGTAACACATGCCATGCATTGCATTTTGTGTGTTATGTTTTGAAGTGTGGATTGCTTTACCTTGTGTTTCTGGTGACATGTCTGTCAATGCCAGATTTGCACTGCCAAGCAAAGCATGTGCTCAAAGGTGTCAGGATAACATGTTTTGTCATTCTAGCTGTGTAGTGTACGCTGCTTTGAAAATATCAGTTCCTTGAGCCATCTGATCACAATCAGACTTTGCATGCATGTTGCTTCCCTTTCTGCTTTGTATTTTGTAATGCATAAATAGCAGGCATGATGGCAGAGTTAACAGCTAACAGGCAGACATACAGACAAGTTACAAGATGACAGATTGTCAGAATAACTCCTGGCAGCCTCATTGCTGACAGCTCACAAACATTGCTCTGACATCTGCATGCTCGACTACTTGGCATTGACCATGCATGATGCTGCCAGCCCCCAGCTTCCTCTTCTTCGTCATGCCCTCCTCCCCACTTCTCTTCTTCTCCCTGCTCTGCACAATGACACCCAAGTACCTCACATTGGCAACTCTCTTTGAGATTCCCCATGGCAATGCAGATGCCCTCTAACGCAAGCAACTCCCCGTCATACTTCTTCCACAGCCAGGCAGTGGGCCCCGCCCATGTGATCAACCTGTCCCCCTACGTTGACTACACCCCCGGCAGTCCCCAGTGGCAGTGGCTGGCCGAGGATCTGTCCGGCATCAACCGCTCTGTCACCCCCTGGGTCATTGTTGACATCCACAACCCCTGGTAAACCCCCCTGCGTTCGTATGCATGTGTGTCTGTCTATTGGGACATCGGCTGTGCTTCTGTTGTTGTGTTGGGGCTGCACAATGTATTGGATGCTACAGCTGCCACCCTTTGCATTGCCAACCTCCGAGTCAGTGTCAGTAATACTGCATGCCCAAGCCACCCATCCCCTGTCTGTCTGTGTCTGTCTGTCTGTCTCTGCCAGACAGAGAGACAGGCAGGCAGGCAGGCAGGCAGGCAGACAGACAGACAGACAGACAGACAGACATCACAATGCCTTGGCCAGTACTGTCTATACCTGCAAACAATGATGCAAACAAAGGGATCCAAGGTGTTGTGCATTAGGATGTATGCTTGCTTGTAGGTACACAACCGACACCAGCTACAAGGAGTTTGAGCAGATGCGCGTCTCCATGGAGCCCCTGACCTACAAGCACGGTGTGGACCTCTTCTTCTACGGCCACGTGCACGCTTACGAGAGGACGCACCCCATGTATGACTACACCATCGACCCATGTGGCGCTGTGCACATCACCATTGGAGATGGAGGAAACTCAGAGGGCCTTTCCTTTCTGGCCAGCAACAAGATGTCACCTGGTAGGCCCCTGCTGCATGTTGTGTAGTAATGATAATGATAATAAGTGTGATGATGTTGATGAAATAATAATGATTATGATGGTAATAATAACAATAATAACAATAACAATAACAATAACAATAACAATAACAATGACAATGACAATGACAATAACAATAACAATAATAATAATAATGATAATGATAATGATAATAATAACGCTTTTCAGCTCATGATGAGCTAGGTACATGCAAGACAAGTCTTGTCTCTCCAAAGCAGTCTGTCGTGTGCATCCCTGCATGCATGTTGCACGGACCTCTGTTTCATAGGCTGTAGTTGTGAATTGTCGATGAAACGTGCTCTGCTCTATTGTGCTGATGCTGCCTGTGAGTTGTGATTTGAAGATGCATGTACTGTACATAAGGCAGTAAGGACACAAGCTGAGCACACTCTGGCTTGTACATCGCCTAATGGATGACTAATAGTCATTGACTATGTGACTGCAGAATATGAGGACACTTCATATGCGGAGAATGGGATTGCAGGGGGGTGCCCTACCCCAGCCAACAGCTCAGTCAGACCCTCCTACATTGTCCCCAACAACCCCACCATCTCTGACCCCTGGTCCTTCTACAAGCGCACTCTCACATTCCAGGCAGGCCACCACCTTTCTGCTGCATAGACATCATGTTGATTGTTCTCTCCAGTTGCTGGAGCCAGTTCCATGCGGCAATACAAAATTTGATGTGGCACCCCAAAGTATGTGCTGATACATTTGCGGCATCATGCTGCAAGTCCAGCACAGTCTCAATTGAACAGCCACCTTTGATCCCAATTTCATGTTCAGATTGCTAGTTGCCAGTTGCTGCCAGCTTTGCAGCTACTGTCATGCATCTACTTCTCACACAATATGCATGCTGACTATACACTTACATGACTTGATCTCTTCTCAACCTAGCAGGCATGCTTCTCAAGATTAGAAAACGGACGCCATACAATGCTTGGTGACATGATTTGATATCCTCTCAACCTAGCAGGCATGCTTCTCAAGCTTAGAAAACAGACGCCATACAATACTTGGTGTACTTTCTGTACAGGCTGATGGTAACAGCACGGGTACAGGCAACCCAGCAGGGTACTGCTACAAGGAGCAGCCAGCCTGGAGCGCGTACAGGGAGCCCAGCTTTGGCCACGGCACCCTGGATGTCATCAACGCCACCACCGCCCTCTGGTCAGTCTGCATGTCTACCACTATGGGATAGTCTGCCTGTCTACCACTCTGGGACAGTCTGCCAGTCTACCACTCTAAGACAGTCTGCCTGTCTACCACTGTGGGACAGTCTGCGGGTCTACCACTTTGGGACAGTCTGCCTGTCTACCACTCTGGGACAGTCTGCCTGTCTACCACTGTGGGACAGTCTGCGGGTCTACCACTTTGGGACAGTCTGCCTGTCTATCACTGTGGGACAGTCTGCGGGTCTACTACTCTGGAACAGTCTGCCTTCTGATGGGTCTAACTGCCCATGTGTGCGTCTGTCTATGCATCTACCTGTGTGTATGTGTAGTAATTGGCCTGTTATACATGGCATACCCCAAAGGCATAAACTACCTGCTTGTGCATCTGCCTGTGTGTCGGTCTTATGTCTGTCTGTACCTGTGTGTCTGTCTGTGCCTGCATGCGGTCATCCAGCCGTTTGCCTGTCAGCTGCCAGAAACCCAGTCAAAACACGCAAATGACATTATCTGACACGCACATACCGCCCCCAATGTCCCCTACATGACAAGCACACCGAGCCCCTCCCTAGGCCGCAGTGACCAAGCAGGGCGTGATCTGTCTGTGTGTGTGTGCAGGCAGTGGCACAGAAACCAGGACAACAACCTGGTGACAGCAGACGCAGTCTACATTGTGCGCAACCCAGCCCTGTGCCCCAACAAGGCCAACACCTGGCCCATTGTCACCACAGGCCTGGTTCCCACTGCTGAATCTGCCCCAGCTCCAGCAGGTACTACCATTGCTATCTCCTGCCCTGGCTGCCTTTCTATGAATGGCTGCTGGGAAGTGTATCTGCACCTGTCCTGCTCATGCCCTAGCTGTTTTGGTAGGAATGACTGATGGGAAGTGTATTTGCAATTGTACTGTGCGTGTTCTAGCTGTGTTGGTAGGAATGGCTGCTGGGAAGGCTGCCGTTCTGACCTCCTTTGGCAGAGCGCACAGATGAACGTCTCTTGTGGGCGTGCTCGCTTGTACATGCAGCTGAATGCATTCTGCAGACGCTGCTGCATGGGTCACAGAATTTTGCATCAGCCTGCATGTGCTAAAGCAGTACGGGCCAGCAGGATTCTTGAGGGTGGTTACAACCAAGGATCTGCTTGCAAGCTGCATGCCAGTGTGGTACAGCTTCCTGTGTTGCACAGAACATGATGCATGCATTCCACCTGGCTCCCTATATGTCTTCTTGCATCAGAGTGCACACTGAGTGTATTGCTTGCCTTCATTGGAATGTGAAACAACGCCAGAAATGCTTTTGCCTCCTTTGGACATGCTTTGCTGGTGTGCTTGGGGCATTGTCAGTGATACATGAGTTGACTGTGGTGCAGGCGCTGCCGTGACCAACACAGCCACATCTGGCTGATTCAGTGCTACATCCGACCCAAAGCTCAGTACTGAATGTCTCCACAGTTCAGTACTGAATGTCTTCAAAGAACAGTACAGCATGTCTATAAAGAAGAGAAGTAATTCTGCTGATTGGCAACACCAAATGATGGCTGGCATGATGTGCATGCCAGGCAATCATGGTGCAATAACAGATACCACGTGTTAGTTCCGCAAGTATTGAGTATGATGCTATTGCTGCAAGTTGTGCAAGCAGTGCATGCAGTTGTGTACAAGGGCAGCAGGATGTTATTTAAGGCTCCTATAGCAGGGTTTCCATACTGCAGCGACCTTTTGTCATGATCAGACACTAGCACTGATGCATCGGTCTCGCCAAATATGTACAGATCTGCAATGTACAGCTTTGAGTGATTTTGGCAGAACGTATTTAGTTGTGTAGTCGTCCACATTTGAGAAACCGCTGTAACAAGGAGTGTTGAAGTATTGTAGGCAAGTGATATGCATGGACACTTTGCATCTCTGTCCCACCAGTGGCATGGCTTCAAAGAAAACTTCAAAGACCAAATCTGAAGCTGTGTGTAACAGTTTTGATGAGCTGCGAGAGCACTGCTCGATACCCTGTGGGCAGGTCTGTAGTCTAATACACTGTAAGGCATCTGCAAATCAATTGAGGGAGACGACTGTCACAGTGAACCTCTTGTTGATTTCTGGTACCCTGAGGACTATTGAACCAACTAGGGCAACATGCTTTGACATTGAGCAGTTGGTACCTGTACGGCCTCAAGAAGATCCATCATGAGCAGTCAACCCAGAGGCACCAAAAGCTTAACGCTAGTTTGAAGGCAGCAGTGCTAAAACTTGGCTGGTGAGTCAGCATTGCAATCATCACAGTATGCTGCAAGCTGTGCTATGCAACACTGGCCAGTTTGTGGTCGTCTCTTGCTGCCACATGTACAAGACAAAGCTGCTTGTAAGGCTGCATACTGGTGCTGCAGCTGCAGACATGAAGCAAACATGTAACCACTGGAACAATTGCTAGGCTGTCTGTGTTGTCAGGCAGGCCTGTGACGCTGCCAGCTGGCGCCACTTGAAAAGGTGACTGTGCATCTCTGTGAATTTGTCAGGAAAGGTGACCTGCAGAATGTTGGCGCTTGTACACCAAGGGTAGTGGTATAGCCAGCAAGTGTGTGTGTACGATGGTGCAAGCCTGTTGATAGGGCTATCGGTGACAACATCTATTCTTGACACTCAAGACTAGATTTTGCTGTGTGTACCTGAGAGCCCCTTGCTGATGGGAAATAGGCCTGTGCCCTAGGCCTGTGAACCTCCCGAACATTGCTGGCATTGCCCAGCTTGGTATTGCCCTTGTTGCCAGTTGTCCCAGGCCTGGACACCTCCCGCACATTGCTGGGATTGCCCAGCCTGGACTTTCCACCATTGCCATGTGGCCCACCATTGCCACTGGGCCTCGGTACCTCCACCACATTGTTGGGATTGCCCAGCCTGGACTGCTCCCTGGTGCTAGAGCGTGCAGCATTGCTTCTAGAGCCCTTCGACTTGATGGGCAATACTTTGCCTTTTCCCTTCCATGCCGGCCTCTTGACCTCCTCCCACCTGTCCTCCTTCACCCCTCCATCACCCCCATCTGCAGTGGTTGTCTCATCTGCAACACTCCGGACATCTGCACTGCTGGCAGCGTCCTCCATGCCAGATGCGCC
>JAABUK010003421.1_pt1 | contig 26831 bp, 13 predicted proteins | sample 5559141 | NCBI WGS metagenome assembly JAABUK01 (sample SAMN10711869, study PRJNA513367) | rock metagenome | isolation source: Antarctica rocks | place: Antarctica: Victoria Land, Pudding Butte nord | collected 2016-01-03
GATCTTTGTGCCTCTTTGTGCCTTGGTGTCTCCGTGGTTCAAAAATAACTAATGTGCAGTGCGACTTAATCAGTTATCTTAACCTGATGTTTGAATTTGCAAATTCATGAAGGACTCTATGGTTATAAAAAAATCTTTCAATGGCCTTGCGAATTACGCTATAAACGCTACCTTAAACTTATATATCATTATTATGAGGATAAAATACTGCCAAATCACTCTAATACTATTCGCATTTATATTATTTAATTACAGTAATGCCTATGCGCAAGAAGAAGCTAACCCCAAAGACTGGGTTCAATTATTTAATGGTAAGGATTTAAAAGACTGGATCGTTAAGATCAATCATCATGAGGTAGGTGAAAATTTTGGGAATAACTTCCGTGTTGAAAATGGTATCATGCAGGTACGTTATGATAAATTCCCTGAGTTCAATGAACAGTTCGGGCATCTGTATTATAAAACGCCTTACTCTTATTATCATCTTGTAGTAGAATACCGGTTTACAGGAGAATGGAGAAAAGATGCGCCGGCATACACAATCAAAAACAGTGGTGTAATGATTCATTCACAGGATCCCCGAACAATGCCGAAAGATCAAAATTGGCCTATCTCTATTGAGTTCCAGTTGCTTGCCGGCCTCGGTGATGGCAAGTCGCGCCCTACCGGAAACATGTGCTCTCCCGGAACTGAAGTGATCTATAAAGGAAAAATGGATCCCAGGCATTGTATCGAATCCAGCTCAAAAACTTATGAAGGAGAACAATGGGTGCGCGCTGAAATCATTGTATTGGGTGATTCGCTTATCACACATATTATAAACGGCGATACCGTACTCCAGTATTCAAAACCACAGATCGGCGGGGGAGTAGTAAACAATTATGATCCTAAAATTAAACAGGACGGCAAACTATTGACATCAGGATTTATCGCGATGCAAAGCGAAGGACAACCCGTTGATTTTAGAAAAGTAGAAATCCTTAACCTGGAAGGATGCATGGATCCCAAGTCTAAAAATTACCGGCATTATTATATCAAGTCCGATGCTTCCAAATGCAAATAGAGTCAGTTTAAAGTTTATTGTTTAAAGTTTAAAGTATGTCCCGAACCACCACAAAGTTCTTTACCATACCCCATACCTCAAGCCTCATACCTCTGGCATGCCTGATATGTTTGGTTTCCTGTACCTCTCAAAGAGCATATAAGACTACTGTTGTAACTGGCAACAACATGCATAGTAATTATGATGATACCACTTTATCTGTCGACAATTCTGCTATTTTAATGCCTTACAACCGGTTCATCGATCCTGCGGGCACAGTTATACGTTTCGGTAATGGTTCATTAGAGAATCATAGTCTTGATTGCGTATTAATTCCCGAACAAAATGTATTGGCGGTAGAAGACAGGTATGGGATCGCATTTGTTGATGTGATCAATAATAAATTGTTGTTTCATCTTGATTACAGTGCTGAATATAATGGTATGATGAGTACTTATTCGGGTATTAAGGTATGGACAGATGATGAAGATAACAAGTTGCATATTTTATGGGGAGCTGCTAATCCTACTAATAAAAAATCTGTTATACTGGATGCGGTATGGGATGGTAAAAAGGCCGGTATTGTAAATGCTTTTTCCTTTGAACCTGTAGCGCCCTCACCCATGGCATTGCCAAATGACATTGCAATAACTAAAGAAGAAGGCGAAACCTACCTGTACGTTGTTTTAAATGGTAACAGCCAGTTAATAAAACTAAGGTTAAAAGATAAAAAAACAATCTGGACTGTTGCTACGGGAATGGCGCCATTCGGCCTTGCACTTACTGCAGATAAGATATATGTTACTAACTGGGCGGGTACGGTTCCGGTTGATACCAGCAGGGAAACAGCCGGCATACCTTATGCACGTGTTTACATTGACCCGCGAACGGGCGCAACAGCGCTGGGAACAGTAACAGTGTTCAACAAGCGCAGTGGAAGCAAACTGGCAGAGATCAATGTAGGACTACATCCCAATGCAATCATTACAAATGCTGACGGGAAATTTATTTACGTATCCAACGGCAATAGTGATAATATATCTGTAATCAGTACAGCAAATAATTTATTGGTTGATTCTATATCAGTACGTTTAATTGCTGATATAAAATCATTTACCGGCGATTCGCCAAATGCCCTGATCCTTGACAGTACGGGATCTACATTGTATGTTGCCAATGGTATGGATAACGCAGTAGCCATAGTTAAACTTGGTAACAATTCATCAACCGGGGGAAAGGGTAAAAGTTATATCGCCGGATTTATTCCTACCGAAGCATATCCATCAGGGTTGACTTTAAGGAACAATACTCTGTATGTTGCTAATCTTGAAGGGGAAGGCGCAAGGGCTCCAGAAAATAATAAAACGTATACTGCTCACCGTCAGGAAGCTACGATCTCTGTTATTCCGGTGCCTGATAAAAATACTTTGCGTGCTTATAGCAGCAGGGTTGAAAAAGCCAATATGGTTTTCAGGGGAAAGATCTCTCAATTGCTTCCCAGGCCGGGAACAATAGCCAGGCCGGTTCCTGAAAGGATTGGTGAGCCTTCTGCTTTTAAACATGTGATTTACATCATCAAAGAAAATAAAACTTACGACCAGGTAATGGGTGACATGCCGGAAGGTAATGGCCTGAAATCGCTTTGTATTTTTGGTGATTCGGTTACACCTAACCAGCACCGGATGGCTAAAGATTTTTTACTGCTTGATAATTATTATGCTTCAGGCAAATCATCGGCAGAAGGGCACCAATGGACGGATGCGGCGATGGTTAGTGACTATGTAGAGAAAAATGTAAGGGCATGGTTCCGCAGTTATCCGCATGTGCAGACTGATGCCCTGGTATATAATAAAGAAGGGTTTATCTGGAACAATGCGCTGGACCATGGTAAGTCGGTTAGAATTTATGGTGAGGCTTGTGTACCGCAATGGGAGGGGAACGCCAATTGGAATGACATCTACCAATTATACCTGGATAAAAAACCATTCCCGTTTGAAAATATTTCTACGATTTCGAGGGTGCGTCCTATAATGGCGCCGGATTACCCTTGTTATGACGGACAAAAGATTAATGATCAGATAAGGGCAGACGCGTTTATTAAAGAGTTGCGATCTTGCGAAAAGATGGAAGGCGACCACTGGCCGCAATTGATGATTCTTGCTTTACCGAGTGACCATACGGCAGGTATGCGTGAAGGTTATCCCACACCCAGAGCTATGGTAGCAGATAACGATCTGGCATTAGGAAGGATATTGGAAGCCATTACCCACAGCAGGTTCTGGGATTCTACCGCGGTGTTTGTAACGGAAGATGACTCACAGTCAGGCTGGGATCATGTATCAGGATATAGAACCACAGGTTTGGTATTAAGTCCGTATTCACGCTTACAAAAAACAGTTCATACCAATTATAACCAAACCTGTATGGTGCGAACTATAGAACAGATATTAGGTATTCCTCCAATGAACGCCATAGATGCAACAGCTTTGCCCATGTTTGATGCTTTCACAGGAACATTTAATAATGCACCATATACTTTCCTGAAAAATAATATTCCTTTAAACGAAATGAACAAGAGCGCTACAACGCTAAGGGGTAAAGCAAAACAGTTTACCATCTTGTCATCTTCTCCGCAATTTGATCATGTTGACAAGGGTGATGATGATTTGCTTAACCGCATTATATGGTTTTCAGTAAAAGGCAATACACCCTATCCAAAAAATAAAACGCTGCCGTTGAGGTTGAGAAAGGATAATGATGATGATTAACTTCGGAATCTAAGTTTATTTACCTGCCCTTTAAAATAAAAAGCATCTCTTATAAATTCTCAGAATTTTGTGAATGGGTTTGAAGCAGGATTCACAGGATGGAAGAGTAATTCTCAAAATTTTGTGGCAGGACTCATAGGATTTAAAATGAATTGTACCAATCTTGAAAATTCTGTGAATAATTTTTCATCCTGTGAATCCTGCTTCAGAAAATTACCTCAAAATTCTGTGTATAATTTTTCATCCTGTAAATCCTGCTTCAGACATTCTTCTACCTTAAAAATTCATCCCATCATTCTTGGCATTGGTCACATTATTTTACAAATCATTCTTTTCATAACCATTTTGCAGCCGCATTAAGTGATGGCTGTTCTCTTCTATCAAATTTTATACGCCAGTCATCCTCTCATTCGACCGTTCATTACAAAACACTGTTCTATGTATTACAAAGTACCTACTTTTGAACTGTAATAATTAAAAGCAAGTACTAAAAAATTTACTACAATGACTAAAACTATCATCCTGCTAACTGCAATTTTACTTAACCTCAGCGTGTCTGGTTTTGCTCAATTAAAGAATGGCTCCATCAATGGTTCCATCATAGATGCAAATGCTAAAACTATAGAGGCAGCCAGCATTTCTTTACTTAAAGCGAAAGATTCTACCCTAATAAAAATGGGTGCTTCTGATAAAAAAGGCAAATTTAGTTTTGAAAATATAGCTGAAGGAAATTACCTGGTATCTTTTTCAGCGATTGGATTTCAAACCGGCTTTTCTAAAATTGTAGAGATAACACCTGAAAAGCTTTCAGTGATTTTAAAAACAATTGTATTGGCAACACAGGCCCGTTCACTAAGTGGGGTAACCGTTATTTCAAAAAGAGCATTGTATGAACAAAAGCCTGGTAAAACATTGATCAATGTTGAGGCTTCTCCTACTAATACCGGCTTAAATGCTCTTGAGTTATTAGAAAAAGCTCCGGGAGTATCCGTGGATAATGATGGCAACATCAGCGTCAGGGGAAAACAGGGTGTGTTGATACTCATTGATGGTAAACCAACCTACATGAGCGGCGCAGACCTAGCCGCTTTATTGAAAACCATGCAGAGCAGCAGTCTGGACCAGATTGAAATAATGACCAACCCGCCCGCAAAATATGATGCTACCGGTAATTCCGGTATTATTAATATCAAAACAAAGAAAGGAATGGTAAAAGGCATGAATGGGAATACTAATCTTAGTTATAGCCAGGGAATTTACGGACGTGTAAATGGTGGTGTTAACCTAAATTACCGCAACAATAAATTAAACGTGTTTGGCGGTTTAAATGCAGGTAACTACGAAGGATTTAATAAGCTTAGTATCGGACGTAAATTTTACCAGTCAGACAAACAAACTTTGGCCGGAAGTGCCGATCAGCTTACAAGGAACGGCTTTTTAGGAACTTATCAGAGTGCAAAACTGGGATTGGATTATTATTTTTCAAAGAAAGATGTAGCCGGGTTTGTAATCAACGGCAATTTTAATAATAACAAACAGCATCAATCGGGCAATTCTTTTGTAAAAAGTGAATTGGGTGACGTACAATACAGGTTACAGTCATTGAGCAATAATAAAAGATTATCTAGTAATATTTCCACCAATTTTAATTACAAACATACTTTCGATTCAACCGGCAGGGAGTTAAGTGCTGATGCTGATTACGTGTATTACAGTAATAAAAACAATACGCTGCTTAATACACAAAGCTATGACGCCAATGATATTAAAAACGGCAACACTGTTTTTTTAAGAGGTAATATGCCTTCGGATGTAATTATTTACAGTGCTAAATCAGATTACGTTCAACCTTTTAAAAAAGGGATGAAATTAGAGGCTGGTTTAAAAACAAGTTTTGTACATACCAACAGCCAGGTAGCGTATGACCGTAACAGTGGTAATGAATGGACCCCGGATGCCAGAAGCAATCATTTTATATATGAGGAGAACATCAATGCCGCCTATTCAATTCTTTCCAAATCATTAAAGAAGTGGGAGTTCGTTGCAGGGCTGCGTTTGGAGAATACGGTTTCAAAAGGTCATCAGCTCACCAATGATTCAACATTCAAACGTAACTATACCAACCTGTTTCCGAATATCGGGGTAGGATTCAATGCCAGTAAAAAGAACCAGTTTAACCTGAGCTATAGCCGCAGGGTTGCCCGCCCTGATTATGAAAATCTGAATCCCTTTGTTTACTTTATAGATTCGTTAACTTACTCAAAGGGTAACCCTTACCTTCAACCTCAGTTTACCAATAACTTTGAATTCAGTCATACTTATAACAGGTTCCTGACAACTACTATAAATTATACACGTACCACCGATATTATTACCCAGCTCTTAAAACAGGATACAGAAAAAAAAGCAACCTACCAGACAACTGAAAACTTTAGCAGTATGAATCAGTTAGGCATGGCCATAACAGCAAATATCCCTGTAAAAAAATGGTGGAGTGTAAACATGTATGCGAATGTTTATCGCAATCATTATAATGGCCTTTATCAAAATGATCCGGTAGATCTGAAGTTTACCGGTTTTACCGGCAATATCAGCAACAGTTTTGTACTGGGTAAAGGATGGAATGGAGAAATCAGCGGCTGGTACAGAACCAGGGGTCCAGAAGGCTTGTTAGTGGTTAATAGCATGGGTACAGTAAATACCGGTTTGTCAAAACAGGTATTCAAAACTAAGGGAACATTTAAAGTGGGTGTCCGTGATATTTTCAACACGCAACAGTTTAGTGGTTATGCTAAATACAGCGATGTAGATGTAACACTTGCCGGCAGGAGAGACTCCCGCCAGGTGAACCTGAGTTTTAATTACCGTTTTGGCAGAAAGGACATTCCGGCAGCGCGCAGAAAAACCAGTGGTTCAGCAGATGAGCAAAACCGTGTTAAGAGCGGAGGAAGCAATTAAGTCTTATACTATGAAAAGTATAGAAAAAGGTTTCAGCAATTTGCTGGAGCCTTTTCTTATTTAGAATAATAACCCGCGGATGCCAACTTGCGAAAGTCTTTAGTTTTTGCATCTTGTAATACAAACTATAATGCGAGCACTCAAGACTTCAGAAGTCATTCAGGACTTGTAAAGTTCCAATAACTGAATTTTAAAATCAAATCATATTGTTTTGTTCAGCAATGAATAATTCTTATTGAACATTTTTAATTCAATGTCGTTGAATTAAGGATTTTACGTCATGCCTTCGTTCCGATCAGGAACGACATGTCGGTAGAAAATTAAAAAAGGATGGACTGTTCCGGTCAGGAACAGCATGTGTTTATAGAGGAATGATTATATGTTGAGTGAACTCTTTGAATTTACTTTAACTGTTAGCAACTTACAGGTTGTTCCTAACCGGAACAAAATAAAATTATTAATTTTTTCTACCGACATGTCATTCCTGATCGGAACGAAGAAAATCAACCATGAACTTTCTTAACGACATTGATTCTTAATTAGTACATCAGTGTTTATTTGATATATTCCTAAAATTTTTTTGATGTATAATGTAATATGGAATAGTGTACTTTTGGCAGCATTAAATTTATACTGGATAACCTGCGTACTTTAAATTTGTTAATCAGGTAAGGCATAATTGACCATTTCTAAACGATCCTTAACTTTGACTTCTAAGTGAATAAAAATATTAATAAGGCAACAGCAGCCGGTTTATTGATTGCCCTGGGTATTATTTACGGCGATATTGGAACTTCACCGCTTTACGTTTTAAATGAAATTCTTAAAGATAGGGAAGTAACTGATCTGCTTATTCTTGGTTCGTTATCCTGTGTGCTTTGGACACTTACCCTTCAGACAACTATCAAATACGTTATACTTACATTAAGGGCCGATAACAGGGGAGAAGGAGGCATATTTTCCCTATTTGCTTTGGTAAGAAGAAGGCATAAGTGGCTGGTTTATCCTGCTATGATAGGAGGTGCTGCCTTACTTGCTGACGGAATTATTACGCCCCCTATTTCTGTAGCGTCTGCTATAGAGGGGCTCCGCAATATTAAAGGCCTCGGAACTATTACAGATAACCTGATTATAGGCATTGTACTTGGAATTATAGCTTTATTGTTTTTTGTGCAGCAATTTGGAACGGCATCTATAGGAAAACTTTTCGGCCCGATCATGACTATATGGTTTTTAATGCTGGCAGTTCTTGGTTCAGCGCATATTGTTGATTACCTGCATGTTTTTAAGGCCTTTAACCCATTTTACGGTATTAAACTGCTGGTAAATTATCCCAAAGGCTTTTGGATATTAGGGTCTGTTTTCCTTTGCACAACCGGTGCAGAAGCACTTTACTCGGATTTAGGCCATTGCGGAAAAGCCAATATCCGCATCTCCTGGGTTTTTGTGAAAATCTGTTTGTTTTTAAACTACCTGGGCCAGGGTGCATGGCTATTACACAATTATAAGGGTACCACTATTTCGGAAGATATGATTACCGCAGGTTTTAATCCATTTTATGGATTGATGCCAGGGTGGTTTCTTATTATTGGAGTTGCAATTGCAACTGTGGCAGCTATTATTGCCAGCCAGGCATTGATCAGCGGATCATTTACACTGATCAGTGAAGCCATTCGCCTTAACCTGTGGCCGAAGATGAAGATAAAATATCCCACAGAAGCAAAGGGCCAGTTGTATATTCCCGGTATTAATACTTTATTGTTTATTGGGTGCTGCGGTATAGTGCTGTATTTTCAAAAATCTACTAACATGGGAGCTGCTTATGGATTAGCAATTACCATGTGTATGATTTCTACAACTATTCTGTTTGCTAATTACCTGGTACTTCACAGAGTAGCGCCCTTTTTGATTTATATATTTCTGGGTGTTTATTTATGGATAGAAATTACTTTCCTAGTTGCCAATCTTAATAAATTTCCCCATGGTGGTTATGTAGCACTGTTGGTAGGAGGAGCCTTATTCTTGGTTATGTTTATCTGGTTTAAAGCCAGAAGAATCAAAAACAGGTATGTTGAATTTGTGAGGCTTGAACATTATACACCTAATCTTGGGGAACTGAGTAGTGACCGATCCATTCCCAAATTTGCAACGCACCTGGTTTATCTCACAAGCGCGGATAACCCCAAAGAAATTGAGCATAAAATTATTTATTCCATCTTGAACCGTAAGCCAAAAAGAGCCGACATTTATTGGTTTATTCATGTAGATACTTTAGATGATCCTTACACCATGGAATATAAAGTTCATCATATTATTCCCAATGATATCATCCGCGTAGAATTTCGTTTAGGCTTCAGGGTGCAGCCCCGCATCAATCTTTTATTTCGTAAAGTTGTTGAAAATCTTGTAGAAAATATGGAGGTGAATATTACCAGCCGTTATGAAAGTCTGGAAAGAAATAATGTGGTGGGTGACTTCCAGTTTATAGTTATGGAAAAATACCTGAGTGGAGACAATGAGCTACCAATAATGGAAAGACTAATAATGAAATTCCATTTCTGGATAAAAGAAATTGGTCTCTCTGAAGAACGGGGATTTGGACTGGATACCAGCAATGTTACTGTGGAAAAATTCCCACTAATTGTTTCTCCTGTAACTAATATTAAACTAATAAGGTTGGAATAATTAATAATGGATGCAGTAAAATATTGCTTCAACGAAATTTATTTCAATCCCAGGCTTCTTATGCAGGAATGATTATATCAGCACATACATATTTGTAACTGACTGGCTTCCAGTTTCGATGGATAACTAATTCCATTAAATTGAATGATTACTTCTTCATCATGTGCATGCTGCATTATGCCATCTATCAGGTCTTTCTCGTATGCAAGCAGAACTCTGTAGCCTTGTTTGAACTTATGTAACATATATAAATTATAATTGATATTAGATACTTATGATACTGTAATGTAAATGCCATTCATAAAACGAAAATTCTTAAAATAAAGTATCATTAGATATTATATCGGTTAGCCATTATCATAATAACATTGTTCACAACATTTCATTAACATAAATTACTTATCAACACAGGACGGAGCAGGATTGTAAATAAAAATATTCCCGTAAATTTAATTTACATTTAACAATTATTACGAAGGCTACTTTCAAAACAATAAATTCAACCAATTAACTAAACGATTGCTAATGAAAAAGCTACTATCTTATGGGCTAAAGTATTTCCTGATACTTAATTGCCTGGTATTTTCTACTGCTGCTGCCTGGGCCCAGGCAAATACCGTAAAAGGAAAAATTACAGATGACAAAAGTGCTCCGCTCGCCGGGGTGTCGGTACTGCTGAAAGGAAGTAAAACCGGTACCAGTACTGACGCAAACGGTAATTTTTCAATCAATACCCCTAATACAAAAGGAACACTGGTGGTATCTTTCGTTGGTTATACCGGTCAGGAAGTTCCCTTGAATAATCGCACATCTCTTGAAATTTCGATGACTCCCGATGCTTCCTCTCTGGGTGAAGCTGTTGTAATTGCTTATGGTAGCCAGGTAAAAAAGGTAGTTACTGGCGCAGTTCAAACCATAAATCTTAAGGAATTAAGGGATATACCCGTTTCCCAGGTAACCCAAAAATTGCAAGGGCGTTTGGCTGGTGTCCAGATCAATCAAACTACCGGTAAGCCAGGACAGGGAATGTCTGTAAGAATCAGGGGGCAATTTTCTGTTTCTGCAGGTAGCGATCCCTTATATGTAATAGATGGCAATCCTATTACGGGTAGTATCGGTGCAATTAATCCCGATGAAATAGAAAATATCTCTGTTTTAAAAGATGCTGCCTCCACATCTTTATATGGTTCCCGAGCAGCTAACGGGGTGGTGCTAATCACCACCAAAAGAGGAAAAAAAGGCCAGACTCACGTCAGCTTTAATGCCTTTGGTGGAGTACAAAAGGTGCCCGAAAAAGGACTGGTTAAAATGATGAACGCTGTTGAATTTGCACAATTTAAAAAAGAATACTATTCTGATGCGGGACAGCCGGTACCTATAGAATTTCAAAATCCTTCTCAGTACGAAGGCAAAAATAACGATTGGTATGGGGCATTATTGAGGAAGGCGCCCTTACAAAGTTATAACCTTACAGTTACCTCTAATACAGATAAGCTCAGCACAGCTTTAATAGCAGGAGTATATAATCAGCAGGGAGTAGTATTGAATAATGATTATAAAAGATATTCGCTGAGGATGAACCTTGATTATAACATTTCTGATAAAGTAAAAGTAGGATTTAATCTTGCTCCTTCTTATGTATTCGACAATACACCAAGGACAGATGGAGATAGGGGGACCGGCATTCTTTTCAACGCTTTACATACCTGGCCGGTAATGCCTATTTATGATTCTACAGGCCAGCTCACTAAATATAACCAGTTTCCTGGAAGCACAGGAAATATTTTTGCCTATCCGAATTGGGTAAGAGCCGCAAAAGAATTGGTAAATGAAACCAAAACCACCAATCTTATATCGAATTCATATATCCAATACCAACCTATAAAAGGATTGGTATTAAAATCTTCAATAAATGTTGAATTTTTAAATTCAAAATTTTTCTTCTTTAATCCTTCTACGGCGACTAATTTTATAAATGTTCCTATTCCGACAACAGCCGTTTCTATTAGACAAAGTACAGAGAATGTTACCTGGCTAAATGAAAACCTTGCAACCTACACAAAAAGTTTTGGCGAGCACAATTTTGAATTACTGGCAGGATATACCAACCAGAAATTTCACCAGGAAAATACTCGTGTTCAGGCCGATACATATACAGATGACAGGCTTCCTACTATTCAGGGAGCTCTGAACATAAACCGTGGAGGTACCACTAATGGTGTGCAGGAATGGGCACTAACTTCATATCTTTCAAGGTTAACGTATAATTATAAAGGTAAATATCTTTTTACCGCTTCAATCCGAAGGGATGGTTCTTCCCGTTTTGCAACTCAAAATAAATGGGCGAATTTCCCGTCTGCTTCGGTAGGTTGGGTAATGTCTGATGAGAATTTTATTAAGAATCTTCAAAAAGTATCTTTCGCGAAACTAAGGGCCAGCTATGGTGTAGTAGGTAACAACAATATAGGTAACTATAGCAGATATGCACTGATTAATAATACCGTTAACTCGGTATTTGGTGGAAACGTTGCTACCGGAGCTGTTGTTACATCCCTTGCAAATCCAAAATTAGGTTGGGAAACTACCAAACAATTTGATTTTGGATTAGACCTTGGGCTTTTTGAAGACAGGGTTCAATTCACTTACGATTACTACAAGAAAAATACTACCAACCTCCTGTACTTTGTCCAGGTTGCACAAGAATCCGGATTCGGTAATTTCGGTGATAATATTGGAGAAATTAAATTCTGGGGGCATGAATTCTCCTTAACTACAAAAAACCTTAATGGCAAGCTAAGTTGGACTACCAATGCGAACATTTCATTCAACAGAAACAAAGTACTGGCATTGGCTGATGGAATAGACAGGGTTTATGGTACCGTTCATATTACCAAAGTAGGACAACCATTCGGTCAATTTTATGGCCTTGTAGCGGATGGGGTGTACCTTAATGCCGCTGACCTGGCGAAAAATCCACAGATACCCGGACGTTCAACTGTAGGTAGTATAAAAATAAAAGATATGAATGGCGACGGTGTTATCACCTATGGTGGAGATAAAGACGATCGGGTAATAGTAGGCAACCCTTTCCCTAAATTTACTTATGGCATCACCAATACCTTGCAATACGGCAACTTTGATTTTACCATTGTTGGTTCCGGCTCATATGGCAACCAACTGTGGGTTCGCCACCTGTATAGCACAGCTAACCTGGATGGTGTTTTTAATATGGTTAAGGAAGTTCAGTATCGTTTCAGGTCAGAAGCTAATCCCGGCAAAGGATTTTATGGTACAACCGTTGGTGGTGGCAACGTTACAGGAATTGAAAGAGACTGGAATAACAGCCGATTCGTTGCGGATGCGTCCTTCTTTACTATAAAGAATATAACGCTGGGTTATAATATCGGGATAAAAAACAAAATTTTTAATTCCGCAAGATTATATGCATCTATACAACAGGTGTATATTTTTACCAAATACTGGGGTGGACCAAATCCTGAAACAAGTGCCCAGGGTGATGGAAATGGAGACGGAGGAAATTTAAGCCAGGGGGTTGATCTTTCCAATTACCCGGTTCCGCGCACTTACACATTTGGTATTAACCTGAATTTTTAATCGTAACAGGTTGCTTAAAAATCATTTCGTAACTATTTTATTTTTTTACATAATGAAATCAGGAATTATAATAATCGTGCTGGCAGGTTTTATGATAACAGGCTGCAAGAAATTCTTAGAGGTAGTCCCGGAAACAAATCTGAGTTCGGCGACTTTTTTTACAACAGAAGCTGACTTTAAACAAGCTGTAAATGCAGCTTATGTACCGTTGCGTGGAATTGTAAATGAAGCCTATCTTTTAGGAGAAATGCATTCCGACAATACATATTATTACCGTAATATACTTTTTGGTGCAACGGATGCGCAGGAAAATATTGCCGATTTCTCATTACCCTCCGCTGGTGGCGTAACTACCAATGGGCATGTGTTGACTCAATACCGCCTGGATTATCAAATTATAGCCCGTACTAACCAGATACTCACTACTATTGATGCTGTTGATTTTAGCGCAGACTCAAAAAATAATTTAAAAGGACAAGCTATGTTTCTCAGAGCCTATGCCTATTTTGAATTAGTGCGGTATTTCGGAAAAGTACCTTTGCATTTAACACCGGTTACTAATCGCTCACAAGCTGCTTTACCGCTGTCTTCCGTAGATTCTATTTATATGCAGATCATAAAAGATGCGGATGCTGCGGGGAAAATGTTATTGAACAAAGCTAAACAGGAGCCTGGTAGGATAACATCAGGAGCGGCAAAAACATTACTGGCTAATGTGTATATCGTTCAAAAAAAATGGGTGGAAGCTGAAAAGCTTCTAAAGGATATAGTTACCAACGACGGATATATGTTGATGCCTGATTATAATGATGCTTTTTCAGGTACCTCAACAAATAAAAATAATGCGGAATCTGTATTTGAAGTGCAGTTCCAGGAAGGCTCAGCAGGATATAATGGAAGTATTATTTACAATTTTTTACCGAGACCTTTAACTGCAGCGGAAATGCAACCGATTACTGGTGTTTCCAATCCGCAAGCTCTTTCAGGGGAAGGAAATAATGCACCAACTCCGGATATCATTGCAGCTTACGAACAGGGTGATAAAAGAAAGGATGCCTCTATTGGCTATGTAACCGCCAGCGGAGCCTTAACAGAAAACAAAACTTTTCCTTATATTAAAAAATTTGCGAAACCCCATTCCTTGTTTGGCAACACCGGAAACAACTGGCCAATATACCGTTATTCAGAAGTGTTATTATTCCTGGCAGAAGCACTTAATGAGCAGGGAAAAGCCAGTGAAGCGGTTACTTACCTGAACCAGGTACGCAGCCGTGCAGGTTTGGCTGCATCTACGGCTACTGATCTGCGTGATGCTATTTTTAAAGAAAGAAGGGTAGAGCTGGCATTTGAAAATAAGCGATGGTTCGACCTGGTTAGATCCGGAACTGCTGTTGCTGTAATTACCGCTTATGGAAACAGAATTAAAGCAAATCCTAAAGTGTACTATTATCCTAACGGAGCCGTACCACCGAATAATGCTTTTACCAATATATCTTTGTTGTATGACCTTCCTGCAGATGAAGCTGCGTTGAGTCCATATTTTTAATAGTGGTTAGTGGTTAATGGTTAATGGTTAATTGTTAATTAATAACGGTTAGAGATTGAACTAATATAAACAGACATGATGCCTGTCTGAAAATAATTAACCATTTATTGAGGAGCCGTCGTATCAAATAACATCCAGGATACGGCGGCTTTTATTATGAATATGACAAAGCATAAGGAGTAGTGTTTTTAGTTATGAATTGAGTTATATCTTCTAAGATAATTTCGTTAAACCTTCTTAGAGTCATGTTAAGCATAATATGTCTGTATCTGTAAATGTTGCTATCAGCCGTCAGTTATCAGAACGCTAATTTGTAATGTATTTCCTCCTGATTACTGATAGCTGACGGCTGATAGCAAAAGCGAAAATTTAAGGTTAACATTACACCAGACTTTAAAGAACCATAAAATTTGCCGATGAAAAATCCTGCTGGAATCTTCCTGATAATACTGTCGCTGTTTTTCAACAGTGCTTATTCACAACAAGGCATCGTTGATAGCTTACTGTATGGTTTTATCACACCCCCTAACAGCGCCATGCCCCGGGTATGGTGGCACTGGATGAATGGCAACATTACAAAAGATGGCATCGCCAAAGATCTTGCCTGGATGAAACGTTCCGGTATCGGCGGCTTTCAAAACTTCGATGCCGCATTGGCTACTCCGCAAATTGTTGAAAAGCGATTGACGTACATGACGCCTGAATGGAAAGATGCCTTTCAATTTACAGCAAAGCTGGCCGATTCACTGCACCTTGAAATGGCTATCGCCGGATCACCTGGGTGGAGCGAAAGTGGCGGACCATGGGTGCCGGCTAAAGACGGAATGAAAAAAATAGTATGGAGTGAAACAAGGGTAACAGGTGGCAAGCCTTTTAACAGCACACTGCTAAAACCTCCCACTACTACCGGTACCTTTCAAAACCTGCCCGTACAGGGAGGACTGGGCCTGAGTGCTGAAACAAAAGCACCACCGGAATATTTTAAGGACATTACTGTTATAGCATACAAATTGCCTGACGCTGATATTTCGTTACTTTCATTAAAACCTGTCGTAACCTCGAGTGGTGGCAGTTTTGTCCTTTCTCAGCTTACAGATGGTGATGTTGCTACTACCAATCTCCTGCCTTCAGATTCTTCAAAAGATATGGCATGGATTCAGTTCGAATTTACAAAACCCCAAACAATTAAAGCTATTACTATTGTTGGTGGGGGTGACAAAGGGCCGTTTGGTTTGTTTGGAGAATTAAAAGATAATCGGGCACTGGAAATAAGCGATGATGGCAGCCATTTTAATAAAGTTTGCTACATTCCAGCAGGTGGAGTACTGCAACAAACGATCACGATCCCTGTTACCAGTGCCAGATATTTTCGTGTCATCTTCAAAAATCCCCCGCCCCGGTTTAACATGGGTGCATTACTTGGATCAGGTGGTGGGGCTCCTCAAGCACCTAAGGGAACCGATATTGCCGAAATTGTTTTGCATCCGGCTACCAGGATAAACAGTTTTGAAGAGAAGGCGGCTTTCTCCACTTCAACCGATCTTTATTCTCAGGCAACGCGTTCATCTGATGATATTATTAAGTTTACTGATGTAATTGATTTGTCTGGAAAAATGAATGAAGCCGGCATGATTAATTGGACTCCGCCTGCAGGCAACTGGAACATAGTGCGTTTCGGGTATTCGTTAACCGGCAAGCAAAATCATCCTGCTTCACAGGAGGCAACTGGTTTGGAAGTAGATAAATTAAATCCTGATGCCGTGAAAAATTATTTTGATAATTACCTGGATCAATATAAAAATGCTACCGGTGGTTTGATGGGAAATAAAGGCGGACTGCAATACATGGTTACCGACAGCTGGGAAGCCGGTGTTATGAACTGGACTGATAATTTAATGCAGGAATTTTTTAAACGCCGTGGATATAGCTTGCTTAAGTGGATGCCGGTTTTAACCGGACATATCATAAAAAGTTCAGATGAAAGTGATCATTTCCTTTGGGACTTCCGCAAAACACTCAGTGAGCTGGTTGCTGAATACCATTACGATCAACTGACCACGCTGCTTCACCAGCGTGGCATGAAGCGATATTCAGAATCGCATGAAAGCGGCCGCGCATTAATTGCTGATGGAATGGAAGTAAAACGGAAAGCCGATATTCCTATGTCAGCAATGTGGACTCCTGGCATGATTGGAGGTGACGGAACAGGTTATAAAGCTGATATCCGCGAATCGGCTTCTGTAGCGCACATTTACGGCCAGAACCTGGTTGCGGCAGAATCGCTTACTGCAATCGGAAATGCATGGTCATACTCACCGGAACGTTTAAAGCCAACAGCAGACCTTGAACTGGCAAACGGACTTAACAGGTTTGTGATTCATACTTCCGTACACCAACCTTCAGATGAAAAAATTCCGGGACTTGGCCTGGGGCCCTTCGGCCAGTGGTTTACCCGTCATGAAACATGGGCGGAACAAGCCAAAGCCTGGACTACTTACCTGGCAAGAAGTTGCTACATGCTTCAGCAGGGAAAATTTATTGCCGATGTTATCTATTACTATGGAGAAGATAATAACATCACTTCACTTTTTGGTAAAAAGCTACCGGACATTCCGGAAGGATATAATTATGATTTTGTGAACTCCGACGCATTGATAAACCTGCTGACAGTAAAAAATGGAAACATTGTAACACCAAGTGGTATGAGTTACCGGATACTGGTATTAGATTCTAATTCCAGGCAAATGACTTTAAAAGTTTTAAGAAAAATCAGCTCTCTGGTTAAATCAGGTGCAGTAATCGTAGGACCGAAACCAACAGCTAGTCCGAGTTTGAGTGATAACCTTACTGAATTTAATAATATCGTGAATGAAGTATGGACATCCGGTAATAAAATAGCAGGGAGTGGTAAAGTATATACAGGCATTTCAATTCAGCAGGTATTAACTGTTTTGAAAGTATCTCCTGATTTTGATTACGTAAAATCGCAAAGTAATACTCAATTACTTTTTGTGCACCGCAAACTGCCCCGGCAGGAGTTTTACTGGATCAACAATCGTAGCGACAAGAATGAAAATATCGAGGCTACTTTCAGAGTGACAGGTAAAACGGCTGAGATATGGCATCCTGAAACAGGTATCATGGAACAGTCTTCTTATGATTTTAGGGATGGGCGAACCCATGTTCCGTTACACCTGGCACCAAACGATGCGGTGTTTGTAGTTTTTAAAGAAAACACTATTAAACCTTCCCGTATTATACCTCAGCCAAAAGAGACTATTGTAACTGAAATGGAATCAAACTGGAAACTGGGTTTTCAAAAAGATCTTGGCGCACCTTCAGAAATTACGGTTGATAAGCTAACTTCCTGGACGGAAAATAGTGTTACGGGAATTAAGTATTTTTCCGGTACAGGCACTTATTCAAAAACTATTAATGCTCCGGCTAACTGGTTTAAAAATGATGCCCGTTTATGGTTAGATCTGGGTGATGTCATGAATCTTGCAGAAATTATTCTTAATGGCAAATCATTAGGTATTGTGTGGAAAAAACCTTTCAGGACAGATATTACCGGTGCACTGAAACCTGGAGAAAACAACTTGGTAATAAAGGTTACCAATCTATGGGTAAACAGGCTTATCGGGGATCAGCAACCCAATGCTGAAAAGAAATATACTTACACAACAATGCCCTTCTATAATGCCGGTTCGCCATTGTTACCCTCCGGATTACTAGGACCTGTGCGTGTTCTTTCTTTGGAGTAATTGTTAATGGTTAACGGTAAGTTGTTTAACCATAGTTATTATTCAATCTTTCCGTTAACAATTAACAATTAACCATTAACCATTAACCATTAATTAAGCTTCAACCGGTAAACAGAATAAGGCGATGTTCGTTTGTTTACCCCTTCATTGTATTCAGGTTGTTTTTGTATCTGTGAGCAACTGATATAAAGATATCCATCAGCGATAGCATAGCTGTCAGGCCAGATTAATCTTTGATCTTCCAGCAGTGTTGTCATTGTAAGATTCTTATCAATCTTTAGCATTCGGTAATGCTGTGGATCACCAAAGTAAAGATTTCCTTTTTTATCGAAGATCATTCCATCAGTAGAAGCAAAATGGCCCAGGTCTTCCACCTGATTATTCAGCGCATTATCTTCCAGTTTCCAGTTACGAAGGAATTCCGTTTTAATGCGATACAATTTATCGTCGGTAAGTGGTTTGTAGTAAAGCCAGTCACCGTCAGGAGTAAGTGCGATTCCATCAGAATTAAATTTAGCCGGCTTGCCTTCTTTCATTAATTCTCTTCCATCAATTATATATTTGTAAGCGGGGTCTGATTTTGTGGAATAGTGAGTACTGAGTACCCTGCGCATTTGACCGGAGCTTAAATCTATTACAATTATCCCACCTCCTTTTGATTCGGTAAGATAAGCATATTGTCTTTGAACATCAATGCGAACGTCGTTCACATAAGCTGTATCCGGAACAATACCGGTAAACGAATAAGTTCTTTCAACTGTATTGGTAGTCTTATTCATTTTCACCAGTTTGGCACCGGCTCCCTGAATAGTTTTTAGCATTGGCGCGGAAGGGTCAAGTATCCACAAATCTCCGTTATCATCAAAATAAGAAGATTGTACGCATACCCATTTGTTTATTCCAGGTTGTCCGGGTTGCCAAAGATTCATAGCTTCATTCGGGTAGGGTATTTTACCTGATAAACCATGCGCTTGTACCACTGCATATTTGTATATGTCAGACCAGCGGGGATAGTTGACAAGAAGCCGTCCGTTTTCTTCCTTGGCAATACCGGTGATCTGGTAGGTGCTGTCTTCAAACACCAGTTCCAGTTTTGGGTTTTCAACAGGGTTGTTTTTATTGCATGCCATCAGGATAAAGATCAGGAAGCCAGTTAAAAAGTAGTTTCTTTTCATAAGTGTTGATTTGTTGTTTTAAAATATGCCGTTACAAAATAATGCCGTGTAAATTGTTTTGATAGAGATGATTTGAATTATTTATATAAAGACTATGCCATTGAGTTAGGACAAGTTCAAGTTTTATAGAAGTTATACCCTATAACGTTAGGAGTTTATCTCCTTCTCTTTTGCTTTTAGAACATAAAGCGATGAAGAATGTTATCATAAGATTTGACTTTGTTGCATAAATATTTTATTGTATCATCCTTATAATACAAACCTTAGTAGAAAATGACGCCATCAATAATTCAACCTTATTACCTTCAATGATGAGAATCTGCTGCATCAGTTGAACAAATTTTCAATATTTTTTTGTTTATTCCGATAGTCTTTTATTTAATATCCAAGTGAATAGTAAAAGCACACTTCAATCCACGAACGCTTTTCTATTAAAAAAACGTCGCATGGTCTTTTTTAAATTTTAAAAGAACACCCTGTATCCTTATTTTGACAGACAGATGTGATGTTACTCTTGCATCGCTGCAGGTAATAATTAACGGTAGGGTGCCTGGTAAAGAACTTTTAATCAACACTTGAACTTTATTTAATTTTATACCGTTGGATCAAGCGCAATCAAGCTCGGCTCAGGAGCAACCTGTCTGGAATAATCCGGCCAGATATGCATTTGTAAATAGCCGTTGATTTTTCAATGGCTATTTTCCTTACACATGCAGTTTGTGTATATGCCTAAAAAACCTAATACCCTTATATGCTGCTACGCCACCACAGCTGTTACATACTCTTTTTTATTTTTTAATACATAATTCATTCTTGACAGCAAATGCTTGGCTACCGTATAATAGCTTTGTTTTTTTCCATTTTTTAGCAATATGCTTTATACTTCATTAATAAAGCGGGGTCTTTACGTACAACACTCCAACTGCTTTCCACTAGCGCTGTACGCAGATAATAATTACTGCGATTGGTAATGCCTTTGGTTTTTTTGTTTCCCTACTGTCACTCGTATTAGGCACTAACCCAACATAGCTGCATAAATGGTCAAAACCTTTAAAGCGGTTTACATCCTGCAACGCAAACAACATTACGGCTGCATTGATTTCTGCAATGACCGGGATACTTCTTAAAAGGGTTATATACTTTTGGTATTCGGGTTGTTTACACAACTTACCGATAGCACGGTTGCTTCAAGTAACAAAGTTTTGGTTTGCTGGTAGTCTTTGATATACAAACCAAGAGTGGTTTGTAACTCCTCACTTCCACAAATGGTCGCCTGCAACTCTTTTATAAAACGACTGCTCCAATACTGCCCGGCTTCATAGCCTTTGCCCAAAGGCAAACCAGTAAAATGAAGTAATTGCTATATACGGTTCTTCTGGCGTATTTGGTTACTCACAATCCTTGCTCTGGCTCTTACTAAAGAACGACTATGCTCCCAATGTAGGGCCAATATATAAAGGCCTTTCACTTTTTTACTTTGTAAATGTTCAAACAATTTACGGGCATCTATTTTATCGTTCTTCTACTGCTTCTCCTTATCGCTCGTAGTTACGTCTGCGCCATTAACCACCTTGCAATCCATGCCTTGTACACTTAACTAACGCTGTGTGCTAAAGCCACTAAATCCAGCTTCGTAACATAGCTTGAAGGCAGTTCCCGGATACTTTCTGCTTAAATGCTTATGTAAAAGAACTGCATCAGCGTCCTGCAAAAAATCTTCTAACTCGAATTCTGAGTCCTGTATATTCACTCATCAGTTTTTCTTATGTACATCAATACCGCAGAAAATTGTTGTACCACTGAAATCTAATTTCTTAATTTGTGACATGGGTCTCTGTTTTTTAAAGTGATTGATTGTTGTTCAACTTCAATTTACACTTTTGCAGGACCCTTTTCTCATACATGAGACCTTATTATCACAGGATACTATAATTGAAGTATAAGCCAGAACAAGGTGATAAGGTAAAAAATAGTTCAATACTCATATTTCTACTAAGGTTTATGATCTCAGTCAGGTTATTCGCTACGGCTTTTAACTGCTTTTGTGTTCTTTGATTGCTGATTAACGTCCTCAATCCATTACACTATTCATGCAACAGGGCCATTTAAATTTATAAAAACCTGCCTGGAGAAAACGGCTGATAGCTGAAAACTGAGAGCTTTTCTCATTTTCCTTTTAACTGGTTGGTAAGATTTGCATTTGCCTGTTTCAGTTGAGTGATATTATTAGTAAGCGCATGATTGGAACTAACTTCAGATCTCAGCGCCCATTTCAGGAATTCAAGTTCATCCGTTATCTTTTTAATGTCTTTTGATGACTGTGAGCCATTAGCTGCAGTGATGGCCGGCGTAGCTTTTACCTGGCTTTGTAACTTAGCTATCATTGCTGTTTTAGTTTGCAATTCTTTCTGTAATTCCCGTAGTTTCTTGTCATCAACTGCACTGCTGTTCTTAACAGGGGCAGCTTTTAGCTGGCTTTCTAATGTAGTAATCATTTCAGTTTTATCCTGGACATCATTCTGTAACTGACGAACTTTTTGTTCATTAGCAGCATTACCGGTATTCTTTATAGAAGCAGCACTAATTTCGCTTTGCAATTTTGCAATCATATCATCTTTAGCCGTCAGGTCATGCTGCAATTCATTAAGTTTCTGATCCTGAATCTTCTTATCATCAGTATTTACAATGCTGATTTTACTGTTATTTTTCAATGCAATGTCACTGATGTTATTATTGAGAGCCTGCCTGTTTTGTAGCGTTGCCCTGAAGGAATTTACAGTGCTATCGATTTTTCTAATGATAGGAGAATTTGAATTGTTTGCAGATACACTATCCAATACTTTAGCATATAATACTTCAGCTTCCATAATCTGTTTACCAGCCTGATTAGTGTTATCGTTTTTTGAACGATCTGATAATAACAACGCATGTTCATCATATAGTTGTTCAAGATGCATCCATTTTATATGAAGGATATTATCAATCATTAATAGTTGCTGAGCTTCGGATTCATTCTGGCTTGTTACCTCCCTTATTTCCTGGGGAGGTGTAGATGGAATGGGTCCCCAAAAGGAACTTAATATAATAACACATAACAAAACTGCCGCACTAAAAAAGCCTATGAATTTTAACTTCGCAAAATTTTTATCGCTTATATCAGGGAATTTCATACAAGTAGTTATTTAAAATTTTCAATTCTTATTATTACAACATCCGGTTATGATACATTCACCCTTTTAGCCAAGATGGTGGTATTTCTTTTAATGTTTCCATTATCTTGCAAACTCTTTTCAGGATCCAGCATTCTTTTATATAATCCACCAAACGTTACCACATAAAATTTCCAGCCATAAGGTGTATTGTTCTTTCCAATAAGTTCAATATCAACATTGCCTTCTTTTGTTTCAATATATAAAAATGAATTGAAGAGTTTTCCTAATTGCAGATTTAACGGAGTATTAATCAAAAATGAAGACTCTTCTTTAACCTGGTGTTTTCTTGATAACCTAATGTTTATAAGTATGGTATTCAGATATACAATATTAGGATTCTCAGCAAAAGGTTTGTAACCATTCCAAACCATCAATTTATTTTCTTGTAGTAACACAAAATAATTCCATGCCTGCACTATCATATAAGGAAGCAGAAAAGCGCAGCTACTGGCAACAGCCATGCGCTGCATATTACTTTTTACAATAAAATAAAATAGAAGAAGAACACCATATATCAGAAGGGTTAAGACAAATGTAAAATAAAAATTTTCTTTAATGACATAATGGGTAGAAAGCCGGCGCTTTTCCATCAAATCTGAATGTACAATTCCGAGGTAAATAAAAATAACCAGTTGAATGAGTCTGATGGCTAAGAATACAGTTTCAGACTTATTATTTATGATTGATAAAGAGCTGACAGGTAGCGCAATTAAAGTAAAAAGAAAAAGATAGCGGGTAACCTTCCAGTTCAGCAGGAGATTAACGCTATTGTTTTTGATGAGAAATGGCTGCAACTGAAATTCTTTCATGGAAAATAGTTATTATTTTTTATTGGATTCAATCACTAATAGTCAATACATACGTTAATACTTATTATACAAAATATTCATAGGGGTATGATTATTAAAATATATACGGATACTCTTAGATTTAAGATTTTTGAATGGAAAATTTTGAGGCGAATTTGGGTAATTAGTGGAATTCAGATAATTAATTGGTGCTAAGTAAATAATAATAATTAACGCAATTTGCTTTTAGTAGTCAGCTGTCAGCCAAACCAATGCCGGAGTTCCCTCCTGATAGCTGACGGCTGATAGCAAAAGCTCCAATTAAGGTTGACATGACACTTTAGTGATCTTGCAGGTTACCGTATGTCTTTCCACATAGCGGCAATTTTTTGCTTCCATTTTAACTGCATGTTTTTATTAAGCATGTGGTTGGTATCAGTATCATACTCTTTCTGTAAAGTGTCGTAACGGGCATACATAGATTTAAAAACGGAATCTACCTGTTGCTTATAACCAGCCTTATCAAAGCAAATACCTGACAGTGTTTTTTTTAATTCATTAGAAAATATTGCTCCCATATCATAATGTCCCTGCTCATGGCTTAACAGGGCATTTAACAGTTCGGGAGTTTTTATTTTTGACAATTTCAGCCATGATCTCTCGCTGACCGAAACGCCGGTTTCTACTTTTAATTTAATTTTTCCATTTTCTGCACAGTTTGTCGAACCCGAATATCTCAGGGATATTACCGGGGTAGTCTGAGCGAGATAATCAACCAGTTCATCTGGCTGACCTTTAAAGTCGGTGGTGGTCAGTTTTTTTATTACAGGTAATTCAGCATTGCCCTGACCAAACACCACACTCATTATCAATGATGCCAACAGGGTTACAATCAGGTATCGAGTGTGAGGTACGGGCTGTGAGTTATAAATTTTCAATACAAATAGAGTGTGTTAAATATGAATCATAAAACAGCAATATTAAAATCCTGAACATAAACATTCCATCCTTGAATGGACGAACAACATTAAACCTTACACTAACTTCTCTTCACTCCGTTTAACCTCAGATTTTTTAATAACTCAGTATATCTTTTGTTAAAAGTTTCAATGGCTTCAGCAGTGGAATTGAAATCCTGTTCTTTAGACCTGCTATGGCCCACACTTACATGAAGTTTAATAGCATTATTATCAAAGAAAAGCACTTTACCCCAGGTAATTTCGTCGTAAGGAGAAAAGAAATCAGATTCATATCGTTCTAAACATATCAGGCTACCATTATTTAAGTAATATGTTTCAATAAATTCAGTTGAATCAATTAAATAACGGATCTGAAAGATCGGAATTTTTCCTTCACTTATAGTGTAATACCAGGTTTCCCTGACGGTTATATCATTTTTAAAAGTTCTATCTACTTTTATAATACGGTCCAGGTGGAAAGTCTGCTGTGATTTAAGCGATAAGCTATCGGCGCGTTCTACCATCATGTCAACCCTGGTTCTCCAGTCATAACCTCTCTGGGCTAACGCGGTATTAAATAAAAAAATAAGGAGAATAGAGCATACAGGTGCAATGCTTAGCCGGTTTAAAAATGGCTGGTAAAGAAAAGAAGGTTTCAATCTTCGCTGGCTCATGCTATAAAATTAAAATAAAATGACATATTAAAAGCCGGATTGTTTACGTATTTTGGAACCAATAACTTGTTTAATGAGATTTTGCCAGGGTGCAGGTTCCGGAACCAGGATACCTTACTACATCCAAAATTGCTAATTGCTGATATAAACTCAAACTAATGTTGCTGCGAATTTTATCATGCTGCCTGTTACTTTCTATGGTATACTTAAAAGGTTGTACCTCTCATAAAAACGAATATTCAGGCTGGCAAGTATACCGTGGCGGAGCCGAAAGCAACTGTTACTCTTCCTTAGATCAAATCAACCGGAATAATGTTAAAAAATTGCAGGTTGCCTGGATTTATCATACTAATGACAAAGGACCCGCCATACAGTGCAACCCCATAGTTGTCAGGGATATAATGTATATAACCTCGCCGGCCTTAAAACTTATTGCCCTGAATGCAGCAACAGGAAAAATGATCTGGACCTTTGACCCGTTCAAAAGTGGCAAATCAAACGGGGTTAACCGTGGAGTGACATTTTGGGAAAACGGAAAGAACAGCCAGATCTTTTTTACTGCAGGATACAAACTTTATGCTATCCAGGCTGTAACAGGATTGATTAATGAAGCATTCGGAGATCAAGGTACAGTGGACCTGCGCGAGGGGCTGGACCGTAAACCTGAAGAAATTTCAATTGATGTAACCTCTCCGGGAATCATTTATAAAGAACTGTTAATATTGGGTTCGCATGTAAGTGAAGGTGAAGGCGCTGCACCGGGACATGTGAGGGCTTATAATATTCATACCGGCAAACAAGCATGGATATTTCACACTGTTCCGAAACCGGGCGAGTTTGGTTATGATGGATGGGATAAGGATGCCTGGACGAAAATCGGTGGTGCCAATACCTGGTCCGGTTTCAGCCTGGATGAAAAGCGCGGCTGGGTGTTTTTTGCAACAGGTTCCTGTGCGCCCGATTTTTATGGGGGAGATCGTTCAGGTCAAAATCTTTTCGCTAATTCCGTAGTGGCTTTGGATGCATCAAACGGTAAAAGAATATGGCATTACCAGATTGTGCACCATGATCTTTGGGATTACGACCTGCCAACAACGCCTAATCTTGTGGTAGTAAATCATAATGGTAAAAAAACAGATGCTGTCGCTCAGGCTACAAAAACAGGAAATATCTTTCTACTGGACCGCGAAACCGGTACGCCATTGTTTGGAGTGGAAGAAAGAAAAGTGCCCTCATCGCAAATAGCAACTGAAAAGAACTGGTCTACTCAACCTTTTCCTCTTAAGCCGTACGCATTTGTAAGGCAACAATATACAGAAGCAGATATAACGGATATATCACCACAGGCACATGCATACGCTCTTGAACAGTTTAAAAAGGTGAGGAACGAAGGCATATTCACACCTTCGGGTCCTGAAGGAACGATGGTGTTTCCCGGGATGCGTGGTGGCGCTGAATGGAATGGAGCCTCAGTTGATATGAAGACAGGAATTTTATATATCAATGCCAACGAGATTCCGAATATCACCAGTCTGAAAAAAGTTGAAGTAATAGTTAATGAAGACAAGCTATTAGCTGCAGGAAGAAATGTATTCCAGGTCAATTGCGCTACCTGTCATGGACTGGACAGAGAAGGTCAGCGGCC
>JAABUK010003422.1_pt1 | contig 26826 bp, 42 predicted proteins | sample 5559141 | NCBI WGS metagenome assembly JAABUK01 (sample SAMN10711869, study PRJNA513367) | rock metagenome | isolation source: Antarctica rocks | place: Antarctica: Victoria Land, Pudding Butte nord | collected 2016-01-03
GTGGGAGTGTTGGAAGGCTCGGATAAGCTCGCGCGCGACGCGTTCGTTCATAGTGTGAAAGTTTTCACTTCGCTCGTCCTTTTTTATGCATTCATCATAAACTACAACATAACCTTCATCTTTTCGGCTCACACCTCTCAAACCAGCACACAGGAAGGCAAGAAACCCTCTTGCGAATTTGCGGATGATCCGTCTCACTGCTGTCCGTCCAGCTTTACGTCAAGCCCGTGACCGAAAGGTTCGAGAATGAAGTCGGACACAAGGGCATGGACGGCGGCGGCTTTCAAGAGGGACAGACGTCAGGCCAAAGAGGGAGAGCGGGACACGGTCAGCAAGGGGAGTACTAGCAATTGTACTGTGTCCAGGTTTGATTGGCTGGCGCTATTTGGAGCGAGGAAAGAGGAGCTTGTACATAACGTCAAGTACACGATTATTCACCGAGATTCATGATTGGAGACCTGCCGAGCGTTCTTTCTCCCCATCATGAGTCGTAAGTGATCCCGGACCCTTTAGAGCTAAGGATTCCCGTAACGCTCGGGGTCTATTCCACTCCTGTATAGAAACAGGTGCAGCTAAATCCAGCTCATAGCACTTCTCGTCAGAGTTAAGCATTGGACGAGGATGCTCGGAGAACTTCGTCGACCACCATTGGAGTCCGTCAAGTCCCTCCTTACAATTCTGCCTCCGTCAGTCTACGTCGGGACCATCACGAGATGCTGGATGCTACCCTTGCGTCTCCTTGCTCGCACCTTTGTACACTAAAACTTCGCATGTCAAGGGAGCTTGTTGAGTCTATCAAATTTCTGATTTTTCAAGGCATTTGCCACTGCATTTCTCACTCGGCTACCCATCTTTCAATCCAGCATACCAAATCCCGTGATCCGACAGTATACACTGACAGAAGGTGCACCGTAGAGTCATGGCTGATACGCCTGTTTCTCTTACCCAGGGTGAGTCAGACATTCAGGAATCATCGCTGCATACCATTCGTAGTGGCGCACCTTCTCCCGAACCGTCAGATGAACAGGCGTGTCAGTGAGTCCTCGGATGTATTTTCAAGGATCACGGCCGCCTCGCTGAGTTTGAATGTGGTCATAAGTCTCTTGGAGAACATGTTGATCGACCCGGCGAGCGAAGACGATGCATCCGACTGCAGTGCGACCGAGAAGAAAGCGGGTCGGATTTTTCCGGTACAGGCTGAACCATGGGATCAGCGGCAGGCCTCCAGGTTCGAGGAGTCTGGGCATGTCGAGGCCGCCGTCAGGGAATGCAACCTCTCAGATCAGGGTAGCTCGGCCCCAGCCATGTCGGTAGACCGTGGTCTGGCAAACATCGACACTGCGAAGGTGGAGACCGAAGCGCCTTGGTCGGAGCGCACGTGCAGCACTGACCCTCTCGGTCTCCCGAGACATCCGTTCGTCCATCTCTAACCACTGACTCTCGCTGATGTATCTCAGCAAGCTCGCGAAGCCAACAAGGGACTTCCAATTCCTCCCTGGCGAATTAAAAAGTACTGGGACCTCAAACCATAGCGCTCTTCAAGTTGGTGGCCGAGACGACAGCTTGGACGAGTACATACCTGACATCCCGACTAGTGGAGACGTGAATTCGCAAGTCGCCTCGACTCGCCATTTGAGCGGGGCGGAGACGGAGGACGAGGTGTTCCCATCAGAGGATGCCCGTTGGCAGCGGGTGAGGTCTGTCGAACATGAATCCGATGTGCTGGAGGGCTGTGCATCTGCTGCGAGAAGGACCAGGTCGGGGGAGGTCAAGAAGGGGGCGTCAAGCGAAAGAGAGGACCGGCCATCGTGTGTCCTTCCCTTTTCTCTCTACGTCCGGGACTGATGAGCAGCAGCGGCCGGCGTTCCCCAACCGACCTCTCGGACCTGAGGGATCCGCCCAGCCTTGGGCAAGAAGATGCTGCCGTTGCCAGTACTCCCGCCTCGGAGCCAGAGCGCGCATCCGGGCAAGTCACGGATATAACAGATTTCACAGTGCCACCTGGCACTCTTGCCCGGCTCACAAGGACGAGAAAGAACCGTGTGAGGCGGATGCGGCTTCAGAGGACGTCTCGACGATCCCGCAAGTGAGGGACAGCTTTGATCGGCAGCTGAGGGCGCGAGTCTCGAGCTTGTATGCGTATCAGATCAAGATCTTATGACATGCATTCGTGTAAACTTGTCATACAGGTATCAACAATGAGGCACCGTCAAATGCTGGGGCTGGGTATCTCTCCTTCTGCCTCCCTTAGCCCCGATTCCCCGTTCCTAATCGAATCTTGAAGCTTGTTCCCCCGTCAGCCCAACCGTCGGGCGTCGGCATCTCGCCGTACCCAGCCACGCCATATCCGCCGGGGGTCGGAGCAGTCGGAGTAGTCCCTACTGGCGATGGACCTATCGCGTTGACGTTAAACATCGGACAATTGCGGTTGGCCTCTACATTGCTTCAGCATGATTTTCTCAGGCCCTCTATGCAGGCTCCACGAATGGAGACTGACTGGTATGACCGATGACGCCACATGCACCGCATCTGCGTCTCTGCATCGGGGGATCAGTCGCTTCCTGTTTACATCCAGAGGACGCACCCCGCTCTCAGCCGATTCATCGTCGAAGATCCCCTCTTTCTGCTTCGTGTACTTCTTCCGAGCCATACGACGCGCTTGGTTCTTCCTATACTTGTCGATCTCCTGCCGCAACCTGGTACGACACACGCAAGTCAGCGTCCATTGACTACCGGAAGGTCCAAAAGGGGCTTACGCTGCTTTCTTCAGATCGTCTTCTTCGGCATTTCCAGTCGGCTGCAACTGCTCCGCCTGCTGCTGATAATCCTGCATTTTGCGCTCTTCTACTCGCCGCAAATAACTCTGAATGACAACTGGATCTCGCACGACCTCGATCTGCGTCTTGCCTTTCACCTGCAAACCCCTTTCAGCCTTTCTCGGACCGATGAGCTAACGACGTACGATCCGCTTGATCCGCATGATCTTTCCCGCAGTAGCTTTACCCGTATATGTGCTGCCCTCATCCCCCGAGAAAGCGGATGGACTCGTTTCTCTCGGATACTCGGCATACGCGTTGACGGGCGTGGCGCCCATTGAATTTCCTCTCGAGTACGAACGTCGGCTTTCCGCGCGGGCGAAGCGGGGACCAAGGGCGGCGGTTGTGTTGACAGCACGATCATGGTCCTCGTCCCGGGGCAACAACTCGGGTGGCTTCGGGTTGCTGAGAGCTGCCCATTGAAGATCCCAGACTTTGCGCTTCTCTTCTTCGTAGATCCGGTTCTGCTCGCCGTTAGAGATTTTGACAGGGTTCCCATTCGCCTTGGCTTCCGCCTCGACTGCGTTCTATCAGCGGCGAAGCGTCAAGGAACTCACGTCTTCGGCCTTGTTCCGTCTCGCCCCTGCGCAAGAAGTACCCCTTCATGTTCCTCGTCAAAAAGCTGAAACCTTCGCCTCGTCCAGTGGGATCGCCTTCCCCATGCACCGCTATCCAAGCTTTCTGCGTCTCAGCCTTCTTGTAATTGCTCGTCGTACTCCAAACCGCCAATTGCTGCTCGACATCCAGCCCTTCAGCCTCGTCACCAAACTCCTCTTCTCCCTTGCCCTCGGCGGTTTTGGAGTATCCCGCGTCGTGGAGATGTCGAGCACCGACTTGCGTTGACTCGTACAACATCGCAGCTTCAGGAGTGACCAGATCGAGGACTTCTCGTCGATTGTTCGGGAACTTGTACTCCGGGTTGAGCATCCAGAAGCCCTGGTTGGGACCTTGCTGTCTTGCGTATAGCAGGAATTCCTACTCGCTGTAAGCGGAATCTTTGGACATCTGACACTGCTCACATTCCCCTTGACCTTCAGCCTCTGTCGCATCTGCAGCTCGGTCTGATCCGGGAAGTATTTCATCAACTTGGACATCTTGATTCGCTTCTGCTTCGACTTGGAGATGAGGATCCAAGCAACGATCATTAGGCGGAACTTGGCGGTGTTGGTGTTCTTCCGGGCGTGTGGACCTGAGATTTCGGACTCGTTTGGTACGGTTTGGCCGACGGTGTAGAGGTTGTTGATCGCGCGCAGGTGATATGAGCAATGACCATTGGTAGTTTGCCATGAAGTTCATCAGACATGACTCGTATTGTTTGATCAGCTTACCTGATGACCAGGAAGTCGGTGGTGGCGGGCTCGTGACGGAATATCGGAGCACGGAGGAGATTATTATGCAGTACTTGCGTGACGGCTCCGCGATCGACGTAGCCGGTGAGGAAAGGCTCCGCGTCGCCAGCGTTCAATATGGATGGTTGACCGAAGTCGAGCTTTTGCGCGAAATCAGCAATAGCCTACTTCTTTAGAAGCTGAAGTCACCTTTGGTACGTGCTCGTCCTTATCGTCCTTCTTCCGGTAGTAATTCACGATGGTTGTGCCCATGCCATACCCGCTCATCATTGGCGGGTACTCCTCCTTGATTGCGTCTTCAGTAACCGTACACCTCAGATTCGCGCGACTTACCGAAAACTCGAATAGCACGAACGGCCCCTTCTCCGCCATGGTCAGATCCTTGCTACTTCTGAACCGTTCTGACGGATCCACCATCATCGCCTTCTTTTTCGAGCTAACCGAGGCCGAGGGATTACTTTTCAGCTTGGAGAAGGTGATGGTGATCCCAACCGGGATTTGAATGGCCGGACGTCGCCAGGCTCGAGCTTCGCTCTTTGAAAGAGTCGTCTTGTACTGTTCCCATGTCAACATACGACAGCGAGACTGCGAGGAACTGACGAAGGGCATCTGAAGGTCTTTGGTGGGCTGGGAATGGAATACCTCGATGGCACCAAAGGTCTGACGGATGCGGAAACGCGACTCCCGGGTGTGCTCGTAGAGGTGGTCGTTCGACAAATTGTACGGGTCAAGATTGGACTTCGCGGCTGCCGGGTCTGTTGTAGTTTCGCCCAGGTCTCGGACCGCGCGCGGCTCCTCCTCATCATCGGCGAGGAGACCGGACGATACCCTCCTCGCATCCCAAATGACGTCCTTGATCCAGTCGCCGGTTTCTAGAAGTTCGTTATACGAAGCTAGGGGATCAGACTGTCGTTTAGGTTCCTTCACATCTCTTCAGGAACTGTCAGCGCGAATTCGCGTGAATCCAGCGGAGTAGGACTTGCAATGAGCACATCACGATGTCATTCTCCCAGTCCGCGAAATCGAGAGGCTTCCCGACGTCCCTATCCCCATCTACGTCCTCCAGTGATATCCCTTTTGGAGGTTCGGTCATAGCCATTCGCCTGACTTGCTTCGCGCCCTTGATCCACTCCGGCTCGAAGTACTTGCCAAGCGGAGTATCATACCGAGGCTGATGAGGCGACTGTACCTGAAGCGGTGCGAGGGAAGGTAGCAAGAAAGCTTTGTTGGGGGCAACAGAGAGGTCGGGGGCGACTTTGAGCTGATCTGAGGTGCTCATAAGCTATATGCAGAAACTCGAGGTCTCAGCTCACAAGTCTGCGTTCCCAATTTCCGTCTCTTCCGCCTGCTAGCCTCCCATCCCCTCCTCTGCTTCGGCGTCTCATAAAACACCTCCGTCATCCTCAACCTCCTCCCTATCTCAAACTCCGGCCAGACCTCCCTCACCCTATCCATCTCACCCGTCACCTTCTCCTGCACCTTCGCCTTTCCTATATCCCGCTGCATCTCCATAGCCCGACGATACCACCTCTCCTCCTCCGCTTTCGCTGCAGCTTGCTCCCTTTCCCTCGCTCGGACATCCTCCACATTCTCGATGGGTGACTCTGCATCTGAGATGTCGTCCTCATACCTATCTTCATCGGAGTTCGCATCGACATCTGCGAATGCGCTGGAGGAACGGCCGGACTTGGAGAAGAAGTTGGAAAAAGCGGCGGGGTCTATGCCGGATGAGGCGAGCACTCGATTCAAGCCAAAGGACGAGGAAGCTCCGAGGTCGTCCTCGTCGGCGTCCATGGCTGCTAGTCAGCTAAAGGATACATGAGGTGAGCAAGATAAGAGGAAAGATTAAGAGGGAGAGTGGGAACAGGATCGTCCGAATATTGGTTATTTAGGAAAGGCGCGCAAAGTGAAACTCGAGCAAGGGGGATGGTGGTTTCAGGTCACCTTTCGATCATGATGGTTCACTCGACATTGTATTGATATAGATAGTCACGATTCCCGCACGCTCATCAACGAGCCTCACGGTTCCTGTCGACCGCAACTCAGCTCGACGCTACGGTGCGATTCACCCCCCAACATAAAGCAACGCCCAACTTGAAGTCGAGCAAGATGGCCGACAATGACATCGACCTCATCTCGTCATCCGTGACTTTGCCCAATGGAATTGTGGTGCCCAACCGACTCGGAAAAGTACGTAAAATGCATTCTAATTGGTATTCGGTCTGTATGAACCACTCAGACCTCTTAGGCTGCCATGGAAGAAGGCATAGGCTACGCTGGTCTACCTACTCAAGATCACCACCGTCTGTATAAACGTTGGGCCGAAGGCGGCTGGGGAATCATCATCACCGGTAAGTCCAGTCATCTCTTTAAAGCGCTCCTGATCAGCCGACCGTCATCTTAGGCAATGTCCAGGTCGATCCTCGACATCTCGCTACACCGCACGACCTGACGATACCTTCCTCCTCATCCTCGACTGTCGAATCCTATCGAGACCTCCATGCTACTATGCTTGACGCCATTCCTCCATCAACTTCTAAGCCTCTTATCCTCATGCAAGTTTCCCATCCCGGTCTACAATCTTCATCATCCATCAACCTCTCTCGAGCACCTTGGGATCCTGCCATTGGACCCTGCTGCGCCCGACCAGATACCGGAGACTCGTTGATGGGATGGCTGGTGGGCCGAATGATTTGGCCTGTAAAGAGCCGGGCGGTCTCAGCGAACGATGAATGGCTGGGCATAGTGGAGCGGTTCGTCCGAGCTGCAATGATGGCGGAAGAAGCAGGATGGGGAGGAGTGCAACTTCACGCGGCGCATGGGTACCTCTTGGCGGAATATCTCTCGCCTCTGGTCAGTCGCGGGACGCTTTTGTGCGCTGACGCTTTGCAGACGAATCCGAAACCCATACCGCTGCCCCGCGTCCCCACCCAAATACCGCTCCGCCTTCACCTCCTCTACCTGATACTTACTGGCATTCACGCCGTCACGCGATCCGACTTCGTCAAAAGCGTCAAGGTGAACTGCTCCGACTTCGTCCAAGGCGGTGCGTCTTTCCCAACCTGCATTTTTCGGCTCCATACTGATGCAAACATAAGGGCTAGATGAGGAACAATCTGCTCAGTCGATCACGGAGATCGTTTCGTGGAAGCTGGTGGACATCCTAGAGATATCCGGTGGCAACTACTCGTCTCCTGGTTTGTCGATCAGGATCGTAGATTATCGATCACCTGACACAAATTAGCCTTTGCGACCCTTGAAAGCATCTCAATTCCCAGCTCAGCCCGCCAATCTCTCTTTGCCCGCTTTACCACTTCCCTACTTCCCGACCTTCCCTCACCGCCCAAGGGACCAGCGATCATGCTTACTGGCGGTCTGCATGATAGGAGTCTCATCGCGTCGTCTCTGCGCACCCGAGCTTGTGATCTGGTCGGTATCGGTCGACCGGCATGCGTGAACCCCACTTTGCCTAGGGACGTCATCCTTGATTGCGGCTTGCATGCGGATGAGACTAGACTGGGAGGGTACAGGATACGAGGAGCGGCGACGATGAGGTACATCATGGGAGGGGGGCGATCGACGGCAACCACTTCTAAGCCCGGCAAGCCAGTCGTGGCGAGCTACGCTGAGACTGAGAAGACTCCGCTCGTCTCAAAAGATGCGACCGAGGAGCAGAAGAGTACCGGTGTCCCGTTTGTCGGCGCGGGGGTCTCGACGTTATGGCATGAATGGCAGCTTTGTCGCATAGGGCGTGGCAAAGAGCCGGATATAGGGATGGACTGGTTGTGGGGTGGATTGATGGTGGAGGGGGTATGGTTCGGTATCTTTGGCGGCGGATCTTGGGGCTGGTGGACGAGCTGGAGAGGGAGAGGCTAAGGTTCGTAATATCTGATCCATCTAGACCATTCCCTGCACAGCATACCCATGGCAGATCGATTCTGTCCCATGCAGTTCTCTGCTCTATTCCAGCACCGCAAGAGTCCCACGTCCCATCTCCACGGCCCTCCCCGTGATCCTCGCCTTTGCACCATCAAGCGAACTCACCAGACCGCCTCCTCGCACGCTCAGCTGTCGTGCTTCGATCTCAAGCGTCTTGACGTCCTTGCCTTGTAAGAGAGACTTCGGGAAGCGAGACGAGACGGGTGAACCGAGGTAGTACCCCGTCAACACGGCGTGTGCAGCCCCGGTCTTCGCCCAATCAGTATCGAAGATACGGTTTGACCATTCAGGAACCAACCACCGAATCCTCATCCACACCCAGACCCGGGGCGAAAACCCGGGAATCAATCTTCAGCTTCCCATCGTGTTCACCCGACCTCATCTGAGTGACGATGATCAAGCCTTCACTCAATCCCATCTACCCCATCAACAACGACTTCACGTACACGCTACCCACAAGTGCTTTGGTATCGAATTCCAACTTCACCAGATCCACGTCAGACTTGAGCTCAAAGATGATCGATCCAGACCCCCATCGGAAGGGCGTGACTTGTACAACGTCCCCCTTCTCAACGCCACTAGCCGAGCAGAATGTGGATAGGATCTTCTCGTCGGAAGATGAGGCTTCGAGTAGGTTGATTGGGAGTGTGATTGTGATTTCCTCGCCGGACCTCTCGGCGATGAGCTGTCCGGAAAGCGTTTGGAATAGCAGTGTGGAGAATTTTGGGTTGAGAGAGAGGAGGACACAGGAGGCTGCGAGTGTCGCATGGCCACATAATTCCACTTCCTATATCCCCCACTTTCAGTCGGAACAGTACCAAGTGCGGACAGAGGACCAACCACTTCAGGCGTGAACCACCTTAACGACCATTCCCCCTCACCAAGTGGGTACACAAAGGCAGTCTCGGCGAAGTTGAAGTCCCGCGCGACGAGGAGCATGTACACGTCATCTTTGGCCTTTGGGTGACTTGCAGAGGGGAAGACGACGACGCCGGCTTGGTTGCCCGAGTGAGGGGAGGAGGGAAGGACGAAAGCGTTGATCAGGTGGAAGGGGAGGGCGGGGGATGACATGATGCCGAGGTTAGATGATAGAGATCTTTCATGAAAGTCGGATCCGATGAATATTCCGACACAATAATAGATGATCCTGGCTACGTGACCGGGAGCCCGGAGCTATCTTTGAGGTGTCCACATAGGACCGAGACATGAAAACATACAGAGCTAGTGCAATTCCTGACGTTTCATCGTCCATACCTCTGGAATGCCTCAGCGAAATTCTGAAACCAGTAGGATTTCCCATGACGTGGCAGCTGATTGCGCTCTTTCGGGCTGAGGCCGTTGTGGCGCTTATTCAGGCCGTATCTAGAGAGTTTCGGATCCGAGAGTCAGATCTACACGCCGAACAATCGCTTTTGCCCCTGCGTCCTTCCTCTCTCACTTCGTGCTCTCTTTCAGAAGATTTCCAACTGTCGGTAAGTGTCGTACTCAGCTATCAGGACCGTTTTGACAGGTGGCTCTCGCGTCGTTTCTCTCCTCGTCGTAAATAGCTTTGATCACGCGTCATCCAACCCCAAGCCAGTCGCCATGTCTGAGTATGAGAACATCGTCATCATTGGAGGTACAGCTTTCCCCTTCATCAATCTACGACCTTCTGATGAGCTCCCCAGCTTCTTGTGCTGGGACTCAGCTTGCCAATCAACTGGTCCCAAATCTCCCCGGAACCCACCGGATCCTCCTGATTGATGCGCTCGGCTTTTCCTTCTACACCCTAGCATCGCTACGCGCCGCCGTCGTTCCTGGTAAGATCCCCACCCTCGTGCATAAAGGCCCCGAGCTGATGAAGAGTTTCAGGATGGGAGAAACGGGTTACCGTTCCGCTGAAGAAGGAGCATGTGTTTGCGGCGGGTTCAGCACACGAATTGATCGCGCCGAATAAGGTCGTCGAGCTAAAGGGGTCTTCGGTCGTCCTGGAGAAGCCATTCGAGGGGTCCACCGAGATCCCGTTCTTCGTGAGTCACTTTGCACCATCTTTCAGCCAGGTGCTGACCTAATGGCTGTCGCAGAAATGCATCATCGCAACTGGAGCTCAGCAGCCTTCGCCTATGCGCCCCCAGCCAGATACGACCGAGGATGAATACCGGCAGACGCTTGTGAAGTATCAGCAGGAGATTGGGAAGGCGAGCAAGGTCGTCATCGTCGGTGCCGGTTCTGTCGGGTTGGAAGTCGCGGGTGTATGTCTTTCTCTTCTGGTCAATGATGCTGGATGCTGAAATGAGGTTTAGGAAATCCGCGCAAAACACGCCGACACGTCCATCACTATCGTTCACAGCCTTCCGCAGGTACTCAACCCCACCGCGAACCCGCCCGGTCTCAACGATGTCAAGGCCAGCTGGTCATCCCCTCCGACCGCGCCGAAACTTTCTATTGCGTTGGAAAAGGAGCTGAACGCGCTGGATATCAATCTCATCACTGGCGACAAGGTCAACATCCCTGCCTCCGGTGGTGGTCCGGGCGATTGGGATGGGTCATTTGGGATGCAGTCGAGCATGAAGAGTGTGGGACTGGAGAGCGGGAAGAAGATCGAGGCGGACTTCGTTTTCGTCAGTGTTGGCAACAGCCCGAACACGAGTCTCGTCGAGAAGCTGGACAAGGGAGCGATCTCGGGCGGCTTGATTGCGGTCGACGAGTATCTGCGCGTGAGCCGAAGCTGCACTTTAACCCGTATCGGAGCTGAACAATGCATCAGGTCACTTCCACCACTGCGTCGTCTCCGTTGATCGGCAAATACTATGCCATCGGTGACTGCTGTTCCACGCCGGGATGGAAGAACTGGCAGGGCGCTGTTACAGACGGTACCGCAAGTGCCGTCAAGTGAGTCGTTCATGCCATCTCTGCTTGCAGTAAAGACTAAAGCGCCAATTACCAGCGTTCTCGCCGAGATCAAGAATACGCCTATTAAAGCCTACAAGCGGCCCTTGCCCATTGCCAACGTACGTCCCCTCTCTACTGCCCCACAACATGTTGCTGACAGAAGTATAGTTTATCCCGCTTGGTCCGAACAATGGGCAAGGTACCTTGAGCCTACCATACCTCGGTCAGGTGATGGTCCCGAAATTCTTGGTGAAGTCGGCCAAAGCACAGAAGCTCCTCGTCGAGGATCTATTCTTTGCGAGGTATCAGGGATCCGAGAAACTTCAGGCGCCGCCAGCCCCAGCGTAGCGCGGTATCGCATGGTAGAGGCAGGCCTTGGCCCAGGTGCATTTGTAGAGGAATCGTCCGTCATTCGTTTGTCATCATACTTGCTGTATGCATGAGCTCGTTCATCCTGACAAGCTAGGGAGTACGAAGGCTTGGTTCAGCAGTCTGAATTCTCGGCGTCTCGATCAATAATCTTACATAATCCGACGATCTCGGATCCGGTTGGCCCTCGGATCGGCGCCATGCTCTAATCATCCAAAACCCAATCCCCTTTTGTGGCTAAGAACGATTTCTCATCCTTCCGCCTTTTGGTGACTCATCAACACATTGATCAACGCGTCGGACATGCATCTGTCAAGCCTGACGAAGTGGCAAAGAACCTCTTACGGATCATACCTTTCTGATTCTTCTCAGCCGCAATGTCCGAATTCCAGAACATCATTATCATCGGCGGTCCGTCCTCCCTTGATTCACACGAGTTTCGAGCTGACTCGTCATAGCCTCCATCGCCGGTACACAGCTGGCCAACGCCCCCGTGCCGATCATACCTGGGACACATCGGATCCTCCTCATCGACGCGCTGGATTTCGCCTTCTGGCCACCAGGATCCGTCCGTGCTGCTACTGTCTCAGGTACGTCCACTCCCTTTATCCGTCGACCTGAATATGACTGATGAGTCGCCTAGGATGGGAGAAATGTATGACCGGCCCCCTCCGAACCTCAATCATGTTCCCAGCCAACTCGGCACACACGGTCATCGCACCTAACAAGGTCGTTGAGCTCCGATCGAGTTCTGTAGTGCTGGAGAAGCCTTTCGAAGGGTCCACGACGGTTGCCTTCTTCGTAAGCCCGATCTTCCACTCCGGGGTGAGTATGGGTTCTGACAGGGCCCCAGAAATGTATCCTCGCTACTGGAGCGCTGAGCCTTCCCCGATGCGGCCAGCCCCTGGATCTACGGAGAAGGAGTACCTCAATGCTCTGAAGAAGCAGCAGAGCGATATCAGTCGCTCGGAGAGTGTGCTTATCGTCGGTGCTGGTGCGGTCGGGCTGGAGTTCTCTGGGGTGAGTCCTGACTACACCTATAATGCCCTATCAAGGGTCAATAATCTATCTTGAGTCGACACTGACGAGTCTGTGCAGGAGATTCGCCACGCATACCCCGAGAAACCACTCACCATCGTCCACAACCTCCCCCACGTCCTCAACCCGACCTCCAAAACTCCCGATCCCACAGGCGGACACTTCAGCTACTCCTCCCCACCCACCGCGATGAAGCTGTCCAACAACCTCGAGTCCGAGCTCAAGGCGCTGGATGTCAAGCTCATCCTTAATGACCGCGTTGAGGTCCCCACCTCCTCGACGGGACCAAAAGAGTGGGACGGCTCGTTTGGCCTTCAGACGGGCCCGAAGACAGTCAGTCTCAAAATCTGGGAAGAAGGTCGAGGCGGATTACGTGTTCATTGCGGGTGGGAACAAGCCGAACGTCTCGCTTGTCGAGAAGGCGGACCCCGGGGCGATCGCGGCTGGTCTCATTGCCGTCGACGAGTATCTCCGGGTGAGTCGTGGCATCCAGGTAGTGGGACGCTCCAATTCCCGTTGATCGGCACGGTCACCACTCCGCGATTCATGGTCAAGTCCGTCAAGGGACAGAAACTGTTCACCGATCAGCTGTTCTACGGTCGGTTCAAGGGGGCGGAGAAGTTTGAGGGGCACCCGATCCCCGCGATCGCGGCTTAAGCTTGAGTTGGAGAGAAGCTTGGCTGGGAGTTAGACTCAGTGATAGCAGCATCGATAGGAGGGGTTTGGTGGTCGCGCGCGATAATATCTGTATGCATCATCTCTTTCTGAAGTCGTCGAAGCGTCTACTCGCCTTTGATATACTTGACCGCCTTGTCCCTGAAGTTACCCTTCCTGCCGCCTGGAGTTGGTCTTCAGTTGCAGCGCGCTGAGCCAAAACTGCGATCATACATGAATATCAGCTCATCAAAAGGAACGAATGGCGGTTTGTCGGCATACCTCTGCTATGAGTGCATTCACATCAAGCACTTGGAAGCCAGTGGCAACGATACGGTCCATGATGGCCTCGCGCTTGCTCGCCGCCCAAGACCCGTTGATGGGCGAGGTCGTCGCCTTGGGCTTCTTCTCGTCTGACTTGGGAGTCTTTGGGGTGGTCTTGGCCTTCTTCGACAGCGGAGAAGTCGTGGTGGGCTCGTTGATGGATGGTGAAGTATGGGGCGTCAGGGGTGGAGAGACTGACGAGACGTGTTCGCGCTTCGTAATGATGTTGAAGGAGGATCGTAAGCTAGTGATCAAGGCAACACGTCGAGGGCCTCAGACGAAACTGTCGTGGGACCGAATTTGTGTTTCAGTGTAGCTGCTGAAGATTTTGATCAGTGAGGACGAAGCAATATGAGAGGACGAAGGGACGAGAAGGAATATGATTAGATGCGTCGTCAGGTGACGAGGAAGGATCGGCGCTATGCGGGAAGCGAGTGGTGATGGTTGTCAAGGAACGGCTTGATGACGGAGCGGGATCGGATGGCCTGCCCTGCGCGTTGCGTTGATGTCATATAGCTTGAAGATCTCCAGATGGGTAAGCTGCTGGCGCTCAGCTGGCAGATGGGGTCAGGTGAGTCAAGGACATCCGTGCAGTCGGTTGAGTCCCCTGACATAGGGAAGACACCTGCGAGAGGGATTCTCCTGTATTTATTGTACAGATTCGACTTTGGAGACATCGTTTGGCCTCGAGGAGTTCGTTCCCTCAGGATCGAGGCGATGCAGATCATGGGGTTGGGAGAGCAAAAGACAATCGCTTCGAACATCGGGAGCGAAGATCAAAACAGAGCTACGGCTACATGATATTTTGGCCACGTGAATATGCTCCCGCTTGGTCTGCCGTTTGCCGCTCGCCATCTAAGACGGCCGCAATTTACATCATCAACCACTTCTGTGACGGCTTCTGCTTCCTTCAAACGTCTGCATGCAGTGGAGGCTACTCAGTAAGGATAGCTAGTTGTCCTTGTTCTGCCCTCGGTATCCTTACGCCTGAGGAGAAGACCTATCCACCATGCTTCGTCGCGTCTCTCGCCTCACCCGGACACCTCTCATTCACCCATCCCGACCTCACATCTCCACTCGTCTACCTCTCACTGTTCCATCACGAAATGTCCACCTTCAAACCCGAGCGATCTCATTCTCGACTATACCCCGGATGATGGCGAGGGCGTTTAGGGTGCCTCTTTACGGTGCTGCTATCGGAGCTGGTGGTTTGGGATATGCCAACTACAAGCTGGAAGGTGTGACGTTCCCATGGTTCTGATCAGACTCGCTGATGCGAAATTAGGTGTTCGAACCGCAACGTCCGATCTCGTTACAAGTATATCGGACAAGGTGTCGTCTGCGTACGATGCTACTTCCACTTCACTCTCGTCCACCATGTCGACCGCCTCCTACCTCTCGGCCGAGCTGTCGGAGCGATTATCTGCCTCGCTCTCGGATACAGCTGCAGCTTTACAGGATTCGGCGGATAATCTTGGTCGGGGTACGAAAGACTGGTGGGAGGCGGTCAAGGTGCAGTTGCCTGACTGGACCTTGCCGAGGAAACGGACTCCAGGCGGTGAAGGAGGACACGCAGGATCTGGAGAGACGGAGCAGAAATGGCGGCCAGGAGAAGGTCCTGGTCAGCCGTCTGGCCGTGGCGGGGGAGAAGCGCTCTTGGGTCTAGTTGGAGCCGCTGCGGTGTCGAAAGCGCAAGCGCACGAGGAACGGGAACGACCGGCGGTATCCGACCCATTCTCGACGGGAGGAGACGAGCATCAGCTACTCCAGCTTACTCGGAAGCTGATCGAGATCCGCTCGGTCTTGCTCAGCGTCGACCAGAGTGATGCGCTCAAGCTTCCTTCCATTGTCGTGATTGGAAGTCAGAGTTCAGGGAAGAGCAGTGTGCTCGAAGCCATCGTGGGACATGAGTTCCTCCCAAAGTGAGTCGTCATGGCGAGATCAGGTGCTAACGGAATCAGGGGCGACAATATGGTCACACGGCGTCCTATCGAGCTCACCCTCATCCACACCCCTCCCAACGCCGCTTCATCCTCTACCACCCCAGCTGAGTACGGCACCTTCCCCGGCATGCCGCATCTTGGCAAGATCACTTCCTTCGCGACCATCCGGAAAACGCTCACCGATCTCAACCTCTCCGTACCCGCAGAGATGGCGGTATCAGACGACCCGATTCACCTGCACATCCACTCTCCACACGTTCCGGACCTGACCCTCATTGATTTGCCGGGGTACATTCAGCTATCGTCGCTGGATCAACCTGAGGCGTTGAAGGAGAACATCATGTCTTTATGCGATAGGTATATCCGCGAACCCAACATCATCCTCGCTGTCTGCGCCGCGGACGTGGATCTAGCGAACTCGCCGGCACTGCGGTCAAGTCGACGGGTCGACCCTTTAGGCACTCGAACAATCGGGGTGGTGACCAAGATGGACTTGGTGAAGCCGGAAGTCGGGGCTCAGATCATCAGTGGCGACCGATATCCCCTGCATCTTGGCTACGTCGGTGTCGTCTGCAAAGCTCCTCCAACAGGAGGCGCGACTGGAGTGTTCAGGTCAATTCGGGGAGATCAGGAGAGCCCAAATGTCACCGGGGCCGTGCTCAAGCGGGAAGAAGAGTTCTTCGGCGGGGAAAATTCGAAGCACTTTGGCGGAAAAAGTCGGCTGGGAGGGGAAGGACGAATCATGGTTGGCACGGATACTTTGCGGCGGCGACTCATGGACGTGCTCGAGACCAGCATGGCGGCGAGTTTGCATGGGATCACCAATGCTGTACAGCTCGAGCTTGAGGAGGCGAGCTATCAGTTCAAGGTAGGTTCGGGCTCGTGGAACACCGCTGATGCCAGGTGCAATATAATGACCGGCGGATCACTTCCGAGTCATACGTCGCAGAAACCGTCGACGCGCTGAAAGCTCGGTTCAAGGATTATACGTCGCAATTCACCAAACCCGCCGTTCGGTCCAAACTGAAAGCAATGCTCGACGAGAAGCTCATGGACATCCTCGAGCAGCTGTACTGGACGGATCCACGGACGGCGGAGCTCTCTAAACTCGCCGAAGATCGGAAAATGACAAGCGAGGAGCTAGACCCGTACTGGAAATACAAGCTCGAGACAGCTTCATCTCTTCTCACCAAGTCTGGTGTCGGGCGAGACTCGACCTCCCTCGTTGCGGACGGATTACGTGGTCTCATTGATAATATCGCGACCGGCGAACCTTTCACCTTCCACCCCTCTGCCGCCGAGCGGATCGTCGAGTTCTCACATGCGATCCTACGGGAACGGATGGGTCTCACTGCGGATCAGGTCGAGAATTGCATCAAGCCGTACAAATATGAGGTTGAAGTGGATGACCGGGAATGGGCCATAGGAAGGGACAAGGCGGAGATCAAGTTTGGCGAAGAGATGGTTCGATGTGATTATAAGCTCGCCGAGATCCGATCACGTGTCGGTGGAGGACGGAGGTTGAATGGGTTGATGCGGCATGTGAATGATCTGGAGAAGTGGGACGAGGAGCGACGACGGCGGCGAGTGTCTGCACCTGCAGTCGAAGGAGAAGAGATGAGGGAAGAGGGAGCTCCCGTACTTGATGCATACAAGTACTCGCCAGCGCAGATCATTGATGGTGAGTGCAAGACGCTGGGGAAGAGCTGACGACAGGTCGACATGCTCTGCTATTATCGAACCGCCTGAGCCTGCTCAAAGCACGACAACAAGCGCTGAAGTCGCGGCGGTGTAAGCAAGGACCGGATCAGAGCGCCTTTTGCCCGGAGGCTTTCCTAAGTGTGGTCGCGGACAAGCTGGCGTACACAAGTACGATGTTCATCAATATCGAGCTGCTAGAGCAGTTCTTCTACCAGGTATGAAAATCTTCTTCTCATCTGTCCAGCTGACTTTTCGCAGTTTCCTCGAGAAATCGATTCTCGGATACTGTACGATTTGGATGTGAGTCTTCCTTGCTGATGCAGGACAGAGCTGACGGGTAGTAGCGAGACGAGATCGCCAAGTTCGCGCGAGAGAACCCAAAGATCCGACATCATCTCGACTTGCAAGATCGGAAAGACAAGTTGGAGCAAGTCAGTAGCTGCATCGTGTCTCAGCTGTCATGCTGTCGGTCAAGTACGGCTCTGACTTCGGCGCAGGTCATGCGGTCACTGCAAGGTCTGGTGAATTTGCAGAGCGAAGGTTCGGGCGTTCAGCAGGGTCGGAGAAAGGATGCGGGTCTGTTCACGAAATTCTTCTGATTTTGGGTATCGGGCAGATTGTATGTAACGCCACTCGTGGAGATTGTACTTAACGTCACCATACTCCTGATGTGCTCGAGGTGACGAAGGCAGCTGATGTCTCATGGAACCATGCTAATCGTCTTCGTCGAAGGCTGAAAGGGGGTCTTCTCGACCGCGTTGATTCGTGACTTCTGATTCAGCGAAGCGATCCTTCTCTGCATCTTCTATCCGCTTGTTGGCTGCTACTTCGCCGAAATCACTGGCCGTGAATGGCTTCTAGTCGGTCGAAAGCACGCGACGACCTCCGCCGCGACAGGATAGTGCCGGACAGTTTCGGAACCCAACGCGCAAGCACCCAGACGGATCCGTCGAACCACCAGGCCCCGTCAGGCGATGGCGGCGACCATCCTGCAGGCACTCAGTCCGGGGGACAACGGCTTTAACCCGGGAACCACCAAGTGCACGGGAACCGCCTCGACCCACCAAGGTCGTTGAGATGCGAGGTGGCGACATACGGGCGACGCGGAGAAGTTTGTGACCGAGCCGGCGAACTTTGAAAAAATCCATGAACAAAGAACTCGCTCTAACCGATGAAAAGCCCGGGCCAATTGACTGAACCAAGAGAGATTGCTAGCCCTTGATCTTTCTGAGAGGACATTCGGGGCTCACAACCCCCACGGCCTGCACCGAACCTTCCCTTGTTTGGAGCGCCTTGCTTGTTAGCGCTTGCCAAGCTATCGCTTGGAGGGCGGCTCTGAGGAATTCTTTGCCAGACGTGTTGACAAAGTCTTTTTCAGAGTCCTCCGAGAAATATGGTGATCGCGTGCGTTCTGCACCGAAGCGACCTCTTCTGGTATCTATACTCGCTCCTGGTTGCCAATTTGCCGGAGCTATTAGTGTCGAAGGGCATCTGATCTGTCGAAGCCACTGGCATCGAAGCCATCCTAGATACTCCTTTTGCTGTTACTTCGTACGCGATAGAACAGTCTTTCGGCGAATCCTTTGAGTGTCGCAGAACCGGCACCTTACACAGGATTCTAAGGAGTGACGCCGTCTGAAGACTGGCACCTCCTGGCAATATCCTCCTCTTCCGACATCTTGGCAGAATCATCTCCTCAATCACGCAATCACTTACTCAGCACTGTACAAAATTCGTGACGAGAATTTAAGCGTGGCTATCGATATTACCACTTTTTCAGCAGACGAAGACTGCGATCGAGTACTCGCAGAAGACGATCTGGAGAGCCAGCGGAATGTGGAAGACATTGCCGCAAACTTTGGGACGAATCGTGACACGCCTCGCAATACAGCATCCAGCTTGCTAATGAGTACATTTGGGGTTTGAGAAACTTTCCGAAGTCCGCGCGGGATCATCTCTTGTTTTGGGCGTCTCCCTCGTCATGACTTGTCGCGAGGGGCGCTCTGATGGATTCCTTGTTCGTCCGGACATGTCATCATGTCTTCTTCCAGGGTCGGCGAGCATTTTTGAGATCGCATCCGGTACTGGACTACTAAATCATCGGACCGACTTCATTCCACCACATCGCTTTGCCTTTGTAGGCTTCTCAATGACCCAAGCAATGTCTTTCACCGACTTCGCCTCCTTCTCTTGGTTCTTAATCCGACGAAGCCACCGGGCTCGATGGGCTTCTGACTCGTCGAGGCTTTGACTGACGCTCCTTTTGCCGAACACACGCCGAAGTCGTCCAATGGTTTCCCTGAATCATCCTGGCGAGAGCCCCGGGCGACAGCCGTTCCACACTAGCTAAGAGGCGGAGAAAGGAAAGAAGCACTTTCCTGAAGACGCGCGCCTTCTTGCGAGTTATCTTCTACTGCTTGCCATTCTCAACTTCTTGGACCGTGGCAGAAGACTCTACCGAGCCCCTCCTTTTATTGCCGAGCTCCTGTCAGCGTATAAAGGATTCAACGAAGGCGACGATGTCTGTATACATATCACGACTGACCACCTTTGGCAATTTCTTCTCTTCCAACATTTTCACATTCCATCCCCTCATTTACTGAATCACTCAAGCAGCACTATGCCCAGCAGAGACGAGCGTGCTATGATGGAATCCCTCGGGGACGACACTCGCAGATCCATCCACGCGTCATCTGGATTGGGTGATTCGTGAGCAAACGGAAGACAGGTCCGGGGAAGGAGCTTTCCAAGCAAGCGGAAGAGATGTCAGCACCCTTCTGTCACAAATTCGGGCCGTCAAAGTCGTGCAATCCCGGATCTCGCGAGGTCGGCACGGGTAGAGACCCGTTGAAACGCCAGAACACGTCCGGCGGCAGCAATGGTGCACGCCCTTCATACGAAGACAACGATACCAGTCATGGGGACCAAGGGTCGAGCAGGACGGCTGCTGGAGACCACTCCAGCCACACAGGCAAGAGGTAAAGAGTCGACTGACGTCTGACACGAAGTAGGAGTACATCTGGAGGTGTGAAATCTCTCACTCACTGACGGAAAGTTCTAATAAATCATTCCAACACAAGCGATCGCAATCCTTGCTGATGAGAAGATGACGGGCGCTATAAAGGCTCCGTGGAAGGCTGCACTACATGGGGCTTCTACGCAAGTCTTCCTCGCTCGACTTCATCTAAGCTATCGCTCTTGAAAGGCCACTCCTGCGTATCCTTCCCTCCGGGACGACCTTTTCTAAGTGAAGTAAAGCTGATGGCATATCGATTCCCTGCTTCTCTCTGCCCTACCAGAACTTCTCATGTGGCTCGCATAGATTCGTAACAGTTGTCAAGGGCGCTCGTTTCGATATCAATGCGCCGACTCTTGCGTGCTTCTCTGTGCATGACCTGGGCAAGATGATGGCGCATGATAAAACCTCCTCTCACTGAGTCAGGAGACGACCGAACGAACACACTGCATTCGACGAGGATCTTCGAGCGATGCCTCCTTTGGATGAGCCATCGAGATTCCGTCAAGCCGTCAAAGGATCAGATTGGGGGAAGGCTCCGTGCAGACGTATAGACCGATACGTACTGAGATTTGTCTCCTCTCCAAACAATTTTGCCATTCGTTACACCATTCACTTACCACACACTCAGCACTATATCAAAGTCGTCATACAGTTTTGATCATGAATCCGAAACAAGAGGAACAGCGAGTCCGACTCTTGAATCTCTTGCTCCTCGAGGAAACGCAAGTGTGGCGCCAGCACGTCTGCTGACTCGACGAATGTCATATCCAGTCTCCAGTCGCCGACTTTCCGGGACAGGTCTCCCAGGCTCAGTACTCGTGCTTCGTAGTCATCAAGTCGGGTAAAGCCAGGGCCAGTCGATGGGTCGATAACCTCTCATAGGAAATGATCACAAGGGATTTTGGGGGCGATGTCGACCCACCACAGCCGGACGATATCGGATCTGAGGACGAGGGGAACCCGTCAAGCTACTAGGGGCCGCCCGGCAACGGTGGCAGCCATGCCATAGGCAACTCATTCGGTGGCAACGCCAACCATCAGTAGGGATCCAACGACCAGGGAACCCACAATCCGGTGATCTGCAATCCGGTAACCTACAATCCGGGAACCTACAATCAGGGAACCTACAGTCAGGGAACCACAATCAGAGACCCAACAACCGTCGACCTTACAATTCGGACCCATCCAACCCGAGACACAACTGTTGGAGGCCTGAGGGTTGAGATTGACCAAGCTCACTGACATGCGGGTAGGGAGAGATGGCTGACGCGGATAGGATGTACACAAGTAGCTATACTGGGTTTGTAACGGGTGCAAGGATAAAAAATTCGTAGAAGCTGACTCAGAGTTCTTATCACTCACACTTCACATCAACGAAACCAATCGCTCCGGCTGATATCACTGATCTAGACATATCAGATACTGACGCCTCCAAGAAGGCTTTGCTGACCAAGACATCTCTTGGAAAGCCTTCTTTGCTTGTCGTTTGCGAAAATTGTCGCGCTGGTCGGCCGCCTGGAAGCTGCTTTGCTCTTATCGACTTCTCGTGATTGAATCTGGGCTTGATCTTTTCCGTGCTTCTGCTATTACTCTTCTCAGAAACGCCCGCACTCCCCGGTGACCATCGACGACGGGTCCACTCTGAAGAGGTCAAGGACTGCCCGTACGGATCACAATCCGGTCAGGAGTACCTGAGGTATACGCGAGCATCCAGAGGTGAGCCAGCAAGGGTGTGGCGGTCGCGAAAGGGGATGAGATGGAAGAATCGACTAGGCAGTAGTGTGATGCATAAATACAAACTTGTTTGAGGCTGGTCAGTCGACGAGACTCCTTCAGTGATCATTCGCCACCGAGACATTGGCGTCTTCCGATATGACGAGTGTGGCGTCTTGTACGCAGCAAGGTAATCTGACTTCCAGCTGAGAGACTTCAAAGACCGTCTAAGGGTCATAAGGTGACATTTGACACTTCTTTCTCAAGACGCTTGGCCTGAGACGACGATAGTCGTGTTCTTGCGAAGGTTTTGCGCTGCGTAGCTCGCCGCTTGGAACGATGTCAATAATCGTCCTGCTTCCTTCACGCAGAAGGGAGTAGGCGCGACATTGAACTCCTATGACTGACCATAACGAGCAGTCAAGCGTGTGAAGATCTGTCGAAAGTCTCTGCACGTCCTCCCAGCATCGACTTGCGTCGTGGTAAATAGGTTCAAGCGAACCGCAGCACGTAGAAGCGACTAATACTGCTTTCTGTGAAAGCTTACCTATTACATCTACTTATGTTCTTCTTTGATTCGGTCATCCAACTACTGATCATTACCCTAATCTGACATTCTGATCAGCACTAAGGACAAACCCACGAGACCGCGGAGGACCCGAGAGTAGCTTTCAAGCGGAATAGCGTCAATCCCCCCGGTGCATATTCACCGCTTACTTGGCACAGGTCCCTATTGTTGGTTTCAGTCTCAGACATGGGCGCCTCTGTCGGAGGGGGTCCACGTCCCGTCCGACAAAACAACCGTACTAGGGGGGAGAAGGTCACGACTGACAGGTTTCCCACCCATGGCAAGATGTCCTCTACCGATGCCACCGAAAGTGAGTCATCTCGAGCGGGAAGGAGCTGTAGATGTATGAGGACCTCAATCTGAGTTGGTAGTCAGTACAGCCGAAAGATGGATGAAATTGCATTCTGCGTAGATTCACTCAGTTTTGGTCAATACCATCGCCACATGCGCACGGACTGAATTCAAATACTTTCCCACCACTACCGAGTCGTGACAAGGCCGTGGACTTCCTTTCATCCCTTTCTTCCATCACACAAGGGGTTCTCGCAGCGGAAAGAGGAGTCCACTCAGCCCGGACTATTAACTGTTTCACTACCAAACACTTACATTTCGTCCCTATCACCTTCATCGAACTGACCACACCCATCTTTGATTTCAAGTGCGCCGCATCTCCGATATCTCCCGCATGTCTTTTGGGGATCTTTACTGGTAAGTCCACGCACAAAGGACTGAATACTGCTGTTTCCATGCAGGATGGACGAATCCAAACATTTCGTGTATGGCAGATCGGAGGACACGGTCAACAGCGACCAATCCAAATGGATCCCAGATACCAAGTCGACTCCAAGCTCGAGACACCGGTATCGGGGAAGGGGTACTGGGTATGCCGATGATGACTACGGGAACTCCTATGGCCAGTTTGGGGTGAACCTCTTCGACTTTAGAAAGGCATCACAGGGAAGTGGATTGGGGTGGTACAGGCCAGAGGTGGGAGGACAGGCAGCAGAGATGAAGAGGCAGAGCGAGGACAGGGGAAGGCAGGCCGCGGAATGGGGAGGAAGATGAGCAGCCAAGGGGCGGAAACGAGCAGGCAAGGTGCAGAAATGGGGAGGGAGATGAGCTCGCAAGGCGCGGAAACGGTCAGGCAAGGTGCAGAAAAGGGGAGGGAGATGAGCAGGCAAGGCGCGGAAATGAGGCGTGAGATGAGGAGGCAGGAGAGGAAGACGCGGAGTGAGACAAGGATGCAGGACGCGAAGATGCGGAGTGAGATCAGGAGGCAGGATGCTGAGATGGTGAGGCAAGATTCCTTCATGGCCCAGCAGGACGATACGATGAAAGGCTCCATCGCGGAAATCACGAGGCATGACGCAGGAAATGCGACGCAGAGCGCAAAGCAGAAGGCATGACACGGAAATGGCATGTCCTGATGCCGAGATGGACAGGTATGACAGAACGACGGGATCCAACGAGAGGTCATCACAGGCAGACAGGACGGCTGGGAAGGGGAGTTTAGAATCGTGGCTGGGGCTTCTTGCTGCAACAGGGTCCGGATTCATCACCATCGGGAATTACGCGAGTCCGACGGAACAGTTCAGCAACAAGACGTTCTATCCACCGTCGTCTGGCACCAACTTCAGCAACAAGACGTTTCATCAGCCGTCGTATAGCACCATGGGCGCTAAAGAGAAACTCCGAGCCGAGCAAGCCGCTTCTTCAACCGCCACGGGAGCGAAGACCTCAAACGGTGAGATGAAGGCCGAGAAGAGTACTCGGGACAATCCGTCAACCACTACAAGGGGCAGGACAACCAATGGGAGCAAGGACAAAGAGAGCAAGGACAAAGAGAGCAAGGACAAAGAGAGCAAGGACAAAGAGAGCAAGGACAAAGAGAGCAAGGACAAAGAGAGCAAGGACAAAGAGAGCAAGGACAATGAGAGCAAGGACAATGAGAGCGAGGACAACCGGAGCGAGGCAAATCAAGAGGATCATGACGACGCTGGGTCCATCACCGTCGTCGACGACAGTCAGACGGACCTCGAACACGCGGAAGACCCCTCAGTATCGTCATACAAGGCACCGTACGTCAGCGAGGACTTGTCAGACTTCAGCAAAACTCTTGCAGACATCGAACAGAGATCTGCCGGCTCTCCCTCGAAGGTCCATTCGGCCAACAAGGAGGCTTGATTTCAATCTCTCGTGGTTTACATGTACATGTTGACGGGTGAGACTTGTCATTGTAGATAGGATGTGGTATCCTGAAAGATGCATGAGTAATGAGACGGCTGTGCTGCGTGTACCATGTGACAGACACTCATGGTTCCCCAGGTCCTCCGTCCTTCCATCCTCTCTCGACTCCTTCGGTCTGTCTCCGCTTCAACCACTCGAATACCACACTGACCCTATCAGCTTGGATCCGACGCCGTCAGTGGTCGTGGCTCACCTGAAGTCTTTCCCCGCCCACTCGCCGCCATCCTCCTTGCATACCGCATCGTACACGCTTTCCGCGGCCCAGCTCAGCGGTGTAGGTAGGTCATGGACGTGCGCTGCATGCAAGGCCAAGCCAATATCCTGCTTCCTCGCTCAGCGTATGTCCCCCTCCTGTCAGTCATTCTTACCTTGAGCATGAGTCTGCTCTGGAATCCGCCGGAGTAGTTTCGTGATCCAGGACTGTTGGCCACTTCAGGTAAGGGCGAATTGATGCGGGATGACCATGACTGGCCTGACACGATTAGCTTGACTGCTCTGGAGACCCGTTGAATAGGCAAGCTGACTCACCGGAGGCGGTGTTGATGACATTGTGTAGGAGTAAGGGATCGATACCGAGTGATCCACCCAGTGCTAAGCCCTCGGCGAGCGCAATCTGGTTGATTGCCAGTATCATACTATTCGTATCAGCCGAAATCCTCCCCGAGCATTCCTCATCTCGAGGACTCACTTGTTGCACACCTTCACGCCGACACCTGTCCCGTTCTTACCGCATTCAATGACACCACCTTCCCGGGCCATCCGTTCTAGCAGCGGCCGGGCGAGAAATGTAGCGACTGACGATGGGGATCCGAACATGATAGTCAGTATTCCGGCTGCTGCCGCGACGATGCCTGCGGAACACATCAGTCAGGTCAGTCAGAGCCGGAAAGAGGTCACTCACCGCCCGAAACCGGGGCGTCGAGCATGAAAGCGCGCCCATCCGTTTCGGACTGGATCCTCTCGGCGACACTCACGGCCATAGTCGGGTCAAGCGTGGTCTGGTCGATCAACAATGTATGAGGGGATGGTGTAGAGCTTTGACCTGATGAAGGTTGAGATATCGTGGTGGTAGACGAGATGCTCTCAGCTTGGGAAAGTCGTGGAGCGATGTCAGAAAGCGATGGACTCGGTAGGAACGGTGTATCGACCGGCAGTTCTCGTAGGCCAGCTAGGATCCCGCTCCAAGGGTCAAGGTACACAGCCTCGACTTGCGGCGTGGAAGGAAGCATCGTGAGGATTCGTGAAGCTTCGCGTGCTAGCCTTACAGCGAGACCATTCCATCAGCTTCGAGCAGTTATAGGTTCTTCTGGACTCACTCTCGTCCACTCCCGACCCTCTTCACCGACCTGGCAAGCTCAGCCCCAACCTTGGCTCTCAAGTCTTGCATGAATGCCTCCACTCGCGCATCATCCTGCTCGCAAATGACAAAGCTCGGGCGCTCGGAGGCTCGTTCTTCGGCGAGAAAGGTCTTGCCGATGAGGTTGATCGCCATGGGATGGCCTGAGGGTGACTCAGCTTGCCAACCACATTGAAGAAGAGGTGAGCCCTACCCATCGCGCCTAGACCGATCCATCCTATGGTCGAAACTCTTGATAGGCGTATTGCTGTTGTGAGCATGACGAGGCTAGCTGTGAAATGGTCCGTCGTGACATGAAGACGCCTCGACACCGCGGTCCAGCAACAACAAAGCCGGAAAGGAGACCCCCGCGGTACGGGAAAACGTCGGAAGAATCGGCGGTCGTCTCAAAAGCTGCCCAATCGGTCTTTGTCTCCATGACCTCTCAACCACATGCCACGATCCCCCTCACCTCCCCGCTTCCGGCGATATCGCGAAGATTCGCCTCCCCGCTTTCGAGATCGACGAGATCAGGGCGAACGATCATGGGGCGACTACCACCGCCGACGACGGGATTGGGGCCGGGATGAGGGTACCAATGACGGTCCAGCCCGAGGTAGGAGCCGGAGTCGGAGTCGAGAGAGGTACCGGAGTCCTCTCAAGCCTCGTCAACCTAGTGAGGGACGGTCTGGGACTCCTGAGGAGGGACAGATCACTTCCCCCGCTCGATTGCCTGCCAGATTACCGCCCAAACCCCGTTCACCGCCGCCGTTTAGGCCGAGATCACCTTCACCACCTCCATTCAGACGACGTTCGCCTTCGCCGCCCCCTTTCAGACGACGCTCGCCCTCACCTTTGCCGCTGAGGAGACGGTCGCCCTCACCCGGTTCATTGAGAAGGCGGTATTCACCCTCTCCACCACCACCAAGGCGACGCTCG
>JAABUK010003423.1_pt1 | contig 26823 bp, 24 predicted proteins | sample 5559141 | NCBI WGS metagenome assembly JAABUK01 (sample SAMN10711869, study PRJNA513367) | rock metagenome | isolation source: Antarctica rocks | place: Antarctica: Victoria Land, Pudding Butte nord | collected 2016-01-03
CAACGCACGATCATCAGGCGTCCACATCGAAGGCTCCACGACAGCCGAACTGTCTGGAACGCCAACAGCACGGCCCCGGTCAGCCCATCACATCCAGTCAACCGACCTTCTCAAACGGGGTCTGAGGCTCGTTGCCAAGCTGGTCGGGAAGAAACGCCAGTCGGAAGCAACGCTGGTGAGTGAACGAATATGCGCTGTGTTGATGTCCTGCTTATTGAACCGGTTCGGCTGCTGGCCGGCGGTTTGAAGCATTTTCTTCTTGGCTCACCTTACGCCGTAGTGGAGGTGGCGCAAAGAACCAATGAACTCCATGCGTCCAGCGGCAGATCGTTGCCGGAACTTGTGCTTTGCGGCCCAGGCGCAAGCCTGTCCACCGAAGCCGAGAGGGCCTGGATACGCAAGCAACGCATCGAACCGCATCGGTGCCGCTTTGTCGTGCTCGCCGACATCGCCGATGCCGGCCTGGTCCATCGCCTGGCGTAGGCGGGCGTTGACGCCGTCCTGTCCCAGGACATCTCAAGCGACATCCTGCAACGCTCGCTCGACCTTGTTATGCTTGGGCAGCAGCTTTTCCCGCCGCCTCCCTCCTGTTCGGCGGTCGAAGCGCTGCCGGGTCACCAGGCGGAACTCATACCGTTCCCGGTTCCGGGCGGGCATGGGCTGCTGCCGTCGAACCGCAAACAGGAATGCCAGGTGGTCCTGTCGCAGCGTGAGGGCCAGGTGCTGCGTTGCCTTGTGGACGGGGCCTCGAACAAGGCGATCGCCCGGGAGCTGGAGATCACCGAGACGACGGTCAAGGCGCACGTCAAGGGACTGTTGCGGAAGATGCGCGCCAGCAACCGGACGCAAGCCGCCATCTGGGCGCTTGAGAACAACGTGCGTGTCCTGGAAGCTTCGGGTCAATTGACGAGATTGACTCAACCAGCGCGCCTGGCCGACGCGCAAGCCTTCAGGGCCTGACCGGTGCAGCCGGGTGCGGCGCTGCCGCACAGGCCGGGGCCGGGCTGATCCGCTCCGTCCTGGGTGACGGTCAGGCAACCCGGACGAAGACGGGTTTTGCAGCCGGGGCCGTCATGTCCGGGGACGGCGATGGCGACCTCGCCCTGTCATGACCCGACCGCCGTGATCCTCCGACGCCAACCGCCATTTGCTCCGACCGTTCTCGTCATTGCGAGAGGCGCAGCGACGCGGCGATCCAGGGGCGGCAAGCACGGCCCTGCCGGCCCTGGCTCGCCGCGCCGCAAGGGCGGCTCGCAACGACGGTGCGCCAAGGAGAGGGTCAGAGCAGAGGGCCGTTGGCATAAGCGGCGGGCGTCCCGATCCCGGCTGCACTCCGCCAGGCCCCTTCCAGCAACGCGGCCTGGCTGGCGAAGCTGAAGCGCTCGCCGACTTGCCGCACCGCCCGCGCCCGCGCCGCCTCCAGTTCCACCGGTCGGCCTGCCAGCCGGTCCAGCAGCGCCGCCACCACGGCCGGCGCCCGTTCCGGCACGATCCAGCCGCCCTCGCCCACCACTTCGGGGATGGCGCCGCTGCTAGAGCCGATCACCGGCGTCCCGCACGCCTGCGCCTCGATGATGACGCGGCCGAACTGCTCCCGCACGCTGCCCGTCGTCCGCGTCAGCAGCGCCAGCACGTCCAGCCCGCCCATGAAGCCGGCCACCTGCTCCGGCGACCCCCACGGCAGGATGCGCAGCCGGTCCGAGACGCCGAGCGCCGCCGCCTGCGCGACGAGCGACGCCCGGAACGGCCCCTCGCCCATGATCGCCAGCCTCACCGGCGCCGCCGCCCGGCTGACCGCCTCGATCAGGTCGCCCACGCCCTTCTCCTCTATCAACCGGCCGACATACCCCACCGTGAGGCCCCCCGGCACCGGGCACCCGGCGGCGCGCTCCGCCGGCCGGAACACCGACCTGTCAACGCCATAGCCGATCAGGCCGGCCGGCCCGTCGTAGCCGCAGGCCCGCACGACCCGGATCGCCTCGTCGCTCCGGCCCAGGACGTGGCTCGTCTGCCGCAGCACGATGCGCCGGATCAGCTCGAAGGGCGCCGGCAGCCGCTTGTTCAGGTTCTGGTCAACCTCCAGCACCAGCGGCGCCTACGGGCAAAGGCGGTTGCGGAGGCGCAGCGCCTGCAGCGCGACCAGGCTCCAAGGCTCCTGCCACAGATGGATCACCTGCGGCCGAACGGCCCGCATCAGCCGCTCAAGCCCGACATAGTGGTGCAGGTGCCACGTCGCCGGTCCCGCCCGCGCCCAGCGGATGGGCAAGGCATGGACCCAGCCTTCGTTGGGACGCGGCGGGTCCGGCACCAGCCAGCGGCCCCGCTCCGACCAGCGGTTGGGCATAACCAGGTCCAACCGCAGGTCCGGCCGGTCCAGCAGGGAGCCGTAGCGCAGCCGCCCCTGGCTGCGGCTGATGGCGGAATGGGAGATGCACAGCACCCGCAGCGGCTCCGTTGCGCCGCGCCGGTCCTGTCCATGGTGACGCGCCAGCGGCGCCGGCGTCGTCACGTTGCGCGCAGGCCCCGGGCCAGGAGGCCGCCCAGCCCGCTCAGGTGCATCTCGGCCTGCGACGTGTGCCGATGGGCGCCGTTCAGCGTGTTGCGCGGCAGCGCGTGCAGCCCGGCCCGGTCCGCGGCGCCCACCAGGCCGCGCCGGGTCGTGGCCGCCGTCGCGTATCCGGCCTCTTGCGCCAAGCCGGACTCCCGCTCGCCGCAGTCGCCCCGGCGGCCGTAGGGGAACGCGAAGTGCCGGACCGGAAGCCCCAGGCGCTCCTGCAAGCGCGCCCGGCACCCCGCGATCTCCCGCCGCGCCTCCTCCAGCGGCAGCGCCGACAGGCGGGCATGGCTGATCGTGTGGCCGCCGACCTCAACGCAGGGATCGTCCCGCACCGCCTCCAGCATGGCCCACGACACCCCGTTCCGGTCATGCAGCGCCGCGGGGTTGCAGCCGTTCAGGGCGCAGAACCGCCGGTATCGCAGATCGGGCGCCCCGGCCTCCCATGCTGCGGCCAGCCGGCCGAACAAGAGGCGCTTCGCCTCGGCGCCTCCGGCTTCGGCGCTCGACCCGTCCTCCAGCGCCACCCGGTCCCGGTCCAGCAGGATCGCCTCCAGCCCGGCCTGCCAAAGCGTCATCGTCCCGTCCGGGATGCCGGTCGTCACGAACAGCGTGACCGGGACGCCGCGCGACCGGAACACCGGCACCGCGACCTCTATCGTGTCGCGGTAAACGTCGTCTATCGAGAAGTTGACGAAGCGGCGTGCCGCGCCGGAGCGGACCCGGGCCAGCGCACCGTCCAGCGTGACCACGTCCCAGCCGGACCCGGTCACGTAATCCAGCAGCCGCCCGAGGAAGGCAGCGTCGATGTGGAAATCACGGTTCGGCAGCCCGGACCAGGCGGCTGCGGGCGCCACGCGATGGAACATCAGCAGGCATCCTTGCCCGGCCCCGATCCAGCGAGCAGCGGCCGTCAGCCCGCCGGCATGGGCCAGCCGCATCGCGAGCGCCCCGAGCTGGCCCCCGCCCTGTCTGATCGCCATTGCCCCTCGTCACCCCGCAAGTCCGCAGCATCCGGTATCCGGCGTCGCACCGGGTTGACGCCTCGTCTATCACGGCCGGTGCGCCCTGGCGCAGAAGTCCCGGTGCGGCAATCGCAGTCGCGTGTCAAACGACATCAGGAACCCAGGGGCGACACCGAGAACCCATCCACCCCTGCGCCCTGCGAGATGGCGGCGCTGTTGCCGTAGTTTAGGTTCTCAAGCTGCAGCGGCGCGTCGTCCCGGCCCATCACCGGCGGCGTGCGGCCGGCATTGGTTATGAAGATGGACGCGGTCTCGCCGTCAATGGCCAGGTTGACCACGGCTGGGCGGGTGGTAAAGCGGCCCGATGGCGACCGACGCCATGGGGCCGCGGTTGGTCCTGCTTGCCGCGTGCGCCCACGCCGCGCGCCAACGGCGGGGTCAGGCCACGATCAACGCCTCCAGCCCAATCGGGAACCGCCGGACCCGCACCCCCGTCGCGTGCCAGACCGCGTTCGCCACCGCGCCCGCCGTTCCTGTCACCGCGAGTTCGCCCACCCCCTTGATGCCCAGCGCGTTCACATGGGGGTCGTGCTCGTCCACCAGGATCGCCTCCAGGTGGGGCACGTCCGCGTTCACCGGGATGTGGTAGTCGCCCAGGTTGGCGTTCATCACCCGCCCGCTCCGCCGGTCCGTCACCGCCTGCTCGTGCAGCGCGAACGACACGCCCCAGATCATCCCGCCGTAGTACTGGCTCCGCACCAGCCGCGGGTTGATCACCCGGCCGGCGGCGAAGGCGCCCACCAGGCGGGTGCAGCGGACCTGGCCGAGGTCCGGGTCCACCTTCACCTCCGCGAACACCGCGCCATGGGCGTGCATCGCGTAGGCGCCCAGGGCCGCCGGGTCGGCGGCGCCGGTGCCGCGGCCCTCGATCTCGTCCAGCCCGGCGCGCAGCAGGATGTCGGCGTAGCTCTCGCTGCGGCCCTCGTCGTCGCGGCGGTGCAGGCGACCGTCGCGCGCGACTACGCCCGCGTTGCCCGCGCCGAACAAGGGGGAGCGTTCGTCGCCCATGGCCAGCTCCGCCAGCCGCGCGATCACGTCCCCGCCGGCGCCGTGTATGGCCACCCCCGCCGTCGCCGTGTGGGCGGAGCCGCCGGCGATGCCCGCATCGGGCAGGTCGGACCGGCCGGCCTGGAACTCGATCCGGTCCAGCGGCAGGCCCAGCGCGTCGGCGCCGATCTGCGCGAACGCCGTCCAGGCGCCCTGCCCCATGTCGTGCGTGCCGCTTTCCACCAGGCCGGTGCCGTCGGCGCGCAGCACCGCGCGGGCCTGGCCGGCGAACATCAGCGCCGGGAAGGTCGCGGTGCCCATCCCCCAGCCCACCAGCAGCCCGTCCCGGTCCCGCGTCGCCCGCGGCGCCATCGGGCGCCGCGACCAGCCGAACGCCTCCGCGCCCCGGGCGTAGCACTCGCGCAGCGCCTTGGAGGAGAACGGCTTGCCGGTCGCCGGCTCCACCTCCGCGTAGTTCTTCAGCCGGAAGGCGAGCGGGTCCATGCCGCAAGCCTCCGCCATCTCGTCCACCGCGCTCTCCAGCGCCAGGGACCCGGGCGCCTCGCCGGGCGCGCGCATGAACATGGGCGTGCCGGTGTCCAGCCGGACCGCCTCGTGGCTGCTGGACAGGGCGGGGGTGGCATACAATGCGTGCGAGGCGTCAGCGGCCGGCTCGATGAAGTTGTCGAACGTGCTGGTCGCCGTGCGCGTGTGGTTGGCGATGGCGGTGAGGGCGCCGCCCGCGTCCGCGCCGATGCGGATCATCTGCCGGGTGGGCGCGCGGTGGCCGACGGGGCCGTACATCTGCTCGCGCCGCAGCACCAGCTTCACCGGGCGGCCCACCAGCCGGGCGGCCAGGATGCCCAGCACCGCCGGCCCGGCGGCCAGGCCCTTGGAGCCAAAGCCGCCGCCCAGGAACGGGCTGCGTATCCCGATGTCCCCTGCAGGGATGCCAAACAGCTCGGCCAGCCGCTCCTGCGTCATGGCCAGCCCCTGCGTGGGCATGTCCACCGACAGCCGGTCGCCGTCCCACGCCGCGACGACCGCGTGCGGCTCCATCGCGTTGTGATACTGGGCCGGCGTCTCGTAGGTCGCCTCCATCCGGTGGGCGGCGGCTTGCAGTCCGCCCTCCACGTCGCCGACCCGTGTGGACGCCGGGTGGCCGGGGCCGACGACCGGCGGCACGAAGGGGTCCGCCCCGTCCAGCCCGACGCGCGCCGGCTCGGCCTCGTAGCGGGGTGCCAGCAGGGCCGCGCCCTCCGTGGCGGCTTCCAGCGTCTCGGCGACCACCACGGCGACGGGCTGCTGCGGGTAGCGCACCAGGTCGTTCTGCAGCACGTCGAGCTTGAAGGCGAACGGCGTGTCCCGCAGGTCCGGGTCCTTTGCCAGCGGCGGGCGGTTCCCTGGCGTCATCACCTCGACCACGCCCGGATGGGCCTTGGCGGCGGCCACGTCCAGGGCCACGACCCGGCCGCGCGCCACCGTGCTGACGGCCATGACCGCGAACAGCATCCCGGGCGGGTGGTTGTCGGCGGCGAAGCGGGCCTGGCCCATGACCTTCAGCGCCCCGTCGCGCCGGGTGAGCGGCTGGCCGATGGAGGAGCCTTGGCGGAGGTGGACCGGATTGGACGTGAGCGCGAGGCCAGAAGCTGTGTCGGGTGCTGTGTCAGCCATGGGCGTGTGCTCCAGTCGCGAAGGGGAAGGCAGGCAGGGCGGCGATGCGCCCAGGGGTGCCGGCGGCGGCCAGGGACAGCGCGCGGACGATGATGCGCCGGGCCAGCTCGATCTTGAAGGCGTTGTCGCCGGACGGCCTCGCATCCGCGAGCGCCGCATCCGCCGCGCGGCGGAACACGGCCGCGTCCGGTTGCGCGCCGGCCAGGGCGGCCTCCGCCTCCCGTGCGCGCCAAGGCTTCAGCGCGACCCCGCCCAGCGCGATCCGGGCGTCCGCGATCCGGCCGCCCTCCATCCGCAGCGCGGCGGCGGCGGACACCACGGCAAAGGCGTAGGAGGTGCGCTCCCGCACCTTGAGGTAGCGGGCGTGCGGGGCGAAGCGCGCGGCCTCGGCAGGCAGGCGCACGGCCAGAACCAGGTCGCCGGGGTCCAGCACGGTCTCGCGCTCGGGCGCGTCGCCGGGCAGGCGGTGCAGGTCCACGAGCGGCACGTCGCGGCGCCCGGCCCGGCCCTCGACCTCGACCACCGCGTCCAGGGCGGCCAGGGGCACGCAGAAGTCGGACGGGTGGGTGGCGATGCAGGCTTCGCTCCAGCCCAGTATGGCGTGGAGGCGGTTCTCGCCGCCCAGCGCGTCGCAGCCGGCGCCGGGCTGGCGCTTGTTGCAGGCGCTGGCGGTGTCATAGAAGTAGGCGCAGCGCGTGCGCTGCAGCAGGTTGCCGCCGACCGTCGCGGCGTTGCGGAGCTGGGCGGACGCGCCGGACAGCAGCGCCTCCGCGACCGCGGGGAAGCGGCGGCTGAACTCCGGGTCGTGGGCCAGGTCGGCGTTGCGTACCAGCGCACCGATGCGGACGCCGCCGTCCGCCCCGTGCTCGATCCGGTCCAGCCCAGGCAGGCGGTTCACGTCCACCAGGCGGGTGGGGCGGGCGATGCCGCCCTTCATGAGGTCCAGCAGGTTGGTGCCGCCGGCGTGGTAGGCGGCGCCGGGTGCCGCGCCGGCTGCCACCGCCTCGGCCGCGGTCGCGGGGCGGACGAACTCGAACGTGTTCATGCCGCCGCCCCCTGCCCGGCCATGCCCGCCTGGGCGTCCAGCACCGCCTCCGTGATCCCGGCGTAGGCGCCGCAGCGGCACAGGTTGCCGCTCATGCCCTCGCGCACGCGCTCCGGGTCGCTTCCTGCCTGGCCCTCGGCGATCAGCCCCACCGCGCTCATCACCTGGCCCGGGGTGCAGAAGCCGCACTGGAGCGCGTCGTGCGCGATGAACGCCTGCTGCACCGGATGCAGGCCCTCGCCGCCGGCCAGCCCCTCGATGGTCAGCCCCTCGATGGTCAGCCCCTCGATGGTCAGCACGGCGGCGCCGTCATGGGCGACGGCCAGCACCAAGCAGGCGTTGACCCGGCGCCCGTCCAGGATCACCGTACACGCGCCGCACTGCCCGCGGTCACAGCCCTTCTTGGCGCCGGTCAGGTGCAGCCGCTCGCGCAGCAGGTCGAGCAGCGTGACCCGCGGGTCCTCCAGCTCCACCCTTTGCGGGGCGCCGTTGACGGTGAGCGCAATCGAGAAACCCATGCTACACCCCTGTGATGGCGCCGGTGACGCTGGCGTTGGCGGCGGCGTTGACGACGGCGTTGACGATGGCCGGACGGGTCCGGCGCGGTGCGTCATACTATGCGGAGGGCGGCTCCGTTTTCAAGGGGCGTAACGAGGTGGGAGGCAGGCCGGGCTGGACGGGACGGCGACCGCGGGCGGATGCGGCCCGCAACCGCGAACGGCTGCTGGAGGCTGCGAAGGCGGTGTTCGCCGCTGGCGGCCCGCAGGCCAGCCTGGAGGCCGTCGCCCGCGGGGCGGGCCTGGGCACCGGCACGCTGTATCGCCACTTTCCCACCCGCGAGGCGCTGTTCGAGGCGGTCTATCGCCGCGAGGTCGAGCAGTTGGTCGAGCTGGCGGGTCAGTTGGCCGGCTGCCCCGCGCCGGTTGCGGCGCTGCGGCGCTGGGTGCGCGCCAACGTGGAGTTCGTGGCGACCAAGAAGGGCATGGCCGCCGCCCTGGCGCTCGCCGCCCACGGCTCGACGGAGCTGTCGGCCTACACGTCCGACCGGCTGACCGGGGCCGTCCGCGGCTTGATGGACCGGGCCGCCGCGGCAGGCGAGCTGCGCGGCGACGTGGGGCCTGGCGACCTGCTGCGCCTGCTGGTGGCGCTCTGCTACGGGTCCGACGTGCCGGGCTGGCAGGAGAACGTGCTGCGCCTGTTGGACGTGTTCATTGATGGGCTGCAGGTCGTGCGGTCGCCGCCAGCCAGGTGATGTCCGATCACGGGCGCCAGGCGGCGGAGGACGCGCCATGGGTCAGGTCTCCCAAGGCAGCGCCACAGAGGATGAGGCTGGCGTGCCGTGCCCGGCGGAGCCAGGGAAGGCCGCAAGCGCCGGCACTGGCCCTGGCAGAGCCGGTCTCCGCTGGGAAAGAGCCGCGCCTGCCGCCTCCCTCACCCCGGCCCTCCCCCGGAGGAGGCTACGGTGGTCACACATGTCCGAAATGAGTTCTATCATCTCGGTTTGATAACAACAAAAGCCAATTCTATCAGCATCTTACCGGTTTTCAGCCCACAAGCTTTGGTCTTTGGTGGCATTCGACAAGTGCCTGTTATTGCTTGGTTTCTTTGATCGTTCCGGAGATGTGTGACCACCGTAGCGGAGGAGGAGGGAGCAGGGTGCCGCCCGCTCATCACGGCGGGTTGCGGCGGTGCGGACTTGCTTGAGGCGGCGAAGGGGGAAAGAGGGGAAGATGGGAACTCGACCGGGCCGCGGCATCGGTCGAGGATGCGTCCAGCACACCCCAGGAAGACAGGTTTGCGGCTGAACCATGGGGACGGAGGCGTGATACACCGAAGCATGGAACGACAAGTCTTGCATCGAAGCCCGGCTCTCTCCTTGGCGTGCCGGCATCTGGAGAGCACCGGCGCGGTCCAATGCTGAAGCAGGTTCTGATGCTGCCGCCGCACAGCTATTGGCCGCGCTGGACCGGACAAGCGCCGGACGACGGAGAAGACCTGGAGCTGCCCTACCGGCTGCTCAACCACCACGGCTTCGAGGTCCGCCGCATCGACACCTTCGGCCGGCCCTAGAATCCTGCCGCCCGGACCCACCCCCTGCTGCACGCCATTGACCCGTTGCGGGCGTTGGGCGTGCTGCTGTTCCAGCGTCGCGCCGCCGCGGTGCTGTGCAGCTTCGAGTCGTCTGGCCTACTGCTGCTGCTGCTACGGCGCCTGCTGCGCTTCCGTGCCAAGGTCATCGTCATTGACGTGGGCGGAACGGGCTGGCGGCTGCGGCGCCTGGTGCAGGACCGGGTGGTGCCGCAGGCGGACGCCGTGCTGGTCTATAGCGCGCACCAGGCCGGCATCGTGCGCGCAACCTGGCCCGGCACCCGACGGGTATGGCCGGTGCTGGCGCAGGTGGACTGCCGCTTCTTTCAGGCAGCCCCCGATTGCCCGGATGGCCCGGTGCTGGCCGTGGGCGACGATGCGTCCCGCGACTTCCCCACCTTGCTGCAAGCGGCGGAGGGCCTGGGCCATCAGGTGCTGATACGCACCGGCCGCAGCGTCGGCGCCACGCCGCCGAACGTAACGGTGCTAGCCCAGCCCCTGCCGATGCCGGGCTACCGCGACCTTATGGCGTTGGCGTCCATCGTGGTGCTGCCCTTGCATCCCTGCGACACCCCCGGCGGCGTCAGCGCCCTGGTACAGGCGATGGGGTCGGGCAAGGCGCTCGTCGTCAGCGCGTCGCCAGGTGTCGCCGAGTATGTGCAGGACGGGGTGGACGGGCTTGTGGTCCCACCGCACGACTCCGCGGCGCTGCGCGCGGCGATCCTGCGCCTGCTGGACGACCACGCGTTGCGCCAGCGGCTCGGCGCCGCGGCGCGGCGGACGGCGGAGGCGCGCTTCTCCCTCGAAGCCTGGGCCGCGCAGCTTGCTGCGGTGCTGGACGACGTGGCGGGCTAGAGGCTGCCGTGGCACCGCCCGTATGCCGGGCGGGCCTGTCCCTTCCCGATAAGCTCGTGACGCGCCATGGCCACCCTCTATCCCAAGGCGGCGCGGCAGGATAGGCCAGCCGCGGCGCAGGCGCCGGCCAACGGGGAATAGACGATCATGTCGCTCAATGCGCTGGCCACGGCGCTGCTGCTGCCGCCGGCCAACCTGCTGCTGCCGTGCGCGGCCGGGCTGCTGCTGCTGCGCCGCTGGCCGCGGGCCGGGCGCCTGCTGCTGGCGGCCGGGCTGGGCGGCCTGCTGCTGCTGTCCCTGCCGGTGGTGTCCAAGGCGCTGATCGTATCCCTCGAACAGGGCCTGCCGCTGCTGCCCCCGCCCGGGGACCCGCCCGGCGCAATCGTGATCCTGTCCGCCGAGGCGCTGCCCAACCGCGACGTCCTGGAGCCGGGGCCGCTGACGCTGGAGCGCCTGCGCGCCGGCGTCGCCCTGCACCGGCGCACCAGCCTGCCGATCCTGGTGACGGGCGGCAGAGCCGATGACGGACCGGATACCCTGGCCGGCGCCATGGCGCGCAGCCTGGCGGCGGACTTCAACGTGCCGGCCCGCTGGATGGAGTCGGCGTCGCTGGACACGCGGGAGAACGCGGTGCTGAGCGCGCCGCTGCTGCTGCGGGACGGCATCCGCTCCGCCTACCTCGTGACCCATGCCTGGCACATGCGCCGGTCGGTGCTGGCGTTCGCCGGCACCGGCGTCGCCGTCACGGCGGCGCCGGTCCGCATGGACGAGGGGCCGGACGGCCGCGGGTCGGACTTCATCCCGCGCGCCCGGTCGTGGCTGGACAGCTACTGGGCGCTGCACGAATGGGTGGGCATCGCCGCCGTCCGCCTGTTGCCGGAGCGGACGCCCGCCGTTCCCCCGCCAGCCGTGCCGGGGTAGTGTCCGTCCATGCGCCGCCTCCAGCTCGACCGATACATCTTCCGCCAGCTCCTGGTGGCGCTGCTCGCCACCACGGGCGGTCTGGTGGCGCTGATCTGGCTGACGCAGAGCCTGCGCTTCGTCGAGCTGGTGGTGAACCGCGGCCTGTCGTTCGCGGTGTTCCTGCGCCTGACCGGGCTGCTGGTGCCCAATTTCGTCGCCGTCATCCTGCCCATCACCACCTTCGTCTGCGTGCAGTTCGTGTATCAGCGGCTGGCGGGGGACCGGGAACTGACGGTGATGCGCGCCGCCGGGCTGTCGCCCTGGGCGCTGGCGCGGCCGGCGCTGGCGTTGGCGGCGGGGGTGGTCGGCACGTGCTACCTGCTGACGATCTGGATCGTGCCGGTCAGCTACACCGCCTTCCGGGAGTACCAGTTCGAGATACGCAACCGCCTCGCGGCCTTCCTGCTGCAGGAGGGCGTGTTCACCCCGATCAGCGAGGACCTGACGGTCTATGTCCGCAGCCGCGACCCGGACGGGACGCTGCGCGGCATCTTGGTGGAGGACGACCGGCAGCGGAACAGCCGCGCCACCATACTCGCCCAGCGCGGGCGCCTGGTGGACAGCGGCAGCAGCCCCAACCTGCTGCTGCAATCCGGCAGCCGGCAGGAGATCGACCGGGACAGCGGCCGGCTGAACGTGCTGACGTTCGCGGAGACGACGCTCGATCTCAGCAGCAAGAGCGGCAGGGGCGACGTGCGCTACCGCGACGCCGCCGAGATGTCGCTCGACGAACTGCTGGCGCCGGGCGGCGGAGCGCTGAGCGCCCGCGACGCCGGCAAGTTCCGGGTGGAGGCGCACCGGCGGCTGACGGCGCCGCTGACGGCGGCGAGCTTCGCACTGGTGGCGCTGCTGTCGGTGCTGACGGGCGCGTTCCAGCGGCATGGCGGCGTGCTGCGGCCCGTCGTGGCGGTGGGCGCCGTGGTGGGGCTGCTGGCGCTCGGGCTGGCGGTCGCGAACCTCGCGGCCCGGCAGCCCGCGCTGATCCCGCTGATCTGGCTGCACGCGACCTTGCCGGGCCTGGTGTGCGGCTGGCTGCTGCTGGGGCCGCAGTTGCGCGACGGGCGCAGCCGCCGGGTCCGCGCGCAGCCGGGGCGCGTGCGGCCGGGGCGGGTGGCCTAGCATGGCGCTGACCCTGTCGGCCTACATCGCCCGGGTGTTCAGTATGGCGGTGCTGGCGATGCTGCTGGCGCTGTCCGGCCTGGTGTCGCTGTTCGACTTCATCGAGCTGCTGCGCCGGTCGGCGACGAAGCCGGACGCGACGTTCGGCATCGTGGCGCAGATCGCCGCGCTGCGGCTGCCCTATGTCTCCATGCAGATACTGCCGTTCGCGGTGCTGCTGGGCGGCATCCTGGCGTTCTGGCGGCTGACGCGCAGCAGCGAGCTGATCGTGGCCCGCGCGTCCGGCGTGTCGGCGTGGGGCTTCCTGGCGGCGCCGCTGGGGTGCGCGATCCTGCTGGGGGCGGTGGCGACCGGGGTGGTCAGCCCGCTGTCGTCGGCGATGCTGGGCCGGGCGGAGTCGCTGGACAACGCCTATCTCCGCACCAGCGGCGGGCCGCTCGCCTTGTCCGGCGGGCAGTTGTGGCTGCGGCAGTCCGACCGGGAGCTGGACCCGCAGGGGGTCGCGATCCTCCATGCCCACTCCGTCACGCTGCGCGGGGACACGCTGGCGGCGCGGGACGTGAGCGTGTTCCGCCTGGACGGCGCCGACCGCCTGCTGTCGCGGATCGAGAGCGCGCAGGCCACGCTAGGCCAGGGGCGATGGCTGCTGGAGGGGGCGCGGCGCATGACCGCCGACCACCTGCCGGAGCTTGTTGGCACCACCAGCCTGCCGACCGACCTCACGGTGTCCCGCGTGCAGGACAGCTTTGCCAGCCCCGACACGCTGTCGGTCTGGTCGCTGCCGGACTTCATCGGGCTGCTGGAGCGGTCAGGCTTTTCCGCCATCCGGCACCGGCTGCGCTTCCAGGAGCTGCTGGCGCTGCCGTTGCTGGCCGGGACGATGGCGTTGGTGGCGGCGGGCTTCAGCATGAGGCCGACCCGGCGCGGCGGCGTGGGCCGCATGATCGGGTCGGGCGTCGCGGCCGGGTTCGCGCTGTTCCTGGTGAGCAAGGTGGCCAGCGAGTTCGGCCAGTCCGGGACGCTGCCGGCGGAGCTGGCGGCGTGGGCGCCCGCAGGCGCCGGGCTGATGCTGGCGGTCAGCCTGTTGCTGCACCTGGAGGACGGGTAGCCGCCTGCTCCCTCTCCCTCCGGGAGAGGGCCGGGGTGAGAGGGTCTCGGCTGCGGAGCGGGGCACCGCCGGTTCCAGAGGCACGCAGTCCTGCATCGGCCAGGATCGCGCCTCAAGGCCCCCTCACCCCGGCCCTCTCCCGGAGGGAGAGGGAGCAGCAGCAGGCAGCCCTTTTGTCCCGGGCGCAGCCCGGCTAAGGTGCCGCATGGCCGGCACGTCCCCCCTCATCGCCGCCCGCACGGGCCGCCTCCGCCGCCGCCTGGCAGGCGGGGCCGCGCTCGCCGCGCTGCTGCTGGCCGCGCCCCAGGCGCACGCCCAGTTCGCCGCCCAACGCCGTGCCCCGGGCGCCCCGGCGCCGCAGCCGCTGTCCCGGACGGACCCTGTCGCCTTCACTGCGGACGAGGTGCAGTATGACCGCGACAACGCCGTCGTGTCCGCCACCGGCAACGTCGAAGCCTGGCAGAACGACAACATCCTGCGCGCCGACAAGATCACCTTTGATCGCAACACCAACGTCGCCGCAGCAACAGGCCACGTCGTCATGGTGCAGCCTGACGGCCAGGTGCTGTTCAGCGACTACGCCGAGCTGACCGAGGGCCTGCGCGACGGCGTGCTGCGGAACCTGCGCGCCATCCTGGCCGAGAACGGCAAGCTCGCCGCCAACGGCGCCCGCCGCACCGACGGCAAGATCAACGAGCTGTCCCGCGCCGTCTATACCACCTGCAACCTGTGCGCCACCGACCCGGCCAAGCCGCCGCTCTGGCAAATCCGCGCCCGCTCCGCCGTGCAGGACGGAGAGAACAAGCGGATCGAGTATCGCGACGCCGTCGTGGACTTCATGGGCGTGCCGGTCGCCTACTTCCCCTACATCTGGCACACCGACCCGTCCGTGCGCCGGGCCAGCGGCTTCCTGATACCGGACTTCGGCAGCAGCAAGCACCTGGGCGGCTTCGCCCGCGGCCCGTATTTCTGGGCCATCAACGAGCAGTCGGACGCAACGATCACCCCGACGCTGAGCACCCAGCAGTTCATCAACGTCAACACCGAGTATCGCCGCCGCTTCAACGACGGCACGCTGCGGGTGGACGGCGGGCTGGGCATAGACCAGCACCGGATGCAGGCCGCGATCTTCGCCCGCGGCAACTTCGCCTATGACGACACCTGGCGCTACGGCTTCGACATAAACCGGGCGACCAGCTCAAAGTACCTGCGCGACTACTCCATCACCGGCCGCGGCGACGTGCTGACCAGCCGCATCTACCTGGAGGGCTTCGGCACCGGTGCCTACACCCGGCTTGACAGCATCGCCTACCAGGGCCTGGTGGACAGCATCAAGCAGTCCCGCCTGCCCTACGTCCTGCCGCGCTACCAATATAGCTATTTCGGGGAGCCGGACGCGCTGGGCGGGCGTCTGAGCTTCGACACGCAGAACTTCAACGTCATCCGCCCGATCGGCACCAACACGCAGCGCGCCGCCGCGGTGCTGAACTGGCAGCGCCCGTTCGCCGGGGCGTTCGGGGAGGTGTATGGCCTGACCCTACAGAACGTCGCCGCCGGCTACACCGCGACCAGCCTGAACCAGAACCCCAACTACGCCCGCTCCGGCAGCAGCGAGACCGCGCGGGACCATCCGCAGGTGGCCATCGAGGTGCGCTGGCCGCTGGTGCGGAACGGCGGCAGGCTGGGCACCCAGATCATCGAGCCGATCGCGCAGGTCGTCGCCGGCCCGCTCACCGGCGGCCAACGCACCCAGCGCGTGCCGAACGAGGACAGCCTGGACTTCGAGTTCACCGACCAGAACCTGTTCTCCCTCAACAAGTTCCCCGGCATAGACCGGCTGGAGGGCGGCATACGCGCCAACGTCGGCATGCACCTGAACTGGTCGGTCGGCGACGCCTCCGTGGACGCGCTGGTGGGGCAGAGCTACCGCGCCCACAAGGACGACACCTTCCCTGTGGGATCGGGGCTGGAGCGGCGGGCGTCGGACATCGTGACGCGCACGACCGTCACCCCGGCGCCGTGGCTGGACCTGACGGGACGAACCCGGGTGGACAACCGCAACGGCAACATACGCTTCGCCGACGCCATCGGCAGCACCGGCACGCCGTTGCTGCGCCTGTCCGCCGGCTACATCTACTCGGCCGTCAACCCTTACTTCTTCTATGACAGCCAGGTGGTGCCCACGAGCTATCTCCAGCACCGCAACGAGGTAACGGCGGGCCTTAGCAGCCAGTTCGGCCACTACAGGCTGGGAGCGGCGGCGCGGCGGGACGTGAACAGCAACCGCATGGTCAGCGCCGGGCTGCGCGCGACGTACGAGGACGAGTGCTTCATATTCGACGCCAACTTCGTTCGGCGCTACACGTCGCTGAACGGAGACAACGGCGGCAGCCAGTTCCTGTTCCAGATCACCCTCAAGACCGTGGGCCAGTTCGGCTTCCATCCGGGGTAGCGCCGGGACGGGCGCTGGCGCACAGAGGTCTTTGATTGCGGCGTGCCGACCGTTAAGAAGCACCTGGCAACCAAGAAGCGCCTGGCAACTGCCGGCAGGCTTCGCCCCCGGCACGCCAGCCCCGCCCCGAGATAGGACCCATCGCATGGCACCGATCCGCCCGATCCTCCTTCTGGCCGCGCTCCTGACGGCCCAATCCTTGGCGGCCCTGCCCGCGGCGGCCCAGCCGCGCCGGGCCAGGCCCGGCGTCCCGGCCCCTGCCGCCGGCACGGCTGGGCAGGAGCGCATCATCGCCGTCGTCAACGGCGATGTCATCACGACCGGCGACGTGGAGAACCGCGGCCGGCTGTTCGCGCTCAGCACCGGCCTGCCGGTCACGCCCGAGGTGCTGGAGCGGCTGCGCCCGCAGGTGGCCCGGCAACTGGTGGACGAGCGCCTGCGCCTGCAGGAGGTGCAGCGCCGCAAGATCTCCGTCAGCGACCGCGAGATCGCCGACGCCATCGGCGAGATCGAGACGCGCAACGGCATGCCGAAGGGCGCGCTGGGCGCCAGCCTGAACGGCCGCGGCGTCGCGCTGCGGACGCTCATTGACCAAGTGCGCGTGCAGCTCGGCTGGACCCGCGTGCTGCGACAGGAGCTGGGCGGCCGGGCGGAGGTGACCGATGCCGACGTGGCCGAGCAGGTCCGGCTGTTCAAGGAGCAGGTCGGCAAGCCGGAATACCAGGTGCGGGAGATATTCATCCCCATCGAAGATCCGGCCCGGCGCGCGGACGCGTCGCGCTTCGCCGACACCGTGATCGCGCAGTTGCGCGCCGGGGCGCCGTTCCCGGTGGTGGCGGCGCAGTTCAGCCAGAGCCAGACGGCGCTGCAGGGCGGCGACCTCGGCTGGGTCCGGGCGAACCAGCTCGACCCCGAAGTGGCGGCCGTCATCACCCAGATGCCGCCCGGCGCCGTCAGCAACCCCATCGCGGTGCCCGGCGGCATCAGCATCGTGTCGCTGGGCGCCAAGCGCGACATCGGGCGGGACCAGGCGACGGTGCTGCGGATACGCCAGGTGTTCCTGCCGTTCGCCACCCCGCTGAACCCCGCCGCCCCCACCCCGCAGCAGCGCGCCCAGGTGGAGCAGGCCGGCGCTGTATCCAAGGGCGTCAAGTCCTGCGCCGACATGGAGGCCGCCAACACCCGCGCCGGCGCCACCCGCCCGTCCGACCCCGGCGAGGTCCGGCTGGAGGGCGTCAGCTCCGCCCCGCTGCGCGCGCTGCTGGCCGGCATGGCGCCGAACGTTGCGAGCAAGCCGGTGGTGGCGACCGAGGGCGTGGCGGTGCTGATGGTCTGCTCCCGCGAGAGCAAGATCGCCGCCGAGCCGTCGAAGGAGCAGATCACCAGCCGCCTGCTGGGCGAGCGCGTGGAGCTGGCGTCCCGCCAGTTGCAGCGCGACCTGCGCCGGCGCGCGGTGATGGAGGAGCGCCCCTGACACTGGCCTTACCGCGCCTGGCGTGGCAGCCGGCCGGGAGGAGAAGGCCCCTGTTTCTGCTCCCTCTCCCGGAGGGAGAGGGAGCAGGGAGCATCTATCCTGCCCATGACCCTCCCTCCCCTGCGCGAGGTCATCGCCCGGCACGGCCTGGACGCGCGCCGCAAGCTGGGCCAGCACTTCCTGCTGGACGCCAACCTGACCGCCCGCATCGCGCGCGAGGCCGGCGACCTGCGGGGCCGGCACGTCGTCGAGGTCGGCCCCGGCCCCGGCGGCCTGACCCGCGCCCTGCTGGACACCGCCGCCGCCGGGGTGTTGGCGGTGGAGGTGGACGCCCGCGCCATCCTGGCCATCGAGGAACTGGCGCTGTCCCACCCCGGCCGCCTGCGCGTGCTGGACGCCGACGCGACGCGGCTGGACTTGGCCGCCCTGGTGCCGGCGCCGCGGGTGATCGCCGCCAACCTGCCCTACAACGTCGCCACCCCCCTGCTGATCGGCTGGCTGCGCCAGGCCGCGCAGTGGGAGCGCATGACGCTGATGTTCCAGCTTGAGGTCGCCGAGCGCATCACGGCGGCGCCGGACACCGGGGCCTATGGCCGGCTGTCGGTGCTGGCCGGCTGGACCTGCCGCACGGCGCTGCTGCTGCGCCTGCCGCCTGCCGCCTTCACGCCGCCGCCGAAGGTGTGGTCCGCCGTGGTCGGGTTGCAGCCGCACGCGGAGCAGCCGCCGCCCGACCTGTTCGCGGCCATGGAGCGGCTGACGGCGGCGGCGTTCGGCCAGCGCCGCAAGATGCTGCGCGGCGCCCTGCGCGCCCTGGGCGGGGAGGCGTTGCTGGACCGCGCCGGCATCGCGCCGGAGCGCCGGGCGGAGACGCTCAGCGTGGCGGAGTTCGACCGGCTGGCGCGGCTGCTGTAGGGGCGGCATGGTTCCGGCAGCCGTGAAGGGCTGTGGCGGCCACACCTGGACGACGGGAAGCGCTACGTCGCCTGATCCTTGCTGGCCTGATCTTTGCTAGCCTGGCCTGCATCCGCCGTGCCGGATGCGGCCACGGCAGCGATGACGGCCGCCGGGTCCAGCCGCCGCGCCGCGGCGCGGTCGGCATGGGCCAGGGCGACCCGGCCATCCCCGCCGATCACGAACACGGCCGGCAGCGGCGCGCGCCAGCTTCCGTCGCCGTTGAGGGCCGGGAGGTCGTGGCCAAGCCGCAGGAACAACGGCCGGACAGCCTCCGGCAGCTCCCAGTCCACGCCGTATGCCGCGGCGACGCCTCCGTCCCGGTCGGACAGGACAGGGTAGGCCAGCAGGTCGCGCTCCGCCACGCTGCCGCAGGCGGGGACGGGCTGCGGCGATATGGCAAGCAGGTCGCCGCCGGCGTCCTGCAACGCTGCCAAGGCGTCGGCCCAGGCCCGCAGCACCATGGTGCAGAATGGGCACCAGCCGCCGCGGGTGAACACCACCACCACGGGGCCGAGCGCCAGGCGGTCTGCCAGGCGGACGGAGCGGCCATGCTGGTCCGGCAAGGTGAAGTCCGGCGCCGCGTCCCCGGCCCGCAGCATAGTCCGGCCCGCCGCGGCCAGCATGTGCTCGGACTGTCGCAGCGACTCGACGTCGGCGGGCGGCATCCGCGCCAGCAACGCGGCGTGGAAAGCGGCAAGCTGCTCTGCCAAGGATGGCCGGCGCCGCGTGCCGCGGGGTGTGGCGTGGTTTGAATACTGCTGGATCATGGGCGTCTCAACCCTGAAATGCATGGATGGGAGGTGGCCCGGCGCCCCGGGGATGATAAGCGGCACGCCACGGTAACATCCATGCCTGGCGATACGAAGCACGGCAACACGAAGCCCGGCGATGCGATGTGTGCCGATGCGATGCGTGGCGGCATCAGGCGGGATGCGGCACGGACCGGCGCCCAATGCATATATCCCGCGCATGGACCTCATCGCCGCCTTCCGCACCTACGTCCGCGTCGCCGAGACCGGCTCCTTCTCCGCCGTCGCGCGGGAGATCGGGGCGACGCAGCCGGCGGTGTCCCGCCAGGTCTCGGCACTGGAGGAGCACCTGGGCGCGCGGCTGATCCAGCGCACCACCCGCAGCCTGACGCTGACCGAGGAGGGCCGCGCCCTGCTGGACCATGCCCGCCGCGTGCTGGACTGCGTGGCGGAGGCGGAGGCCGCGGTGGGCCGCGGCCATCCCGCGGTCGGCGGCCTGGTCCGCATCGCCGCCCCGGCCAGCTTCGGCCGGCTGTATGTGGCGCCGCTGATGCGCCGCCTGCTGGACCGCCACCCCGACCTGCAAGTCGAATTGCAGATGTCCGACACCGCCGCGGACATGATCGCGGGGGGCCTGGACCTGGCGATCCGGGCCGGCCGGGTCAGCGACGCCAACTTGGTCGCCCGGCGGATCGGCGCGTCGCCGCGGCAGGTCTTCGCGTCCCCCGACTACCTCGCCCGCAACGGGGTGCCGAAGCATCCGGCAGACCTCGGGCGGCATGCCTGCATCATCTTCCTGCTGGTGGCCGAGCCGCACGACTGGCGCTTCGACGGGCCGGAGGGGGCGGTGTCGGTGCAGGTCGCGGGCCGCTTCCGCACCGACAGCAGCGAGGCCCTGCGGGAGGCGGTGCTGGGCGGCATCGGCCTGTCGCTGTCCCCCTCCTGGATCTTTGGCGACGACTTGGCGACCGGGCGGGTGCAGGCCGTGCTGGGCGGCTTCCAGGCCGGGCAGGTGCCGATCCATGCCGTGTATCCCACCCGCCGGCACCTGGCGCCGCGCACCCGGGCGGTCATTGACTTCCTGGCCGACGAGTTCCGGCTGGACCCGGCGATCTCCTCCTACGGCGCGGCCTAATACTTTTCCGCATGGGTGTTGTTCGCAGGTGCAGCATTTTGCATGGGTGAGGGTGAACCAAATGTGGCTGCGACGGTGACGCCCCACTACCGGGCGCCGCCGCCAGACAGGAAACTGGCCCGCCTATCCCGACGGACCTCCTGCACAAGGAGAGACACCATGAAGACTTCCCTGATCGCCACCGCCGCCCTGCTCGTGCTCGGCACCCTGCCCGCCCTGGCCGGCGAGGGCAACGGCGAACCCTTCGCGTTTCGGACACCCGGCATCACCACCGCTGTCGGTGCCCAGGTCGCGGACACGGGATCGTCGGCATACCCCGACATCACCGGCCGTGCTGGCTCGTCCCTCTCCGTTTTCGCAGGCAGCCTCGCGCCGGACACCGGCAGCGAAGCGCCGGTCCAGACGGCCAATTCGTTGCCGGTCGGCGCCGAGCAGGGCACGTTCGCCCACCTTGTCCAGCCAAACCTGGTCGCGCCGACGCTGACGGCCACGGCCAGCTACGCCCCGCGCGGCTGACCCTGCTTCCCCCTCTTCCTCCAGGAAAGGGCCGGGGTGAGGAGGTCTAGGTTGCATCACGGTCAAGGGCCGATAGCCCTTGACCGAGTGAGGCAGCAAGGTGCCTGGTCCTGCGCCTGGGCGCCTATCGTCTCGTGCCTGGTCCAGGTGCGCGAAGGTTGGCATGGAAGTGCCCACCCGTTTGGCACGACTCGCCCTGCCTGCGCGATGGGCGGCACCATTCTCACGTCCTGGGCCACCGACGAGGCCATGTCCTCGCATCCAGCCCGGATCGCAAGCAGGTGGCCACGTCGGCCCACGCGCCGGTGGCCTGGGGCGGCGCTGGCCGACAGCAACCCGGCCTGCGCCTGACGGTGCCAAGCAACATCACCGTACCGCGCTTGCCTTCTCACGCACCCAAGGCGGGTTCGATGAGCGCGTATGGGCGCGTTTCTGCGGCCACGCGCTCGGCATGACCATGCGGGACAGCCACATCGCCCCCACATCGCCATTATGGGCACCTATTACGACGCCTTAAATGGCCTCATGCACGATATGAGGCGCGTCACGTCCACCACCGACCGCAACCCGGACACAGATCGAGGGCCAGGACGGTTGGCATCAGGAACGAGCCAGCCTAGTGGACGCTACGCCTTGCGGCGGCGGCGAGCCGAGCAGGCTCCAAGCAGGCCGATACCTAGCAGCGCCATGCTGGCAGGCTCGGGGACGGCGGTGTCGGCCGACAGGCTGACCTCGTCCACGCCGGCGTTGAAAATGCCTTGGTTGTCCACCTCGGCGAAGCGCAGGATCAAGGTCTGCCCGGCATCGGCGGCGAGCAGGGAGGTCAGGTCTGCCGTGACCAGGCTGTAGCCCGAAACCGATGCGTCGCCTGAACGAGTCTGATAAACGTTTTGCAGCACGTCCGCGGTGGCCAGGCTGAACGGGTTTGCGGTCGAAGTGATGATATCAACCCGAAATTGCTGATTTGGGCTGACACTGTAGTTGAGGCTGCCCGGTGTGGAAAAGGCGCCGGCAGTGTTGCTTAGGAAGAGTTGGAAGCTGAGAGTCGCAGAGATCACGTTCACGGGCACGACGAAGCTCTGAGTCAACACATGAGAGCCAGGTCCGCCCTGATCCGTCATGGCCGCGAACCCACCTTGTGACGGCGAGGGGACAGCGAAGCCTCCGACGGGGGAGTTGGTTCCAGTCTGCACGAAGAAGCCGCCATCGCCGGCGGCCTGATCGGTCGCAGTCCAGCCTGTGATGGTTTGGGTGCCCGTGCCGCCGTTCAACTCGAAGCCGCCATTCTGGATCAGGTCGACAGGGGTTGCGTTAGCATGGGCCGTGATCCCCGTGGCAAGGCAAAAGGCAAGCAGACCAGTGCGTCGCATCGTACATCCTATCGTGTTCATTGTTGATGCGTATGTGTATTGTCTTATTTGTGATGTGCCTACTGTAATTTGGAGATTTTGCAGTTAGGAATTGTCGTGCAGCGGCCTTGACCGGGACCGGGTTCGTAAGTCGAAGCCGCCCTGGGTCGTCGAAGGAGGCAGCCATGCCGTACCCGATGACCGCCGGCAAACGTGGCCGTGGCTGTCTTTGCCGACCTGGCGTCGCACTTCGCAGGCACCGACATGCCGCACGCCGCAACACCCGGGCCTGACCCGGCGGTGACGGTCGCCCCATGATCGCCAAGCCTTGACCGCCGCGTTGTGGGCATTGCCGGTCCTGGCCGTCGTCGGGTTGATCGGGTCCGGGTGGGGGACGCTCGGCGCCGGGGCGTGCGGGGCGGCGCTGGCGCTGGCGGTCGCGCTGGCCGCGGCGCCGCTGCCGTTCGGCGTGGCTGAGGCCGCGCTGGCGGTGGCGCGGGGCGCCTGGCTGGCCTGGCTGGTGGCGCTGGTGATCCTGGGCGGGCTGTTCTTCCGGGAGGCCGTCGCGTCCGGTTCCGTGGCAGCGGCGGGGACGCGCCGGGGGCGGCTGTTCACGGCCTGCTTCCTGGCCGGGCCGTTCACGGAATGCGCTACCGGCTTCGGCGTCGGGCAGGTGGCGACGTCCGGGGCGATGCAGGCGCTGGGCGTGGCGCCAGGCCATGCCTTGGTGCTGGGGCTGTTCAGTCAGACGCTGGTGCCCTGGGGGGCGCTGGCCATCGGCACCGTTGTCGGGGCGGAGCTGTCGGGGGTGCCGGCGGCGCTGCTGGGCCGCAACTGCGCCATCCTGACGGCGCCGCTGTTGCTGGCCTGGCTGACGCTGTTCTGGCGCATGGCGACGGCGGCGGGCGTGCCCGGCACCGTGCGCGACCATGCCGGGGAGGCCGCCTGGCTGCTGGCCGTCGCCGGCCTGCTGGTGGAGGCCAACATCTTGTTGGGGCTGGAGGTCGCGGGGCTGGCGGCGCTGGGTCCGCTGGTGCTGCTGCGCTTCGCCGCGGGGCGACCGGACCGGGCGGGATGGCGGGCGGGAGTGCGCGCCGGGCTGCCCTATGCCGCGCTGACGCTGGGGCTGGCGCTATCCCGCGGGGTGCCGGCGGTGCGGGACCTGCTGGGGGCCGTGGCGCCCCTGCCGGTGCCGGGCGGGCCGGCTTGGGCGGTGCTGCTGCATCCCGGCACCTGGCTGGTCATGACGGCGCTTGCGTTCAGCCGGCCGGGGCGGTGGGGGCCGGCGGCGCGCGGCGCCTGGGCGCGGGGACGAACGCCGGTGCTGGCGATCCTGGCCTTCCTGGTGCTGGCGCAGGTGATGCTGGACGCGGGCATCGCCGCGGTGCTGTCGGGCCGGTTGGTGGCTGGGCTGGGACCTGCCGCCGCGCTGGCGACGCCGCTGCTGGCCTGGCTGTTCGGCGCGATGACGAGCAGCGGCAATGCCGCCAACGGGCTGCTGATGCCGGGCCAGGCGGCGCTGGCCGGCGCCGCGGGGCTGAGCCTGCCGTGGCTGGCGGCGGTGCAGTGCGTGTCGGCGGGGGCAGGCACGATGCTGTCGCCGGTCCGGGTGGCGATGGGGTGCGCGCTGGTGGGGCAGGCGCGGGGGGAGCGGGCGGTTTATGCGCGGGCCTGGCCGTTGGGGGCTGCGGCGCTGGGGGTGATGCTGGCGGCGGCTGTGTGGGTGGCTTGGTAGGGGTGCTTTCGATTCGAAGCGGACCCTTGCTGCCATCCGCAGGCTGGCGGGGAAAATAGTGGCGTGAGACGCATGACGAGCTTGTCCGTTTTCCCGTCCGGCAATCGGGTTGTCCGCCTTGCCGCGCGTGGCCCAGGGTTTCCGGACAGAGTGGGCTTGGCCGGTTTTTGTTCGGACACTGGTGGCGAATTCACCGGCTGGGCCAGCGCCGGGCAACGGAGGGCCGCCAAGGGGTCAAGAACAGACGCAGAAGCAAGCCCATCGGCCTTCAATGCCCATGAACAAACTGCCAACTCTGAATTCGCCACCAGTGTCTGTTCGTTTGACGGACACCCCTGGCCTTGGCTGCCGATCAACCTGCTACGGCATCCCAATCTACACAGCTTCGTGGTCACATGGCCTACTTGCAATGATGACGTAAAATTTCGATGCCATGATGGAGTTCCTTGTTCAATGTCAGATACGCCTCCCTGGCCGGCAACGCCGCCACGCCGCCGGCCGCTGCCAGTTGGAACGGTGTTGGAGGGACGGTTGAGGAGGGCTGCGCACCTGCTCAGAAACGGAACGAGGCGCTGATCGAGCCGAACGTCTGGGTGCTGCGCTGCCCGTAGAACTCCTCGCTGCGGATCACCTGCGTGTAGGTGAGACGGGTGCCGTGCCAGAACACCGCGGCGCCGGCCTGCGCTTCGCCGACCAAGGGACGGCGATGCACCGACGGCCCGTTGTTGAGGAACGTGTTGCCGTCGAGGAAGAGGTCCCGCCCGACGGCCCGTGCGTCCAGGCCAGCGAAGACATACCAGCCGAAATCCTGCCTCGGCTGGAAGAACGACGACCCGGCCAGTGCCGGGCGGATACGCGTCGGCCCCCAGTCAGCATCCAGCCCCTGCCCCAGGCGCAACAGCGCCCCGCCGCCGGCATAGATCGAGACGTTGCCCGCCGCCAGGACGGCAGAAGGCATCACTTCCGTGTCGAAGCCCGCAAGCGTGCCGAGCGGCACGCGCCATCGCCGCTCCACCACGGCGTTCAGCGTCGGCTCGTCCTTGAGCTGGGAGTCCCAGCCGTCGAGGCGCCGGACCCGGATCAGGCGATGGTAGTTGTTCTGCACCTCCTCCCCCAGGGCGGACGGCCCGACCACGCCGGCTTGCAGCTCGAACAGCGTCTGCGTCGCCCCCGTGGACCGGCTGAGGCTGAACGCGGCATAGAGGTGGCCGGCATAGGGCCGGTCGCGGGGGTCCGGGAGGTTTCGATACTTGTCTTCAGGCGTGTAAAGGTTCTGTCCCAGTGACAGTCCCCAACGCAAGGTCCCGGGGCCTAGCAGCCAGTTGAGCCGGTCATCGATCCAGGCGAAGGGTGCCGGCAAGTCGGCCGAGGGCGAGCGCCAGGACAGCAGCACGCCATTGCTGTAATACCGGTCGGTGCTGCCCCCAAACAGGTCGTTCTCGGCGGTGCAGGTCAAGGTGCCGGACGGGTCGGGCGGCGGCACGGAGACCCGGACCGTAGCCGGCGCAGATGCAGCGTCGCTGGCAGGTGCAGTCTGGGCCATGACTTGCGGAGCCATCGAGAGAGCTGCGCCAAGGGCCAGCTTGAACGTGAGAGCCACGAAGCTTCGTTCCATGACAGCTGCATGCCTACGCTTCCAGTGTAGGTGCAAGGCAGGTGTCATGACACGAACAGCCAGGAAGCTGTCCCGTCCTGTTAGGATTGACCAACCGCGGCCTATGCGCGTCAGTGGCAAGCACCAACTCTCGCAGGTCACGTCCGTCAACGAACGCGGACGTTACCTATCCCGTGCGACCGGTTCATGTGTCGCTTGCAACATGCCACATTGACCCAGCAAGGAACGAAGGAGTGGCGTGGGCATGGTAGGAAGCAAGTCGGTGCGCATGCCTTGGTGGGCTTGGGCCTGGCCGTTGCTGGCGTACGGGCTGCTCGCGTCGTGGGCCGCCGGCGCTGCGGGCATTGCCTTCGCCGCGATGGCGGCGGTGGTGCTGGTAGCCACGGTGTTCGCGGCCGTTTACCACGCGGAGGTGGTGGCGCACCGGGTCGGCGAGCCGTTCGGCACTCTCGTGCTAGCCCTCGCCGTGACCGTGATCGAGGTAGCGTTGATCGTCTCCGTCATGCTCGGCGGCGGGCCGGACACGGCGGCGCTGGCCCGCGATACGGTGTTTGCAGCCGTCATGATCATCTGCAACGGCCTGGTCGGCATTTGCCTGCTCGTCGGTGGCGCACGCCACCACGAGCAGGGCTTTCAAGCCCAGGGTGCGAACGCGGCGTTGGCCGTGCTGGCAGCGATGGTGACGCTCTCGCTCGTGCTGCCCAACTTCACCACCAGCGCGGCCGGACCACTGTTCAGCATCTCACAACTCGTGTTTGCCGGCACCGTGTCCTTGGTGCTCTACGGCACCTTCGTGTTCGTACAAACCGTGCGGCACCGCGATTACTTCCTGCCCCACGCCGATCCGGCCCTGGTCGCGGACGAGGAAATGCATGCACCCCCGCCCTCCAACGCCCTGACGCTCGCCAGCCTCGCGCTGCTGCTGACCGCTTTGGTGGCCGTAGTAGGGCTGGCCAAGGCGCTGACGCCCACGGTGGAAGCGGGAGTAGAAAGGGCCGGGGCGCCAAAAGCAGTGGTGGGGATCGTGATTGCCGCCGTGGTTCTGTTGCCTGAAGGTTTGGCGGCGCTGCGGGCCGCGCGCATGAACCGCTTGCAGACCAGCATGAACCTGGCGCTTGGTTCGGCGCTCGCCAGCAGCGGCCTGACCATCCCGGCGGTAGCGACTGTCTCGATCATTCTGGACACGCCATTGGCGCTCGGTCTGGGTCCGAAAGAGGAGGTGCTGCTTGCGGTAACATTGCTGGTCGGCGTGATCACGCTAGGCACCGGGCGCACCACGGTACTGCAAGGAGTCGTACACCTAGGGTCTAGGGACAAAGTTTTGCGGACCACCTAAGTTACTGACGTGCTTGGGCTTGGGCGCAAAGCCTGACCTTCAGCCGCCAGTTCAGCACGGCTGCGGCGAAGGCAAGGAACCCGCGGAAGC
>JAABUK010003424.1_pt1 | contig 26815 bp, 24 predicted proteins | sample 5559141 | NCBI WGS metagenome assembly JAABUK01 (sample SAMN10711869, study PRJNA513367) | rock metagenome | isolation source: Antarctica rocks | place: Antarctica: Victoria Land, Pudding Butte nord | collected 2016-01-03
TGACACAATTTCCATTTCGTGCAAGATGTAAATCACGCCATGAAACCCGGGCGAGCCAAGATTGCAGGTGGTTTGCAACCACACACGATAGGAACCGCACGAACCGGAGAAACCGAAATCGCAACGCTGCCTGGCAATGTTTGAATATTTTTCCTGCCAGTCTTTGCCCATTACGGCTTCTTGAAAAGTCCAACCGGCGGCAAGCCGTTCCTGCAGTTCGCTCATCGACATCGTTGTGCCTTTGTGTATCTCGCTTTTCGTCCGCTCTTTGACTGCGTTTGCAGATGCACCGGAAAGCAATTTTTACTCGAACATCGAGTACTCGAATGAGTGAAGCTGAACCGATATTAGCAAGGATATAAGGTTCGCAAGTCGAACGTGTGATAACATGAAGGCAATTTCCCTGAAGGAGACGACGATGAGTGAACGTTCGGGCGGACTTTCGCCGGAAGAAGTTTTGCGCGATCCCGATTTTCAAAGTCTGGCGCGCCGCAAGAACCGCATCTCGCTGATTCTGATGCTGGTCACGATGAGTGCGTTTTATGGATTTGTTTATCTGCTGGGATGGCACAGCGATTGGCTGGCGCAATCGTGGTCGGGCAGCATCAATCGCGGCATTCCTCTGGGCATCGGCGTCATCGTGCTTTGTTGGGTTTTGACCGGCGTGTACGTGCGCTGGGCCAACTCGCAGTATGACGCGATGGTGGAGCGCATCAAGACGAAGATGAACCTCGATAACTAAGTCCGGGGTTGCAAGTGTGGGATGCCCCGCCCCTGCAAAAAACAGAAAAGTTTTGCACGACGACGATGAGAGGCAGAAAACGCGGGATCGCGCGGACAATCGAGTAAATCGAGTACTCGATTGCGGTTTCTCTTGTCCATGACGGCAACACTTCGGGAGCATTGAATGAATCCAGGTTCGACAATCATCGGGCAGCGCAACGATCTGGCGATTACTTTTTTCTTTTTGTTCGTTCTGGTGACACTTGGTATCACTTATTGGGCAGCGAAAAAGACCAAAACTTCCAGCGAGTTTTATGCAGCCGACCGCAGCATTTCCGGCTTTCAAAACGGGCTGGCGCTGGCCGGCGATTTTATGAGCGCAGCCAGTTTTTTAGGCATCGCAGGTTATGTCGCGCTGGGCGGCTACGACGGCTTGATTTACAGCGTCGGCTATCTCGTCGGATGGCCGATTGTGATGTTTCTCATTGCCGAACCGCTGCGCAACCTGGGCAAATACACTTTCGCCGATGTCGTTGCGTATCGCCTGCGCGTGCGCCCGATTCGCACCGCGGCGGCTGTCAGCTCGATTGTGACCGTTTTGTTTTATCTGATCGCGCAAATGGTTGGCGCGGGAACGTTGATTAAGCTGATGTTCGGCTTGCCTTATCAGGCGGCGCTACTCATCGTCGGCGTGCTAATGATTTTGTATGTGCTGTTCGGCGGCATGCTGGCGACGACGTGGGTGCAAATTATCAAGGCCGTGCTGTTGTTGGGCGGCGCGACGTTGCTCGTCATTTTGGTGTTGTCGCATTTCGGCTGGAGTTATGGCGCTTTGTTCGACCAGGCGCAGGCGAAATATGGCGCGGCTTTCACGCGACCCGAAGTCAGTACGAAAGTAGCGACCAACCATTGGGATTTGCTGTCGCTGTCGCTGGGCTTGATGTTCGGCACGGCGGGTTTGCCGCATATTTTGATGCGTTTCTACACAGTTCCCGACGCCAAACAAGCGCGCAAATCCGTCTTTGTGGCGACGGGTTTCATCGGTTACTTCTACATTCTGACTTTTACTATCGGCTTTGGCGCGGCGGTTTTAGTCGGCAAAGAGCAGATCGTCAAAGTGGCTAAAAGCGGCAACATGGCGGCGATGTTGTTATCGGAAAAGTTGGGCGGCCCGATTTTGCTGGGCGTTTTAGCGGCGGTCGCTTTTGCCACCATTTTGGCGGTTGTCGCGGGCTTGACCCTCGCGGGCGCCTCGGCCATTTCGCACGACCTTTACGCGGGCGTGATTCGTCAGGGCAAGTCGAACGAAGCCGACGAAGTGCGCGTGGCGAAAACCGCGACAGTCGCCTTGGGCATTGTCGCGGTTTTGCTGGGGCTTTTGTTCGAGACCGTCAATGTGGCGTTTCTGGTCGGTTTGGCGTTTGCGGTCGCGGCCAGCGCCAATTTTCCGGCTCTGGTTTTGTCGGTCTTCTGGAAGAAACTCTCCACTGCCGGCGCGGTCGCGTCCATTGTGACCGGACTTGTCACAGCCGTCGTGCTGATTCTTCTCAGCCCGACGATCTGGAAGGATTTGCTGCACCACGACAGCGCGATTTTCCCGTGGCTCAACCCGACCTTGATTTCGATGCCGTGCGCTTTTGCAATGGGTATTCTGGTGTCGCTGTTAAAGCCGGACGCCGAAGCCGAAGCGAAATTCGAGTCGCAAAAGCTGCGCACCTATCTGGGCGTGGGCGCCGAATAGCCGAATCAAATCAACAAAACCAAAGCCCGCGAGAATTGTTCTCGCGGGCTTTTTGGCGCCTATCGAGTACTCGATTCGGGCGTGGACAACGGGGCAAGACAATTCGGAAGTGTCGCACAAACCAAAAGAACCCTGAGCGTAAGCGACGGGTGAAACTCTAAGTTACATTACGCTCTTAAGTTCACCCGTCGCTGACGCTCAGGGTTCTTTGTTCTTCCTTTGCGCCTCCGCGGTTAGCTGCCGTTGCGATGGCGAAATTTGCGCACCCACCACAAGCGGCGAAAACCGTTTTCGCGGCGTTCTCTCAAGAATTGTCGCACTTGTTGCTGCAATTGCGGCTTCATCTTGACGGCGCCATAAACCGCGTGAATGTGCTCGTCGCCTTCCCACACGCCGCCGCGCCGGTAGAACGCCGCGAAACCTTCGCGCGCCAGCGACACGCACAAACGCCGGATTTGCCTCGAACGCAAGTCCGCAATATCAACATCGACGGCGGCGCAGTAGGGAATTTTCTGATGCTTCTGCACCACAATGCCATCAAGCTTGTGATAGCCGACCGAGCGAGGATTGTTGCCGATGGTCTGGCTGATGCGGTGCGGATTGACGCGAGCGCGGGCGCAAGCGCGAACGTAATCCTTGAAAGCCTGCGGCGCCATTCCATAAGGTCGCGCCCAACGTTGGCGGTGCCTTCGATGCCGCGACACCAACGCTGCGCCTGCATCCTGGCGAATGTCTTGTTTGCGAATCGTCGCTCGTTGGCGTGGCGCGACCCACAAACTGGTGCTCAACGCCAGCAAAAGCAGCGTCGTCCACAAAATGGTGGAAGCAGAAGCGATGAGCGGGCGGCTCGCGGGTTCATCCAGGGCGGATTCCAAAGGCTTTGACGTCATAATCGAGTACTCGATTGCGGCTTTTGTTTGCTCCAGGGATCTTTTGGAATCTCTTGTGTAACACCTCGAGCAAAGTAAACGCGAACCAGACTTTGTGTGCAATCGGTCGCAAACTTTGCGAAACGGGTCTTCCATTTGCGAAAAGTCGTGTCCTTACTCTCTATTCTCTGGAGGAACATCATGGCACAACAAGTTTCGATTGACGAAGCCGCGCGCGCCGATAAAAACGCGAAAGGCAGCACGCACGAAGTCACATCCGATGTCGCGTATCAGCGTTTGGCGATTGTCAATGTCGCGTTTGTCGGCTTGCCCAACTCCCAGGATTGGGTCTTAATCGACGCCGGGCCGATGCATTCCGCGACCGCAATTATGAGCGCCGCTAAAGAGCGTTTCGGCGATGTCCCGCCGCGCGCGATCGTGATGACGCACGGGCATTTCGACCACTTCGGTTCGCTTGAAGATTTGCTGGAACACTGGAATGTTCCGGTCTGGGTTCACGAATTGGAAGCGCCGTATTTCAACGGCAGCGCATCTTATCCGCCGCCCGATGCGGGTGTTGGCGGCGGCATGATGGCGCTGCTTTCGCCGCTTTATCCACGCGGCCCAGTCGATGTTTCTAAGAACTTGCAACTTCTTCCCAACGACGGCAGCGTGCCGCCTTTGCCAGGTTGGAAGTGGATTCACACGCCGGGACACACGCCGGGCCACGTTTCGTTCTGGCGCGAAAGCGATAAAACTCTGATTGTGGGCGATGCTTTTATCACGACGGCGCAGGAATCGGCGTATGCCGTTGCCGCACAAAAGTCGGAAATGCACGGCCCGCCGATGTATTTCACGCAAGACTTCGATGCCGCCAAACATTCGGTCGATATTTTGTGCAATCTCGAACCGGAAATCGCCGTTGTCGGTCATGGCCGCGCCATGAGCGGACAACCTTTGCGCGACGCTCTGCACCAACTGTCGCGCGAGTTTTACAAAGTCGCCGTCCCCGAAGACGGCAAATATGTGAAGCATCCAACCAAAGCCGAAGACGGCTCGGCGTATGACTAAAACTGAATATCGAGTACTCGATATGGAACGAACCCGCAGCGTCCAAATAATCAATGGGTCTGGAGTAGTTAGGGGTTGTCAGTTTGGATTTTTCTGGAGCAATTTGAGGCGTTGCAGATAAAGGTTATGGTGACGATGATTGAAGCGCCACTCACATTCTTTGCGATGCAGTGAGATGCAGGTAGCATGTGTGAGATGGCACACCGTTGAACTTTTGCAAGCGTTTTTTGGCGAAGCTCCAAAAGCTCTCAAGGTCGTCGGGTGCCTTTTGGTCGGACGGCGCGTGCCGAAACCGAACTCGTTGTGGCCATGCTCGACACGCAAGTGTTTGGCGTAACCGACATTTGGCGTAACCGACATCCACCAGTCCATCGTAGCCGCGCCAACTGTCACTGTGAATCACCGATTCAAGCGCGACACGACCGCGTATTATGGCTTGCAGCGTGGCTTTGCGGCAGTCAGGGCACGATCTCTGTGTAAACTTTGTCCTGGCGCTTGAGCAAGCCGAACACGGGCGTTTTGTGGCCTGCGCCGCGACCCCGCTTGCCACGCTTGCCCCGCACCCGGCGTGAGCCAAAGTAGGATTCATCGACTTCACCTTCACCTTCACCTTGTGTCAAGGGTGATTGGGGCTCGCATTCCTGAGCAATACGAACCCGAATCTTGAAGAACTTGAAGAAAACGCTGTTCGCGGTTTTGCGTTGCAACCTCTTTGCGTTGCAACCTCGTCAAAGCGGCCACATCCCAAGCCGGCAGGTCTTGAGCAAACTTGAGCAAACAAGCGCACCAACTGGCGGAACTTGGCCTCGCTGATTCGTGAACGCTTGTAATACTTGTCTTGTCACCACTGGAGTTTTAGCCCTTTTACAATGGCTTAACTACTACAGACCCAAAGATTATAAGCTACCTTGCCCAGTTGATCTGGATGCCCAATGGCACCGCTTCGCTCGCACCCAAAGTACTTTGGCGGCGCGCCAATCGCACGAGCGACAATCCCACGCTGGAGCCGAGATACAGCAAACCGCCCAGCAAGACGGGCGAAACTTCACCCAACAGCAGCTTGGCGAAGAGAGTACTCGCGCCGAAGATCGCCGCCGCGAACGCCACATCGAGGCCCGCAGGCATTTTCTTTTCAAACATAAATTGGGATAGGCCAAAGCGATGACGCGGCTGAAAAATACGCCTCTTTACAGAAGTATTTTTCAGCCGCTTGAAGTTCGAGCAGTTCTGGCGCGCTTCGTTTAGCCCATCGTACCAGCGGGATACAAGCCCTTGATGATGTCGAGCGCATCATTCAGTCCGGCCTGATTTTCCTGCGTGTCTTGGAGGTTGTTGGAATCGCCGGCTTCGTCTAACTTGCTCGCCAACTGCTCCACGTTCTGGACCTGAGACGCGAGGGTTTTCTGCTTGTCGGGCGAAAGCGATTGCGACTTGGCGGGCAGCGTCTTTACAATGTCGCGCACCTTGAAGGCGGCTTCGTGAACCGTCTTAAGGTTTTTAGACTTGATCACTTTATCGAGCGCCGCGTTAGCTGCCGTCACCTGCTTCCAGGTCGTTGCGGCTTCTTTGAACGACATGGCGGAAGCGGTTCCTGGCGAAGAAGTTCCACTTGATGTGGCGGAGTTGCCCGCCGGAGCGATGTCGGTGGTTGTATTCGGCGCGGTGGTTGTGTTGTCGGTGTTCGTTGTCGTCGTGTTGTCAGCGCTGTTGCCGCCGCAACCGGCGAGTGTGACGCCCAGCAGAGCGGCGCTCAGTGTGGGCCAAAGTACTTTGTTCTGCATCGTGCGAATCATTCTTGTCTCCTTGAAGCACTCCACAAGTACAGTCGAAATCGACCGTACTTGTGGGTGTCATTGTTAAACCGAAGTGCCGCCGTCGCGTTTGCGATTGGCGATGCTTTGGAGATTGTCGGCGCTATCGGATGGATGTCCGTTGACGTTTTGCTCGGTAATCGGGCCGTCCAAATTCACGCCTTCGAGCAGGTCGTGGTCGAATAAGTGGGCGTCCGGGTCTTCGGGCAAGCGGCCACTGGCAATGGCGCGTTTGTGCGCTTCGCGCTCGGCAATCGCTTTGTCGCCGACCGGCTTGCCGAACTTCCAGAACAAAGCCGGTGTCACCACTTGGTCGAGCAGAGTACTCGTGATGAGACCGCCCAAAACCACGACGGCGAGCGGCTGAAGAATTTCCTTACCCGGCGCGCCTTTGGAAATCGCTAAGGGAATTAGCGCCAAGCCCGCTGTGAGCGCGGTCATCATAACGGGGACGAGCCGTTCCAGCGAGCCGCGAATAATCATGTGTTCCGACCAGTCTTCTCCTTCTTCCTTGATCAGGTGAATGTAGTGCGAAATCATCATGATGCCGTTGCGACTGGTGATGCCGAACAGCGAAATAAAGCCGATGAGCGACGCAACCGAGAGTACTCCGCCGGTCGCAAAAACGGCGATGATGCCGCCGATGATGGCCAGGGGAATGTTGACCATCACCTGAAGCGCCGCGCGCGAATGGCCCAGCGCCATTTGCAGCGTGAGAAAAATCGCCACGAGGGAAAACAGCGACAGCGACAAAATCAGCTTGCTGGCCGATTGCTGCGCCTCGAACTGCCCGCCGTATTCGACGTAGTAGCCGGACGGCATGGGCACACCGCGCCCAACTTTCTGCTGAATTTCCTGCACCACTTCGTTGAGCGGACGACCCGCCACATTGGCGCTAATCACGATGCGACGCTGCACGTTCTCGCGCATGATGGCGTTGGGGCCAAAACCTTCCGAAATGTCGGCCACGCTCGACAAAGGAATCTTGGCGCCATCCGGCGTATCAACGAGTACTCGATTGATAGCTTCGAGGTCGCCACGCGAAGCGTCATTGAAGCGCACCAGGACATCGTAAGAGCGTTGGCCTTCGAGTACAATGCCGGCGCTGCGGCCCAGCATGGCGGTTTCGAGCGCCTCCGAAACGGTGCCGCTTTGCAAGCCGTAGCGCGCTAGAGCGTCGCGCTTCATGCGGATTTGCACCTGTGGAATTTCCACCAGCTTTTCGGTTTTCAAGTCCACCACGCCGGGCACTCCGGCCATTGTTTGCCGCACTTCTTCGGCTTTGGCGCGCAGTGTCGGCAGATCGGGGCCAAAGATTTTAACCGCCAGTTGCGAATTGACGCCGGAGAGCAAGTGATCTAGACGGTGCGAAATCGGCTGCCCGATATTGAGCGTTATGCCCGGAAGCGTGCCCAGCTTTTGGCGCACGTCGGCCAGCACCGCGTCTTTAGGGCGCCCGGCTTTAAGTTCGACTTCGATTTCCGACGAGTTCACACCTTCGGCGTGTTCATCCAGTTCGGCGCGTCCGGTGCGGCGTCCGGTTTGCGTCACTTCGGGCACTTGTTTGAGCAGCAGTTCGGCGGCAGTGCCCAGCCGGTTGCTTTCTTCCAGGCTGGTGCCCGGCTGCGCGATAAGATTGATGGTGAAGGAGCCTTCGTTGAAAGCGGGCAGAAACTCCTTGCCCATGAACGGCGTGGTCGCAATGGCGAGGAGAAAGAGCACGGCGGCGCCGGTGAGAATCGGCGTCGGGTGAGCCAGCGTCCAGTGCAGCAGGCGGGTGTCGACTTTTTTCAGCCACAGCACCAAGCGGCTTTCTTTTTCGGCGTGCAGAATCGCCTTCGATTTGGGCAGCAGGTAAGACGCCATGACGGGCGTGACCGTGAGCGATACAAAAAGCGAAGCGATCAGCGACACGATGTAGGCGATGCCAAGAGGCGCGAACAGTTTGCCTTCCATGCCCGAAAGCGCAAAAAGCGGAACGAAAACAAGCGCGACGATAATTGTGGCGAAGACAATCGAGTTGCGGACTTCGCGGCTCGCTTCATAGATCACCTGCAAGGCGGGGCGGGGCCGTTCCAAATGGACATTTTCGCGCAGCCGCCGGAAGACGTTTTCAATGTCCACAATGGCATCGTCCACCAGCTCGCCGATGGCAACCGCGAGGCCGCCCAGTGTCATGGTGTTGACGCCGATGCCGAACTGCTTGAAGATGATCGCCGTGACCAGAAACGAAAGCGGAATCGCCGTGAGCGTAATGGCGGTCGTGCGGAAGTTGAGCAGGAACAAGAACAACACGATGGTGACGAGAATGCCCGCATCGCGTAGCGCCTCTTCGACGTTGCCGACCGCCGACTCGATAAAGTTCGCTTGACGGAACACGTCTTTGTTAATGGTCACGTCCGCAGGCAGATTTTTCCCGATGTCGCCAAGAGCTTTATCAATTTGCTCAGTCAGTTGGAGGGTGTTGGCGCCCGGTTGCTTTTCGATGTTGAGAATGACGGCGGGCTTGGCATTGGCCGAGCCGTCGCCGCGCTTAAGCTGCGCACCCGCCACGACTTGCGCGACTTGCCCGACCGTTATCGGCACGCCGTTCTTGCTTTCGATGGCGGTTTGGGCGATGTCTTCGGGCGTCTGGACGCGTCCCAGATTGCGAACCAGATACTCTTTGCCGCCTTTTTCAATCCAGCCGCCGGTCGTGTTGACGTTGCCTTTTTCAACCGCTTCGGTCACTTCGTTCAGCGAGACATTGAATTGCCTCAGCTTTTGCGGGTCAATGAGTACTTGAAGCTGCTTGCGCCCGCCGCCGATATTGATGACCTGCGCAACGCCCGGAACACTCAGCAATCGCGGGCGCACCACCCAGTCGGCGAGGCTACGAAGCTGGATTGGGTCGGTTTTGCCGTTTTTGGAACTCATTGAGATGAGCATGATGCTGCCCATCACCGAAGAAATCGGCGCCAGTTGCGGCGTTACGCCGGGCGGCATTTGCCCCTGCGATTGCCCCAACTTTTCGTTGACGATCTGGCGGTCGGTGTAAATATCGGTGCCCCAGCCGAACTCGACGTAGACGATGGAAAGCCCAGGTGCGGAACTGGAACGCACGCGTTCGACGCCACTCGCGCCGTTCATCGAAGTTTCAATCGGCAGCGTAACAAGCGTCTCGACTTCCTCGGGCGCGAGGCCATTCGCTTCGGTCATAATCGTCACGACAGGGCGATTGAGATCGGGCAGCACATCAACCGGCAAGCCGTGCGCGGTGATGCCGCCGTAAACCAGAATCATGGCCGCCAGCGCCATGACAATTGGGCGATGCGCCAGCGACCACGCGATGATTTTATTGAGCATGAAAGTACTTCCCTTGTGCGTCGTGCGTGGCCTGTTTTTTTGGCGCCAAAGCAAGCTTGAACAGCAATCCCACTCCAATCGCGGCCACCAGCAAGCTCGCCCACTGCCCGCTGCTGAACGGGCCAAAATAGGTATCGTCGGCGCGGTAGAAATCGGTCAGGAAACGCAGCCCGCCGTACAAGGCCAGAAACAGCGCGGCGAAAACGCCAGGCCGCTGCTGCACTGTTTGCGGACGGCGGCGCAGCAGCCACACAAGTATTCCCAGCAGCAGAAAATGTGAAGCCGCTTCGTAAAGCTGCGACGGGTGGCGCGGCACAGAATCGGCACGCGGGAAAATCACGCCCCAATTGCCGCCGGTCGGACGTCCCCACAGTTCGCCATTGACGAAGTTGGCGATGCGCCCCACGCCCAGCCCGAACGCGGCGGGAAAAGCCGCGACATCGACCAGCGTCCAGAACGAGAGACCATAGCGCCGCGCCGTCCATGCCAGCGCCAGAATCACCCCGATCAAGCCGCCAAAGAACGCCATGCCGCCTTCCCACACGCGTAACGCAAATAGCGGGTCGGCCAGCAAGCGCCCCGGATGTTGCAGCACATAGCCCAGCCGTCCGCCGCCCAACACGCCCGCCGTGACCGCGACCATCATTTGCCCCTGCGCTTCGCTATTCAAGCCCGCCAGAAAGCCGCGCCGCGCGGCATATTGAAAAGCGAAAAACGCCGCGAACAAACCTAACACATAGGCCAGTCCATACCAGCGAATGCCGACCGTTTGGCCGAAAATGTGGGCGTGGAACAAAAACGGCGATAAGTTGTGAACCCACAGAAAAGAAAACATAAGTACTCGATAGTTCCAAAGTACGCCCTATTTCGACCGTACTCTGGAGCCGTGCCTTACGGCTTGGCTACCTGTTGTGCTTGCATTTGGGCGATGAGTTGGCGCGCTTCGGCCACGCTCTGCCCGTTGGGAAACACCTGCAAGTACTTGCGCCACGCAGCGATGGCCTTGTCAGATTGTTTCAACTCAGACGCATACACTCCGCCCTGATTGAACAAGCTTTGCTCGTGTTGCGGATTCTGCTTTTGCGCCAATCTGTACTGCTCCAGCGCCTTTTGTGGCTGCTCCGCAAAGCGATAACAGTTGCCCAAATCGGTGCGTACATCGGGACTATCCAGCCCGCCCGCGATGGCCTTTTGATACTGCGCGATGGCGACCGTCCACCGCTCGTGATCGTAATACCAGTTGCCCAGCGTGAGGGCAGTCTGCGCGGGCATCATGCCCGCCGTCAGCGTTGCAGGCGGCTCATGCGTTGAGGAGGAAGTACTCGCGGATGGAGTACTCGGCGTGGACGCGACCGGCTCCGAAGTCCTTTGTGCCGGTCGGTTTTGCATCCATAGCATCGTGCCGGTCACGCCCGCACCCGCCGCGCAGAACGTGATGATAAGCGGCATCAGCCAGCCGTGCGGCGCGGCAAATCGGATTCGCGGTGTGGCATTGTTTTCATTTTTGGGCGTTTCACAAGCGATTCGCCTGATAGCCCGCTTCGGCCACAGCTTCCACCAGCGCCGCCGCATTGGTGTTTGCGTTGTGCTGCACCGTCGCGCTGCCCGCAGCCAAATCCACCGTCGCCACTTTCACGCCCACCACGCCTTGCAGCGCATTGGTGACGTGATTCACGCACGCGCCGCAGTTCATGCCCGTTACTTTCAGTTGAGTCGTTTCCATAATGTTCCTTTAGGTTGCCCGTGCTTTGAAGCATGAGTTAAATACGCTTGTCAGTTGGCGTAGAAGGAGCCGAAGCGCCGTTTGGCGATGGCTTCCATCTCGCCGATTTCTTTGGCCTGTGCGCTGATGATGTTCTGTGCCAATTGGAGCAACTCGGGCTGCTTTGATTGGGCAAGTACTTCCTGAGCCATTACTACGGCATTGGCGTGATGCGGCACCATCATTTGCAGAAACTCGCGGTCGAGTTCAGAGCCGCTCAGGCTCCGCAGCTTGTTCATGTCCATCTCACCCTGAATCGGCAAACCCATGAGTACTCCAGGCATCGACATCGTGCCGCTGTTCACCGCGCCGTCTTTCATGTTTGGCCTTCCCTTCATGCCCGACATCGAATCGCCGCTCAGGCCGGACATCGGCGCGCTCTCGGCGCTGCCGTAAAGCGTGCGACGAATTTGCTTCATGGCGGCGATTTCTCGTTGCTGGTCTCCGATGATACGGGTTGCCAGCGCCCGGACTTCGGGATACTGTGCTTTGGGAGCGGCAATCTTCGCCATCTCCAGTGCTGATTGATGATGCGGCACCATCGCATCGAGAAATTGCTGTTCGAACGGCGCTTTGACTTTGCCTTCAGGCATGGTCTTACCGGCGGGCATCGCCATGCCGCTCATCTGTCCTTCCATTTGCTTTGCGTTTTTGGCGCTCATCGAAAAATCGCCGTAGCGCGACGCCAAAGCAAAGCCGCCCGCCAGCATCGACATCGACAGCAGCGACACCACAAACAAACTTGCCGTCGAGAACTTGGGTTTTTGGTTCTTGCTCATCGCGGCCATGTCATGGCCACCGGCTTTGGCGTCGCTGCTCGCAGTGGGGCCGCCATCCATCTTCATGGTACTCATGTCGTGCCCGGCGGGTGCTTCCGGCTGTGCGGGCGTGGCCTGCATCTCTTCGGGCTTCATCCGGCTCATGTCATGCTTCATGCTGCGCTCCTTGCCATGTTGTCGGCTTCCGGTCGTTTCTGCGGTACTTTGGAGCCGCCTTTACCCAGAGCGCGCTCGGTTCCCATCCCGTGCTTGAGACCGCGTTCGACGAGCCACCAATTGATGGGAAACGCCAACGTTCCGCCTATCAGACTCGCCAGCGACATGATTCCCCAGAAGCGTGGCGAAGTCGGCTCCATCGCGCCCATGTCCCACGTCATCAGGATAATCATGGTGGGAATCATGCCCGCCATCATCACGTTCATCGACAGCCATTCCGGTAGCACGGTACTTTTCACGGCCTGCCAATAATTGCCGCCCATCATGTCCTTCATGAAGAGCGCCTGAAAGATGAACAGGCCGAAACTAAAGCCCGCCACATACTCAAGAACGGCATCAATACCCATCGGCAGACCAAGTGCAGCAGTAATCACGGCGGCGACGATAATGCCCGTCGCATCGCCCGCCATGCAGTGAATCAACGAACCGATTGTTTGCTTCCACTGCGGCATGATGAACTTCTCGTGCGCGCCGGGAAATGGCTCACGGCACGAGAACCAGTAGATAACGAAGGCAACTGGCCCGGTGTAAAGTGCGACCAGAATCCAGCCCCACTTCATCACCTTCATTCCCGGCGTGCGCGCGAATAAATCCCACGCGATGTAGGCCGTAGAGAGCGCCGTCAGCGCGAACCAAATCCACAGCGCCGTATCAAGCCAACTTCCTTCGCTCATGTTCATAAGATTTCTCCTCTTTTCAATCGCGCGCCGTCAGCTTCATGCCGCAAATCGAACAGGTGGCGGTCGGGTCGTTGCTTTGAATCCAAGGGTGCATCGGGCAGGCGTAGAGCATTTCGCCGCCCGCTGCGACCGGCTCGTCTTCACGCTTGCCAAAGAAAAACCAGAGCGTGAACGCGATGAGCGCCACTCCGCCCGCCGTGACAAAGATTTCCGCTGTGTCCATGCTTAGCTCCTTTGCACCTTGAAGCCGCGCAAACGTAGCGCGTTGGTGACAACGCTGATGCTCGATAAGGCCATCGCCAGTGATGCGATGATCGGCGAAAGCAGCCAGCCGGTGAAGGGATAAAGCAGCCCCGCCGCGATGGGAATGCCGAGCATGTTGTAGAAAAACGCGAAGAACAGGTTTTGCTTGATGTTGGCAATCGTCGCTTTGGAAAGCGCGATGCTGGACGCCACGCCGCGCAAATCGCCGCGCACGAGCGTGATGTCGGCGGCTTCCATCGCCACGTCAGTGCCGCTTCCCATTGCAATACCGACATCAGCCTGCGCCAGCGCGGGCGCGTCGTTGATGCCGTCGCCGACCATCGCCACAACTTTCCCTTCGCTTTGCAGCTTCTTGATTTCGGCGCTTTTGCCGTCGGGCAGCACTTCCGCGAGTACTCGATTGATGCCCACCTGCCGCGCGATGGCCTCCGCTGTGGCGCGGTTGTCGCCGGTCATCATGGCGACTTCCAAACCCAGTTTGTGCAACTGTTCAATCGCGGCGCGCGACGAGTCCTTAATGGGGTCAGCGACGGCGATGATGCCCGCAAACACACCATCAACCGCCACGAACATCGGCGTCTTGCCATCGGCGGCCAGCTTTTGCGCGCCCGCTTCATCGGGCGTCAAATTGCGGTCGCGCATCAGCTTGGCGTTGCCTAAAAGTACTTTGCGCCCTTCTACTGTCGCCTCGATGCCGTGTCCGGCGATGGCTTGAAACTCTTGCGGCTGCGACAGCTTCAAATCGCGCTCGCCCGCCGAACGCACCATCGCTTCACCCAGCGGATGTTCGCTGCCGCGTTCGGCGGAAGCGGCCAGGCGCAGCAGTTCATCGGCGTCCAAAGTACGGTCGAATTGAGGCGTACTTTTGGCGGGCACAATGTCGGTCACAGCCGGTTGTCCCTGCGTGATGGTGCCGGTTTTGTCCAGCACAATCGCCGTCAGCTTATGCGCGGTTTCCAGTGCCGCGCCGCCTTTGATGAGTACTCCGCTTTGCGCGCCGCGTCCCGTCCCAACCATAATCGCCGTCGGTGTGGCCAGACCCAGCGCACAGGGGCAGGCGATGATGAGAACCGAAACAAAAGTCAGCAGCGCCATCGTCAGGCGGTTCTCGACCGGCGCAACATTGAACCAAATGACAAACGTCGCAATGGCGATGCAAATCACAATCGGCACGAAGACGCCTGCCACGCGGTCGGCCAAACGCTGAATTGGTGCTTTGCTGCCCTGCGCTTCCTGCACCAAGCGCACGATTTGCTGCAACACCGTATCGCGTCCGACTTTGGTCGCGCGCAGCCGAAAGGCTCCCGTCTTGTTGAGCGTGGCGCCAATGACCGTATCGCCCGCCTTCTTTTGCACCGGCAGCGGTTCGCCGGTCAGCATGGACTCATCCACCGTTGAAGCGCCATCTATGACTTCGCCGTCCACCGGCACTTTTTCGCCGGGGCGCACTAAAACCACATCGCCCACCAGCACTTCCGAGATGGGAATGTCCTGCTCTTGTCCATCTCTTTCGACACGCGCGGTTTTGGGCTGCAAGCCCATCAAGGCTTTGATGGCGGCGCCGGTTTGCGAATTGGCGCGCGCTTGCAGCACGTTTCCCATCAGAATCAGCGTCACGATGACCGCTGCCGCTTCGTAATACACGCCGGCGGATGAACTGTGTCCCGCCCCATGAGTACTCGCATCGCCGCTCACTGCCGAAGAGACCAAATGCGGCGCAACAGTCACGACAAGGCTGTAAGCGTAGGCCGCAAAGGTGCCGATGGCGACGAGCGTGTTCATGTCGGCGGCGCGATGCTTGGCCGAAATCCACGCGCCCACAAAGAACTCGTGTCCGGCCCAGAACAAGACCGGCGTCGTGAGGGCTAACTCCACCCACGCCCGCCAGGGCGCATCCAGAGTACTCCGCAGCGCGGGAACGAAGTGGCTGCCCATCGCCAGAAATACGACCGGAATCGTCAGCGCCAGCGCGATAAAAAACTGCCGCTTCTGTCGCTGATATTCTTTGTCGCGCGCCTGCGCTTCGGCTTCGGAAACGCTTTCCAGCTCCGCTGCGCCGTGTGCGTGGCCGTGAGTACTCGCAGCCTGCGACACAATGGCGTCGTAGCCGGTTTTCTTCACCACCTCGCGCAGCTTCGCCGCGTCGGTGGTTTGTGGGTCGTAATGCACCGTCGCGCGCCCTGTCGCGTAGTTAACGCCCGCATTCTGCACGCCGGGCGCTTTGTTCAATGCCTTTTCGATGCGCGTTGCGCACGCGGCGCAGTGCATTCCCAGAATTGGCAGGTCGCAGCGTTCGCCCGCCGCGCCGTCGGTTGTAGCGGGCGCGGCATCCGTCGCCTGAATGGCCGCTGGCTCGCTGGCCGCCGTCACGTATTGAGCAGGATCGGCGTCGAACTTTTGCAGGCACGAGTCCGAGCAAAAGTAATAAGCCGCGCCGCCATACTCGCGCTGCCCTGCCGCCTGCACGGAATTGATTTCCATCCCGCACACCGGGTCTTTCACCATGCTTTGGATTGCTGTTGTCATCGCTTCTCACCTCCCTATTTCAAAAACCGCGACAGCGCCGTTTGCACTTCCGCGAGCAGTTCTTCTTTGGTCATTGGTCGGGCGCAGTGATGCTCCGAGCCGGTGCCGTGACCCACAACGCACCCTTCCAGATGCTTGGTCAGCAGTTCGACGCCCAGCGCGTCCAGCGCCGAGCGCACGGCGGAAATCTGGTTCAGGATGTCCACGCAGTAGCGGTCTTCATCGACCATGCGCCCAATTCCCGTCACCTGTCCCGCGATGCGGTTGACCCGCGACTTTACTTTCTTGCGCGCCTCATCGTTCATTTTGCTTTGCTCCTTCGTTGAACTCATCTTATACCCCTGACAGGTATATTGGATATTCCTCAATATACCTATTGGGGGTATAGTTGTCAAGGGAATCGAGAAAAGAAGTCGCAGGTCTTGTTGGAGAGAGGCGCTTACTTCGCCATCACTTTGCCCTTGAACATATTCATGCTGCACGCGAAGGCGATGATCTGCCCTTTCTTGGGTGTGAAGACGACTTCCTTCTTCTGCCCTTTTTTCAGGCTGATGGTTTTGTGTAACACGGGAATGCTGATGCCGTTAGCGCAACTGTCGCCCTTGCTGACAAACGTCATGTGAACTTCCTGGCCGGCTTTCACATTCACCATCGCGGGATGGTAGCCGCTGCCGTCCACCGTGACGGTGACGTTTTGCGCGTGCTTGTCTGTGCCGTGCGCGAAGGTGGTTTGCGGTGCGATGGCGAAAAGCGTCGCGCCCAGCGAGAGGGTGGTGACGATGACGACTTTGTTTTTCTTTTGCATGGTGATTTTTCCTTTATTTCCTAAAACGATTGTTGAAACGCCGCCGTGAGACGGAAATCCGGCGAGTCTTGGCCGATGCCGACACCCGCGCCGATAGCCAGCGTGCGAAGCGGCGTCATTTGGCGGCGCAAGCCCACTTCGAGGATGTTCGCGGTCTTGTTCTCTTTCAACTCCTGCTCGCGCACGAAATCGAGAATGCCCACCGTGTCGGCGTTCAGGCGTTGGCTGTAGCCCACAATGGCGGCGTAGCGGTTGCTGTGTTCGGTCGCTTGCGCTTGGGCGTTGTGGCGATAAATCAGGTTGAGGTGCAGGCGTTGCAGGCGACTTCCGGCGCCCAGCGTCTTGGTAGCGATGAACTTGAACTGCGTGTCCACGCCGCGCGAATCCTTGCAGGTCGGCAGGTCGGCAGGTCGGCAGGTCGGCAGGTCGGCAGGTCGGCAGGTCGGCAGGTCGGCACGGGCGGAGACGGCGAAGGCGGGAGTACTCAGCGATTCGGTATTGAAGTTGTAAAACGCTTCGAGGCCGATGTCGCCGGAGCCGGTCTTATCCGCCGAACCGAGACGAAACGGCACGTTGATTCTCGCCTGCCAGTTGCGCGCGAAGCCGTATTCAAGGCGCGGGTCAAGTACGAGGCGATTCTTGCCGGCAGCGGTGCGTTCATAGCGCGCTTGCACCTGCAACTCGCGGCCTTTGTAGGCGATGGGATAAGCGTCCTCCACTTCGGTCGGCAAGCCTTCTTCGAGATTGGTATGGTCGGCGGCGTGCGCTTCCGTGATGAACCCCAAGGGCACAGAAGCGCAGAGAAAGAACGCGGTGAGAATGCGGCTTTTGAAAATGATGTTCATGGTGAATGGGCGTCTCCTTTCGGTGCAAGTACTTGCAGTCGAGTACTCCATCCTCAGTGCTTCATGTCGCTCCTCATCGTCCTCATCGGCGGTGGCATATCGGGATGCTGCACGCCCCGTTTGCCCGTTTCATCCATGCGGTTGGCGTTACCGGCAGCGTTGACGGCTTCCAACTGCTGCGCCACGCCCACTGCGCTCGTCTGTTCCATGTCGGGCGTTACCTGCCGCGTGATTTGGCCGTATTGCGGCTTGGCTTGGTCGTTGTCGGGCCACGAATTCATCAGCGTTTGCAGCGCGGCGGGCAGCGGCGGCGCGGTCGGCTCGCGGCTCATGTCGTAGGGCGCGATGTCGGGCATATTGCCGTATTTGGCGCGCCAGCCCTGAAGCATCGCGTCCACCATCATCTGCGGCGTCTGGCCCGGCTCCATTGCGCCCGGCATCATTTTCATCTGCGGCATCATTTGCATCATGGCGTCGTGCAGCGAGCCGGGCAGTTCGCCGGGTTGAATGCCCTGCGTATTCTTCATCTTGAACTGCGCCATCATTTTGTCGTGCATAGCACGCTGTTCGGGCGTCATCTTCGCCGCGATTTCATCGGGCGTCATGGCGGCCATTTCGTCCCGACTCAAACCGGCGGGCGTCATTTGCGGCATCATCATCGGCATCATTTTCATCATCATCTCGTGCATGATGCGGCTCATTTCGCCCTCGGCGCTGCCCATCCAGGGATAGTAAATGCGCGGGTCGAGATCGGGATGCGGGGTGGAAAACTTGCGCGCCAGCTTTTCATCGCCGGGCTTGTAACTCATGGCGTCAATCACGCGATACAACTCGGCGCGCTTCTGGTCGGTCGTCCAGCCTTTGTAGGACATGATGTCATAGGCGATGCCGTGCAGCATGTGCAGGTTGTCGAAGATGTTGGCGCTTTCGGGACTCATCCGCGAATAGCGTGGCATCGCTTCGCGCGACAGCAGCATCCGCTCCGGGCGCACCGCGAACACTTGGTTGAGCATCGTCTTGTTCATCTGCGTGACGACCGGATGCTGCTCATCGTCGTTGCCGGCGATCATCATCGCCTCGTAAGTCACCGGATGCCACCAGTGCGCCACCCACGCCACGCTGTTGCTTTCGGGTGAGTAGTTGCGATAAAGCGTGAAATACGGTTTCATCATCACGGCGGCGCGGCGCATCGTCACATCGAGCGGCGCCACGCTGCGCGCGATGGCGCGATTCTTTTCCAAGTAATAGCGCACCGCTCTGTCCGTCCATTCCTTCTTTTTGTCCCAGGGAATATCGCGGTCGGACATGATGTCGTAGGTCTGCTCATGGTGCATGTGCGTCCAGTCGATGGTGCGATAAAGCGTCCAGGCAAAGCGCGCGGTGTAGGGACCGTAAAGTTCTATCGTCGGCTCGGTGCGGGCTTTTTTGCCGTACACGAAATCCGTCACTGACAGGTTGAATTTGTGGTCTTCTTCGGCGATTTGCTCGCGCGGCGTCAGTTGCAGTAGGTCGTGTTCTTTGCCGTGATGGTAGTGGAACGCCGACGAGTAGCGAAACGAATCGTTATGCCGTTTGAAAAACGCGGTATTGTAAGGGCCGCGCAGATACGAGACTTCATCGCGCGGCTCGGCGTGGGCGACTATCGCCATGCCCGTCAGCAGCGCGGCGGCTACCGTCAGAGTGGGACAGAATAGGGTTCTTCGGAGGCGCATCTTGTCCTTTCGCCTTGCCTGAGAATGGAAGCGATGGGAGCCGTTTGTCGCGTAGCGCGAGAACGACCACACGGCGCGACAAACGGCTTTTGCAGCGTTGTTACGGCCTCACATAGAAGCCATCTGACGGCACGACTGCGCGCATTGGCGACACGCCTGGACACATTCGTCCATATCGCCGACCTGCGCGCAGCTTTGCGCGCAGACTTCACAAACTTCGGCGCACACGCCACACGTCAGCTTGTGCTGCTCGGAGCCGCTCAGCATGAAGTTGAGGCTCGTCTGGCAAATCTCCGCGCAGTTGAGCATCAGCCGCATATGGTTCGCCTCGACGTGCTTGCCGCCCATTTGCAGACAGTGGTTCATCGCCATCTGTAAACAAACTTTGTGGCACTCCTGGCAGTTTTGAATGCACTGCTGCATTTCCGGTGTTGTTTGGTGCATATTCATTCACCTCCTTCGTTTATGACTTAGTGCAAGTATAATACCCAGCGGGGTATTATCAAGTGCGGCAACAAACGGGCTACCCCGCAGGAGCGCGGGCTGTATTTCGCCGAAATGGAAGCTACGGCAAAGCTGAGAACGGCAAAACCGGAGGAGATGAGGTCGGACTTCAGGCCTGAAGGCGAGTCAGCAGCGTGCGGAGTTCGGCTTCGAGTTCGTCGGGCGTTTTGGAGTGAGCCTGGGGATGCTCTTTGCCCTGCTTCATCACGCAACCGGAAATGTGGTCGGTCAAGACTTCGGCGCCCACTGCGTCCAGCGCTGCGCGGATGGCGGCGATTTGCGTCAGAATGTCCGCACAATAGCGGTCTTCTTCGACCATTTTTTGCACGCCGGTCACCTGTCCGGCGATGCGCTTGAGCCGGCGCAATAGTTTGGGTTTGCTTTCGTCTTTTATCATCGTCGAGCCTCCTGAGGGCATCGTGACGATTACCCTCAAGAAGTATTCTACAAAAGCAAAAGCCGCTTTTCGCATTTTGCCGCTCGCCTTGCATAGGTGTGGTTCCTTTGGAATCGCGTAATCGGGTACTCGTTTCGCGCCGCCCATGCTCGCCTTGCGTAGGTGTGGTTCCTTTGGCGTTCCCGCGCTACCTGAAAAGTGATGGCTCAGTGCGAGTGCGGCTGCGACTCGTCCTGTGCGGGTTTGCTCGCGCCCGCTTTGGCCGCGCCGACCTGCACTACAAACGCGGCGGTGATGATCTGGCCCTTGTGCTTGAACTGGCCCCACGCTTTATAAAGTCCGGCAGTCGGGAAGTTGGTATGAAACATCACGTCCGGCCCGCCGCTTTTGGGCACTGGAGCTTCGTTCATCTGGCTCATGTCCATGTCGCCCATTTTGCCCATGTCATGCTCGGCGCCTGCGGCCATCGGATGCGAATGCAAATATTTCGTGGTGTCCTGCGACAAGATCACGCAATGCCCCAGCGTGCCCAAATAGGGCTGCAAGTCGTTGAGGGGCTTGCCCTTTGCATCGCGGATTTGGAAATGCAGCATCGAATCCTGGCCAGCGACCAGAGGCGACGGCATCGGCATCATGGCGACTTCATAGGTCGCGCCGCCTTTGGCATTCGGCTCGCCTTCGGGATGGGAAACGAATTTCTTCGTCAGCCACATACCCTGCACGGTGTCCGGCACCAGCGAAACCGAACTCGGCGCGGGCTGCGCGCCGCCGGTGGCGAACTCGTGTTGCGGCACTTCCTGTTTGCGGCCCGTCGGCGTGTAGTCGGCGTACAACTTGTAGCTGCCGCTTGTCGGAATTGTCGTTGTGACGACAAAGTTCCCATTGGCGCCAAGCTGGGGATGAATGTGGTTGAACCACGACAAGTCGTTCTTGACCACGATCAAGTGCATCTTCTTGGTCATCTCGGTCTCGAAATCCTTGACCGGCTGTCCGCTTTTGGCATCGCTGATTTTGAGTGTCCACGTCACCGGCTTGCCAACGGGAATCGTGCTTGGCTGGCTGCTGAAATCGAGTTTGGTGGTGAAAGCGACGGCGGCCATGGGGACGGTTTTGGCGACGCCGGTCTTTTCCTCGGCTTCTTTGGCCGTGCTGCCTGCGGGCGCGTCGCTCTGCGCGACCGGCTGTAAGGGCGCGCTCGTGGTTTCGGTTGTGCCGTTCTGCTGACCACAGCCGGCTAACAGGGCGAGGGGCAGTCCCATCGCCAGTAAATACTTGCTTTGCATATTTCTCCTTAGGATGAGTACGGTCGATTTCGACCGTACTTCTGATTCGTTCAAACGCCTTTGGCTGCCTGAGCGCGCAACGCCGCTGCGCCTTCAGTGACGACTTCTTCGCCCTGCTTCAAGCCGCTTTTCACCTCAACGCGGCCATTGCTTTCGTTGCCCAACGCCACCTCGCGGCGCTCGTATTTGCTGCCTTTGGGGACGAAAACGACTTTGGCTGCGCCGTCATCGAGTACTGCTGAAGCGGGCACCGTGATGGATGATTTCCCAACGCCAGTTTGAATCTGGCCGCGTGCGAACATTCCAGGACGCAAGTTGCCGGGGTTATCAATCAACGCGCGCGCCGTGACGGTGCGCGTTTGCGGGTCAACCTGAGAGCCGAGGAAAGAGATGCGCCCGCTGAAACTGCGATTAGGCGCCGCATCCGTCGTGACCGATACCTTCGAGCCAATGCGAACACGCGCGAAATCGGCTTCAAAGAGCGCCGCTTCCAGCGCGACGGTTTGCAAATTGACGATGGTCAGGATGGGCGCATCGGCCTGAATCAGTTCGCCGACCGCGACATCGCGCGTTTGCACCACGCCACTCATCGGTGCGCGCACCGCGACGGCAACGCTGCCGCCGGGCGACGATTTCAGCAGCGCCAGAGTACTTTGCGCCGCGCGTAAATCGGCCTGTGCCTGCACGTAACCGGCGCGCGCTTGCTGCACTTGCGCGGTGTTGTTGAGGTTGCGGCGGAAGATGAGTTGCTCGCGATCCAAACCGGAATTGGCGGTAACGAGTACTCGATTCGCCTTGTACAGCCCGGCCTGAGCCGCTTGCAGACCGGCGCTGGCGATGCCGATTTCGCGGCGGTTGGCGATGTTCTGCCCGAAGATGGCGCGCTCGCGCGACAAGGCGCCATTCGCCAGTCCCAGTCCGGTGCGCGCCCGCTCGACTTCGGCGCTGCGTGTCCGCACGTCGGCCTGCGCTCCGGCCAAAGTACTTTGCGCCGCCTGCACTTCGGCGGTTCCGGCCACGTTGGTTGAAGCTAATTGCTGCTGTCGTGAAAGCTCCTGCTGTGCCGTCGCTTCATCGGCCTGTGCGGTTTCCAAACGCGCCGTCGCGGTGTCATAGGCTTGCTGTGCCGCTTCCAAATCGCGCTGCGAAACGAGACCTTCAGCGGCTAAAGATTTGGCGCGGCTGAGGTTGGCGCGCGTGGTGGCAACTTCGCTTTGCGCTGCCGCGCGTGCCGATTGCGCCGCAACCAGAGCACGCCGCGCTTCTTCGACCGGGCGCGACTGGTAGGAGCCGGACGCCGCCAGTTGCCGCCGTCGCGCCATCTCCGACTGCGCTGATGCGGTCGCCGCGCGTGCGTTGGTGAGGGCGGCCTGTGCTGTCCGCAGCGATTCGTTGGCTTCCGCCGCCTGGCGCCGCGCCGCTTCGAGCGCGGGATTGGCAAAGCCGCCGACGCGCGCCAGCCGCATAGCGTTGTCGAGCGCGACTTGCGCCTGTGCAACCGCTGCTTGCTGCTCGCGCACGGAGCCTTCGGCTTCGGCCTGCGCGCGCCGCGCCACATCGAGTGGCGCGCGCGAAAAGACACCAGCCCGCGCCTGTTGCTGCACCACACTCAGGTTCGTTTGCGCGTTGCTAAAGCGCGCCAGCGCCTGCTGATAGGCCGACTGCGCTTCGCCGATGGCGCGGCTTTCGACAACCGCCACCACCTGTCCCTGTTGCACGCGGTCGCCCTGCGCGACGGCGAGGCGCGTGACGCGGCCCGGCACGATGGAAGCCACGCGCACGGTGCCGTTCGGGTTGGGCGTGATTTGCCCGCTAAAGGTGATGCCGGTCGCCAGTTGCCCCACTTGCACCGGCTGCGTTTTGATTTGCAGCAATTCGGCGGTCTGCGGCGGCAAGGCCACTTCGCCGGGTGCGATTGTTTCTGGCGCGGCGGTCTTGGTGCGCGCGATAAGCGTGATGCGAACACTTCCCGCTGTTGTGGTGGTGCTGGTTTCGCCGGTCTGGATGTTTGGCATCGCCGTCGCGTCTGAAGCGCCTGCTGCACCGGCAGGCGGTTCGGGCTTTTCATCGTCTACGCCGCCGTGCGCCCGCGCATGAGTACTCATGCCGCCGATCAAAGCGAGGAGCAGCAAAGCTGTGGTAACGGTTTCCGGCGTGTGCATTACGCCTTGCTTTGGCCTGCGTCCACCGCGCCGCTTGAAGAGGGAAATCAGAAGAGCCGCCAAAGCAAGCGCGCCCAAAAGTATCGGCAAGGCGCGTCTCCATAACGGAGCGACAGGCGGAGCGGCTTTGGGTAGCGCAAACTTGACCGTCGTATTGAAAGCATCGCCTTTCGCCGGTTGGACATTAAGTTCCAGCAAATATTGTCCGGCTTCCGAGAAACGATAAGATTCGGCATTTTCGCTAAAGCGGACAAGATAAAAGCCGGGCGTTTTTTCCGGAACAACCGTGACGCGGCTCAACAAATCACCGTCGTCATGCTTGAGGAAGCCGCGCACTTTAGCGCCAACCAGCGGCACCGAAATGCCCATCGCGGCGCCGCTCAGGTCTTCGAGATGTAGTTCCAGGTCGGTTTGGGTCAGGCTGGGAGCTGTCGCGCTAGGGGCAGCGGCGGGTTCGGGCTTTTCATCGTCCACGCCGCCGTGCGCCCACGCCGTCGCGCCGCTTCCCAACGCCACGCAAAGCATCAGCAACAGGCAGAAACTTCGTGAGATTTTTTGGATAGGAGTACTCATGGTATCGCGTGTTACTCTTCTTAAAGTACGCCTGAATTCGGGCGTACTTTTGATTTCAACGGTTTGGTGTCGCCGGTGTGATGGGAGTGGTCGGCACCGTGTTGGTGGGCGGCGCACCCAGCGGGTTTAGCGGCGCGACGGTATTGGGCGGAATGGTGCCTTCGGGAACGGTTCCGGGCGCGGCAACGCCGGGCGGAGTACTCGCGCCGCCGGGATTGCTGAGGTTGCCCAGCACATCCGCCGATGGTGTCGCGCCCAACGCGCCTTCGAGAGCGGCTTCCTGTGTGCGCGTGCCGACGAGCGCCTGCAAGTACTCGGTCTGCACCTGCCGCAAGGTGCGTTGCGCTTCCAAAACTTCGAGATATGTGCTCGCGCCCTGCGCGTAGCCGATTTGCGTTTTTCGCAGCAGGTCGAGCGTCAGCGGCACGATGCCCGTCCGGTAGCGTGTGACGGTCTGCTGTTGCTGCTGTAAGCGAATCAAAGCCTGCTCAACTTGCGCGGCGACTTGCGAGCGCAAAAGCGCAATGGTCGCTTCCTGCGCGCGCACTTCGGCGTCGAGGGCACGGCGCTCGCCCTTGATGGAGCCGAAATCAAACACCGGCAGCGTCACCACGGCGCGCAAAGCGTAAGAACCTTGCTGTCCGAAGAAGGAGCCGCGCCGCGCCTGTAACTCGATGTTGGGCAGGCGTTGGCGGCGTAGGACATTGACCTGTGCCTGACGCGCTTCGAGCGTCGCCTGCGCGCTCACCACATCGGGCCGGTTAGCCAGTGCGTTCGGCAGAATCTGCCCGCGCAAGCCCACCAAATTGCTGCCGACCTGAGAGGATGAGCCGAGCAGCGGCGCGCCGCCCAAAGTACCGCCCGGCGTCGCCACGCCTGGCGCAGCAGGTGTGGCCGGCACCGTGTCGGTGCCCGGCGGCACGGCGGGTATGCCGCCAGTTGCATTGCCGGTTCCGTTGCCTGCCACGCCCGCGCCAGCCCCGACGTTTGGCGTTGTGGCGTTTGGTGTGGCGAGGGCGCCGGTTCCGGTCGCGCCGGTGGAAGGGATGCCGCCGCCTGTCGCATTGAGGCGAAAGGGGCCGGGACGTACGCGCAGCAAATCGGTCAGGCCGGATACCTGAGGCAAGCCTACGCGCAGTGGTGTTTGGGGTGCCTGCCCGACAAGCTGATTCAAGGCGGCGCGCCGTGCCAACCGCTCGGCCTGGGCGTTGGTCAGTTCGTTTTGCACGCGCAGCAGTTCGAGTTCGGCGCGCTGCACCTGCACCAGCGGCACATCGCCAAGCTGGGCGCGGCGCGCGGCGGCATCGCGGAAGAGTTGCGCGACTTCAAGCTGCACGCCGCCCAGCGATTCGGCTTCCTGCGCGGCGAACGAATCGGCGGCGGCGTTTTTCACCGTGACGATGAGCGAGCGCTCGACTAAAGTACTTTGCGCCTGGGCACTCCGCAGTTCCGCCGCCGCCACACCCGCTTGAGCGCGACGTTTGCCGAACACATCAATCGGCTGCGACAAAATCACTTCGGTGTCGGCGGCAGTGCGGTCGCCGATAATGCGCGGTACCAGTTCAAGCGTGGGGTTTTGAAAGGCGCGCACCGCGCCCAACCGCTGCCGCGCCGCTTCCTGCGTTTGGCGCGCGATAGGCAGTTGCGGATTGTTGGCAAGCGCGCGCTGCACCAGTTCGTCAACGGAGACTTCCGGTTCGGCGGAAACTTCCGGCGCGACAATGGGCGCGGGCGGCGGCGCATCGGGCGCGGGAGCCTGCTGCGCTCCAACGGGCGCGGCGACGGCCAGCAACAAGAACGGCCAATTTTTCAGTAGGGTTGAGGGATGCAAAGCGTTTCCTCCTGCTTCGGTCGGCGCGCGGCGAACAAGCACCGGCGCGCATCACGCGGAAATCAACGGCGGGCAGGCGCGGCAAAGCGCCGCTCACCAGCCGGTGATAGGGGCGAGGACAAAGCGGAGCAGCTTCACGCAGACGCGCAAAAAGGGCGCATCATGCGAAAGCAGGTGCTTTGTCAGACCGAAACGGGAGGGGCACGACCGAGAAGGGAAGCGCGGCCAAGCTGAGAATGAAGGGTTTCATCCAGCGGGCCATCGCGCCCGTGACAGTTGGTCAGGGCGAAGAAGTCGAACGGAGGCGATGGGACAGCAAGGGCGAAGGTCGCCGGCGCCGAGTGTGTATCCGGCGCGGCTAAGCGCAAAGCCGCCGCCGCGACGACGGGCGGCTCGTTCATGTTCGAGCAGCACTCGTGCGTGTCCGGCACTGGCTGCAAGGTCGCCTGATTGGTTGTGCGATGCGTCGCGCCGGAGTGTGGATGGTCGCTGGCCTCTTGTGCTTGTCCATTGTGAGAATGCTCGTGAGAGCCAGACGCCGCGTGCGAGTGGCCATCGGCGTGAGCATGGCCGGGCGCCATTTCCATCAGCGCGCATAGCTGCGTCGGCGACAGCATGAGCGACAGCGACACGAGCAGCGACAATAGCGCCGACCACCAATGTGACCGTCGTCTGTTGTTGGAGCCTGTCGCGCGCGCTTTCATAATCTCAATTTCACTGGGCAAGTGGAACACCGTGTATCATTTGGCGTTCCTTGCTACACAATACCCCAAGATGCCAAAAATGCTATTGGGTTCCTTGTCTTTGGCTTTGCACATCGGTATTGGTTTTTAGTGCGTTGTTAGTTTAACTTGCGTGTATGGTGAGTGAGATCTACAAGTGTCCGGCGTGTGAGGAATCGGAGCCGGTGATTCGT
>JAABUK010003425.1_pt1 | contig 26812 bp, 36 predicted proteins | sample 5559141 | NCBI WGS metagenome assembly JAABUK01 (sample SAMN10711869, study PRJNA513367) | rock metagenome | isolation source: Antarctica rocks | place: Antarctica: Victoria Land, Pudding Butte nord | collected 2016-01-03
TCTGCTCTGTCTACCTTGGAAGTAGGCATGCAAGGAGGCACAATTAGTGTAAGTGTCTACCTGTGTAACAGCAGACAGCGTGATCTATCCACTCTGTCTACCTCGGTAGTAGGCATGCAAGGAGGCACAATTGGTGTAAGTGTCTACCTGTGTAGTAGGCACAGCAGACAGCGTGATCAATCTGCTCTGCCGGCCGCTGCGTTGACCATGATTGTTCCAGCTCATGGCAGCAGCAGCTGCTGCAGCAGCTGCAGCGTTGCTGGTTGCTGGCCCCCCTCTGCTGGGGGGGTGGGTGCAGGAGGGGGGTGGGGCCCTGTTGGGCATTGATTTCCTTCTTGTGAGAGAGCGGCAGATCGGCAGACCTCCCAGACTGACTTCGGAATCTAAAGCTTGTGGGATTTCAGCAGCAGTGCTTTTACCCTTGTCCTGCATACACATGAGTGGTTAGGCTTTAGGGTTTAGGGTTTAGGGGCATGCACATGAGTGGCATTGTGCCCCAAAATCAAAATCAAGATTTCAATGTTTCCACTGAGAATGCGAGAAGCTGCCCAGCACAATTTTGAAGTGCACACATTGCCAAGGACCCTCTGAACCCTAGATATGCACTCTGAAATCCTGAATCCTGACCATGACAGTAATATTCTAACCACAACACCAATACCCTGACCACAACAGCAAAGAGCGCCTACAGAAGGCAAATCATGAGCAGCTAGCTGACAGATGTGTACAAAGCCCTGAAACAGGGTTTTTACACCCATACCTGATGCTTGCTCCTCGTTGGCTGATCAACCCTTGCAAACCTTACAGAGTCGTACTCAAGCTGCAGCTGTAGGTCTTTTGGTATCTGGTAAAGCTGACTGGCAAATGGGCTTAGCATCGAGCCCTGCAGTCAATCGGCAAACTTGATTGGCAGTGCAGTGTCAGAAGGGCAGAGTTGACTGGCAGCAGTCCAGGCTGACTGGCACTGTGCTTGACCAGCTGTGGATGTTGAGACTGCCTACTGCAGCCTAAAGGCAACAGAGTTGGCAAAGGGCAGAGTTGAAGGGCAGTGAGGTACTCAAAGGGGAGGCTTGAAAGGTAATGGGGTTCTCGAAGGGCAGACTTGAACGGCAATGGGATGCTCAAAGGGCAGAGTCAAAGAGCAGTGCAGCGGTTTGCACCCATGCTTGGAGGACCTTCAACTGCCGCATTCTCTGGCATGTTTCCTGCTTTTAAGACAAAGAATGAACTCAAACAAACAGCAAAAGGTAAAAGCCTTGCAAGTGTACCCTGCTCAGACTGGAGGGGGGCGCATAGACAGGGGGGAAGCAGGAAAGATGGTTGGGGAGGGGGGGGGGGGGCAGACAGCACCACAGTGTCACCCATATTCAAGTACTTCACTTATGACTGGTATGATTGATTTATAATTATGCTTTTGATTATTATTGTCACCAACCATTGATTTCGTCATTGTTGTCACCAACACGGATTCGTCATTAACTTTATCTGGCAGAGCATGATCAGTGCGTGACCAACCGAAGCCAGTCTGGGTGTTGGCCGAGTCATGCTGGTGCTTCTGCCCGCTAGTAGCTCTGAGCCGGACTCACACTCAATCCCCAGCTCAGACACCGAGGAAACGTTTTCAAGACTCGTGAGGTCAGCATTCAACTCGGCATTGGGAGAGAGTAGACCTCGCTTGGCCAGATCCCAGCCTGCTGATGACATGACTACAGACGCACGCTGACTAGGTAGAAGGGTGGGCAGCTTGGGCTTCAAGTAGTCCCCGGATTTCTTGACCTACGCACAAGAGGAAGATCAATGGAGCGGCAGAATAGAAGAAGATGATGCATACGCGAAGAAGGTGATGTGTAGGGCATGCTGTCAAGACAGCACATGTCAGGTAACAAGAAGAGGAGAGGGACTTGGTCATGCGACCAGACAATGACAAGGCTGGAGAAGCTGAGCAAGGGTTTGTTTTAGGGTTTAAACCCTACTCAAGATGCTGTCATGAAGGCATGTCAACCAATACACTGTGACTTGAGAAATGCTAAGCTCCTGGGGACGCCTTCTGGGGTTTTTTATCTCAAGTTTTGGTAGAAAGTGCAAAGTCATGATGCTGCATTTTTAATCTTCTTTACTAAGCAACGTTTCTCAAAATTACCAATCAGAATTACTCAGAAGCCACTCAGAAGCCACACCTGCCTGGCTGGTGGTCGCATACGTGTGAAGCTCATGGTAGAACTTCCAGGTGAGTCAGCACCCTGCTGAGCCTTGAGTGCTTGAGTCATGAGTGCGCGAGCTTCGTCCAAGGAAGACCTCCTGAACATGAGCTCGAGATTCAGCTCATTACTCATGCTTATCTGAGCCTTGAGATCATCCAGGATGCTGGCCTGGCGAGTAATCTCCCTCTGACGCTCAGCGCTCATGCCGAGGTGAGTCCTGAGCTCCTCAATGACTCCTGCCTGGCGAGTCAGCTCAAGGCGGTCGTTGCTGCGAGTCTTGAGTTGAGCTCTGAGAGCATTAATGTCTTTTGAGTGTTGCTGCAGCTGAGCTGAGCCTTGCACGCTGACTTGGAGCTGTTCTCTCAGCTCACGAATCACACCTGCAATTTGTTTGGATTCATTTTACTGTAATTGTGTCGTGTTTTGCTTCCATGTGTACTTTACATCTGTGATGCAGAGCCCCTGATGACTAATCAAGATGCTGGCTTGCAAGCACAAGTGAGATCTGCTGTCTGACATCAGTATGACTGTGAAAGCTTTGTGCATCACTGGCAAGGATTTGAAATGGCGTCGCTTCATGCAAAGCGTGCTATGTATAAAAGCCCGCCAACAGGTGGCTCTCCTGCAAAAATACATCAGTGAGCTGCATGCTCAACAGCTGTTCCCAAGCACTCCTGGGCAACCCGGCATAGCACTTGGCTTCTCATTGATTTGACCCCAAAAAGCGCAGTTTTTTTCTTTTCTTTTCTGTTTCTGGGCACAGACATTTTGACCGCATGGACTTCCAAAAACATACTCAACGCACCCAACGCGGTTCAGATACACAAACATGCTCTACACATGCAATCAGCAAACATAAGGTTGCACGCTGTGTGCACAGAAGAACAGCCTGATATAATACTTGGCTTCTCATTGAATTGACGCCGAAAGGCGTAGTATTTTCTTTCTTTTCTTTGTCTCCCCTCTCTTTTCTTTCTGCACAGAGGAGCAGCTCTACCTGACAGGCGTTTCAGGAGCTGCTGAGCCTGTGACTCAGCCTGCACTTGAGTCTTGAGCTCTGAGCTCTGCAAGTCCAGTCTGTGCAGCTCCTGCTGCAGTTGCTCCAGCTGCTTTGCACTGCAGCTGCAGGCTTGGGATGAGGCAGTAAGCTGATCCACAAGCTTGGCTTGCCTCAGCAACTCTGACCCCAGCCGCCTCATTTCTGCTGTAATGACTGCAGCAGAAGGTCAATGACAGTCAGCTGAAAGCAGATTTGTGAAGCAGCATCTGCATTTCTGATCCCAGCCGCCTCATTTCTGCTGTAATGACTGCAGCAGAAGGTCAATGACAGTTAGCTGAAAGCGGGCTGGTGAAGCAGGATAATAACAATAATAACAACTGAAATGCTTGTGCTTGCTTGAATACGCTGACGGACTTTGCTCAAGAGATAAGTGCATACCTCATCAAGAACTATGTTCTCTCCGCGATACGCTAGAGCTGTACCTGCACAATAGGTAACCAGTGCTGTCAGAAGTCTGGGCGCTGAGAGCCACAACCATGTTTGCACACTGCAGAGCAAGCGGTTCAACTTCAACGTGTGAACGTCAGACAAAACAACATCTTTCCAGACAGTCCTAGGTCTGCCACGACAGTCTTGGCCTACTAACTGTGGAGCAGGATGTGCAATTCTGAGGCTGACTGCCCCATTTGCAAGGCAATGGATACAGCATGAAGTCAATGACAGATAGTGAGAGGTGGACATCTGCAACACTAGCTCCAAGTTGCACAATGTGGGGATTGCTTCACGTCCTGAATACCAAACCTTACCCCCAAATCTGCTGCAGGGTCTGACGCTGGTTTGAGACTGTGGCCAGACAAGATGGTAACATGTAACGACTACTGTGACAACTCATTCGAACATACAACATATAACGAATGCAGTGACAAGTTACTCAACAGTCGTTAAGTGTGTCAAGTCCAGATTTGCTGTAACAATGAGTCAAAACCAAGATTGCTGAGCTGTGCTGTGCTGTGCTGTGCTGTGCTGTGCTGTGCTGTGCTGTGCTGTGCTGTGCTGTGCTGTGCTGTGCTGTGCTGTGCTGTGCTGTGCTGTGCTGTGCTGTGCTGTGCTGTGCCGTGCCGTGCTGTACCGTGACAACTCAAACAAAACGTGCAACGTTGCATGGCAGTTTCTCACAAGGCAGCAGCACACTCGACGTATTGTATAACCTAGTCAGAGATGCATGCGTACAACAGCTTGCATAGAAGACACTGACACCTCCTGAGAATGCAGAAACATACTGCAACAAGAGCATCAGCTTTCGTTGAGAAACATCCGCCCCAGCCTGAACGTGAGTAGAGCCAAGTTAGTGAGCGCCTGGAAACTAGTTTCTCATCCTAGTTTCTCATCCTAGTTTCTTATCCAAACGCAACTTTCAGTACAGACAGCATCTTGACACCAGTTCTCATTCTAGTTTCTCATATAGGCAAACCAGCGAAATTCTTGCATGAAAAGCGTTGGGAGCAGCCGCCGACAGACCTCAGCAAGGGCTGTGGGCAAAAGCTGTAGACAGACGACAACATCTTGGTTTTCCTGTAGTTTTGATTGCTGTTCTGTTTGAGGTCCTTGTTCTGCATTTTTGCTGTTCATTGTTGGAAGGTGATGGTGAAAGCTGTTGACAGATGCATGAAGCACCGGCAGGAGCTGAACTGCCTTGCGATGGTGCACCAATCGGTTTTCTGAAGTTTTATTTTCTGTTTTGGGTACCTTTTAGCATTTTTGCTGTTCATTGACAGCAGGTGTTCATGAAAGCTGTTGAAGACTTTTGTTTATCAAGCATTGGCAGGAGCTGACCTGCATTGCCATGGTGCACCAATCGATTTTTCTGCGGTTTTATTTTCTGTGTTGGGTACTTTTTTCATTCTTGGTGTTCATTGACAGCAGGTGTTGACAAAAGCTGTTGACAAAAGCTGTTGACAGATGCATCAAGCATTGGCAGGAGCTGACCTGCATTGCCTTGGTGCACCAATCGGAGTGCACCAATGATGATGCCTGCTATGACCAGAGCCGCCAATCCCACAGCCAGCAGCAACGCAGACATCTTGAGCATTGCATAGAAACTAGAAACAACCAGCTGCTGCAGTGTGCTGGAGCCTTCTGAGCTTGCAGATACAACGCCTGGATTTTGTGGCTGCCAAAGGCGCTTTGAGCACTCTGCGTCGTCCCACACTGGTCACCGATGTTGAAGGTGCTCTGGGCACTCTACGCTGTCCCACAGTGGTCACTCTGCACCACCAAGTCAACTCAAAGAGAAGTCGGACCACGCTGCATCTGCATGTACTTTTGGCAGATGGATACGCTGGGAGACGCAGACACGCACTGCAGATGATTCGAGCATCTCACCACTGGTATCGAGCCTCACTGTCTGGAGGGAAGCCTGAGCTCAGCCGTTTGCGGCCAGGTGAGAGCTAACAAGTTAAGGCAGAACCTGCAGAAATCAGGCGAGGATCGAGCTGTCACCTATGGAATAATAGTACGTTCACAAACAGCAAGTTGTCAAGCATGCTTTGCTGAATCAACAACTTCAACCTGCTAGGAGTGTTCTCTCTTTGAACGCAGTCTCGCTTCAGCACACACGAAGACTAGTCGTCTTGCTCAACAGCTTGGATCTCTCAGGTCGCATCTCGGACCAGTCAAGATGGTTGTCCACCTCGGTGTTTCCCACTCTCGATTGCACTAGTATAAACACCACGACACTCGGCCTGGATAGCTTGAAGCTTACCGCACAACTACGACAACAGGTTTTGCATATCGTTGCAACATGCGACCAGCGTTTGTCACCTCGGAGCTGGGCTTGAGTTCCCGCGGGACACCCGCCCAGGTCTCGACCCGGCAGCTTCCAACACAGCCCGGCATGTTACGTCATCGCAGCTGGATGATGAATTATTGATACTGCCCAGATTGGGATAATGCATTGGCGGTCATGTCAATCAGCACGACAGCAATTGCACTAGCGCGTCTTAAATGGTATGAGTTGTTCTGACAACATACACTTGTGTCTGTACCTGCTGTCTATTCAATCATTTGGCCAAACAAGCAAAAAGAGTATCTGAGATCCAATCTGTCAAGGAAACGAGCAAAAAGAGAAGCTGAGGCAACTAATGAGAGTGGCGTACAATTGCCAAATGAACCATCAAAAGCATTCCATAGTTTCAGGCTATTTTTCTATCAATAAAAAGAGTAAAGGGCGCATGGCTATAACAGGCATTTCAACTCATCCATAATCAAAGAAACAAAAGTTCAGTATCTTCAAGTGACACTGTGTCAGTTCACAAGTTGAGCACCCTATGTACACAGCATAGCAGCATGCTGCACAGCATAGTCAAAAAGGCTGTTTGAATTAGCAGCAGCCATTCAGCTGACAGTCAGAGAATATGTGCAATGCAGACGATGAAAGGCTTATCATCACATGATGCGCATCATGTGATCATTATGTGATCTATGGTCTGCATGCATGTGCTGCCAGTACGTATAACAGTCACATGTACATGCCTTTCTCCATTGCTCAGTGAGTCATACACTGCTGCTCATCTTGCTGAATTGACAAAAAGCACCCATATAGTGTGTGAGTCCAGTGACATTTTGGGAAAAGACAGAAAAAGCATCTCCTATAAGAAAACCACAAAACAAACATGCACATTGCTGGGCAAATTGGAACATTCACATAGCCTCTTGCAAGTCAATTGACTCCTTTTCAGGCTCATCCAAGCAGTACAGGACTGATCTGGTGTGTCTGTGCAGGCTGCCTGACATCTGACTGTAGCAGTGATTGAAGCCCTTGTTGCGCAAAAACGCATGACCGCTGAGAAGCAGATGGCTTGAGGTTCTGAAAGCTGACCGTGCTATCCCAGGGGTTTACAGCTTTGCAAACACTGACACATGCGATAGATGCAGCATGAGCCAAGCGTAACTCCAGTAATATCAGGTATTGTGCATGATGCCGGAGCCGTAGCGTCACCTAGGTGTGTTCCTGTATTCTCTCTCAGACAGGCTGCCACCAATCACAACAACTGAAGTCACGTTTGGTGTGATGTCGGGCACGCCTGTACTTCCTCTTCTGTGTGCTCACTGCTCGGGAGGGTTGAGTCTGACTGCCTCCAGTATTGACTCATTTATGAATGGCCCGTAAGCCTGGCGCCCTCCATCCATGTGCCTCTTCTTCTTTACACTCCCCAGGGATCCTGCCCTTGCAGAATGTGCCCTTGATGGCTGCACAAATCAATGACTACATTTCTGAGACACATGACACATTTCTGAGACACCATGACATTAGCCAGATCACTGACTTACGCTGGTCAGGCTATGGGCAATGTACTGTCATGTACTATGTACATTTGAGCAAGCAATGGTATCTACAGCTGTGCTGTCAAGACAAGGGTGTGTGATGAGTCAAACCTGGCTCCACACCCCAGACTGTAAGGTACTGAAAGAAAAGAGTACACATCTCACATGGTCATGTTGGACTGCGTGAAATGTACTATGGTTCATTAGTCATCTATACTTGTTTGTTGTCCACAGCTGACTAGCGCATGTAGTAGACATGCAGAAGACATGCAGTGGACATGAAGTAGACATGAAGTAGACACAGGGCAGCCGTGGACATGCCGTAGACACGCAGTAGACGTGCAGTAGACATGCAGAAGACATGCAGTAGACACGCAGTAGACATGAAGTAGACACAGGGCAGATTTGGACATGCAGTAGACATGCAGTGGGCAAGCAGTAGACAAGCAGTGGACATGCAGCAAACATGCAGAGTTGCCTCTAGCAATCTGTTCGCAGAATCAGATGATCAGAGTCAATATAAGGCTGACAGGCGCTTACCACTCTGGATGCTTTCATGTTGTTGAAGAAATCGCCGCGAGCTAGCATTGCTCTGTTAGTATGTGGTGGGCTGGGTGCTATCAGACTGCCAGTTGAGAAGGACTGCTTGCCTTTTCCAGCCCCACTCTGCGTCAGAGCCACAGTATGTGTGAGTATCCTGTATGTATATGTGGTATGTATGGGCATTTGGTTGGATGTATGCATGTATGTGTGTCGTGTGATAGGAATTGACAAAATTGGACGATTATCAACACAATGCATGTCAACAGCATATGTAAGTGTTTTGAGTGCAAAACAGGGGGTGAGGAAGTATGTTCTGCATAGCTTTAAAGCCTCGAAGTTCATGCAGGTTTACAATCTGTTTATCGCCGGTTCAAAACTTTGTCTACTCCATGAGTAGACTGAGCTGCGAGGAACTGGTGAAAAGGATGCTCTACAGAGACATGTATGTGCATGCACATTAGGCTCAGTGGTGCATCTGTGTTGCTTGCTGGTGGTAGCAGTACTCTTCTTCAGGGACAATGACAGGGCATTGGAAGGCTGTACAGGTGGCATATTTGTGTTGCTGAATAGCAGTGGCAATACTCGTCTTCTTCATGAGCTGTGACTGAGCAGTGGCACATTAATGCATGGGTGGGCTGTATGGGTATGCCGCTGTAAGCATAGGCTGTATGGGTATGGGTGGGCTAGGTCACAAACAGGGGTTTGCAAGGAGGTCAATGATGAGATTGCAACAAGCTGCAGGGGCAGCGGGCAGTTGAAACAGCCCCTGTAGGAAGGAAGGGGAGGGGCAGAGGGGGTCGAGACGGGGTCAGGTGAGGGGTCAAACAGATCAACAGGATGGTCAGTGACTGCAAATCTAAATGAGCTAGGGCCAGAGGAAGCTTAGGGAGGGCAGTTGCAAGAAGCCCTGTCCTGCGACTTGCACCTGGCTGCATGTGTGATTGCAACATACGTACATCTCTGGATCGCCCAGATACGTAGACAGTACGGTATGGTATTCCTGTCTTTTCATAGCAACCTCAGTGCTTGCCTTCTGAGATACCATTTCAGGCTGTTCTTGGCCAGAGCCAGATGATCCGAGATGGCCAGATGATCCGAGATCAAGCCCATGTAATCTGGCATCATGACAAATACATGGCTGGGATGCCCACGCCCTCAAGGACTCACAACTGAAATTTGTGGGGCTGTTGCCTGATTTGGCACCCATCAACTCGTCTGCTGATTTGGCACCCTTCAAGCCCTTGCCTAATTTGGCACCCGAAGAGTCAACTGATGGCTGGGGGGCCAGGGCAAAGGGAGTCACAATCCCAAACTGCACCCAGGGCAAAATTCGACCACTAGATTTGGAGAATGAAACCAGAACTGACGGAAGCATCACAAAGCATTGTTTCAGGCAAGGGCAAGGGCAAGGGCAGATAGGGCACATTCAACTGCTGTAATAGGTGCAAAAGAGTAGAACAATGCGTTGAAAAAGGCATCAAAGGGTCTGAGGTGCTAGCTTGGCTCTGACTGCTTCTAAAGCATTGAACCAGCCTTGGACATGATCAGGCATGAATGGACCTGGCCAATGAGACTGTACAGTGCAGACCAGCTGTGCTGGAGGATCAATATAGATGAAACTCCCACCTGCGCCATACATCAAAATTGTGCCGCGTTTCTCATCCAGATTCCACGTCTGGTTGTGGTACATCTTGCCTGGTGAGTCTAACAACCCAAAGAAGTTTCCACTGAATGCCTGCATGACATCCTCATTGCCATGACGTGTGTCATGCACAAATGCAGCAGGGACCACCTCTTTCCCATCGCTGCTGCCGTCATTCAGCCAGAGGCACCCAAATCTGGCAGCATCACGCAAAGTTGCGCTCATGCCACCGCTGTACATGGGCGTCCTCTTCTGATCCACAACTATCTCAGCATCTTGCTGGGCTCCCATGGGTTGCCAAATCAACTCAGATATCACCTCTCCCATTGGCTTCCCAGTCACTGCCTCACAAAGGCATCCCAGCACATCAGTATCTCCGGCACGGTACTTGAACTTCCCACCATGCTCAGTGTCTTTGGGCAAGGTTAGCAGAAGTGCCTTGATGCCGTCAGCAACTGGCTTGGCAGGATCAGGCTGAGACCAACGCATGGCCTGCCCTGTAAGGATCATGCTTGAGCTAACTCCCGAACGCATGTCAAGAAGCTGGCCTACAGTTGCTCCAGCATAGCCGGAGCTCGCCAGCTCAGGCATATACTGCTCTACTGGCGTATTCATATCCAGCTGCTTGCGCTGAATGAGAACAGCCACACAGCTGGCAACAAAGTTGCGAGTGATTGACGCAATACCATGGCTTGTACTGGGGTTGACGCTATCAGCATAGAATTCAGTGATGTTCTGGCCCTCATGCATGACCAGCAGGCCGTCTGTGTCATTGGCCTGCATGTAGTCTCCAAGACATGTGCTGGTGCCTGAGGCATCTTTGAATGTAATGCCCATAAGATCTGTTGGCTGATTTGCATCTGATAGTGGTGAGACTGTCTCTCCGCGGCCGATTCTCTGGGTGCCGGCCAGTTCACGCATGAAGAGAGGGGCGTTCTGTCCCATCATCATGGTGTTCTTGTTCTCAGAAGGTTGCTGTGCTGTGGCTGCTTGTGACAATAGACTCCTCTGGCGGTACTTTGAAGAGTTGTTTGTCCAGTTGCCTGCAAGCCTGCAAGCCCAGAACGCTCTCGACAAGCTGAAGCAAACTGCTGTTCCTGCATGGCTGGTGTATACTTTCCTATCACATTGGGTGACACACCTGGCACAGAAGAAGCTTGCGTGCTAACAGCAGTGATGAGATCATGACGATGCTGACAAGACAGGCACTGTTTGGTACTGCTCAAGCGACACAAGTATCTGTTATGGATGGCATGCTCAGCAGTTGGTTTCTGATATAATGCCAGCAAAAGCACCTGTGATGGACGTGGAAGGATAACCGGGGCTCTATGTGGCAATGTTCCGGCGAAAAGCTTTTGCTAGTTTTTGCGGAGAAATTCAGTCGACTGCAACGTGCACTGCAGATCCCTGTACATGTAGCACACAGCTGAGTGCATATAGCTGGGTTCGTTGACCACATAGCGTTCAATGCAGTGTCGCAACAAGCTGAAGACACCGTGGAGTGCCTTGTTTGACATACCGTTCCTCGCGTACATACGATGCCCGTTGACATGCATAGGACTCTACAAAGAAACGGTTCGCTGAATAACCAGTCGCGTAAATGCTGACCGAGGTCTCCGGCTACCAGGCCGTTTGCCAAACCGTGTTGCGGTCCTACACGTCAAGCGGTGGATAGCCGGCAACAGCACTGCATCCGTCGTGTTGATCAGCACACTTGTACAGTTGACTCGGCAGGTATGCCACTGTTGTCTGAAGATTCCTCGGCGAAAACCCACGCCTGCGGATGCTAGCGCAGTCGCTTCAGCCGAGGGCACCAGGTACCGTGAAGGGATGCACAGAAGCGATAAACAGAAGCGATGAAGTTGACGTGGAAGTGGTGCACTGTCGATTAGTCAGCCACGACTTGCATGTATCGCTGAGCAGGAGCACGTCGCAACAATGGAGAGTCCAGGTTGTGGTGCTGGCTACATAATGTAGCTGACATTCTGCTGCTGGAGAGCAGCAGCGCAGTTGCAAAAGTGTTACTTGCATTTGAGGCTATAACAAAGCATGTCACGCCGCAAAAAAAAGAAGCAGTGTCGTCTGAAAACCAAATCTACTTGCATTATGATATGGTGAGCTGTGAAACGTCTTGCACTGCCATACCACAGGGTGTTGACTGCCATGGCTAGGTCAGCCTGACAGTTGGCCAAGTTGTTGATGCAGCCAGAGTTTATGCAACAGTCAACGGCGATGTTATACAGGATTGTCAGGCAATGCAGCAAGCTCCTGCAGATATGCAGCATCAGTAGTCTTTCTTCAAGAAGTTTGTGTACACTGATTGAGGCAGACTGATTGTGGCAAGACCACGGTCATCTACTTGCAGACACCAGTGGAGCAGCAGAGCAACAGCCAGAGCTATACAACACAACAAGAACTGCCAGAGAATGCAGTGCCTACAAGAAGTGAGAGTGATCACCAGGGCCAACATACTGCTGAAGCTGCAGCCTGTTGCAAGTGCATTGTCCCAACAGCTCACATGGTCCATAGGCACAGTGACACGTGACCTAGTTTGTGAGATGGCATGGCATGTATGTACACTAATGTTGGAGATTGGGAGTTGACTTGAAAAGCAGTCAGTGTTGCCACAAAGGTGAAGGGAATTGGGATGCCAGTCATTACCGGCTTGCGTGAATGAGGCAAAAGAATTTGCCCTACATGCTTCAGTCCTGCAGCCTTCAGCTTTGGCTCCCCCTAACTAGACTCTTACTCGAGCAATTGCACTAGGCCCTGGCCTGCCTGCTGCCTCAGGGCCACTCACGAGTGCTTCTCAGCTCCCTGCATCAGCACAGAAGCAATTACGTCTGAATTTTTTTTGGAAGCAGATGCTGCACCTGCTGTAACTCATTCTCGCTGGTGCAGCAGATTTGAGAGTCATAGCGCTAGCCCTTGACAGGAGCACAGAAATGCACTGTGGTTGGCAAGACCCAGTGTGGGTAAACAACAAAGCAGGTTTTGTTTGAAAAATCATTCGCATAGCTGGAATGATTTAGCCCTGCTTTATGCAGACGGGTCAAGCCAGTGCCTCTCTGTTAGTGCAACATAGTATGAAATATCGTTCAAGTAAGATCTTGATGAGACACTAACGCTGCAGCTGGGACACTGCTCTCATGCAAAGGAATGAAGCTGCTGCAACACATGCGATCAGTGCTGCCAATGCTGCCAAACAGACAAGCATAACCAGTCAGCTTGAAGCAGTGTCTGCACATGCAACTGTTGCTGTCGCTGCTGAGGAACTCAAGCTCAGCAGCGCCACTACACTAGCTGCGCTTAATGAATATTAGCATAGTTCAATAGAGGCGCTACCTTTGCAGTGGGCTACTTGCAAGTAGGGTCGTATCAGTGCCATTAATCGAATCCAATATCGGAATTCCCAGTGGCAGGCAAAAAAACGTTGTGACATCTCATGAGCCTCTTGATCAAGGCAAAGCTCCACACATCATGACCCTGGAAGTCCAAGTCTGTTGGACCATGTTAGACAGCTCAAGATCTCATGTACAACCCAGTACCGGTGTACATATCCATGCCGCATGCAAAGCAAACTGCAAAGCACTCCGATCAACAAGGCCATTTGTACTCATCCTCAACTTTTGACACAATGCGCTCCCAAAACGACCGCTGCTGAGGCATTTGTGTTGAAAGCTTCGGGCATTGTCATGATTTGACAGCACCAAGACTTACCACTATGCGTGAGTATGGAGTCCAAGCCACCCCACATGGCAAGTATGAGGGGTCCTCAGTGGCAAACAGACCTTTGTCGTATTCCTGCAGACACACAGCAACCATACCCAAAATCAGCATATAGATGATCAGCTTGAAGCTCATCAACAGCAATTTTGCTCACATGAAGACCAGGAGAGGCCACTCAGAGTTCATGGCGTGAACCTTTTTGGCCCGAGCAACATATTTTGCTTGTACACGTGATTCAGCCTGCCGTCACAAGACAATTCAAAACCAAATGCAGCGTGTTTTGCAACAGCACATGTCCAACAGCTTTTTAGTCTGTCCCACCTCTTGACAAGTCTGCGACCCTGCTGGCAGGGCTGGCTGAGTTGTCCTCAGAAGTGTAACATGTGTGTGTATATACATTTTGGGGCGCATGGCTTGTGGCACACTTGCCACAGCAGCAGCTCACCCTGTAGGACCTTCCCAAGAGCACCCAGACTCATTGCACCAGCAGCTGCAGTTGTCCTTTGCCAGCACAGGACTCTTAGGGCAGCAGAGCTGGTCACTGGCCTTCAGCAATGCAAAGGCTGAGCTGCGAGGACAGTAAAGCTGGTCACCTGCTCTCAGCATGCCTATGGACAGCAGGGCACAGGCCCAACCATCTGCTGGCCTGACTGGTGTGCCTCTGATTGTGACATGATGTGCTATTGCATGGTTCTTTGAACATACGCATAATGTATTTCTATTTGCAATCTGCTAGATGATGCATACGTTGGTGGCTGCATGTGCTTAGCACTTTGCATCCCCTTGTCATTCATGAGCCTTGCATGGGTGGCACATATGATGATTGAAAAGTTCATTTCTGCACCAACAGCAGCTTCTGTTATTGCAGCTTTGGGTCGGCTGGGACTGCCAACCACTGAAGAGGTGAGACTCATCACTGACATTATCAAGTCACAGGGTGGTTTTGACAAGATGCCAACATTTGCGAAAAGGAGAAGGGGCACAAGCAGGGCAATCACACTGGGATCTTGTTAGGCTTGTGGAGACAGCAGCTGAACATATATACCACTACTTTGTTTCTGGAACGTTTTGCTACATTGACCACAATTCAACAATAGCTTGACTGGCTTGCTTTCACCAGAGAGATTGATGTCAGGGTGTGTAGGATACGGGAGGCCACAAAGATGATTTCAACTGTGTATCTCAAAGACCACATGCATCTGCAAGAGCATCAGAACCATACTGTGTTGCAGGCAAGCCAAGCAGAAGTCAATACAACAACTTCTGCAATCACTGGCTTGTCAGCATCAGCATCATCACTGTGCAGAGAGCCTTTACGGCTTTGACAACTTGGCTCCAGCAGGTGTACATGGAGGGCACTCAAGCAGGTCATGCAACAAAGCTGTTGCTGGCCAAGATGCTAAGAAACTTGGGCACTCTTGCTGGCTTTTTTGTAGCTCATGGGAAAGATCCCTTGCTATATGAGCACACCAAGAAAGAGGCTGGAAAGTATGAAGGTGACTTGTGCTGTGCAGCTTTTGGCAGGAAAGTCAAAGCTCAGCAAGAATGCAAGACATCCAAAGAATGCAGCCAAGCTTGCAAGAAATGGAAAGGTCAAGACCAGCGTCAGCATGTCACTGAGTTAGGTTTGCTCTTAGGTTGTCATATAGCCCTGCAATGGAACCGAATCAAGTGCTGTACAGCACATGTGTGGGGTTAAATTGAATATTGCAGTGTTGTTGAGCCACTTGGTGTCCTTGCATCACTTTTGAGTCAGTACAGCTTACAGGTAGTCATGAAGTCCCTGATAGTATCAATGTGACATGTGTTGTTGATGTCAACCTGCATTGTCAAAAGTGTTGCATGCAGACCTGCAGCATGTGTGCTTAATATTGTACTAACAGCTTGCATGCAATTGACAGCTCGCATTTGTAGTTAAGTCGTAATCGTCGTTGTCTTTGAGGGACCAAAGCTAAAGCATACAATTGTCCACTGGCCATCACTCCCCCCTCCCCCCCAGGACTTGCCCCAATTCGTCACCAGGACAAGCTGCAGGTGTCAGCCAGGACAAGCTGCAGAGGGGTAACCAGGCAATGACTAATCCACATACGTGGCAATTTGCGACATGGGGGGTTCACGTAATGGAGCACTAGATTGCCGATTCTGGACTCTCTGATTATGAGGGGCATAAATTTTCGTGGCTGAGTCATCAACAAGCAGGCCTGTCACATGACCCTGGTTTCATGGCTTTGCCGATTCCTTTGAACGTGTTTTGTTGACTTTCTGCGTGTTGGGATGCTTATGCGCCGGCTTTCAGGCAGACCTGCTAGATCATTCATTCGTAAACACAGTTGGCGAGATCATCGGTAGTCGTCAATGGCAATGTAAGCGTGCAGCACCTCGGTATCACTGCCATATGCATCACTACTCACACACTCAGCGGGCCTCCAATGGCGCTGGAAGCTCCGCTGAACTGACAGGTTCTCCTCCTCTTTCTGGTCAGTCCCCGACGGGCGAGCCAGGTGTCCCAGGTTTCAAGAAGAAACGAGTCTGTTTCGATGCCATGAACTTGACGCAAGCTATGACGGAGCTTCCCTCCAAACGGCTCAGACAGAACAGACATTTCACTCTGCAGGCACGATACATCCACACGTCTGGCTATCCTCGTAATGGCTGGCTGTTCTGTCAAGCAGGTCTGTCTACAATGTACTTTCTTGTAGTGACATTGCTTGCACAGGGAGAGCAGAGAAAATTTGGGCCCCCAGATCCATTAGATGCTGATCCGTTGGATCTTATGGCGTCACAGGCCCATCTGCTGGATACAACACATGCATCAAGACTGGAGCGAGGGAACAGCAGCAACTATCCTCAACAGCTGGAACCGCTTCCCCCGCCCAGCATACAGGAGCTTGATGTATGCTGTTGACTCAGATGTTTAAATCAGTGGTCATTCACAATTCTCTGTATCCACAAGGCTTTATGGTATGCAGGTGGGCTTGCCAGAGACTGCAGGATCAAACGGCAAGCCAGATGATAAAGAGAAGAGAGAATTGCAAGCTTTAGGTAGCCAGCAAGAGAAAGAGAAAGCTGCTGAGAGGTCTATGGATAATGAAGCCCAGGCGCAGCAGCAGCTGCAGCAGCTCAAGAAGCAGCACCGCCTCCAGCTGCAGGAGAGAAACCGTCAGATATGTCACCTGCAGGAAGATCGTGAAAAGCTTAGACGGTCCCTGCGCAAAGCTGAAAGCGATCTCAGGTTTGCAAGTTGTTCCGCACCTACTGCTCAGGTTTTGCAGAACTCTGATACACAACACTGCTGATATAGTGTTGCTGCCAAAAACGCATCTGGTGTCAACACTGACATGGCCGGTGTTTTGTCAACATCAGTTTACATCTGCTCCTGACATGCTGTTGATGAAGAAGTCACCACATATTGATCAGATGCTGACATTGCTGCTGCATTACCCTGATGCACCCTGCATGTGCTGCTGACCCTCTGCTGATACCGATAGAGCTCCCTGCTAGTGCATGCTTCACACCAATGTTGTAATGCTGCAGGGAGGCACAGGATATGGTGTTATGTACCATTTGTCACAAGAATAAAAGAAACTGCTTGATTCTCCCCTGCTTACACTTTTTGTTGTGTGCGGGTTGTCTGCAGCAGCACACAACCACCTGCCCCTTTTGCCCCGCCTGCAACACAAAGGTCAGTGGCCTGATGGTACTTCTAACAACTGTGTGAGCTGATGTTTGCGAGACTGTGGTAGTCGACAAAAAACTTGAGGATTGGTGAATGGAACAATCTGCACTGCTATGAAGTAGTCAAGACACCAGTGATAAATGTGAGGTGCCATAGTGTGCAGGCTAAAAGGATGCCTATCAACTGTACGGACTAAATCTGCACGCAGCTTGTCAGAAGTGCGCTGTGTGCAGCTTGTTTGGTTACTGTCAATCATGAGATGCTGTGCTGTGTTTGTGGCATTTAGCTTGTACAAAGGGGTTTGTTAGCATGGCAGTAGGGCAAATTTTCTGGGCCTGCCAGCTGCCATGTGCTGTTTGAACTAGATGCTTATTTTGCAAGGTAGAGCCACAACCGCAGATTGATTGTGTTGCAGGCTGGTACTTTTTCATCCCTGGTTACTTTCTAGTTTTGTGGTAGCAATGATAGACCATTTTGAGCACTGTGTAGTTTTGGCTAGAAAATAAGTGTTGTGTTTGAAGGCGCTTTGTCTGCAGATTGATTCAGCTCGAACCCCTTCTTTAGTTTGCCAAGCTTGAGGTTTAAATTTAAACCCATCTGTGGTGTATATTCTTTGTAGCTGACTTCAATCTGGGTCAAAGTTGATTGTGTTTTTCAGGTCTTGACTTTCTCGGGTCAAGACAGCCTTGTACAGGGGCTAATGTAATTGGGTACATTGTGACTTTGCGTATGAGAATTTGCAGCGCATAGGACTGACGTTTTGCATGCTACCAAGACTTTGAGCCGTGCTTTGACTACAGGCGCCGCTGAAAATGCTGGCTAAATGTGTTCATCAACTGTTCGTTTGTCTTTGATGGCTCTCAAGAACATACACTGCATCGTCCTTGCATCACATACACAAGCTTTCTGGCCCGGCTCGTGACTGCAGCCAGCTGGCAGGGCTTTCGTAGACTTTGATTGTACAACAGGTATAGAGAATGTTTAGACCAGCTCACAACAACATTCATGGCAATGCACTTCATGCCTGAAAGTTGAGACACATGACTCGTCTTGATCTTTCCTGTTTGCCAAGCTTGCTCGTGACAACATCATAACAAAGGCTTGGGGACACCAGAAACAAAGGCTTGGGAATTTCAAAGCTTGTGTTCTTCTTCCGTTTCCAGCCTACCCGTATCAAAAGCGTCATTTTGCTCTCTGCATGTGTGTGTTGGGGCAAGCAGATGAAATGTTGGTGCAAACGGTGGCGAGGAGTTTGCAAAAGGTCAGAGGCCGCGGGCTCGCGCAGGATCCGAACAGTCGCAACGTCAGTGATCACTTGCACCGCTCCGAACGTATTGTCACGCTTGTAGTCATCTTGAGGCTCAGATTCCATTACACTCGTTTCTGAGAGGAAGCCGCCGAGTTTCCTCTGGACGATAGCCATGGGTGAGCTTGTAGGTATGGAAGACCTGATCAGATCACTACATATCAGCACTTATTTGTTGGGGCAGCCAGGCCGAACGCCATTGTTGCTCTGGCCTCTCCTGCATACAATCTGCAGTCCGACTACTCTGCATGCAAGGACAACGTGATGGCTGACCCTTTGATGCAGGTGCTCAGGCAGTAAGTCCTGCAAAAGCAGTCCAGTTTGATAATTGCCAGGACACAGTCGAGACGCAACAATGTGCTCCAGATGCAGACAGACATAAGGAGGACGACAGTTCTGGTAATCATGAAAGTGTCTCATGTTTTGACACAAGCGCCTGCGTCTGCCGGTTGCTGCTGAAAGCTACATGTTCTCTGCAGCATGCCTGCCGCCATCCATGGCTGAAATTCCTGAAGCGCTAGAAGGTATGCAGCTATCACAGCGCTTTGCTGGCGCTGCACATCAGCTGCAAGAAGACATGGATGATTTGAAGCTGTCACTGAAAGCACTTGACTTTGGTGAGTTACTCTGCAGCCAACAAGCTTGTCAACCAAGTGATGCAGTAGTCCATAGGCTTGGTGACTTGTAGTGTGTAGTATCAGAAGCAGCTTGCAAAGCATACTATTATGCTTCATTGCTCTGTGACACAAGACATGCATGTATTGCCATGCCAAACCACTGATATCGTATGTGCATCATACCAGGTGGGCTACAGGCTTTGCCAGATGCATCATCTGCACTCAAGCAAGCCAATATCCTCAGCATGGTCTTTCAAAACAATCAAGACCAGCAGGCAGCTTTAGCAGATACTGAAACTCAGGATGACTTTGCAGCAGCTGGTTCAGCAGCCATTGGCGGTCCACACACTTCTGACCTTTCTGCATTCTTGTCAGGTGAGCACATGAGGCACAATTTATTAAATGGGGTCAACAGTTACATCAAGAAACTATTGTGAGGCTTTGCATCATTCTGCTAGGCTTGCACGTAGTTCTTGCAATGGTATGCCTCCATTGTTTCCAGGGCTTGCACAGATTGCATACTTCACATCTGCATTGGCCGCAGGTTTGCGATCCAAGTATGGGATGAACAACAGGTCAGCAGCACAAGTGATAGAAGATGCTTTGAACTCAGACCAGCTAGGCTTGTCTCAGGAATCCCCACCTCAGCCCTACAGTGCACTTGCATTCAGCAGTCCTGACCGCCAGGCTATGCAGCAGTCACAGACGATTGACAACCAGCTTCTGCACCCTGCAGAATCACAAGCCATTGTTTCACAAGTTGATGGAGTACTCGTGTTTGGTTTACCATTGTTCAATGCATGATGCATTTTTGCTACATATTCTGCCTCACATATGACAGTACACAACAGCAGGCGACTGCCATTGTGCTCAGTTAGGGGTCGACGCAGAAAGAAGCATATGCTTCGTACCATGGTTGGCTGATGAATGCGCCAACTCCTTTTCTTTTGTGTTGCTGCAGGCATGACTCATGACCAGTCAGCAGACAAGCAGTTGGAGGGAGACTGGCCAGCACTGAATCAATGCCTCAGAGATAACGGCTTTGCCGGTCTACCACTGCACAGTCAGTCTCAAAGCATAGCTGCTCAGCAGCCCAGACGCCACAGTCACAACCAGCAGCAGCATCAGGCACCCAAGCTTGCTGCTGTGCATGCAGCGTTGGACAGCGTACTTACACAGTATGACAGGCGTGCCCGTTTAGTTCAGGAGCTGCTTGCAGCCACAGACTTGGCTCGTGAGCGTGAGTCACGAGAGGATGCTGTCCTGAGTCGTTTGCGCAAGTGAGCTCTCTCCCTGATGCACAAGCGAAGCGCTTTGTTCACAACAGCTGGGACTGTCTTCCTGTGTCATAAGCAGCCTGACTGAGCTTACCACTTGTGCAAGCAGTGTGCTGTGGGACAGCATGAATCATGCAGTGCCGGCTGCACAATAATGCAACCTTGGAAGGCTACCTATAAGATCTGCATGTAGTATTGACAGCAGGTATCCTGATGCAGCCTTAGCTGCTCAACATCTTGCAGCCGTCGCAGCTGAACAAAATATGGCACAGGGAGCGGGATGATGCCATGCAAGCAGCTGCAACCCTCTCAGACCAGGCTAGCAAGAAAGCTGAAGATGCAAACAGGAGGCACAGCAAGTCCAGTACGACCGTCAAGCAGCTGGAGAGCGATGTTGCCAAGCTGATGAGCCAAGTTTCTGCTTTGGAACATGCAAACAGGTCTCGGTCATGATATCTTTCTGGATTGACAATCTGATGCAGTTATTGGCAAGACGCTGCTGAAGACTATGTGTCTTTGCAACAGCTTTTATTGTTGACAAGTGAAAGCATTTAGGCAGACCATGCTGGCATGGGGTGTTGGCCAAGCGATGCCTTTGTAGCTGCAAAGAAGCCATGCGTGTCTCACCCTTGGGTGCATAGCAGGTTGAAGGAGCAGCAGCTGAAAGAGGCAGAAAATGTTGCTGCTTCTTTGAACAAGGGGCGTCAAACTGCTGAGCATGCCACAGAGTCAGCCAGGCAGGCTAAGCAGAGAATGGAGAGTGAACTGGCACGCATGCAGAAGCTTGTGGCAGAGCTGGAACACTCCAAGCGGTGAGCATCAAGCACAACCTGAAAGGCACTCAAAGGCAGAAACAGAAAGTGTTGCTGCCTTTGTAGTTGATGCCTCTAGTAGCCTGATTTGGCCTTTTGGTACAGCTTTCCAAGGTGGTCCCTGCACCAAGCACTTCAGACCCATGCTTGGGATGTGTAAGACAAGAACCTTTGCTGAGGTTGCTGGCCAGACTCCACCTGTTTTGCAAGAAACAACAGGATGGGGTTTTGATCATTCTGTACTGCAGAACAAAGGAGGCTGAAGTGGCAGCCTTGGCAGAGATTGCAAGTCACAGCAGCCGTGGACAAGAGGAAGCACAGAAGAGTGCTGCCAAAGCTCAAGCAGGGACTCAGCGCCTGGAAGCTGACATCCAGCGCCTGCAGCGATACATAACCCATATAGAGAACTCAAACAGGCAAGCCTTCGGCAATGACGGTGTTGTTTCATGCGCAACATACCTGATACGTGGAAATCAGTGTGTGCTAAAGGCTATTGTGTGGCTCATTGCATTGCTCAATGACAGCTTGCAGCCTGTGTATGCTGCACACCAGCTTTTGCTGGATGTGGTAGTGATGTGAGTGGTGCAGCAATGCTGGTGGCTGTAATTCACTACTGGTGGAGCCAGTAATGCTGTCTGTGACGGCTGCTGTGCCAGAATCACAGCCACACTGCTGATTCTGATAGCACTCGTCAGCAAGATGAGGCCTAGTGGCCTTACCAACATGTTCATAGGTGCAGACTGCACTAACAGTTATGGTCCTCAACCTGCTGTGCATCACCACAGTTGCTGCTGCAATGAAGCTTGCAAGGGCCTGTTCAGGACTGTACCCTTCAAGCACCAAATATCATTGTTTGACAAGTTCACGACTGGAAGACCACCACAAGTAATTCGTGAGGTGTGAAAGAGACCATGAACAGAAACCCAGTATGTGCCAACAGAGATTGTGTCGTGACGATGGTCAAGGATGATTACATGCAGGCAGAAAGAGCAAGAGTTGCAGCAAGTGCAGCGCAGCTGGTCTGCCTCCTCTCAGCTGGAGGGCAGCAATAGTGGGGAGGCAGAGCGCTCCAGGCTGCAGGTGAAGGCTCTGGAGGGTCAGCTCAGAGACCTGCACTCCCGCCTCACACGCCTGCAGGCTGACACTAGGTGTGCATCCTCTTACTGCTGTCCTTGCCTATGCTCATAGCGTGCAAAATGCTCATGTACAAGCTTGCGTAGAGGCAGCAAGCTATGCAGGTCAGTACTCTGTGCAGCTGATTTCACAATGCTGGCAGGGCCAATTCTGGCCTGGGCACATGTCATGTGTCATGTTTGTAGTGCCTGTGTTGCAGTGACCCAGCTGTAGTGTGAACTTTACTGTCTATCAGGAAATAAGAGGTGTGCACAGTATGCAGAATACTTGTCAGCACGGATATGTCTCAGTGTCGGTACAGGCGCTTGCAGCATTGAGGACGGCATGTCTGCATGGATTGAGCCTCTGTTGGCACACATGAGGCATCTGCATGCCCAACTGTGTGCTGATGCTTTGTTGCCATCATAATCGAGGCATAAGCAGCATTCAGGGTGCTGATCGGCATGCAGTTGCCCTCTGTGCCAATTTGTGTGCGGCGTGTCTGCAGAATCAAAGAGGCTGAAAACAGCCAGCTGGCAAGTGGCATGCAGCTGACACAGGCTGACAGGGCAGCTGCTCAGGAAGCTGCTCAGCGCATTCAAAGCAAGCTGGAAGGGGAGGTGCAGCGCCTGCAAGACCAACTGAAGGAGCTAGAGCGCTCCAGCAGGTCATTCCACACTTTAGGCTGTTGAAATAAACCCAAGAAAAGCCTGATATTGAATGTGAACCTAAATTTAAAGCAAGGAAGGATCAAGCCTTCAGACTGGTCTTGCAGTTCCTTGACAACAGTGCATGCACACATGCCTTTGTTGAGGAGTGCAAGCTGTTGTTGCTGCATGAATGACAGTTTGTGATGCAGTGGGCATGACTTGCCCTGGATAAGCTTGCAGGGAAAGAGAGCGTGCCGTTGAACACTGGATGGAAAGTGCCAGCGTATCTAGTAAGGGGGTGGATGTTGCTGAAAGGGAGGCACAAAAGGCAAGAGAGGGAGCCAGCAGACTGGAGGCTGAAGTCAAGCGCCTGTCAAGTCATCTGGCAGACCTGAATTCCTCGTATAGGTCACTTCTGCTCAGGCCCATTGCTCCTATGTCCGGCCCAACATAGGCAGAGCAGTACAGCTCTGTTGTGCTCAGAACACAGCCATGGTCAAATATTCACTGTGCATTGAGCCATCAGACACTACCTTGACACCTGGCAGCATTGCTCGCATGATTTTGCATGCTTTTTGGCAAACCCAGGCCACAAGATGCAGCGCATGTGCAACCCTGTGCAAACAGGCAGCTCAAAGTTTTTCAGGCACTGTTAGCAATATTGGTGCATGGCCTTAAGCAAAGCAGCAGCTCACAGTGATTCAGTTGCTGTTCACTCAATGACACAGATGTCATTACACACTCAACCTGTGTATAGTTGCCTAATCATTTGAGTCAGGGACCACCTGCATGATTGCACCATCATGTGCATAAATGATTGGCATTGACGTGTCCGGTCTATTTCACAGCACATCAGCTCATGGTTCTGCTGCTAAGCTGACTGCTGACTGCCAGAACAGGCCCTCACACCTGGAAGCTAGTCAGGACCATATGTACCCAACACCAGAAGCAGTCTTCAATGAATATGCACGTATGACTGGCACCACTGGATGTTGTGGCAACGCCAAAACTCCCTGACTTGCAGGCTACGTGAAGCTGAGGTACAGGAATGGATGGAGTCAGCCAGCCAGTCAGACAGAGGCTTTGAAGAAGCCCAAGCCAAAGGCCACCAAGTAGGCTTCCCACCACGCCCCACATCACGACCTCATTCTGTATCTTGCCACATGCCTGATGGAATGCCTGCTGGGATGCACTCGTTCTGATCTGGCTCTTCATTCTAGATTTGCACAAGCTATCCTCATGGCAAGAGGAAGTCACAGCTGTTGAGCAAGCACTTTCATCCGCATGGCAAGAGGAAGTCACAGCTGTCAGGCAAGCATCTTTATCCACATGGCAAGAGGAAATCACAGCTGTCAGGCAAGTACTGTCAAATCATGCAGTGCAAGGAGCAAGCGCGAGCAGCAGAGAGTGAGGTCCAGCGCTTGCAGAGCCAGGTGGCTCACCTGGAGCACGCTGCAAGGGCTCGAGAAGTGACCCTGGAGCAGCTTAAGGGCCGCCTCAGTGACAAGGTCACAAAGGAGGAGCGCGTGGCTAAGCGTGATGCAGAAGCTTATGCCCGACTCAAGAGAGCCTTCCTGACCAACAAGGGTGAGTCTTCCTTATCCCAGTAGCTGACACCTGAGTCTCTTACCTTGAAGACCTCTATCTGCCTCCAGTGTGTCGTTGCCATTAGGCAGTGGGAACCAAAGCTGCCATGCTTACACGCACGAGCCTTGCCACATTGTTGAGTGGCAAGGCTTGTGCATCCATGTGTACATACACCACAGCTGCATACCTTGGAGTATACAATATGTCAACAGATACGTCAACAGATATGCAATGACCATCAGGAGAGGGCAGCTCCAGGGGTCAAGCAGGAGCTGTGGCTGCAGCTGCCCGGGAGCTGCGACCAGTGGAGATTGTGGGGCTATATGAGGAGCAGAAGGACAGGATGGAGGTGTGTGCATAGCTGTGCTGTTTGTGTTGACCAGGGCAGGCCACCCTGAGTCCTTCTGGCTGTGTCTGCTCACTCAAAAGCTCAGCCTTTGCAACCCCACAGGACTAGCCAAATGTGGCTGTGAGCATAACACAAGTAAAGTGCGTTGCGAATGGGCACATGTCTACATAGCGGGCCATGATGGGTACCTGGCGTTTGCTTTTCACATCAGGCTTTCAGCATGGGTATTTTACCTGTCTGGCTGCAAATGTACGCCACCAGCTACAGTTTGTTTGCACCCAGGACTGTCTGATGTGCCTGATCTATTCAAGCTCGGTCATGCTTAGCATATGCAACTGCTTGTGCTATGCAGAGCGAGCTAGCAATGCTGCGGGCAGAGGTGCGTGCTCTGGCAGACAACCTGAAGGATGCAGAGAACCGGGCAGGGCTCCAGGTCAGTCTGTGTGAACAGCCCCTTCTGGCTGCTCAGCTGGTTCCGCTAGACATACAACCGCACTTGTCGCATGCTTGTCATCTGCCGCCAAACTCGTTCACCCCGAGCATGCCTCATCAACAGGTGCCTTTACAGTCATGCCACAGCCGTTGTTATGGCATGCTGAGCTTATCTGGACTTGCTGACCCAATGCCTCACCGTACAATCACAGAAAGCTGCATCTAACCCCTCTGCTGCAGGCGGGGTCTCCTGACAAGCGCTGATTTGCCCTACACCCTGATACACCATCTGTTTTTCCAGAGGCTATGTTGTTGCTTCAGTGCACAGCGACCTGCAGGTTTTCATCATGAGAATATTGCATTGTATTGTGCAGGTGCACAGCAGGCCATATGGGTCAGGACCAGATGAGGCCTTCTCTCAGCGGCTGGCTCAGGCTGAGACTGCAGCTGCTGAAGCTCAGCGAGCCCTGCATGTTGCCAACACCACAGCTGCTGAGGCTGCTAGGTCAGCACATCTTCCTCAACAGCACACAGCTGCAGCCCAGCTGACTTTTACCCAAGGCAGTAACTGAAGGCTGAAGTTGCTCCATGCTGGACTTGCTCACTGCATGAATGCGGCTGCAAGCAAGCCTGTAGCAGCAATACTGTCTTTGCATTCAAAGGCTATGCTGAAGCTGTCTGACAGTGGCATTGCCTTGTGCAAAGGCATTACTGCATGTTGAGCGCCAGTGCTCACTTGTGTACGGCACCCTGACAATACAACCCAGCAATTGGGTTACACTCTGGCCTACTGTGATGGCTTTGATAAGCGCCTAGTGCCCTAGCGCATTGCCAAAGTTAGTCAGGAGCAGCATGCTTACCAATCAGGGAAGCAGCTTGAGTGTAGAGCTACAGTTTGGCAGCAGGCACAAGCTGACAACAGGGCCAACCATGTTTGCCCAGACAACCACCTGCCTGAATTTACATCAGGGCTTTGCTGTTGTACCTCAGTATTGTACAGCTGCTAGACAATAGACAGGCACAGACGCTGTTATACTGCTGGTGTGCAGGGGCAAAGCACGCCAACAGGCTCAGGCTGAGCATAAAGCAGATGTTCTGGCTGAAGAGAATGCTTCCCTCATCCTAGAGCTGGATGCACGGCCCACTGCCAAGCAGTATAAGTCCCTACAGCGCCAGATGGACATCCTTGAACGCCGCCTCAATGACTCCAAAGCGCAAGGGTGAGCTCAACAAGTGCCATGCCTGTGCTTGAGTTGACCCATGCGTTGCAACTGCTGCAGAGGCAGTGCCTGCTTGTGGAAAAGATGTCTGCCTCATCTCTTTCTGCTACATGTCTGTGATGGTCAACCTTGCATACTTGACTGCATTGCCAGGTCTTTGACACATACATTGACTGCTGCTCTGCAGCATGACCATTGAAACCAGTTGCAGATCACGTGCACCCCTTATAGGCTCAGCTTTCCTTTAGCACGCAGCAATCCTGCAAAACTGTGTTTCTGAAATGCATGGCAAGCTGCCATACCACTCCAAGCCCGCCCCCCGGGGGGGGGGGGGC
>JAABUK010003426.1_pt1 | contig 26802 bp, 39 predicted proteins | sample 5559141 | NCBI WGS metagenome assembly JAABUK01 (sample SAMN10711869, study PRJNA513367) | rock metagenome | isolation source: Antarctica rocks | place: Antarctica: Victoria Land, Pudding Butte nord | collected 2016-01-03
GTCCCTCACCACCCCCACCTGAGCAGACACCACCTCCTGGTGCCTTCATCATTCCTGTGAGTCCTCAGCAGAGTCCTGAGCAAAGTCCTGAGCAGACTCCAGAGCCGAGTCCTGAGCAGACTTCACCTTCTGGGACTTTCAACATCCCTGTGAGTCCTCAGCAGAGTCCTGAGCAAAGTCCTGAGCAGACTCCAGAGCCGAGTCCTGAGCAGACTTCACCTTCTGGGACTTTCATCATCCCTGTTCAGCAGAGCCCTGAACAAAGCCCTGAGCAGACTCCACCTTCTGGGTCTTTCATTATCCCTGTTCAGCAGAGCCCTGAACAGAGCCCTGAGCAGAGTCCTGAGCCGACATCACCTTCTGGGACTTTCATCATCCCTGTTCTGCAGAGCCCTGAGCAGAGTCCTGAGCAGAGCCCTGAGCAGAGCCCTGAGCAGACTGCACCTTCTGGGTCTTTCCTCATCCCTATCACTGAAGCAAGCCCGGAGGAGGAAGCTTCGCCGAGTCCTGAGGAGGAAACCTCACCCAGTCCTGAGCCTGAGGCTCAATGTTCCTCTTATGATCTCCTGAACAATGGTGGCTTTGAGACAGGAGATTTTGGTTCTTGGACCCTTTCTGGAGATGATGATGACAGTAATGTGGTGGCTTCAAATCCACAGATAGGCACTTATGCGGCTACATTTAGCACTTCAGAGGGTGTCGATGTCCTCCAACAGCCTTTCACAGAGGGAGACTGTTTTGCCCCAATATGCACTTTCTCCTTTTGGGTCTACATTCCAATGTGTGATTCAAGCTGTGCGTTCTCTGCAGCTGTGGGTGATCTGACCCTGTTTGATAGTAGTGTAGACACAAGCTTGGCAACCACAAACAATGAGTACCATTTGTACAAAGCAGACTTTGTCAAAAGTGTTGCATTGCTTGGCAACTCTCAGCAGGTGACCTTTATGATTCAGAACACTGTTTCTATCTATGAGCTTGATCATATTGCAGTCTGGTGTCCTGAGCCTGAAGTTGAGCCTGAACCTGAGCCTGAGGCCGAGGCTGAAGCTCAATGTTCCTCTTATGATCTTCTAAACAATGGTGGTTTTGAGACAGGAGATTTCGCTTCTTGGAGCACTGTCGGTGCCAGTAATGTGGTGGCTTCATATCCACAGATAGGCACTTATGCGGCTACCTTCACCACTTGGGGTGGTTTCGACACCCTCCAACAGCCTTTCACAGAGGGCGACTGTTATGCACCAAGATGTACTTTCTCCTTCTGGGTCTACATTAATGACTGTGACTCAAGCTGCTCCTTTTCGGCAGCTGTGGGCGATCTGACCCTGTTTGATAGCACTGTAGACATAAGCCTGGCAACCGCAAACAATGAGTACCAGTTATACAAAGCAGATTTTGTCAAAAGTGTTGAATTAATTGGCAGCTCTCAGCAAGTGACATTTATGATTGCGAACGATATGTCCTACTATGAGCTTGATCATATTGCAGTGTGGTGTCCTGAGCCTGAAGTTGAGCCTGAGCCTGAGCCTGAAGTTGAACCTGAGTCTGAGGCTGAGCCTGAAGCATAGACAGCATGAAGTGTGTTATGAATTAGGAATTTGTATCTGAAGGGCTTTTTTTGGGGGGCACAGGCCCATAGCTATAGTGTCACTTGCATTCCGAATGAAGTCCATCAAGTAAGCGAAGACTATAGGTAGCTATCTTGAAAAGGCTATTGCATGCTGAGACAATGATGCCAAAAGTGTCAACTTTCAGATGGAATGATGCCAGTGAGCTCATGCAGCATATGATGGTGCTTGGCTGGGCTACAATAGAGCCTGGCTGTGCTACCTGTGCGAGCAGTCAAACTGAACGTTCAGTGTGTTCTGTGCTTGATAATCAACGTGTTCTTATGTCCACGTTCATGCGTCCTGCGGTGTTTGCAGCACTCCTGTGTGTACGTGCATTGAGAGAAATTGCTTTACTCCATATCAACATACACTCACGGATGTCAAGGTCAAATGGGCAGCCGTAGCCAGCATGAACAACACTGCATGTACACACAATAACTAATGGGTCACAACTGACCAGGTGATTGCTTACATCAGCAGAGTCTTAAGATGCTGAGATTTGCACCGACAAGGAGTCAGCAACAAGAGGTTTACATGCCACCTCAGTACGCTAGAATGCAAGAGTATCATACTTGTACAAGTGGCTCATGTAGCTAATTGTATATGTGATGTGGTACATCACCAAAGTTAGAGATTCGCAGACATTCACAACAACTCTTCACATGCAAGCACTCTCACACTCTCGTTCTCTCACACTCAAAACCACTACTGCAGTGACCACTGGCAACTCATGCGCTGCTACCAAAAATACGTCTTCCAGCAGTGCTAACTCTTCGGACACCAGTGGCATCATGTATGGTGTGATCCGACTGCCGCCCAGTCACATCCGGCAGCTCTTCGCTGGTCTGCCTTGCAGCCGCACGCCCACTGCGTTTTCTTCTTCCCATCAGCCCCAAATCCCCACTGACTGCCCCTTTCATGTTGCTGCCCTGTTGGGCCTTCACACTCGGCAGCTGCGTTCCAGTCTGTGACCCAGAGCTGCGTGTGGTAAGTGCACTTACAGTGTCCCCACCAGACTCACTCAAGCGGCTCTCTGCATCTTCAGCTGAGGCTGCTGACTCAGCGCCAGGCTGCTGACTGCTGGCCTGTGTGTCTGAGTCTGTAGGGCTTGAGCCCTGAGGGGTGTGAGATGTGCTGTTGGGGTTGGAAGGGGCAGCAGGGGGCTTTGGAGCTTGGCTTGGGGCATGGATACCGGCGCTGGTGGGGGGTTGATGATGGGAATCCGTAGGGCTGCTGGCCTCACTGCTGTTCAACTCAATCAGCTCCGCCTGCAAACAGGGTAGTATTAGTCACCTGCATGACTCACCTGCATGCCCAAACTCAATGCTTGACATGATGGGGTCTGGGCAGCAGACCCCAGGCTCAAGCTATGCAGTATGCCTTAGGCTATGCCCCAAACCAGTCATGCAGTTTGCTTGGGATTAAAAGCCTGATGACAAGGAGTAGAAAGCATGACCAGCCATGTCTGGCAGTGTGTGCATGCCCACACAGAGCACCAGGATGTGGCAGAATGGCAACAGCAGCTGCAGCATTATGGGGCAGATGTGCGTGTGCATGTGTCCACCTGCTTGTCATCTGGCAGGAAGTCATTGGCTGCAATGATGTCCTTGTTGAGCTGCTGGATGACTCGGTCCCAGTTGATGCCGGTCTGGCTTGCATACCGTGCGCGAGCCCACCGTAGATCATTGCAGGCAGAATCGACCACCCGCTGCAAGCCAATGTCATCGACCAGCCCCAATGTGTGTGCCTGTAGCACCACGTCAATGTGTCACTCGAAACCTGCTGTCTGTCGCACCATATCCTTTGATGACCGGCCATTTGCTGTACACAGAGGAGATGCACATGGTCATGCAGATGTAATTTGACACGCTGGCAACAAGCCTGAGCTTAGCTTTTGCCCCCACCTGGCACATCAGCGAACATGATGTGGGAGCATTGCTTGATTAACAGGCATGTTCACGTTGTTCTTGGAGAGTGACCAGAGTCCGCATCAGTGCAGCTGCACTTCAAAAGTGAAGTGCACACTTTTGAAGCGTGTCTGCTTTTTGCTGAAGTGTTGCATCACAGCAGCAGCACTGAAGTACAGTGTGCACGCTGGTTGATCATGACATGACCTGCACTCGAACCATGAGGCGTTTACATGACACACTTAGGGCAGCATGTCAGGAAGAGGTGTGTGCACCACACCTGGACGGCCATGCCCACATGTGTCCTATGGAGGAAGATGTTCCTGTCACGCCATGTGGCCAGCCAGGACAGCTTGTTGCTGCGCGGCGTGCGAAGCGTGCTGACAGTCTGGTGCAGGGGGACCACCCTGTGGATGAAGGCTGCCAGCAGCCGAGACTGACCATCCCTTGTCACTAGGATCTGGTTCAAGGCTTCAGCACACAGCACATCACCCTGCATCATCATAATAATAATATTATTATTATTAATAATGGCAATGACAATAATAAAGACGCTTTCCAGCTCATGATGGGCTAGGTATGTGCAGGACACATCTTGTCTCTCCAATGCAGCGTGTCTTGCGCATCCCTGTCGGCACATCACCTGCATCATGTATGACTCACAACAGTGATGTGGTGCACACAGACGCTGATTGGAGCATACAGGGGTGCTGAGCTACCACGCATGTTACAAGTCATGGACTATCTGTCCCATGAGTTTGGGGCCTGGTCAGAGCTGTTACCCCCCCACCCCTCCTGGATCCCTGCCTGGATTCGATGATCACCATCATCATCTTGACAATGACATGCTGTTCAGTACGACTGCAGGGCGGTTCAGAAACAGATCCCAGCACACAAGGCAGCAGCAAAAGAAGAGCACATGCAGAGTGCTGACAGTACCATGTGAGAGCATCACCATACGAGATCTTCTTTTGAAAACCTTGACTGGCCATCTCATAAACTTTGCCACTGCCTTAGCGCAGAAAGCAATTTGCTGCAAAGACATGCACTTGGAGACGCATTGCATCAAGCTAGAATGGCTCGTGCCACAACAAACGCGGCAGTTGGCCTGGCCAGTTTGATCGACACAGGTTTCACAGTAGAGCATGAGAGGGTACACTTTGATCGGCGTCATTCTGCTCAGGAGGACTGAAGACACAGAAACAACATGTTGTGCTTGGTGTTCCTTCTTGATCCATATCAATAGTCTCTTCTGAATCCATGTCAATTATCACGATAGTGTACAGATATGAGAAAATGGCAAAGATAGTTATCTGACCTGACCATTGTCCCCAAGGAAGACCCAGCAGCATTCGGGATAGAGCGCTGCAAATTCCTTGAACCTGCTCAGTTTGCGGTTGGCCAGGGCGGCGTTCAACTGGGTGTTGAGGGTCCGTGGGTTGTCCCTGGGCGGCCTGCAAACAAGACGTTGTTGAGCAGTCACTTTGGTCACAAGGGGCCTTGCAACAGCTCATGCAGCGCACAGGAAAACATTGCCAGGCATATGGCCAATGAAAACCAGCCCATGTCTGCAAGGTCTGGCTATGATGACCAAATGCTTGCCATCGCCTCAATTCAAACGTTCCCCTGCATGAACTGTTACACAGCATGCAGTGCGTGATATGTGTGGACACTCACATGAAGTACTCAATAGCAGCTGTGATGAGCCACCTGACTTGCACCTAGTCAGCAAGCAGGAGAATGCTAAACTGGTGATGATTGTTTGCACGGTGAAGAGTTATGACACCTACCTGTTGCCCAGCATGAAGCGCAGGAGTGCGGTGGGTCCAGAGTGGATGCTGCCCAGTAGCAGCACCGGCGAGCAGTACAGCTCGCCCCTTTTCAGCAAGGGGTTGAAGATGTTCTTGAAGGATTCAGCTTCTGTCAGGCCTCGCACCGACTCTGGACGAGCTGAGAGGAAAGCCAAGTGCACACCTGCCTGCAAAGTTGACATATCAACATGGGCAAGCATGGAGTCGGTTATGGTGCAAATGCGCTGGTAGCTTAATGCAAAAACAGGTAGCTTCGTGACATTGACAGCAGAAGACACAGCTCATGTAATGCGACACATGTTGCCTTGCCCCATGCTGTCTGCCTGCGCCCGCATCCAACATGCTGTGCAAAGTGTCAGGCAGTCAGCAGCTCTGATTGTAGGAAGAGGTTTTTCCAGGAAGGAGGCAAGCAAAGGACTTTGGTACATCCCATACCTGATGCAGACGCCCAGGCTCCTCATCATCCTCATCTTCGGGAGCCTTCTGTGCAGCTCCATCCCCAATAGGAGCCTCCCAGGGATCCTGCTGGGGACCAGCAAGCAGTTGGATGGACTCCAGGGGATGCAGCACTGCTTGGCAGGCATGGTGCAGGCCGCCCACAAAGGCCCTTGACACGCTGGAAAGTGCCCCTTCCCGGGCCTCCCTGTCTGGAATGGCCCCTGCCAAGCTAGTGGTCAGCTGCCCTGCACCTCTCCCTACACCCCACAGCGATGACATATAGATCATATTACATAACTTGAGGATTACGTAAGCTGATTTGTGAATGTACACATTGAGGCATGTGTGCCTCTCTTCATGAGAATTCGGTGCAGAGTACTTTCAGGACTCCAGAGCTGGACAGTCTTGCATTGCAAGTCTGAGCAGTGAAACATGCAAAGAAATGACCAAAGCAGGGGCTGCAGAAGACTGGTTTACTCAGACAGGTCTGACGAGTTTGTGTACCAAGAACAGGTCACCAGATGACAAGGAAGATGAACAAGCAGCAGCAGCAGCAGCAGCAGTAGCAGCAGCAAAAGCACGAGCGAGAACTGGGAAAGAGGACTGACCAAATTCTAGGAGTTGCACGACGCTGCTGCGGTCAGGCAGGCCTGAGAGGCCCACCTCCTCCCCAGCTGTGGTGCCCAGAATCCCACTTCCTTGCATGTCCTTCGGTAGGTTGCTGAGCGACCTGCATATTGGCAAGTGTTCTGGGTGTCATGCACTGGGCTGTCACTGGTCCCAACACCTGCTTGCTGCTGTGTCGACCGTGTCTGTGCTGATGAAGCATTGACCAGCCCTTGAAAATGGCATTGCCTTGCCCTTCAGAATAGCATTGACCAGCCCTTCAAAATAGCATTGACTAGCCCTCCAGAACAGCATGGAATAGCCCTCCAGAGTAGCATTGCCTAGCCCTCCACAACAGCACTGACTAGCCCTCCGAAATTGCATGGACTAACCCTTGAGGATGGCATTGCCTAGCCCTCCACAACAGCATTGACTAACCCACCTGAGAGCATTGACTAGCCCTCCAGAACGGCATCCACTAGCCCTGGACAATAGCAGTGACACAAGCATACCTTGACATGCACACACCTTGCTTGCCCATTGTGACACAGACCCCAGGGCACCAGCTGGCTGCAGATGAGTCAAAGCCCATTGCACCAAAGTTTGCAGGTCAACTACAAGGCAGCACGTGTGCAATGCCGTGATCTGAAGCCAAACTTTCACTGAAACATACATCAAATGCATGAATGTGTTGCATGCAGACATGGAATGCTCCTGTATCCAGTTAGGAACTCAATGAGCCATTGTGTCATTGCATACTGTATGACAGTCTCCCTGATGCAGCTAGTATGCCAGGCTCGGCAGATCAGTGCTTCTTTGTGGACCCTGTCTCCAAGCTCCAGCTGATCAAGGATACAGCCAGCTCTTCTCAATCCCAAAACTTCTATTTTAATCCAGAAATGTCATTCCTACGCTAGAAATCTAAACTCAGAAATGTCTGGGGACAGTAAAAACGCGTTTCTACATTGGGGAGATGTTTGAGATCTTCTGTGTCACACTTCCCTTGGCCTAAAGTACATGACTGCTCACCTGCTTCTGCCATGCCCAGATCAAGGATACAGCCAAAATTTCCAAGTCCTTGGCCTGAGGGCTTACCTGCTTCTGGCATGTCCAGACCTGCGGTGGTCCAGAGTGACTGGGGGGGCAGGGCGGCAGGCATGGTGATACATGACTGCTTACCTGCTTCTGACATGCCCAGATCTGCGGTGGTCCAGAGTGACAGGGGGGGCGGGGCGGCGGGAGTGGCGGTGCCGCCCCATCATGCTGTCCACCTCATCAAACAGCCCAAAGAAGCCTCTGTCCAGGGCGTCTTCTGGCTCCTCTGGAATGTCCTCTACTGACAAGGCACGTTTAACTTGTTCCCCGTCGACTGTATCCCTGCAACAGTATCATACATGTCCTACAGGGAAGCTTTTGATTAATTCATGCCTATGGCTGTATTGTGTGTTTAGAGTTTTCGACCCTGAATCCTGAACCCTTTAAGTTGGTTGTTTGTCAGCTCTGTTCAGAGTATTTGTTGGCTGTATTCAGGGGGCGTTTGCTGGCTCTGCTGACATGCGCCCCAATGTCAAGGCTGACTTGGGGGGTGTCCTTCAGTGCATTCTGCCAGAAGGTGAGCATTGCGGACGCTTTGACTGCGAGCAAAAGTGTAGTGAATGGGTCTTGGAAGAGCAAAAGTGTAGTGAATGGGTCTTGGAAGAGCAAAAGTTTTCATGGTGCGTAAGATGTTGTGTCCAGGGCATCTTATATTGCTGATGGAAGGGTTGCTGTGTTGTCAAGTCTGACGTTATGAAACAGACCCTATCACATCACAAACTGCAGCATGACTCAATATCATCACTCAGCATCCAAAATACATGCTTTCAAATGCATAGCGTTGACCAGACTCAGGCTGGCACTCACTGTCTTCCTGCTTATCCTTTTGGGGCGGAGGCTGAAAGGAACCCACTTGCTTGTTTTTACACCACACTACACTATATCTTTACACTACACCAACTACCTTCCACTACAAATCGAAGGCCTGCTGTACCTGCGACTATGCCTGAGGCTGCTGATGCTGCGGCGCAGCTTGGACAGGTACCCAGGCTCCCCAGCAGCAGCCACCTGCGTCTTGTCAGAGTCACTGAGGGAACCAGAAGCCTGGCGAGACCTCCTCTTCTCTAAGCGTTTGCATTGCTGCAGCCGGGAGCAGTAGCCAATGTCAAGCTCAGAGTAGAGGGCCAGGGCTCCGGGGTACATGCACTTACGGGGGTACCGCATGTCCCTGCCTGCTGGCCAAGTGCCCCCGCTGCACATCAGTGTGTCATCTATGTCGCTCACCACCTGCATCATGCATTTTTGTCACACATGCTTCACCATGCACTTTTGTCACACATGCTTCACCACCTGCATCATGCACTTTTGTCACACATGCTTCACCACCTGCATCATGCACTTTTGTTACACGTGCCTGCTACCTGCATCATGCATTTTTGTCACACTGCCTGCTACTTGCATGCAACATGCAGTTTTGTCATCCACTTTTAGCTTGGCTTCTGATGTTTGTAGAGCTAGCTTAGTGTAGAGCATGTGACATCACAATACTAGCGCCCTCCTTCATTCTAGTATCACCACAGCAACTTCTTTGGTGCTATATTGTCATACGCCTTCGACAATTAGTGCTTATTGTGTGTTGTTTTCCCAGCTATTGGCTGTTGACTCTTCTGATCTGTCCTCAAGACAGGAAATGTACATTGACATGATCGCCACCCGCATCATGTAGCTTTGCTGACACATGCATGGCATCTCAGCTTGAGGCAGACACTGAGAGATGCTGTAGCTGCAACAGCATGCAGCTGCTGCAGTGCTTGCTGCCCAAGAACGCTGGTGAGGTGTCAAGGTGCTTCACATCAAGGCAAACTGTGAGACAAGCTGTAACATTAACAGCATGCAGCTGCTGCAGTGCTCGCTGCCCTACAGTGCTGGTGGGGTGTCAAGGTGCTTCACCTTAAACCAAACTCTGGGAGGAGCTGTAAGCTCTTTTCAATCCCAAAACGTCTATTTTAATTCAGAAACGTCATCCCTACACAGGAAATCTGAATAGCGAAACGTCTGGGGACAAAAAAAAGCGTTTCTACATTGGGGAGATGTTTTAGATCAACAGCATGTAGCTCCTGCAGGGCTTGCTGCTGATGGGTGCACAGCATCTCACCTTGAGGCAGACTCCGGGAGGCGCTGTGGGCGCAACAGCATGCAACTCCTGCAGTGCTTGCTGGCCCTGGGTGCTGATGTGCTGCAGCACACTTCTCTGTGCCTCCCCCTGGAAGTCATTGTACACCATCTTGTACAGGCTCTGGTAGTCATCGCCATCATCCACGTAGCTCTTCAAGCGTGTGAGCTCCCGCCCGTGAGTTGACAGCAGGATGTTGCTGGCCCAGCGCTGGCGCATGGGCCGCCACCGCATGCCCACCTTTTGCAGGGCGTCCAGCAGGGCTGCCCTGCAACATGAACTTTTGGATGAGACACAAAGTGAAGAGAGGTAGATGTGCGCCCTACTGCATGGTCACCTTCTGCACGGCATCTTGCACAGCATCTAGCAGAGCTGTTTGTAAAGCACAAAGTTCTGCATGAGACATGTTGCAAAGTAAATAAATGAGCATTCCACTGCATGGCCACCTTCTGCAGGGGATCTAGCAGAGCTGTTTGAACAGCACAAGGTGACACTGATGATATCAAAAGCTTACATGGATCAAGCTGCCTCATGTGCTGCCATTCCAATTCTTGCATAGCAACTTTGTATGGGTCTGTATGGCTTTGTACGCAAGAGAGCAGCTACTGCACTAAACAGTCAGCACATCGTGCTTGAATGCGTGAACACTCTTGACAATTCTACCACGATTGAAGTGGCAATGAGCCTGTGCCTTGCTTTCAAGCTGAAGAACTTTTGCTGGCTTCTTTTCAATAGACACACCAGTGAGCGTGATATGGTCAAGACTGTGTGTTGCATGTAGGACTAACCTAGCAAGGACGTGCAGCTCTGGCAGGCGCTGATCTGAGCCAGTCAGCATGTCCATGGTTGGCCGACTCACCACCTCCGCCAAGGCTGAGCAGTTGATGTTCAACAAAATGAAATTCAACTCCTCTGTCTCTGCTTCAGCCAGCACCTGAAAACGGTATGTGGTGGTGGACTGTTTGCACTTGGCAGTGGGACAGCACAAACTGGGGTGATGTCACCTGCTTGCTGCATGCTTTGTTCTCAACATGCACATATGCTGACATGACCAATGGCGGCAAGCATGTGTGACAAAGTGTGCAAAACAGACATGCGCAAAGACACATGTGGATGCAGATTGTGTAGTGACATTGATGACGGAGGTTGTAGAACAGTAGAGGCCGTGAGCTTATGCATTCAGGCTGAAAGGGTATTGTCCGTTGTGTCATGCCAGCAAGCTATGCTGGCTGTATGTAGGGCAGACAGGGGTTTGCTAGGAAACTGGGCTCGGGAACCACGAAACTTTGCTAAGGAAAACAAGGCACTGATGCAGAATGAAATACGTTTGGCTTGCATCAATGTGATGCAGAGCAGGTTTAGTGTTTGCTGTACACTGATTTGAGATGCAGAGCAGGTTTGCTTTGCGGTGACCTGGTGCAGAGCAGTCCTGCGCTTGCTGAGGGAGCCTGCAGCTCTAGCCAGGACCTGGGACAGCCCTGCCGTGAAGCCCTTCCTGTGATTGATCTCAGCAACAAGGCTAGAGACGTAGTCTGCCTTGCCCTGTGCCTCGGGCGTGCCTATAGTATCAAGACACAAGTAACTTCAGTAGGTGAGCGAGAAGTGTGTGTCCAAGAGGCATCTTTGAATTAGGCCTGAACTGAACTGAAGCAAGTAACTACGGCAAGTGCTGAAGCTGTGTCATGTACATGCTGGGGTGACAACACCATTTGGGTGTCTGACATGCATGAACATTGTTGCAATGAAGCAACCCAAACTGCCGTTTTCTCTGGTAATGGTACTGAATGCACACATGACAGTGCATGGCATGATGCACTCATCCCATGTGTACGGTCATAGGGAATCCGTGCCAGGGTCACCTGGCACATCTGTGGCAGCCTTCACTGGGAAGGGAGTTAAGTAATATTTGTGTTGGATTTCATCCTCAGCATAGCTGGCAATGACCACCTGAAGACCATGTCACAGTGTGACTGTTTGCACATGCATATCCACAAATGGTGAAAGCAGATTTGATGAGGCCAGGATGGACAAGCTGCAGGTGCTGTGAGAATGACCATGTATCACATGGAATACTTACAGACAGCAGCAGCAGTCCAAAGAATTTTGAGCTTTCCAGGTCCAGATGCTTCAGAATCATCACAGACCAAACGCAGAATATTGCACTCAGTAAATACCAGAACAAGCGCCTCACAGTACGACTGCATATCAAGACAGTACTCTTTGTGACTAGAGCCTTTGTGGGACTACCAGTGCTATGTGGCACATATCCAGGACATGATAGCCTGTTACTAACAAGGCAATTCATTGGCAAATGCTGTTTTCGAAGAGTGCTGAATGCTGAAGGGAAGTGAAGACGTTTGACAAAAGGTGAATTGCTCACGGAGGCAGAGGTGTTTACCTGAAGTGTAAGGGTGTTTGGTCAGTGACTAGAAACACCAATGTAAAGATGCCAACAAGCACCGTAACATACGTTGAAGCTATTATTGCATACATGTCAACAGGCTTTCTTGTGATATGATCAGTAGCTTGAGGGCAGCCTATCTATGGTGCGCAAATGCTACCAAAGAAAGCTGATCTCGATCTGTGTGTGCATGTCACAGGGTAAGGAGACGACCAGCCGCAGGTTGACCTGTGCTTTCTACGACACGGCAATGCAACAGCTGCAGAGCATGGCAACGTCTGCTGCACGCTGATGAGCACTTGACCATGCTTGTCGGTGATCCAGCTTAGAAATTGCCAAATTGTGAACTCTGACCAATTGACCCGCCGCAGCTGGCAGCATGGCGGTCTGCTTAGCAGTCATCCATGTGGGACACATGATGTGGCAAATTCTGAGGCCTGTTGTTTGCTTCAACCTTTGCACCTTCGGAGCGGCGACAGAAACTGCGCAAGCAGCCCGAATGGTGTAGCAGATTGTGAAAGGAAGAGATTGGTGTCAATCACTTCGTACTGACTGTGTACGTCCCCTGATGTCCCCAAAAGGGCTGTGTCAAACTTGGGGTACAACGTCGTCTGTCTCTGCTCTCGGAGTTTTCCTTGGTACCAGCAAGCCTCCAATCGGGATACTGTTATCGTTGCATACCACGTGTCGAGATGTGCGACGAAGTATATCAGAAACTGCAAGCTTGCAGAGCCCAGTGATAGGAAGTCTGATCACCAGCTCCTACAAAACGCCCAGGTCTGCGGCTTCCTTCCCATCTGTGAACAATGCGGAGATCAAGCTATTGCACGCGATCAGCTCAGGCCAGCTGGACACAGCAATGGAAGAGCTGAAGCTCTTGAAGAGCAGTGGGTGTGCAATAGAACCGTACAGTATTGAAAAACTTGTGGAAGGTGTGTCTGGCTCTTGTATATTTGCAGTCTTAGCATTGCCAGTCATGCTGAGGCGTGTTGCTCACTCATGGTGTTTCTGCTGCAGCTTTGCTGAGTAAGCAAAGGTTCCGAGCAGCGTTGACTGTATTCAAATCTTCTCAGCACAAAACCCCAACACAGCTGCATTACTTCACGTATCAATCATTGGTCACAGCTGCCATCAAGGTAAGCTTGTGTGCTGCTCTGAAATGCCTCAATTCTGAGCGCTGGTTGATTGAGGGCTTAAGAACTAGCTATGGAATACAGACTTGCCTGTAACATTATTGACATTGATGGCTTGACAGGCTGGCGAACCCTACACAGCACTTGAGATCTTTCGGCAGATTCAGGCAGCTGGCCTGACTCCAAATTTCATCACCTACTGTGGTCTGATTTCGGCATTTGGCAAAGTGCGAAGGCGAGGCCAACCCTCGGCAGATCTTGCCTATCAGCTCTGGCAGGAGCTGTGTAATTTGCAACTGCCCCTTGATGCAGCTGCCTTCCGCACAGGTATACTCCTGAGCAATCTTTTCATTCAAACACCTACACTGAACTGAACTGGTGATACTGCATCTGTTGCTGGTGAATGAACAGAGCGTTGCAGTGCGGGCACTTTGGTGGCGACAGATACCATGTCGTCATGACAGAACTTGTTGGACATGCAGCCCATCTGTTTGCTTCAGTTTGTCATCTCTCTATGATTGTTGTGAATACTTCAGATGCTCACGCTCGCAGTCTGCATGCTGTCGGACTCTTATCAAATATACTGCTGCAAACTGTCCAACTTCAAGCTCAACAAGCAAATGATGCATGGCTTGTTGCTTGCCAAACAGGAATGAATGCTTGCATTTCTGTGGGAAAGCTCACAGAGGCACGGCAGCTGCTCCAAGACATGAAGCAGCGAAATATTACTCCGGACATCAGGGTCTTCAACATCCTCTTGAAAGGTTACAGCCGCAGAGGGGGTGTGTCAGCAGTCCCTGGCATCCTCCAGGAAATGGCAGATGCAGGCCTGAAGCCATCTGCTGTGACATACAATACCCTCATAGACACATATGTCACGGCTGGCCAGCTTGCTCAGGCCAGGCAGACATGTGCAGATGCCCAAGCTGCGGGTGTTGCACCATCCCAATCTTTGTGTGCTCTCAAGCACACAGTTGTTGTACAGTGACATTGCAGCTGCCTACATATGTGAGGCACTGAACATGTTTATGCTGGTGCATTTGCCTTCAAGGTGGCAAGCCATGACTTTGCTGTATATGCTTCTTGGTAGTATTTCACAAGGACTGTTGGTATGCCTGCAACTCTCTGTGAAGCATACTTGAGCAGCAAAGCTTAGCATGTTAGATGAATGTACAGGTGTGGCTCTGGATGTTTGGAGTTACAGCGGTCTCATCAAAGGGTTTGTTCAGAACAATGAACTGCGAGCTGCCCTGGAAGTTTTGCAAGAAATGAAGGAGGCCAATAACATCTCCCCAAACGAGGTCTGTCTGTGACCATGTTTCTATCAAATGCGTGCTATGTCTGGCGATGTATTGCCCACACTCTCTTGTGCCAGCAATATGACTCAGTATGACTCAATGACACAGAAGGGTCACGCTCAGCTAGGACAAGGCAAAGTTGCGAACACACTGCAGTGAAATGCAACACACAACCCTACATGACATCTTCTCTCTGTCCCATCCATCAAGTTGTGTCACAGCATTTGTGCTGTGTACTGACTTCGTGCCATGCATACCACAGGTGACGTACTCGACGCTGATTGATGGGTTTGTAAGAGCGGGGTCCATCGACACCGGCAAGGAGCTGCTGAGTGAGATGGTTGCCGGAGGCGTGAAGCCCAATGCTGTCACATACAACACGCTGATAAGAGCCTATGCCATGGATGACAAGGTAGACATGCAGGTGTGCCCTTGCATTGCAACTGAAGTAGTTCAAGTCAGGAGCTTCATAGCTGCAGACTGTGGTTAAACTCCTGTAAGCAGCATTGCACCAGTGCCATATTGCGGTACCATTTCTCACATGAGTGTCAGGGTGGTGATGCAGTTGAGTGAAGCTGGGTAAGGTATGAGTTGGCTGTACAGCTGCTCAAAGTTGGGCAAGGCCTCATGTCATGACCACTGCTGAACTGGCTGCAGCCAGCGTTTGCTTTGCAAGTATGCTGCCACTGCATGATACCTGCAGCAGGCTTGTGGGTGTCTTGATAGGTGTCTTGACAGCCCTACTGCAATGAGGACCCAACTGGGCAACAGCAGTTGGGATTTGGAGCCAGTGGTCTCATAACATGTTGGTGATGTGCAGGATGCGTTTGGCATGTTGAACGAGATGGGCAAGGCAGGTGTAATCCCCACAGTAGACACCTTCAACACCCTCATGGACGCCTGCATCCGCCGTGTCGACCCTCCAGCTGTGCTCAGGCTGTTTCGTCAGATGGTGCAATCAGGTGCGCTCTTCGCTTGTGTATGAGACTGTTCATTGAACCCTTCTTCATGCATCTGCTTTTGCACAAGCGGACAGAATGCAGTTGTGAGTGCATTGGACTGTTATGCAGATGAGATTTGAATGCAAGCATTGCCAGAGTACATTATTCTTTTCAGCACAGTCCCCTTGTAGCCGTTCTGTGGTCATCACACACAGCTGTCTTACCCTGCCTTACTCTGAACATGGACTTTGGCAGCATGTGCTACATGCAAGCTTGCTGCCATGCAAGCCTGCTGTCATGCAAGCTTGCTGCCATGCAAGCCTGCTGTCATGCAAGCTTGCTGCCATGCACAATATGCTTGTGTCAACGCCATCAACACACCAGCATAGACAGCCCACGCTGGATACACCTTGTCTTGTAATTTCGTCAACAGCAGATGCAGCGTGTAACAGACCCAGTCTCTGCAGGGAGCCTTTGGCATTGACTCTGCTCATGCTTCATGCAGGGTACAGCCCAGATGCAGTATCTTACACAACCCTCATCACAGCCCTTAGCTGGCTCGGCCGCAGCGCAGATGCTCTGGAAGCCTTCAAAGAGCTGGACGCCAGCCCCAACGCGCAAGTGGACCTCTACGCCTACAACGCAGTCATCAGTGCGCTGTCTGTGGCTGGTCGCATGACTGATGCCAGGAGCTACTTGCAGCGGGCAGCTCAGCTGGCTCAGGACCAGGCTGCTCCTGCTCCTGTTGAAGCCTTTGGCGCCATCATCAAGGTATGCTACAGTTAGACAAAGCATGAATTGGCATTCTATGTCTTGTGAAATGTAGAGCATGTATGTAAGCTGGTTTGCCACCTGCAAAGCTCGCAGATTGCTGCTTTACTGGTATACTGTGGTGGTACGTCAGCAAAGGCTTGCTCACAAATGTCCAGCCTTGCTTGCCTGCTGCTGCTCTGCCTAGCAGTTTGTGGACCCAATTATGTCTCAGATGTGATCATATGCAGAAATTTCTGTATCTGTATGGCATGTTTTGTTTCGGCACATTTGACTGCAGTAAGAGTGATCATGTTCAAACCGAAAGTGCTTTGCTCCTGGGATGCTGTCTTTGTCATGTGCCTTAATTGGATCATGAGCGCTGTCTGTCGAACAAGCTCCTGAATGCAGTGTAAATCTACACAGTCTGGTGTCCCCCAAAGGAGGTCTGTCTGGGACCAGCAGGGGTTTGTCAAGAGCACAGTCCGAACAATGTGGTCGAATTGCTGTCTGATGTGCTGAGGGATTAGAGATTACAACGCTTTAGCCAGTCAGCAAGTCAAATCACAAAACAACAAAACAAAAGAAAACTGCTGTGCAGGGCTATGCACGCTTGAATCAGGCTGAAGCAGCACTTGATGTGATGCGAGATTTCTGGCAGCAAGGCGGAGAGCCTGATGACAGCATGTTTGAGGTGCTGGTCACGCTGTGTGTGCGTACTGGGGAGTTTCGCAAAGCCCTGCAGGTTGTTCATGCCATGGACAAGCTTGGCAGGCCTGCTGACAAGATGCGCATCAAAAAGGTCTTGGAAGAGTTCTACAGGTACTGAAACCAAGCTCAGCATTGTGATTTGCATACATGCACATGTATGTGCTTGTGTAGCACCTTGTAGCACAGATTGCTTAATGTGTGGAGGTCAACATTTGGTTGCATTTGATAGTAGTCAAGTTGAACACAAGCATGGATTTCCAGGCGACAAAGGTCTTGACGTTTACATATTATTGCACTGTTCGGTGTAGCTACTTCATGCATCCCCGTGACAAGCAAACCTGCAGCATTGTATCATTGCACTGTGCTGTCTGACTTGTCTAGGAGTTTGCATCATGTGTGCATGCATGTGTGTCCAGTTGCATGCATGCGTTTTGTTTTTTCCTGCCATGTCACCTGCTTGTGTTGAGTCTAGGCGGCAAGAGAAGCTGAAGAGGCCAAAACGCACTTTTGACAAGCCAGTGAACGAGGGTCTGGAGCGTTTCAAGTTTTGGCTGGGCTTGCCAAATCAGTACTATCAGGATGATTGGCAATCACGTGGCGAGTGAACCATGTATTGTGGTGTATGCACATCATGTTGATGTTTTGAGCTGAACACAGATGTTTGATGAGAAGACTATGTCAATCATGTGATGACTGTGATCTAGCACACATATGCAGTGATGCTTGTGTTTTCAAGGAAAGTTTGTGGCAAATGTCGCTGGCATAACTTTACAGTGTTTAGGAGCACTTTGGCACCACACAATCATTGCTTGATCATTCTTTGTAGTATGCAGCTGTTTCATTTGAATTAGACTGCTCTCAATTGCTTTTGAGGCGTTTAGTGGGGAACTGTTCCCACTTTGCCCAATGAGCAGGCTTGTACTTGCATGCTGAGCGGTCTTGGCAGTGCTGTAGCGGTTTGGTCGACATCTTGCAAGGTTACGTTCATCTAAACTCACCCCCTGAATTTGCTGTGTGAAATATATTTAGCAACGTAGTCAGCTGAACATGAATGAAGTAGAGATTGCTTTGAGTCTCAGAGCAAAACTGTTGAAGCGCAATGTCTCACAGAACAGCAGCAGTCACAGCAGATATGAAGGTTCATGCAACATCGCTGTGCTTGTTTGGTTCACGACATGTCAGCCATCACCTGCCATTCAACGAATATGGCGTCATACATTGTGGCTTTGTGTCAAAGTCCCGCTGCCTTTATGCATTGCCAGACTAGATTGAACTGCATTGCCACGCTGAGTGACAGCTATATTCCATGCTGTGCAATGAATCAAGCAAGAAGAAGTACGAGAAGGTCTGGAGTTGGCCTCACTGCCACCCAAACTGCAGAGTACTTGTGCATGTGGTTACTCAACACAGACCATACACAGCTTACCATGTGATACACAAAACTCGTGTTTCTGTCTTCTTACTCAACACACACAAACTGTAACGGGGCGAAGGTGAAAAGGTCGTGCTAGCGTGTCAGGGTGCGTATTATCCACCCTGTTACACAAACTTGTCTGTTGTACATAATGTATGGCACTCGCAATCTGCCTGCTTGACTGATTGAGTCCTGCAATCTCCAAAAGAAGCTGTGCTTCCAGACACATCCTGCACAGTTCTTGGTCGAGGTCTGACAAACACTGACTCATGACACAATATGAATACTGTTGTCAAGCAACCTGCTGCTACACTAAACTGAGAGGTCCCTGCTATCACTGTTGCCTTGCTTGGTGGGCAGCATTAGTCGTTTGTCCAGTCTTCTCCTCCATCTGGGTCGTATACATCTAACCCACAGCTTCCATGCAACATACGCCACAAGTGCTACTGGGGTCAATATCTGCCACCATTTCTCTAGATCTAACACTGGGTTGTACACCAGAATCTCCCACACTCTGACCAGGATGATCCACCATTGCGCTTCATACATTGATCCCCCATTCAGGTACAGTTTTGGGTATACCTGCAATATGCAAAAGGTGGGCAACTCAACAACACAGCATGCGATAGAGCTGGGGTTGATTGCCAGAACAAGTCCGTGAGCACTCAAACCATGACATATGCAGTCACTGCTGGTGTGCATAAGTGAATGAGCATGAACCAGCAATCCAACAGTCAACTACATCTCAGCACAACAGCTGCCGTGTGTCCATGCAACACCAGCTCAATGTGTGCCGGCGAACTGTGCCGCAGCGTCATTCTCTTAACAACTGGGACAACTGTGGCTATGACTGAAAAGCAGTAACAGGCTTACAAATAGCCTGCAAAGACGCATTCCGATGCATTTCAGTGCATCGCACAGCCTAACACAACTCTTGCTTGACTGCACACTGCATCTAACACCAACATAACACCCCTATGATCCAGACACTTTATCAAGCTCTGCAAATCAGTGCATCCTTGGGAATGTGTATCTGAGATCCAATCTATCAAGGAAGTACTAACAGGGGCTTGCCTGCAAGAAGAGGAACACGATCCAGCCAAGAGACTCCAGAATGCTGAACTTGATGACAAACCGGAACATGAGGATGTCTACCAGCAGCAGCAGCACCAGTCCATTGTACAGCTTGTCATTGTAGTCATGCTTGAAACGGGTGTGCTCCCTTTTCCAGGCTTTCTGAAGCCTCTCACTCTACAGGAACAGCAAGGAACAAGGGCGAATCAGCAGGCCATGATACCCTGACAGAAAAGAACAGAAGAGAGTACACCTTCCGGCATCAATTTTATGAGAAGCCAAGTGTTATGCTGGGCTGCCCAGGCCCCTGACACCCGTGGCTTGAGCGTGTTCAGGTTTTGTGTTGGGCCACAGTCATGGAGTGTGATACAGCGGCAAAGGTGTGGAAAGGTGAGCCAGTGTGTGATAGGCAAGCCAGCAGGCATGACACATTTGGTCAAAAGCCAGTCAAAGAGCCAGTCAAAGAGCCTGTCAAACAGCCTGTCAAAGAGCCAGTCGAAGGGCGTTTCAAAAGCTTACTGAGGAAATACAACAGACTATTCAATATGGGCTTCAGGAATATGAGCAGCCAATAATGCTGTCAGTCTCAGAGTGAGTCTAAGACATGGCCAGCATCTACAATTGCACAACAAAGCTAGCAGCTGTAAAAGCAAAGGGCTATCTGCAAACAAGACAATACACGTGACAAATTTGAGCCAATGGCGATCCTGTTCAGCATGAATAGATGCAGATGTATGTTTGGCAAGGGAGTACATGTGTGCCCCAGCTGCATGCAGGCACAGCATGTGAGGAGGAGAAAGAAAGAAAAGAAAAGAAAAGGCAGGCTAAGCATATGAAAAGAAAGCATATGACAAGTACAGAAAAGGCAGGCACAGCATGCAAGGAAGGCACCATTGCTGGCGACGCTACTACAAAGCAGGCAAAGGGTGCTTTCTAGTCTCACCTTGCTGACTTAGCACAACAGACAGGCAAACACAACAGACCAGCAAACACAGTTAGAAAGGCAAGAACGATAGACATGATAGACAGGCAAACGCGATGGACAGGCAATGCAACTGAAAGGCAATGATGAGGCTTGATGTTGTACCTGTCCAGTGTGTGCTGGTCCTATGCACACCAGGTCAAAGGCAGCCTGGCAGTGTGAGAAGCGGTCCTCAAAACGGCCGGTGGAAGGCAGCCTCACCAGCTGCTCCTTTTCCAGGGAATCCTCGCACTCTGTCTCGGCCTTCTCACACCGTTTGTTCGACTCCAAGGTGTTGGCGGTCTGCCGGCCTCTGCATGACACATTTACTTTTAATGACACGTTTAATGATACATTCAATTTCATAATATATTTGAATGGTAGTTTGCCCAACGTACATGGCATACCCCAAGGTGTTGGCAGTCTGCCAACCTCTGGATGAAATTCTTCCATTTGCTATCGTTTCAACTTTTTGTGAGGCTTCCTGAGGTATTGCCCTTGTCCACTTGTGATGAGCCCATGAAACAGAAATAGTGATGCATGTGTGTGTCGTTGTCAGTCATGAACTGATCAGCCTGCAACAGCTTTGGTGGTGCTGCAAAATGAGGCGTAAGTGGTCCCTGCCAAGGCAACCTGGCTGTGTCTGCGTTTGCAAGCGCCTGTCGCACAATGCAGCCTCTGCAGTTCATTGACCACTGTCTGATGGAAGAAAAGATGAGATTGTGACACACAGCAATAAGTACCAACAGCATGTTTGCCTTGCTGTTTTGATTCAGTGAGCCTGGTCATTGCCCAACCTGTACATTCTCACCCACTCAAGATGGTCCCACCTCACAGCGGCAACAACACCATTGCATAACACACAGATCAGATCAGATCAGATCAGCTCAGATGAGATGAGATCAGGTCAGATCAGGTGTTGTCAGATCAAGCAAAGGTGGAGACAGAGCACTCACAAGAACTCCTTGTCCAGCGACGCTTGCAGCATGTCTTGAAGGGACCCCAACCCAGTAGTCAAGTCATTACCAAACTTCTCAGCCTGAAACTGCTTCCTGGCAGCTGCTGAGGCAGTCTCATGGTGTGCTGCTAGGGCTGCATCGCTGACTGGTAGGGCCAGGGACTCGAGCTGCGCAATGTAGCTATCGCGCACCCTGAAAAGCAACGCATGGGCTTCTCAGTTGTAGTAACGTGCTTGGTAAGGCTTGCAAGTTGAAGACAATGGGCTCCCATCATGACTAATGCCACTTAGTCAATGCCAAAGCATGACCTGTGTGCCATGGACGCCGTATTTGTGCTGTCTTGACAAAATCTGTGGACAACAAGCACAACACTTCACATGCTGTGGCACTGAGCTGTTCTGTTGAGTTCAGGTAGTGCAGGCAGATTGGTGAGCAGGTTGAGAGGGGGGGGAGGAGGAGGGGAGGGGGGGACAACAGGGACCAAACAAGTTGGGTGGGGGGCGGGGCCAAGGAGGGGTTCAGGCAGGAGGTGTGCTTGCAAATGTTGGGCTTGTTGGGGCGATACGATTTCACTTATTTGCTTCCCTTTTAAGTACCTATCAAGTAGACATATGTGCTTGGTGTACAGCTGGTGCATGCAGCTGATGCCTATAGCTGATTTGTACATGACCAAACATATTGCTTATCACCACTGCAAAACTGCCTGCTGGATCTTATGTGCACATCACCCTCACCTGTACACCAGTTCCTTGTTGAAGTGTTCTAGAATGGACCCAGCTGTAGGAATGTCCCTTGCATTCAGGGCAGTCACCATCTGGCTAACCAGTTCTGCCAAGGCAGGACCCGTCATAACCTTGCCATTCACCCTCTTGGGTTTTGCCATCTGCTGCACTAACTCACGCAGGCTGGAGCGCTGCTGAATGTACTGCCTGTCCAGCTGGTCATCGCCCAGCTCACACAGCTTGGTTCTTTCCATGTGGGGTTGGTGCAGACCAAAAGCGGTGCTGTTACGTGCTACCAGACGTAAAGACTGTCGGATCTTGTTGACCTGGAATGCACCATTTGATGTTGCATCATTTGATGTTTACATGATTTGCTGCTGCATCATTTGATGTTGCATCACTTGCTGGTGCACGATTTGCTGTTGCTGCGATCACTCGTAGTGCAAGTGTGAAACACTGTGATAGCATGCAATGAGTGACAACTTATCACTGGGAGGTGCAATGTTCCTAGTGCATGCAAGAACTGATGCTGTTTTGCTGCCAGCCACCACAAACATTGCTTCCCTAATTATCTGCTTGAAGCCAGATGTTGAGCATAGAGTGCTGTATCACAGCAACACACCTTTGAGCTCATGCCAGTTGCATGCATGCAGCTTAAAGCAACGTGTACTGCAAGCTATCAGACACAGAACTTGCATGTCTTGTTCACCAGCCACATGATGCCATATCCATGTGGCTCAGTTGCCAGGGCCTATTTAGGAACACAGTGAGCTGTCATTCTTTTGCTGCCTTCACACTGTAGTGTGTTAACCTGGGCAGTAGCTCTGGGCTGCCACCTTGGGAGGCGCCCCTTATGATCGCTGAAAAGCGTAAACTTGTATTTTCTTTTCTGACCTGAGCAATATCTTGATCCTCGTAGGGGTTTGCCACGGGAAGCAGGGCTTCACTGACCATGTCTTGCACGGTTTTGCCCTCCAGGAAGTCCCTCTGAATGAGCCACAGCATGTTGCCAGGTTCCACGGGGCTGCTACCCCCGCCCCCCTGCACCCATCACAAAGGTCATGATGCACATCCTCTTGAGTGTACATGCACCCCAGGGTGGAGCTGGCATGCATACATCACTTATGGGTGTGCCAATGCACTGTGAGCTGTTCACATGACTTGCAGCATGTCATGATGTGGTTGGATATTAATCCCCATGCGATAGCTGTCTTTTGTAATTTGGATTATGATGACATTGAGCATCAGGCTGTTTGCAGCTACAAGGGTACTGCAGAGTCAATCAAGCAGGAGACGCTGGTAGACTGACCTGTACATCTGCATAGAAGCCCTCAGCCAACTCAACAGCAAAGCTGAGCTTCTGGATGTCAGACTCTCTGACAGTCTCTGGCAGGTTGTACACAAGTACAGCACTGATCAGGGTGCTGAGGGCAAAGATGCGATCATCATATGCATCAGCTTTGCCAGTGCTCTCAAAGCCTTCAGTGTCTAAATAGACAATCGAAGCCTCCTGGCCACCAAACTCAGGCAGGGTTTTGTCAGCTAAGGGGAGCTTTTGGGGTTCTCCCCAGACCCAGACGCCCTTAGTCTGTGTGCTACGTGTGTGACCAACTCCAAAGCCCTCAGCTGCAAGCGATGCACAAGGCTTAGTTATAGAAAGATGCACCTCCACTGATAGAAATTTTGCCTCTAAGACAGGTGTGTACTGAGTGGTGCTCTGCGAAATGTATGACACATGTGATACACGTGCACCAGGAGATGCAGCATGGCTGCCTCGAGAAGGAAAGCTTATATGACAGCAACAACAAACAAGATGTTTGCAGCATATGCACAAGGCTTGACCATCATAGACAGCATAGATTGCCTGCAGCTTATGCATCCAAGGAAGCTTAGTTCATTACAATGCAGCTTCTGCTTAATTCATGCTGTGGCTGCTTGCAGACATGGAAGTGCTGAGTGTGTAGCTGACTTCATGAAGTTTGCAAGATGCCGCCTTTGCTGGCAGGCTATGCATGCCAGCATGCACATACATCTGTGTAGGGCAGTTTGCATTTAAGGCTGAGAAATGTTCAGCATGCGCACACAGCTTGCAGTATGGTGCTCACTGCAGCCAACACCCAGCAATTGGTTGAGCAGGAAGCTTTTGCCGCTCCTGTATGGGCCAATGACAACGACAGGCACCACAGGGCCAGGGATGCTTTTGAGTGCTTCTAGCCCCTCTTGGCTTACTGAGAGCTTGGTGTGACTTTCGACTGGCTCGACTAGTGCAAACCTACACGCAGAACAACTTTGGTTTCATGTGCATGAGTTGGCATACATGATCTGATGAATTACGGAGCTTAGGCGGGACACAGTGCAATTGAGTCCTGCGCATGCAAATCAGCTCAAGATAGCAAATGGACTCCTAAGATGCAGGGACTCACGGCCTGCGCGTGTTGGTCGCGGGCTGATGCTCAGCTTGCTGTGGGTCTAGTGATCTGATGCCAACTGCACCGAAGCAGCAAAAACACAGCAATACAAGGGACGTCACCAAAGCCGATACAAACGCTTTGCTCATTGCTTTGGCATCGCAGCCAATTTCCACTCAAGCACAAACACTGAAGTCGTGAAGGCTCTGCATGTGAGCCGCTGTACGGTGAGTCCAGACGCATCGCTGCGTTGGTGAACGCACAGCTGCACCGATTAGATCCAGAGTTCGATCAGATGACACCTGTTAGTCACAGAAGGAAACGTTATGTTGCGCAATGATCAAATGACGCACCGCGTTTTCACCACATTTACTGAAAGCCTTTCCTTGATAGACTGGATCTCTTACTGAAAGCCTTTCAGTGAAAGGCCGTTGAGCTACCAATAATTGGTGATCGAGGTCGCTCGATTTCTGACAGTGCATGTAAGTGCAAGCTCTTCGAGACAGCAATTTAAGTTTCCAAGCTTGCTCATTTTATCTTTCGTATATGTCTCTATTTACACATACCAATTTATACAGCTGTGTGTGTTACCACAACAGTCACTGTCAAAAATGCATGCAGCGGTGATGTGTACGAACTTCACCTGATACGCCATCGGTAGCAGACAGCATGCTCCGAAAGTGTGTTGCAAACTGATGTTGAAAACATGAGGTACATGTGCAAGTGTTTGTCTACAACAATGGCTGTTTTGCGACACAAACCCTGTGCTCACGCAGCAGCTTCAGGGTGCAAAGACAGGTGCTGCACCTTTTGCAAGATGCGTTTAGATACACGCCTAAAAGTGCAAAGCACCTCACCCAACTGTCATTCAGCAGAAACATCACCACACAATACCACACATGTCAAGTCTGATGAGCAAACTAGGATCCTTTGCAAGTTTCTTTCCTCTGGCGCAGAACAGTTTCAATGTCAGGGCGGCCTGTGATGGGGAGTCTGTACTTAGCCCACAAAGCATATACCCTGCAGAACTTACATGAAAATGCTTTGTATAGTGTCTTGGACACGGCCATATGCTGAATAATTGGTATGTGGAAGTGCTGACATGGAATGAAATGACATACCTGTTTGCCAGGTTGTTGATGAAGCTGTTTCGTGTAATAGCATACACCCAGCCAAGGCCAACCACCTCATATAGCTTTCTGAAAACATCTACGTTTGTGATGACTTCATCTCCTGGCAGAATGCCATGAATGCTTCCCATAGCCTGCAGCTTGCATCACGGTTCAGCAAGACAGACACTTGATATTCAGGCATTGTTTGACAGGCTATACCTCCTCATAAGTTATGCCTGCATTGTCCTTAGCAGAGTAATCCTGAGAGGATATGTCCACAAATCCAATCTTGTTCTGACCCTTGTCTCGCTTGCGCAACATGTTGACTTCTCGCATGCACAGCGGACAATCACCATCATACAGCATTTTAATTTCCCAACTGTCCTTGAAGTCTTGGCCTGCATTCAGCATTAAGTCTGCTGCAGCAGACAAGCACAGCGCACATGTCAAAGCATAGCACCATCAACACAACATGTCTTCTGTGTATGCTTGAGCACATGGCTTGCCTGCTGAGGTTGCATGACAGCAAGTGTTCAGAGCGCGTTGAGCTTGGGGTCTTTGGTGACATCTGTGTGCCTTGTCTGCATAGCAGATTGGCTCACTGGTAGATGTAGGTTCTGGCCCTGTTGCAAGCACTGATGACAGCCTTGAAATATGATGAGATACAAACCCACGACTGCCCTGAAAATCATAAAAGCACCACAGTGATCAGCGCTGTACAAAGTCAGTGAGGGGACCATAGCTGACTGCAAGGCATGAGATCCTAACCAGCTGATATGCACGAGGTGCAGTGGAAGGCAGCCACCTCCTGGCTGAAGCCTGACAACGAGGAAAAGATCCAAGGGTCTGGTTAAGAAGCATATTTGTCTCGGATGTGAACAATGTGCACTTTCACTGCAGATCGGAAGGCAGTATATCAGCGTTGAACCCGATGTGACAATCAAGCGCACGATTCAGTAGCACAGAAACAGAAGTCTTCGTCTGGTATTCCGAAGCACGTCAAAAGCAAATCTTGACGCAGCACGCGCGACGAGTAGCTCAGCAAACAGACAATTTGCAAAGTCACAGGCTACCACTGCTCGTGAGAGGAGGAGCAGCAACGTCGTCAGCGAAAGCTTTCGAAAATAACATATGTGGGTGTTTGCGGTGCAAGTCGCGTTGGATTCGGAGCAATTCTGTTAAAAAGACCAGAATCCCAGTGGCATTTGATTCGTTTGAGCTTATTCAAAAACAAATAATAAGAAAGGTGACCAAACTCCAGTCAACATTGAACTGTTAGGCGCGAGGTCAGCCCCGCTCAGACACTGCTCGCGGGCGCTACATATATGGCGTCTCTTTCCA
>JAABUK010003427.1_pt1 | contig 26798 bp, 8 predicted proteins | sample 5559141 | NCBI WGS metagenome assembly JAABUK01 (sample SAMN10711869, study PRJNA513367) | rock metagenome | isolation source: Antarctica rocks | place: Antarctica: Victoria Land, Pudding Butte nord | collected 2016-01-03
AATTAAATTATAATTATAAATTATAATTATTAATATATAAAGATTTTATATAAAAAGAAGATTATTAATTAATATTTAATTATATAAAATTAACTTATATAAGATATATATATAGATATTATATATAGATATTATATATATATATTATATAAGATTATTATATATATTAAGTAATACTATATATAAGGATATTAAAAATAATTTAGTTAATTCTTTTATTAACTAGAAATAACTATATTTAAATACTAGAGTATTAAATATCTCGCTTAATATATTTATTATTAATAAGTATTTTAATTATAATATTTATTTTAAATAAATATTTAAATAGGTAATATTTAATTCTTTTTATTATCTTAGTTTTTATTATTAATATTAATTTCACCTTCGAGTTTATCGGCGATTAAGGTCGCGGTATTTATATAGCCGCGATAACGAATTATTTTATTAAAGGTTTATTCTACGAAAAAATCGAATATTAATAATTAAATTAATATAAAAACTAGGGACTTACCCTTAAAGTAGAATTTAAAAACTTTAAATATATTATATAAATAATTACCGAAACTAATAGTACCGGGATTTAGATCCTCGATAAAAATAAATATCTTCTAGATATTTATAATAAAATCGAGTATATCGTTTTTTTATATTTAAAAAATCCGGCCTTAAATACGAAGAATAATTCGAGTATAACCCGTTAAATTTACGAAAAAAACGTAGATTAAATTAAGAATATATATTAATATCGAAGATATTTTTTTATTATATATATAATTATATAAAAGAAAGTCTTCTTCGTCTAGGCTAGTCGAATATTTATTAAAATTATTAAATATCGATTAAATCCTCGTTAGTTTTATAAATTTAATAAATAATCGTCGATAAAAACATACTTTATAACTACGGGTATAGTTATAATATTTTAGTAGTTTTTTTTTAATCTTCTAGAATTTAAAACTAAATCTATATTAATATTATAAATTAATTATTAAATCTACGAAATTACCGAAATTTATTTTCTTCGGATAAATTATCGCTAGTAGGTTTCGAGTCTATACCCTAGCGCGTAATATATATAATTATTAAACGAATTCTACGATAAAAACGTAAATTTAGATACGAAATTATAAAAATAATAAGAATTTATTTACGGGCTACCCTAGATTCGCTAGTATATTAATATAAAAATATAAATTATTAAAGATAAAGTATTATACTTTAAAAATAAATATATATTTAAAGATTTACGAAATAACTAGGAATTTATAAAGCGGTTAAAAGGGGGGGGTTAAAAGTAGTATATAATTAATAAAAAGAAAATAAGGAAAATAATAAATTTATAAAGTTTTAGTTTTAAGGTTTCGGGGCGCGCTAAAATTTATACTATACTATTTAAAGTTTAAAGCCGCTAAATTATTATTTATTCTCGCTTAAACCGTCGGTCTACCCCAAGAATAATCTCACCGCCGCCGCTATAGACGTAGACGACGCGGAGTCGCAGGAGCGGGTTATTATTAATTCGGCGTTCTTAGATAAGTTCAACCAGTAAGGTATAGGGCGGAATACTGGGGTGGATAAGCGACAGCGACCTATAAGAGCGATAAGTGGGGTAGAAAGCGACAGCTATATATACGACAGCGATATACTGCGCACGGTGTTTATGGTGGCGACGGTAATATAGTTAATAGACGGCTACTTAGATCTTGGTGTAAACCCCATACAAATCTGAGTGGCTTGGCATCCCGTACTGTACCAAAAAAAACTGTGCGCCCCCAGGGCATCCCGTGACTGTGCAATCCCTGCCGATGCTACGAGCTCGGGATGTGCGAACGCCCTTTACTTTGTGCCTACAGTATCAATGTGTGCTATGTTTCTAGATAATTATGATGCGATGGACGAAGGGCTTCTCTCAATAGGTGGAAATTTTGGACTTCTAGCAGCAACCAGAATAGGCAATACCTATCTTCCAAAATGAGGCTCTTATCAAGGTACTCTACGCCCAGCTGCAAAGCTATCGCACTTATTGAATTGAGCACCTTTACACCAAAATGGTTTGGATGGCCGTTGTTGCACCAAAGACAAAAAGGATAAGGATGTTCTTCATAATCGATAACTACTGCTGAAAGGCTGTGCCAAGTCGTAAGTGCGATATCTAGGGGCTTGGCGCTATTAAAGCGGCAACGTCATGCTCAAGGCCGCAACATAGAGGTCAGAACAGATCCTTTGCAAGTACTTCGATTTCCATAGCATCATGTCCTTTAACCGGTCTCCAGCGCTGGAATCGCAAGTAAGACTTAGACCTCCCACTTTAAAGACCATGAGCTAAGTTTGAAAAAGCCAACCACATACCGCCGAAGCGACGACCCCGAGTATCGAGACGATCCAGAGTTCAGTCGGTTCAGCGAAAGCCTCTCTGAACAGCTCTTCTCCCTCACATCTAAGATCGGCCGCCTGTCACAACAACTGAACCTCCTGGGCACAAAGCGCGAGACAGAACGAGTCCGAGAACGAGTCAATGATCTTCTAGCAGAGGCGAGAGATGGATTCAAGGAAGTTGGGGAGGGCGTCAAGAGACTGACGACATGGGAGGACTTGAGTGTATGACTAAGTGTCTCAAAAAATTTCAGGACACAGCTGACAGCTACTGCGCTCTAGGCTTCGCAGAAGTATACCCAACAGAAGCTGTCCCGGGAATTCCAAGCATCAGGCACTGAATTTCAATCTATCCAACGTCTCGCCCTCGAAAAACAACGCGCCTCCGCCTCCGCCGCACGTACTGCCCTCGAATCAAACGACGCTTCCGCGCCCTACTCCGGTAGCCCCTCAGGGCAACAGTCGCAAGTTCAAGATCAAGACCAGCTGCGCCTGGCATCGCAAGATGAAGTCGACTTCCAGGACTCACTGATCGTCGAGCGGGAGTCTGAGATAAGGAACATCGAGCAGAGCGTCGGGGAGCTGAACGAGCTATTCAGAGACGTGGCGCACATTGTACACGAGCAGGGAGGGCAGCTAGATACAATAAGTGGGAATGTGCAGAACGTGGCTACGGATACGCAACACGCGGACATAGAGCTCAGGAGTGCGAGTCGGTATCAGAAGAGCGCGAGAGGAAAGGCGTGCTGTTTGCTCGTGATTCTTGCTATCGTGCTTGTCATCATTGTTCTGGCTGTTGTTTTGGGATGAGGTTGGAATGGCGGGCAGCATTGGTAGGCGTTCCAAAGTCAGATGCTTTACCCGGAGCTTTTGGCATCTGGGAGCCCATCTCGCAGCTTTTGAGCTGGGATTGCAATGTACATCTCTGTCACAATAAACAATTCCTTCGCACCCTCTTCACGCTTGGTCACAACCCCACCGTCCTCCCTATTCTCATCCTCCACCCTTCCCAACTATTCAGCTTCGGTCGAACATCCAAATAAAAGCTCAATCCCCCACCCTTGCCCTTGTAGAAGTCAATCACATACTCCACAGCGACACCCTCACACCTCTCCACAACCCAGTCATGCCGATCGAATGGCTCTTCATATCCTAGTAATGTATTGAATCTCGCCTTCGGACTTATCTTCTTCGCATCCCCACTGAAACTTCTCAGCATCGGCCCATTACACTTGACATTCTGCTGTGCGGCGAACTGTCTCTCCCAATCCTTGATCTCGCCCCACGCTCTTTCATTGACGGCATTGTGTATCGGCACGACAGTCGCCATATCACTGGCATTGGGCGAGTGGTTCTTCCGCTTCATAGCCTCGAAGAACATTTTTTCGGAGGGATATATCCATTTTGAAGAGGAAGGCGGAACGGTATCTGTGGCGGGCGAGATGGGGGAGGGTGTGGTGGTAGCGGGAGCGAATTCAGCCCGGGGGATCGAGCTGATTACGCGATCTGAAGCTAAGGGTCTGTGTTTTGCGAGTTGGGGAGTTGGAGACGGTGTGGATGTGGTCGAGGGCGGAGATGCTGGAGGGGGTGGTGGATGGCGGGCGTTTTTGGCGGCTTCGAGCCATGCTTCGCGGGCTGATGGGTCGACTGGGCAAGCGGAAGGTGGAGGGTCGTTGAGAGGGGCTTGGACCCGACTTGAAGAGGTGTTTCCCATCTTGATGCCTTGTAAATAACGATGGGAATGGGTGCTTTTGCGGCCAGACTTCACCGAGCAAGTGCGGAACTCGGCCGCGGAGGGCTTGGGTCGTCACGTCTACCACAACACGTTCTACTACGATGGCAACATGCGCAGCAATTGGAATCTTAGGATCATATCTTGAGCCCCAAGTGCCATATTGAACGCCTAAGGCCCCTCGATACTACTACCTCATCGCTCAAGCCGTCGAAATTTCTAAAAATCTTCGGATCCTTAATACGAGGAATTAGCATGGACGAGCAGAAGATCTACCGTGCCAGCACGACTGCACCGGTGAACATAGCAGTGATCAAGTAAGGAGTTCTTGAAATACTAGCCATTCTGCTCTAAGAATGTAGGTATTGGGGCAAACGTGACTCAAAGCTCAACCTACCGACCAATTCCTCGCTCTCTGTCACCCTATCCCAATCTGATCTACGGACTCATACCACCGCATCTTGCTCCTCTACCTACCATCCTCCAGAAGACATCCTCCTACTCGACGGCAAACCCCAAGACCTTACCACGCCCCGCTCTACGGCTTGTCTGCAATCACTACGTTCGCTCCGCGCAGAATTAGAAAGTGCAGATTCGTCACTGCCAAAGCTATCGACATACCCTCTTCGCCTCGCAAGCGTGAACAACTTCCCCACGGCCGCTGGGCTTGCATCCTCTGCAGCAGGCTTCGCGGCATTAGTACGGGCCATTGCAGATCTATATGAGCTGCCGCAATCGCCGACTGAGCTTTCACTTATAGCGCGGCAGGGCAGTGGTTCAGCATGCAGGAGTTTGCTTGGCGGGTATGTGGCATGGGATATGGGCACAAAGGACGACGGGTCGGATAGTTGCGCGAGGATGGTTGCCCCGAAGAGCCATTGGCCTGAAATGAGAGCGTTGATACTGGTAGCCAGTGCCGCGCAGAAGGACGTCAGCAGTACCGCAGGAATGCAAGAGACGGTGAAGACATCGACTCTGTTCACAGCGAGAGTCGAAGAAGTACCCAAGCGCATGTCGGAGATGGAGAAAGCCATACAAGAGCGTAACTTTGATGCATTTGCTAGGATAACGATGAGGGAGAGCAATTCGTTTCATGCTACTTGCTTGGATACTGATCCCCCAATTCAGTATATGAACGATGTAAGCGCCGCTGCCATCAAAGCGGTTCGACTTATCAACCAACAGGCTGGCAAAGTTGTTGCAGCCTATACATTCGACGCAGGTCCAAACTGCGTTATCTACTATCTGGAGAAAAATTGGCCCATCCTCTGTGAAAAGCTGGCTTCTGCTCTGGACGGAAAGGAAGGGTGGGTAGCAAGAGGAAATAGTCATGGATTTGGAACGGACTACGCCCACATCGAAAGCACTTTGAACCGCGGGGTGAGCAGGCTTATCATGACCAGTGTGGGAGAGGGCCCTATAAGTGTTCAGGATCATTTGATTGATGAGCATGGAAAGCCGGTAATAGCATAAAGGGGGCGCGGCATAGTGGTCCATTTAGGTACCATTAGCGCAGGATGGTCGCCCAGAACTTGGGAGAAGACCAGATTAGTATCCCGAATGGATTGATCATGATCAAGCAAAGCCTGCTGTGAGACATGAAAAGAGCGCAAGCATCCCGGCACTTTGCTTTACTCGAAGAGGCTGAGTCGTCATGATAATCATGAGGGAAGGATCCGAAAGTGTGGCAGGTTGCTTAGAAGACGTGTATGGAAGGCTACGGCCAGAAGGGGGACGAGCGGTATACAGGTAACTTTCTATACCCCAAGAGCTGGCATTACAGCTTTTGCGAACAAGCAGTGAGAAGTATTCGAGATCACCTGCAGATGAGTAGGGGAGACCCACGAGTGCATAATTAACGCGTGACATGCTGGGCTTGTAAATACATTATGAGAGTAATTGCTGTATGGACGCTATCGACCAAGCAGCGAAAGCCGTGCGAAGTCTTTTACCGTAGGCGCCTCTCTAGGCGTGTCTCCCTCCAAAGTATCCCATAGCACCCCTTCACCTCCTTTCGGTCTCTCTTCTCCACTCTCCTTTCTCTCTTCTGCACTAATCCTCTTCGCCACCTCCTGAAAGACCTCCGCGATACACCCCCTACAAAGGCCCACAACCTCCACCATCGCATTCTCCACCGCCCCCGCTCTCTCCTTCATTCCTCTCTTCATCAACCCAACGACCAGTCTGTCCACCTCCTCATTAACAGTGTTGATCCTCTCAATCAACCTCCCAACACTATTAACCAAATACTCCTCCTCGTACACACTCCCCTTCTTCCCCCTCGCTCTCTTCCTCTCCTCCCTCCGCCTGTTCTTCGACGTCCTCTTCGTGGCATTCGTCGCCACAGTCCCTGTGCGATTGGTGTATCTCGTGAACAGCGAGCCACCACCGGTCGTAGAGGCGTCTGTGGGCGCGAGGGAGACGTTATCTGGGATATCTGCGCCTTCCATGCCCTCACCGTCGTAGAAGGCTAGAGGATCTTCTGCTTTCTTAGTCCGTAGCTCGCGGATCCGTGGGACTTGTGCGTTGATTTGGCTTTTGCAGTCCGCCAGGAGCTCGGTCATGGATGCCATGCCTTCCACAAGGCCGACGTCGATGACGGAGTCGAGGAGGTCGGGATGTTGGTGGAGACCGACGGTACGGATTGCGTCGGTGAAGAAGTAGCCTTTGCAGTAGAGACGGGCTGCGGTGGGGATGTCGGAGAGGTAGTCGAGATGGATTGTTGCAGCTGAGAAGGTGTCTTTGGATTCGACGAGGGCGTCGGCTAATGATTGGGCGAGAGAGCGGAGCTGTGGAGGTTCTAATGGGATGAGAGTCGCGCAGGATAGTGACTCTTTCCAGAGGTGGGCTTGACGGAAAGATTCGCTGGCTTGCGTGTAGTTTTTGAGGTATTCATACGCAATCCCAGCGTCTCTGAATTTGCCGTCCGCCTGGAGATAATCCGCATACAATCGTATGATTTGGTTGAATTTGTCCTCCTGGTAACGGTAGAATTCGAGTGCTTTTTCGTAGAGACTATGCTTTACGGCGTACGATTTGACCTCATCGAAAGCGTTTAGATCGCATAAATGTCTGAGAGCCTTCTGAAATCGACCAAGGTGGTCGTCAATGGCGTACTGGCGTCGAAGAACTGGCATGCTCTGCAAGCTTTGTAGGAATGGAACATATTCCTTGGGATCCTTCTGAGACTGCTGAGCAATTAGTGAAGCCAACTTGAGATCGTAGAGACCCAGAGCGTTGTCGAAAAGTCGGTTGACGTCGGCCAAGAAGCAGATGTGCTCTATGGCCGCATCGATCCGTTCTGGGCTCTGATCACGGAGCTCACCGATCTGCGTCAGGCCAGCATCCAGATTGGGTGGCGATTTGCACACATGAGCGGTGACCACATTCTGGAAATGGGTGGCCGTTCGACTTTTCAAAGCACTGAGGAAGGCATCACAGACGCGATTGATCTTGGAACTTTTATCATTGGCGGCTTGCTGGCCCTGAGTATCTGCAGCACCCGGGAGAGTTTCGTTATACATTGTCTTTGATACATCTTCGTCCCGAAGCTGAGAAAGGAGAAGGTCGATATGTTCCACCTTCTGGACTTGGTCGATAAAATGGTCAACATTTGAGATGAATTGGTGAGGATCATGATCATGCAGAATGTTCATGTCGACCCTCTGATTTCTGCAGGCCAAGAACGCCTTCCTATACTTCTTTTTCTTGATACTGTCTCGTATTCCTGCAAGTACTAACGCTCGTGGATAGATCGTCTCCAGATTACCTCGTGGCATCTGCAATACTAAAGCAAAAATTGAAGGCATGATTGTTACAAGTTTGGCTCCTCGCTCAATGCTGCGGCACCTCTCATCTGACTCGGGTGTATCAGGGGGTATCTCAAGATCTGTAATCATCACTTAGCTAGACTAAGCATTTTGTGCGATCCTGCGCCTTACCATCTGCATGTGCACCTAAGTGCACAAACTTCAACAGGTGTTGGCTGGTGGTGAAAATTAAATGGGCAGGCGTCACAAGGAAAGAATCACAATTCCGGACTAGGCGGCGTTCGTTGGCAAATAGAGATCCATTCTCATGAAGACTGAACCTGATCTCTCTCCCATGTAAGGCTTCGTCACCGTTTGGCAGACCGTTCTTCTGAGGCTGCATTTCCTCTAGCCAAGGTATGACTTCAACCGTTGGTAAATTGCATTCAAGAGGTAAACCACGAGGATCGATATTCGCGAGTGGACTTGTGGGATCAACAAGCGAAGGCTGCTGTTGCCCTTTCAATTCCATAGACCAACCATATACTGCATGTCCCCCATGACTGAAGTACACCTCGATCAAGATCGATGACATATTGTCGCACGAGGCATTGATAACAACATCATTGACATTGCGGTCCAAATTAAGTTCACAGAATGCCATTGGCGGCGGAACATTAGCAAATCGCATGGGAGTAAGCTTGAGCTGTTTACCATCAATGACCGCCACAATACCATAATCATGCGGTGATGTTGGGCGACTGCTGGAGACGACTGATGCATATGCTTGCCTCTGAATACCGGTACTAGAAAGCATCAAAATGTGCAAGGCTTTCTCTGGATGCCACACTACCGATGCTGGGTTTCCGTTTGGGCCTTTTGGCAGGGAAAAGACTTCTTGCTTGAGATAATAGTGATAATTTCCCATATTCCACAATTGAACCCAATCTCTGAAAGAGACAGCTAGGACCGATGAATCAACATTCCATTGCAAAGAAATGTTCGAAGCCCAATCCTGGGTTTTTTCTTTGCTTAGACGTAGATCGAATTGGCCGTGACGCAATCCATTTCTCTCAAAGAAAACCACTTTGGCTTGATCGCGGAGGAGCTGTACACCGGCGAGGAGATCACCCGCAGGCCTCCAACTCAAGGCGCCTACAAGACCATCGACAGGTTCACTAACACTGTCTAAAAGGCCTTCTCTAGAGTAGACTCGGATGACTCGACGTGATTCGGCTTCAATACTATTTACTGCAACGTAAGCGCCGTCCCCACGCCAGCTGATTGTAAGGTCCTTCGTATCAAGATCACTCAGGATACCCTCGTCCACTGTCTCTGGTACTGTTGGGTCTCGAAGCGCCCTCGCTTTCTTGCCCTTGAACTGGGTTTCCTTCTTGCCCCAACCGACAGAGACATGGTTGGAAGCTTTGAGATCATCGGTTGTAAATGTAACACCAGCTACGGGATCAAATTCTCTTGTCATATACACTAAAGTCGACACTTCCGTTGCAATAGCCAGCAGCTCTTCATCAGGCGACCAGGATGCGGCAGCAATTCCTGCATCAACCGAGCCCACAATCTCAACCTTTTCCTCCCCAGGCTGCGGCTCCTCCCGAACAACGACAATGTCTCCACCAGCTAGAATGAGACATGTTGTCAAGGAATCAGAAAAGTAATGTAGATCCTGAACCTGGTCACATTCGAGATCTGGCAGCGGACAGGGCGCTTCCCATGAAGCAATGGGTTCATAGGTTTCCTCACGCTTTCTCCAGCGTTTAAGCTCAAGCAGTACATTGTCCTTGGTAGGCCCGAATGCGCATAGCACACTGTCAGTTGCAACGTCCCAAGCCGACGCTGTTAACTCAAGTCCAGTTGGGCTCCCAAGTTGGGAGTGATCAATATTTCTTAAGTTACGCATTTATGAGTAAGGTAGGGACTTGCTACTTATTTCGTGCGATTCATGGTTCCCTGAAGAAGAAAAACTTCCCAGCAGTTTTGGTGAGTGCATTTACCAATGATTCACTCAGCTGTGAGCGGTTTTGATGCCAAGTAATTTGCTTACTAAGCTTGGATAGGAGTCTCGAACGGTCTTGCCTCAGTCCCTCAGACCTGCCGAGCCACCGCTAAGCCCCTTCGGGTTAGCTCCCGTTTACTAAACCCCTTCGGGTTAGAAATACTAACTTCGTAGTTAAACGGCGGCAGGTCTGAGCGTAAAACCCTATATTTTTATTAGGTTCGTATTATTTTCGTAGGCCGCCTATATAAATTTTTCCGTTAACTTTTTTCTTTATTAATAATTAACTTTATAACGTAATCGTTATCTAATTATTTTAGAATAAGATTTAAATTAATCGCGCGCTAATACTTCTATATATACTCTTTCGAATATAGTTATCTATAATACTATCTATTATATATATAGCGAAATAAATATAGGTTATCTAAAAATCCTTAATTATAACTCGAGTTTCGATTATTACCGTAATAATAATTATTTATTACTAGTTTTTATTCTTTATTATCGGTAGGTCCCCTTCGTTATAGAACCCTCCGCGAAATATATTTAGAGTTAAAATTAATATTTATTATAATAGTATTATATATAATAAACGATTTCGCGTCTACGCCTATTATAATAAAGATAAATAATTTATATAAAACTTTAGATCGAGAGTATATAGAAGGCGCCGCGATATATTACTTCGGGGTCGAGTTTAAAAAGAAATAATATAATATTTTAAATATATTATTAAACTAGAGAACGAATTTAATCTTAATTACGAAAATTAGATTTAATAAAAGTATCGTCTTTTAGGTTTTATTATTAATATTTTTACCTATTAAAGTAGTATTAATTATTATACCTTTTAAATACTTTATTAGAAGAGTAATATAAGAAATTAAATTATATACCTAATTACCGACTTTTTATTCTAAACGGCGATAGTAATAACCCCGTTAATATTATAGTAATACACTCCGGCTAGTTTACCTACGGTATAATAATTAAACGCGATTTATAAATAAGTAGTTAATAATAATAATCTTTACGAGTCCTAAGATTACTAGTTCGAGTGATTTTAATACCGACGTACTACGGTATACTAGCTTTACGTTACGGTTATATTTATTAATAATCGACGAGCTTTATCTAGTAACTAAATAGAAAGAGTTTCGATTAATATACTTTAATCTAGGTATCCTCTAAAAGTAATTATTACCTAACGTCCCTCTTTTAGGGGTCTTTATAATATTTAATATTAAAATATTTAAGATTATATAAGAGCGATATATTTTTACGGAAGATATTATTATTATAAAGACTCCGATTAATTAGTTAGAGATATATATCTAAACTAATACTACCTATAATCTTATTAACGGTATATTTAACCTATAATATATTTTACCGTCGTAGATTACTACCGCCTAGGATATTCCGAAGACGATTATTTTTATAGATTCCGTAACCTAGGTTAGGGATATATATTAATTAATATATATATAAATAAGACGATTATCGTATCCGATCGAGGGTACGAAGTTAATTATACTTTTTTTCGCGGCGATAGCTACTCGAGATAAATAAGATATCGCGATATATTTCGGTCTACTATCCGCTTAAGGCTTATCTTTATATATTATTATTATAACGGATACCTATAAGCTAGGGGTTAATAATCTAGATATAAAAAGAGTTATTTAATAATTACTCCCTTCGTTTATTTAAAAGATATATTAACGTATAAATCGCGCGATACGTTATAGTTAGAGGTAGGCGTATTTTATTTTATTATATCTACCTTAATATATAGGCCCTAGAAGCGGTACGTCTCTAATAGAGCCGGCTTCGCTCGATAATATAATAATAAAATCTCTATCGGGGTTTAGAAGAGCTTATATAAATTATATAAATATTAACCGACGAGCTCGAATAGTACCTAGTTTATACGATCTTCTTAATATACCCGGGAGCGGTTATATTCGTAATATCGGCCTCGCCTTTTTTAATAATACGGAATATAAAACGTCGAATTATACGAAGTTATTCCTTTATTACTTGGTTTATAATTTAAAGTTATAGGCGCCTATTATTATTTACGTAAAGTTAAATAAATTAGTAGACGAGAATTTATTTAAATATTTATAGTATATATTTAAACTTCGAGCTTAACGATATTAAAAATTAAATAAGAAATTCGTCGACTCGTTTTAATATTTCTTTACGTTCTTAATAATACCGGATAAAATCTTAAGAGATTTAGCGACGTAGGTAGAGAGTATTCGCGATAAATAAACTATATATTAATAAATTAATAACGCGTGGTCTAGCCTCTACCTATATTATATTAAAATATTAAATATCCTAAAATAGGGACGATAAAAAGAGTTAAATCGGGGTAAGATATTCGATGTATAAATAATATATAATAATATTAAAAGAAAGCGGTAGCTAGATCCGTTATTTAATAAAGAATAAACTAAGTTTAAAGAGCGGAGGGATAACTAGCTAATTAAAATAAAGTATAAATTAATAATTAAAAAAACGTATATTAAAAGTAGAACCGTAATTAATAAGGTAGGAGTTAAGCGACTAAATATACCCGTTATAAAAAGTAAATCTCGTATTAAAATTAACGCGGCGGAGAGTTAATTTAATAAACCTCGGAATACGGAGCCGAAGAAGACCTAATATAAAAATAATAAATATTATATTATTAAAGAGTAGTATAATAATAAAAGTTACGCCTCGTAGCCTAGCCCTCGTAGTAAGGCGGGTAAATTAAAGGGGGAATTAATAATATTATAACGATTACGTTAGTTATTATAGGAGGTATCGGCGAATTAACTAGTAGAATTAACCCCCTTTCGATCCCGTTAATATAGATAACGCCCTACGCGATTTTAAGACTAGTTAATAAACCCGCGCCGCGCGGATTTATTATTAAATTAATTAATAAATATCGTACTCGAAGGCTTTAAGGTAGAAGTTAAGATTATAAAACTCCCTAATATAAAATTATATTTAACCTCTAGCCTAGCCGTTAGAGTATCCTTATATTTATTATCCGCTAATAATATATACTTTTAGGTATACCGCTCGTTATATTTTAATACGTTTTTATTTAATCGCTTAAGTCCGGTATCGAAAAGATTAATAATTAAACTTAGAGAGAATTTATCCTACTCGGTATAATAAATAAATAACCTATAAACGAGGTTAAGGATTATACTTTAGATATCCTCGGCCGCGCTTTTAACTAGATATATAGCCGAGGAGGGTTTTTTAAATATAAACTCTATTATTCTTTTTAACTCTAGAAAGTATAGGTTATTAAAGATTTAATTCTTAAATAATACATTACTATACTTAGAATAATAGGACCGGTTATATTAAAATATTTTAAGATTATTATTAAGTAGTTTAAGAAAGCGGTCGAGTTTAAAATTTATATCCGCTATTCCCCGTAGGTTTATAAGACTATTCGTTAATATATATTTTTATAACCTTATTATTATTACCGGTGAATCTACTATATAAAGTATATAAAGTAGGGCTTATATATATTTTAGGGTACTAATAGCGTCGGCCTAGAAAAGAATCGTAACGTAGTATAAGGCGTAACGGAGTAGGTTAATATTAATATATTTAATAATATATCGTAGGGTTAAATAGATTTCGACGTATATATAGAAATATTAATAATTTTAGAATTATTAATCGCGAGTAGATAAAGGTTAGGCGTATATAACTTTAGAAATCTTTTTTAATACGCGAGGCTAGGTATTAAAGGTACTTTATACCGCGAGCTAGGATACGATATCCTTTATATATTAAAGGTCTATAAATTACTATTTTAAAATTTTAACCTAGGTTCCTATTATACGTACCTAGTAATTATAAATAATTAGGTCCTTTAACGCCTAAAAGTCCGTTAAATAAATAACCTTAAAGCGATCCTAGCGATCGGCCGCGTATTATAAAATAAATAGATCCGTAGAGTTACTAGGGCCCTAATAAATCTTATAGAGTAATTATAGTATATTAAAGCGAAGGTATTAAAAACCTAAACCCGGTAATAACTAGTTAAAAGTATTAAATAGGAGCTCGGAAATATCGCTACGTAAAGCCTTAATAAATTATATACGTAATTATATCTTAAGGTTACTATATATTAATCGAATATTAATATTAAAAATAGGGCTCTTATCGTCTAATCTAAATTAATATTTAAATATATCCTTTAATATATAGATATTATTGGCCGTCGTACTCTTATCTTTAAATACTAGTATTATCGGGAAGTATCTCGTCGTTACTAGGTCTAATTTCTTTAGAACCGGTATCGCTTTTATTTATAAAGACTTTATATTACCTAAATAAAGTATATATACCGCCGAGATTATTAATTCGATATAATATAACCGAATCTAGAACTCGGGTTCGTTAATATATATTAATTAATATTAAGGCGTAAAAGGAAAAGTAATAAAATTAAAAATAAAGAACGTACCTTTATATTTATATCGGTAGGTATTAACTAACGAGCGATTATCTCGGTTAATAATAACGTGGTTATCGGGTATTATATATCTTACCGAAGGGCCCCTTTATCGAAGAGACGCCCTTCTAAAATTAATATAATAGTAATTAATTAGAATTCTCGGTGGTCGTTTATTCTTTCTCTACGCCTTCTTTCTATATATTTAAAATTATTATAGATTAAAATAATACTTACGGCCTACTTTACTAGTTAAACCCTTACTTCGGCGTTCTTTCTTAGGGTTACTATACGTCGTTATAGTATTAAATATAAAATAATTAAACTAAACTAGTATAAAGTATCGAGAACTCGTCGCCGTACCCCCTTTTAATATAAATAAAGCCCTAAAATCGTCTAAAAGTTAATTAACCTATAAGGCCGTATTAAATAATAGAATATTAATAATATAAGAACGGCGGGTTATTAGGTAGTAGGATTTATTAATAATAATAATAGACTATTTAGTCTATTCTCGTAGTAAACTCGGTAGAAGATATTAAACTATTACGGGGCTAGTTATAATATAACCGGAATAATATTTTTAAATAGTTATAAGGTACCGCCTTTAAGCCCTTTTACGAGTAAACGAAAAATATTAAATACTTTATACTCCCTTAAGACTTTAATTTCTCGTTAAAGTATATTAACGACTAGTTAGCCCTACCTCCTAACTAGCGAGTCGCGTCGTTTAGGTATTAACTACTTTTTAAATTAAAAATCGCTAGGTAGCTCGTTATAGGCGAAATTAAAAAATTATTTTTATATTAAACGGAAAGTATAAACTTTATATAGTTTATAAAGCGCTTTTAAAAATCTCTTTATATCTTATTATATATCGGTTATTATTATTAATATACTAGTAATTTTTTCGCCCTCCGTCTACCGTCGACGACGTTTTTTATTACCCGCTTCCGTCTTTTTTAATAAATTATTACTACCGGTAAGGGTAGAGGTAAAGGCGGAGGAAAAACTCGGGGGGGAGGAGGTAGAGGCTAACCTACTTAAGGTTATATAAGAGCGGAGGTTTAAGATAAGAGTACGACGCGCTTATTTAAACGGGCGGTTTACGGTCTTTATATATAACGGAGATAAACGGGGAGGCGATATTAAAAAGCTAGACGATAAACTAGTAAATAGTAACGTAGTTTCTATTTTAATATAATTTATAACGCGGATTATTAATATTAAAGATTAATATTAATAGCTAGTATAGGATTATTATAATTAAAATTAAAATAACAGAGTTAGGCGAAACCGCGCCGCGCGGTTTTACTTTATAATTAATAATATCCTACGTTATTTATATAGTTTAATACTAGCGCTCTTTAATCTTATTATTCGCCTACCGAAAAAAACTACTCTCGTTATAAAACTTTTTCTCCGTTTATTTTACTTTACTTTAGGCTACCCTAAATAACCTTAATATCTTTAAATAATATTTTTAAATAGCTTTTTATACGCGCCCTCGGTTAATTCTTAATAGTAAATTAATATAACCCTAGACGATTAGGTCCTCCTAAGTTACTTTATATATTAATATTTAATTAACGGGTAATATTAGAATAAATTAAATACCGGCCGGAAATCGATAAAGGATTAAGCTAAATTTATTCGGTAACCCCGATAATATAAGATTTACCGCCGTCTACTTTAAATAAATAAAAGCGAGGTCTAATTATTTATCGGACTCTTTATTATTTAAGGTCTCGTTATCTTCCTTTACCTCTATAAATTATAGGAGGATAATTCTTCGAAGGGTAACGTTTAGGTACGTCGGCAAAACGAAAAGTGGCTCGATCGTGGCTTAGGGCGCTCGACGGGCGCCCCGGGAGCCTCTAACGCGATACCTATCTATCGACTCGAGGTGCGCCCGAGGCATGCAGCCAGGGGGCCTAGGGCCACTCGGGCGCATACCGAGCAAGCCTAAAACCGCCACTAACCGGCGCTAAATTAGGGGTGCGCCACTAATTTTGACCCCCGTCCACGGCCCCTGTTCATGGCCATGGCCCCATTCCATTCGTGGCCATGGCGCATTCCATTCATGGCCATGGTCCTGTCGCTGTCGCACCCCCATTACTGTCACTGTCGCACCCCCAAACCCCTGGCGCATGCCCTGGCGCATGGCCTGCGCATCACCCCCGCGAGGATTTCGCCTGAATCGATCGATTCCGGGCATCAAAATTTGCTGGCGTTGGGGGTCGTTCCAGGGGGTCGCTACCGTCGATAGGGGCGATCATAGAACATTAAGATTTTTGAAAATTTTAGGTGGTAAATCACGTGATTTTCTAAGGTTAGGGCCCCTGAAGCTACGGGCTTAAAAGGCGCTTATAGGGAGCCCGACGCTGATTTTATAACGGCCTCGGGCGCCCGTCGAGTACCTATCGAGTATTAAAGCGCTCGAAGGGGCGCTCGATGTGCGCTCGGGGCCGCTTAAGCGCCCCGAGCCTATTTCGGGCGCCTGAGGTAGCTTACCTTTAGGCCCCGAGCCGCTAGAGCCGGTTTTCGATTTGCCGACGTAACCTAATATTAAATTATATAATATTTTAGACCGAGTGATCCTTATATCTCTACGCGTATACGATACCGAAATAAATTAATTATAATTAACTGTATCTATTAGCTCCTAGATCTTATTTATCCTATATATATAACCGTTTATTACCTTTCCCCGCCTCTTTACCCTCTTTTATTATTCGGCTATATTTTTATAAAAACCTAGAATAATCTCCGTATAATTATTAGTAGTCTTATCGTTAAGAGATATTAATCCTTATATAATATTAGCTCTATATTTATAGGCGAGATATTTAAATATATTTATATCAATATACCGGAAGAAGGTCGAGTCTTTAGACCGAGTATATTTAGTATAATAAAGATATAAAACTAGTCGGTAATTATAATTAGGTCGTAGGTATATATATAAAGCCTAGTATATCGGATTTTACCGGATAATTTACTATATTAATAAATAAAATATTATCTATAACTACCCTTTATTAGGTTATCCGTTCCGCCTTATTTAATAATAAAGATATATATCGAACTCCTCCGCTATAATATCTCTAACTTTAACCTCGGAGTTACCCTTTAAGTTTACCCCTGTTTATAATTAATTAAATATACCTTTAATAATAACGTTGCCCGTCTCTTTTTAGGTATTCTATACTTCTAGCCCTTCTATTTTATAAATAATAAACCGCGATATTTAATCGATTAGGAATACTTTAATACTCGCTTTAATCGTTCGGTATCTATAAACCCTATATTTATTATCGTCTATTTATAGTCGGGTTATTATCCGTTATTAATTCTTAGTAGCTACGTTAATCTTAAAAGTATCTATATTACTTCGATAACGCTAGTATTTAATTAATCGTAAACGGATATTTTTTTCGTTTAATAATTTAATTTATAAGCCGAAATATCTAGCTATAGCGTATAAGTATATATAATAAATATATCGTAAATCGGACCCAGCTTTTATAAATACCTAGAGGGTACCGATTTAACTAACCTCGCTATCTATACTAGTAGCCTTTAGATTTTTCTTTACTACCCGCTTAAGGGAATTAACCGATAGGCCCGTATAATTATAACCGAAATACTTAACCCGATTATTTATTCCTTGATCCTTATCGCCGTTATCGTCGTCGTTATTATCGTCGTCGCTATTATTATCCTTATTAAAGTTACCGCTCGAAGGTACTATATCTTTATTCTCCGAGGTACTACTTAAATCACTATTATTAATCTTATAATCTACCGATTTAAGCTTAGTCTCCTTATTATTAATAATTCGACGGTTATATCTCTTATATTTTCCTCGTAATAAAGGTTCTTTATTATTATTTATCCTTAACCTTACTAGATACTTTCGATTAATCTCTAGTCTTATTAATTATTTATTTATTAGGCCCGACTTAATTAAAAGAGTACGAGCGTTAATTTTATTTAAGTTATTTAACGTCTACTAGTTTTTCGGGATATTTTTACGCGTAGATCCTCGTCTATAATCGTTCCGTTCTAAATAATTAACCGTTAATTAAGTAATTATAGAATAAGCGTCGTTATAGATAAATTTCTTAGCGATTTAATTTATATAACCGAGGTGATTTTCCCCTATAGTATCGAATTATTAATTTTATACTACGGTCCCTTATATATTTCGTATACTTTTAACGTATTTCTCTTTTTATCTATAATTAGTTATCGCCCGTTTTCGGATATCTTATAGAATCGTCGAGTCTAGCGCTTTATACGCCTTTTATTTACTCCCGAATCTTATTATCTAAAGTTTATCATTTATTAATATACCCTATACCTCCGTAATAATCTCGTTAGCGATCTCTATACTATTAACGAACTTTTCTAGTATATTCTAGATTAGATTAATTTATACCTTTAATTCTCTAGCCTAACGTATTATTTCGTTAATCTTCTAATATATATCTACTAGTGATTTATTAGAGGCTCTAAATATAAGCGCGAGGATCGAGACTTTAATAACCACTAAGGAAGGAGAATCTTTACGAGACGTTAACGAGGATAATATTATGAATAATTAAATAATAAGTCGATAAAAAGTAAAGAGAGGTAAGGAGCTTTAACGAATAAAGGTAATAAAGGTTTAAATAAAACTAATAAATAAAGTAAATTATTATACTACCGACGATAATAATAATAGGGTTAGTACGGTAAATACTAATAATAATACTAGTAATAATAATCGTTAGTAAGCCTTACGTATTGAATCTTAATATACGAAGTCATTACTCTAGAAAATTATTTTAAAATTTAAATATTTTTGGCTAGGAGGTGAAGCTTAAATAAGTATTTAATACTAATTAATATACGAAGTCAGTACTCTAAAAGATTATTTTAAAATTTGAATAGTTTTAGCTAGGAGGTGAAGCTTAAATAAATATTTAATATTAATTAATATACGAAGTCATTAGTCTAGAAGATTATTTTGAAATTTGAATATTTTTAGCTAGGAGGTGAAGCTTAAATAAGTATTTAATATTAAATAATAACGTTTTAATCTAATCTCTCTATTTAATATTAATAATAGTTAAATCTTAGACGTCCTTAAACTGAATAAGAATTTAAAATTCATTTTCGAATAATAAAAATTTACTTTTAAGTAATATAATTATTAATAATAATATTTAGGCGCCCCTAGCCCCGCCTAAAAATCTTTAAACTTTAAAATTATTTCTTAAACTAGCTCCTATTTTAATTTTTATTTCTTTTTTCTCCTCTTTAAATTAATTTTCTTAATCTCTTTATTTAATCTTTATACTTTAATATTAATTATAATAAGGGATAATAGTATTTATAATTTAATATTAATTACGGAGACTAACGATCTCTTAAATATCGTATTTTTCCTAACGATAATAATAACGAAGGGGATTTATTAGGTAAATCGTCCTCCGATAATATAAATATAGGGATAATCTTAGGCGAGATATTTAAGGACGGAACTTTAATAAATCCTACTCGTTAACCTCTATCGTTTATTATATTAATATTATAACTAGAATTATTTTACGGAGGACTATAGACTAGCCTTTAAAGATAATAATATTAAACCGAAGTATAAAGGGCCTACCCCGAAGCTAGGTATAAAATATAAATTAAATAAGAGTAACGCGTTAATCCCGAAAGTTAAACCGGCGATATTTAAAGCTTAAATAATTAAAAAGGAATAATCGATTTATAGTAAAAAGGAGAAGGAGAAAATAAATAAAAGCGACGATAACGGTATATTAATCGATAACGACGCTATATTAATCGATAACGACGTTAACTATAATTATAAGAATATAAAGGACTAACTTAATAACGAGGAGATACTTATTAAATATAAATAAAAAATACCTATTAAGTCTAGAAAGGATAAGGTTATAAGGTTTATTAAAGAAATACCTATAAAGTAGGGGAAAAAGAGAATAAACTTTAAGATTAAGGGAGACGAGGACTCTAGTAGATTTATAAAAAAAAAATACGATATTAAAACTACTAAGCCTCTAACCTAAGGAATAACGATATATAATATTATTCATTACGACCTTTATAACCTAGCTAGAAAGAACGTTAATAGACCCGCCGAGTATTAATATATAACCTTCGTAACCTATAATTACTTTACTTTATTTATGAATCTAGGAATTTTAAGAGTCGACTAGATCCTTAAATCTAGTATCCGCTTAGATAATTAAATTATCTTATTTATAATTAACTAGTACCCGGCTAGAATCCTTATAAATTAATTAAACGAATTCGATCTAGCCGGAATAATACGTGGCTTAAAATACCCTCTCGGTTATACCGCTAAATAATAAAAAGCGGTAGGGGATATGGATATTAATAAGAACGTATTAATAACGGGGGAGAAGGGATAATATTATATATAAACGAAGGGCCTATATATATTAAGTAGATAAAAAGTATTTAATATTAACCTATACCTTAAATATCCGGCTAAGGAGAAGATCCGTTATTAGAAACTAGTATAAAAACGATTTTATAAAACGATTATTTAGTTTATACCCGGATACCCTAACGACCCGACCTTCTTAACTCTACTATTATATATTAAGTTATTATTATTTATAGAGGGGGCCGCCTAGGAACTCTCCTCTTTAATCGCGAATAATATTATATAAACCGAGATTAATAAAGTAATAATAATAATTTAGTAGAGTATTTTTAAATATAATTACGATAATTTTTAATAACGGTTAGAAAGCTAGTAAATCCGCGCGGTATAGTTTTATTATATTATTTATAATAGTCCTCTAGATAGTAATACTAAGCCTACGAATAATTATAATAAAGTTGAAATTTCGAATTTACTACTAGAGTTTAAGACTATAAATATATTAACTCTATCTTTTATAACTATAAATATATTAGTACTAACGTCCTAGACTTCTAGATAATAATAATAATTAAAGTTTACGTATAGTAACGATAAGGCTACGATTATAGTAATAATGAATTTGAAATTTTAATATTAAATAACTAAAGCTTTAATCTTAAATAATTAAACCCTTAAATTTAAATAATCTTAGGCTCGACCTTAGGGTATATTTATTATTAATTATCCTTAAGAGTTTAATATTAGAAGGCTAGCCCCCCGCCTAAAACTTTTAAACTTTTAAAGTTATTTCCTAGACTAAAGTTTAGTTTTAATAAAATTTTGGATAATCCTTTTTAATTATTAATCCCCTTTTAATTATTAATTTATAATATCGGAACTATTATCTAAATCGTTAATACCCTCTCTTCCTAATACCTATTATAATATAATATATATATTAATTAATTTACTTTATAGTTAAAACCTATCGGATTATTACTATATTATAATAATATTCGAAATACTTCTAAAAAAGACTCGTAACTAGATCTACGGGTATTACTTTATTTATACCGAAGAAATCATCCTTTACTTAATAAAGGACGAGAGGTTAATACTTAAAGGAGGCTTTTATAAACTAATAAAGTATAGTATAAATAAAGATTACGATATTTTAATCGGAGACCCCGAAACGCTCGGGGGGGTTATTTACGTAACGGATTAACTTTATATTACCCTACTCGGCGTTAATAAAGCTATTCGTAAAGATATAACGAGTATTCTTTTTAGGTATAACGTCTAGCGCTTAAATTATCCCGATTACTCGATTAATAACGAGTATAATAAAGATCCCGGATCTATAGATATATGATTTTACTTTAGTTATTATTTCCGTTATATTAAAATCTATTTAACGATAAATAATAGTCTTAATCGTCTTCCTATTATAATAAATATTTAAGCGGAGTAACGAAATATAGGATTCGATATAAAAGATAGAGTTTACGGAGCCTTAATAACGAATTTAATAGACTCTTTTAAATAAAAAAACGAGCGTTTAATACGAATAACTTAACTACGATCTTTAACTTTTAATATAAAGAATTTATTTTATCTAAATAATTATTATCGTAGGGAGGCTTTATATAATTTATATTATTATATAATTTAAAAGAGCTTTTAATATAGAAAGGAGCTCGAGCCGGCGAAGCTTTATAATTATATTAGAATTAATAATATAATCCTTAATAATAAGAATATACTAGATATTAAAATAAAATCTAAAACGGATATAAAAATAATCGGCCTCGATATAAATTAGGATAAACCGACGGAAAGAGAAAAAGGAGAAGACGGGGTAACGAATAATAACGGGGATAATAAGAACGCGATCTTCATAAAGTTCTAGGGCTTAAACGCGTTATATTTTATCGGGGGGGCTAGGTAAAGAATAGTCTTTAATCTCTAACGATAAATATATACTCTTTAATATTTAATAGATAGTAATAATTAGTTAGTTAATAAATACTTTTAATAGGATTTTTATTACGTCGGTATTATAATCTTATAAATAATAATAAGAAAGTCTATAAATAGTCGTTTATAATTTAAATTCTATTAATATTAAAGTAATTATTAACTATAATATTTCTATACGCGGCTATATTAATATATAATGAATTTAGATTTTATCGTTAAGATTACGGTATTAATCTAAAAGTAGAATGGTACGGGTATTTTAATAATCGATAGTTAAAATAAGGCGAACTAAATATAATATTCGGATTTTACGCTTAGACGTGCTACCTAGAGGTTCCGTAGTAAGTAGAAGGCGCTAACCCGAAGGGGCTTAGCGAGCGGAAGCTAACCCGAAGGGGCTTAGCGGAGCTTGGCACATCTGAGGGACTGAGGCAAGAACGGTCCAGTTTGGTGGCGGTGTCGAAGTTACAGACTTCGCGGGAATCGAGATAATTCAATAACGGTAAGGCTTGCGTCCAAGTAGTCTAGTGCAAAGTTATAGAGAAACATCTGAACTAGAAATCATTCAGCTACTATAAGTTTGCAGGCCCGACCGTGAAAGATCTATAGTTAGTTGAAGTTGGAGGTTTTCTCGTCGACCGCTTTTGCACCGTAGACGTTTAAAGTTAGACCCGTTAAAATCGTCACACTTTTGTTGGTATATCGGTCCTATGGCCACTTAGTAATCATGATATGGAGCCGATCAACCTGGTCATCGGCTAAGGACATGAATATCAGAAGAGGGGGAGACACATGGCTGCCTATGTACAAGGTTTTCGAGACTGATATGAACAATTCTACCCATATTTGTATGCCAGCTCGGAGGATGATATTTCATTGCAGATTTAGAAAGCACGCCGTTTCTCAGTCTTGATTCCCAGGAAGTGGGTCGGTTAGTACCAATCTGGCTTATATTAGGCTACTAGTGCTTTGGGTAACGGGAAGCCCTGGGGGCGCGCACTAGGGGGCGCACCGCACAGTTCGGATATAGCCGTAGATACCGAGGTCCTTAGATTTATATGAGGATTATATATAAATCTAAGTACCCCCGTATTAACTATATAGTTACTACTTTAAACGCTAGCGTAGTATATCGTTCTTTTATATATAGTTATTATATATCTACTTTATTTATACTTTTTATATATCGCTATTACTCTTCTACTTTATTATTCCGCGCTATATTATTAATTAAATTAATTTAAGAATATTATATTAATAGTCCGTTACTCCTACGACTCTCGCTCGTTATTAAGTCATAGTGCCTAGGGTATTTATAATAATATGAAAGTAAGTATAAAGTCTTAGTAGGAAAATAATCTCTATATTTAAAAAATAGAATTAATCTTTAAAGAGTTAGAGCGAGGGCTCCGAGCCTCCTATTTCTAAGGGGGCTCTAGAGTACCGGAAACTATAATATAATACTATAATATAAATAGCGTAACTACGCCGTATACTCCCTATATAGGATCTATATACTATATTTAGTAGTTACTATAAAGCTAGTTTTAGTATAAAATAATAATTACCTCCCCTTCTAGGGGTTTCGCCCTCGAAACTAGTAGATATTAATTTAACGTTTTAATACTCCGACGAAGGAGTATAATATAGGAGAATCTAAATTAAATAGGGTATACGCGTAACGCCTACGCCTCCTATTTAATTCTATTAATCTCTTATCTTTATAATAATAATATATTAAGAAAAACCTCTAAACTTAATAAGAAAAAGGGAGGGAAATAAATTATATCTTAAAGTTTAATAATACGTCGCGTATAGTTCGTAATCGGCGTAGTTATATAATTATAGATTATATTAGGTATTTAAAAAAAACCTCTAAACCTAAAAGGAAAAGTAAGAGAAAGAATATTATAATTACCGTCGAAAACTATAAATCTTTACTATTAGTAGGGCTTTAGCGATATCGGCGGTAGAGTAAATTATTCTATTTTATTATTTAGGAAGAACTCTAGTTATAAGAGTAAATACGTACGGGTAACGGTCTTAACGTAGGTACGAAGCCTTCGCCGACCTTCTAACTTTTCTTCTTCTATAATATCCTATTATCTTCTATATATATAAACTCCTATATACTACTATCGATAACTATACTATATTTAGACTTTTACTAATTTATAATAATCTCGGCCGTATCTTTAAACTCTTTCTTTAAGGTTGTAAATATTATATATATATTCCGTAGGTAAGGCTAGAGCTAATATATTATAATTTAAATAAATCTTTTTTTTTTCTTCTTTTAAATTCTTTTTTTAAACTTATAATTATTAAAGTAAATAAATAGTTTATTCTATCTTTAAATAAGGTATTTATTTATATTTTAAAAAAATTAATATTATCGTGATATTTATTTTATTTTTAAATTATTAGTTTTATACTTTATTTTATTAGCGATATATATATAACTAGATTACTTTAATATTTAGTATATTAATTTAATCTTTATAGTATATAATATTAACGATAATATTTAAATATTTAATATATTTTTAACTCTCGTTTCCCGTAAAATAACCGCCCGCTTTACTTTTACCCCGCGTTTATTCGTATTTCTATACCTCCGTTACTCTAAGCGGATAAACCTAGATAATTATATCTTATATAATAAGGTACTATATATAAAATATATTTATTATATAAAGAATAAATACCTATATAATCCTATATATCGTTAATATTCTAAAACCGAATTATATTAACGTATCTAGATTCCGTCTAAATTTTATACTTTTATGAATTTTCTTCTTAATCGTTTAGAACGTCGAGGCCCTAATAAATATCTTCGCGAGCGGGTCGTTAAGTATACGAAAGATATCGTAGCCTTTTTTCGGGAGATTAAACTTAAAAGCGGCGATATTAAAAGAGGGAAGGATATATTATAATTAATATCTCGGTTTATTATAAGCGTCGAGGGTATAGATAATACCTTTTATACTCTAGTAAATTAATATAATTTAGATATAATTCGTATATTAATAGTTTTTTAGGGAGGGATTATTACCCGGGATATAGGTACGCCCTAAAGTAAGATTATATAATATTAATTTAACGATCTTCTCGAATCGACGGACGAAGATAAAGCCGATAATAAAGACGAAGACGATACTTATACTCGTTATATACGAGACGCCTCCGAATATAATTCTTCTCTCGGCTTTAATCCTACTACCGATTAATTTAAAATACCTATTATTAATAATCTCGATATTATCGATTTTATTTTATTCTCTAGTAGTATATAAAGAGCTATAACGTCTAGTCGTAAAACTCTTTTAGTTAAGAATATTATAAAGCCTCGCCTTTAATACGCCGGTATAAAGAGTACAAGTCGTTATATTTTAAATAAATTAATATCTTCTCGCGAGGCTTTTAAGGAAGAAGTTAAAGATAAGGTTAATAATTTTAATCTTAGTTCTATTTCTACCCTTTATTTTTTAATTCGATTTCTCGGCCCCGGCCCTACTCGTAAATAGCCGAGTCTTAATATTAAGAAAACTGGCCGTTATAAATATAAGCCTACCCGCGAGCGCCCCGCTAGCCGTAAAGATATATCTCGCTCGAAGTCTACTAGTAAAAAATAATTAATAATAATTAATAATTAATAACGCTTCCTCTTCCTACTCTTTATTTTCTATACTTTTTTTATCTTCGTATTCTTTTTAAATACTTCTTATAGTTCTAGCGCGTTATTTAAAGTATTTATATTAATTTATTTATTAAAGGTCTTTAATTATCCTAATTATTTTATAAGGTAAAGTACCTCGTTTTTTATCTTCTTCTTTTTTAATACCCTTTCTACTTTTTATTCGTTCGTATTATTTATTAATTCCGGTAGAGGTATATTAAGAATCGAAATATCGCCCTACCGTTAATAATACGGCTCTAGAAGCGATATATAGAAAATATTATAAATATAATAACTAGTTAATAATCCTAGGCGGTATACTTATATTCCGACGGTATCTAAAATCTTAAATAATTTAATTACT
>JAABUK010003428.1_pt1 | contig 26790 bp, 28 predicted proteins | sample 5559141 | NCBI WGS metagenome assembly JAABUK01 (sample SAMN10711869, study PRJNA513367) | rock metagenome | isolation source: Antarctica rocks | place: Antarctica: Victoria Land, Pudding Butte nord | collected 2016-01-03
CAAGGCAAAGGCCGTCACGGCCACCGCACGCAAGATCGCCGTGCTGTTCTACAACACGCTCCGGCACGGCATGACCTACGCCGATCCTGGCGCCTCCTACTACGAGGACCGCTACCGGCAGCGCGTCCTGGGCAACCTGCAACGGCGGGCGAAGTCGATGGGGTTCGTGCTGCAGCAGCAGGCGGATAAGCCTGGTGCCCAGGCGGGTGTTTCTTAGGAAAGTTGCGGAGCTGCTGGGCATCCCGCTGGCGCCCAGCGACGGCGAGCCTTGACCGACGCGGTCGCTGGCCTGGCGCCAGACAGCGGCTTGATGGCTGCAGCCTGTGCGGCACTCGGGGTCTCACGCGCCAGCGTGCAACGCCGGCGCGCCCGCCTGGCCGCGCCGCCGGTGGTTCTTTGCCCGCGACCGCGGCCGGCACGGGCGCTGACCGGCCCGCAGCAGCAAGCAGTGCTGGATCTGCTGCACGCCCCGCGCTTTGCCGACCAGGCGCCGGCCGAGATCTACGCCAGCCTGCTCGATGAGGGCGTCTATCACTGCTCGGTTCGCACCATGTATCGGCTGCTTGGCCAGAACGGCGAGGTTCGAGAGCGTCGCGCGCAGCTCCGCCATCCCGCCTACCAGAAGCCCGAACTCCTGGCAGAGCGTCCGAACGAGGTCTGGTCCTGGGACATCACCAAGCTGATGGGCCCCGCCAAATGGAGCTACTTCTATCTCTACGTGATCCTCGACATCTTCAGCCGCCGGGTCATCGGCTGGTGCGTAGCCGACGCGGAGAGCGCCGCGCTGTTCCGGCCGCTGTTCGATGACGCGATTGCCAAGCACAACGTGCCGCCCGGTCAGCTCACGCTGCATGCTGACCGGGGCGGGCCGATGAAGGCCCGCGCCACCGCCTTGCTGCTCGCCGATCTCGGGGTGACGCGCTCGCACAACCGCCCGCACACGTCCAACGACAATCCTTTCTCCGAAAGCCACTTCAAGACGCTGAAGTATCAGCCGCGCTTTCCTCAGCGCTTCGGCTGCATCGAGGACGCCAGGAGCTTCTGCCGCCGGTTCTTCGATTGGTATGACCAGGACCACCACCACGCCGGGATCGGCCTCATGACCCCGGACCAGGTGCATTACGGCCAGGCCGACGCTGTTCACGCCGCTCGCCAGCAGACCCTCGAGCTGGCGTTCCAGGCCAACCCGGGGCGCTTCGTCAACAAGCCGCCCACGCCGCCCGACAAACCAACCGCCGCCTGGATCAACCCGCCAACACCGAACAGCCGTGCCTGAATGCCGGCCCTGGCACCAAAGCAACCGTCGAAGCGCTTCATGCCTTTCCCCGGCTGCCCTCTTGCGTGTCACCAGCCACCGTCTCTACGTCGCGTCTCGCCGGCTCGCTCCCACTGCAATCCGTCACGTAACGCAAAAACCCAATAAGCCGGTCGTCCAATCCCTACCCGTCACGATCATACCAAAGGGCTGGCCGCCTTGCTCAAGATAATGTCGCTCAACCAAGGCGACTAAACCAAGCCTAAATTCCAACTCCCGGCCGTACCAAAGTCGGGTTCTTGGCCACTCTCGATGATCGAGCCTGGGCATCCCTATATAGGATCAGTGAACCTACTTTCGTGCTTGTTGCCGGACGCAACCCACGTCCGGCTCGAAACCTGGGCGCTTGAGCCCGCCCAATCCGCCATCACCATCAACCTTCACGCGCGCCAGGCTACGGCGCGATGCCCGCTCTGCGGCAGACGGTCCAAGCGCATCCACAGCCGCTACGGGCGGACGCTCGCCGACCTGCCCTGGGGCGAGTATGCCGTCACGATCCGACTGAGCATTCGACGCCTGTTTTGGGGAGTGCCGCAAGATTGGGGGTGCGCCGGCCAGTTGGGTATTTTCGCGTCCATTCTCTGACCTGGGGTGGATGCGTGGCCTGGATGTTGAGGTTGGTGAAGATCGGGGTTGAGGGCGAGGGGCCGTGCACGGACGTTATGGAGATCAACCGGCCCGGCGATCTCGTCGACATCGCCAACTTGGGTCTGGCCCTGTCCGAAGCGAAGCGGTTGCTCGCGGGCGTTCAACGGGAGGTCGTGGCTGCGCAGATCAAGGAGCACGCGGTTCGGCGGCCGGATTGCTCGCGCTGTGGCGATGTTTGCCGTGTGAAGGATTATCGGGACCATGCGATCGCGACCCTGTTCGGCCAAGTCACGGTGCGGCTTCCCCGTTTTCGTTGTGCCGCGTGTGGCGGGATCGAGGCTGGCGTTGGCTGGCCATCGCATTGCCGGTCGACACCGGAGCTGAACCGGCTTCAGGCGCATCTCTGCGCGGTGATGACCTACCGGACGGCTGCTGATCTGCTGAAGCAGATGTTCCCGGTCGACGCGGGAAAGCATCATGAGACCTTGCGCCGCCATACCTTGAAGATCGGCGAGGCGCTTGGTGAGTGTGCCGCGGTCCGGCCGGAAACAGCGGCGTCAGCGATCGTGGTGACCCTGGATTCGACGTTCATCCGCAGCTGCGCGGAAGGCGAGCGGCATTTGGAGGTGCGGGTCGGCAATGTCGAAACGCAGTCGGGTGGCCGGCAGGTTTTCGGCGCCGTCGCCAAAGCCGGCACGGACGTCGAAGCGCTGATCCGCCGCACCCTCGACGCTGTCGGGAGAACCACGGACACGGCGCTGACGGCCTTTACCGACGGCTGCCCTGGGCTCCGGCGCATTCTCGCCGATGCCGGCGTCACCGCGCGGCCGATGCTCGACTGGTTCCACGTCGCCATGCGGCTGCAGCACCTGAAGCAGATCGCCAGCGCATTGCCAGTTGACGACCCGGCGCGGGCCGAGGCGAAGGCGGTGATCATAGCCGAGGTCGAGCGGCTACACTGGCGCATCTGGAATGGCAAGGCCAAGGATGCCCAAATCAGCATCGATCGCATCCGCGCGGTCATGCACCATTTTCAGGGCGAGCCGGATGGGCGCAAGTCCATCGCGCCGTCGCGAAAGTTGTGGACCGCCTTGCAGGCGCTGGATCGCTACCTGGCCGGCCAGAGCGCCTGGCTGGCCGACTACGCCGAGCGGCACCGCGCGGGCCTGCGGGTCGGCACCGCGATCACCGAAGGGACGGCCAACTTCCTGGTGAACCGCCGGATGAACAAGTCGCAGCAGATGCGTTGGTCGCGACGCGGTGCCAATCTGCTGCTGCAGGTTCGGTGCGCCGTCTATAATGGAACGCTCGGTTCCGGCTTCGGACAGAAGTTCCAGCCCGCCAACGATCCATACCCGCCAATGGCAATCGCCGCCTGACCCCCAATCTTGCGACGGTCCCGGTGAACACGGCCTTGGACGTGTCGAGGCCAATGCGCTCAAGGTTCATGCGGACGGTCCTTCAGGTTCGGATGCTGACAACCAAACCTTGGCACAAGATGCCGCGGGGCCGTCCACCCCAACATGGATGGGGCCGGGTAGCCTGAGCCGAGTAGCCCGGCTACGTCGCTGGCATGCCGTTCAAGCACAACGCTGCCCGCCGTCACCGCATCCCGAAGCAGCGTTGGCGGGTGACGAACTGGCCTGCCTACGAGGCCGGGCTGCGGCGGCGCGGTGACCCGACGTTCTAGCTCGACGAGGCGGCCCTTGCTGGCTGGCAGACCCCGCGCCGGAGCACACCGGGCGGGCAGCCACGATACTCCGACCTGGCGATCGAACTGGTGCTGACCCTGCGGCTCGTCTTCCATCTGGCCCTGCGCCAGGCCGAGGCGTTCAGCCGCAGTGTTCTGCGCCTGCCCGGCCTCAAGCTGGCCATCCCTGATCACACCACGCTGTCCCGGCGTGGTCGCGCCTTCGCCGGTCGCCAGCCCCGAATTGTCCGGCACGACGGACCCATGCACCTCGTTCTGGACAGCACTGGCCTGCAGCCGTTCGGACAAGGCGAGTGGAACGCGCACAAGCACGGGCGCACCCGCCGGCAGTGGCGCAAGCTCCACCTTGCCGTGGATGCCGGCAACGGCGAGATCGCCGCGCATGTTCTGACCCAGGGCAACACCGACGACGCATCCCAGGCACCGGACCTTCTCCGAAGTGTGGAGGGCAGCGTCGCCACCGTGATCGCGGACGGCGCCTACGACTGTGATGCCGTCTACCAGGCAGCCACCCGACAGCATGGCCCACCACCGGACGTCATCATCCCATCGCGCGCCTTTGCGGTGCCGAGCACCGACGACCCTGCTGCCCAGACCCCGCGGGACCGCCACATCCGGCTGATCGCCGAGCAGGGGCGTATGACCCGGCAGCGGGCGAGCGGATACGGCCGGCGCAACCTCGTCGAGACCGCCATCGGCCGCTACAAGCACCTGATCGGCCCAAAGCTCCGCGGCCGCACCCTGCCTGGTCAGCAGGGTGCGGCCGCCCTTGCTGTCGCCGTGCTCAACCGCATGATCAGGACCGCCAAGCCCGTCTCCGTTCGCCAGAGCTGATCCTCGAGGTCGGGCCGGGATACCTCGCCAACTCTGCGGTCCATGCAACAACGCCGATCGCGCGCGCACGGTAACCTCCATTTGCAACTGGCAGTCGACAGGTGTCCCTTGTTGGGTGAGACTTCCCGAATGCCGATCATCGCTTGCAGCACCGGATCGTTCAACGTCGTCGTGAGTGGCCGGGATAATGCGCCGGTCTTGCTGCTTTCCAATTCCCTAACCTGCGACCTGTCGATGTGGAACGCCCAGGTCGACGCCCTTTCCGACCACTTCCGGGTCGTTCGTTACGATGGGCGAGGTCAGCGGGCAAGCTTCACGACGGCCGGGCCCTATACCATGGAGCAGCTTGGTCGGGATGCGTTGTCGGTTCTTGACGCGCTGGAACTGCAGCAGGTGCATTTCTGCGGCCTTTCGATGGGCGGCATGGTCGGGATGTGGCTGCTGACCCACGCGCCGCAGCGCATCCGCAAGGCGGTCCTGGCCAATACCGCCGCCTTCATGGGCCCGGCCTCGCTCTGGGATGGCCGCATTGCCCTGGCACGCCGGGGCGGCATGGCTGCGGTCGTAGAGCCGACGCTGGCCCGGTGGTTTCCCAAGGCCTTCCACGCCAGCGCGCCCGCGACGGTGGCCGCGATGCAGCCGGCGATTCTCGCCACCCCGGTCGAGGGCTACGTCGCCTGCTGCGAAGCCATTCGCGACATGGATCAGCGGGAGGCGATCAGGTCGGTCGACATTCCGACCCTGGTCATCGTAGGCGCCAACGACCCGGCCACCACGCCTGCCGATGGCCAGGTGATCCACGGTTCGATCGCGGGGTCCCGTCTGATCACGCTGCCGGCCGGGCACATCTCCGCAGTGGAAACGCCGGAGGCCTTTGGCCGCGAGGTTGTCGCCTTTCTTTCCTAGCCGCGAGGGTTCGCGATGAACTTGCCCACCGCCGATGCGCAGACCACATTCGATGTGTTCGGTGCCTTCGCATCGGACATCCAAACGCAGACCCCGCTGGGCCGCCATCACCCCGCATGACCGCGCGCCGGAGCCCGGCTGCGTCCAAGCCCTGGTTCAAGCCGCGACCTTGCCCGGCGCGACCATCGGGCAGGCCCGGGCGACCGCCACCACGCTGGTCGAGGCGCTGAGGGCCAAGGGAGCGCGGGGCACCGTGGAAGGGCTGATCCGCAAGTACGACCTGTCCAGCCAGGAAGGCGTCGCTCTCATGTGCCTGGCAGAAGCGCTGTTGCGCATCCCCGACCCCGCCACCCGCGACGTGCTGATCCGCGACAAGATCGGCACCGGGGACTGGCGCGGGCATGTCGGCCACTCCTCGTCCCTGTTCGTCAACGCGGCCACCTGGGGCCTGGTCGTCACCGGCCGGCTGACCGCCACCGCCAGCGAGGGAGGGCTCGGCGCCGCCCTGACCCGGCTGATCGCGCGCGGCGGCGAGCCGGTGATCCGCAAGGGCGTCGACATGGCGATGCGCATGATGGGCGAGCAGTTCGTCACCGGCCAGGACATCGCCGAAGCCCTGGGCAACGCCAGGCGGCTGGAGGCGAGGGGCTTCCGCTACTCCTACGACATGCTGGGCGAGGCGGCGGCCACCGCCGCGGACGCCGAGCGCTATTACCGGGACTAGGAGACCGCGATCCACGCCATTGGCCGGGCCGCCGCCGGGCGCGGGATCTATGAGGGGCCGGGCATCTCCATCAAGCTCTCCGCCCTGCATCCCCGCTACAGCCGCCTGCAGCGCGGCCCCGTGATGGCGGAGCTGCTGCCGCGTGTGCAGGCCCTGGCGGCGCTGGCCCGGCACTACGACATCGGTTTCAACATCGATGCCGAGGAAGCGGAGCGGCTGGAACTGTCGCTCGACCTGCTGGAGGCGCTGTGCTTCGACCCGGCGCTGACCGGTTGGAACGGCATCGGCTTCGTCGTCCAGGCTTACGGGAAGCGCGCACCCTTCGTGCTGGACTGGATGATCGACCTGGGCCGTCGCAGCGGCCACCGCCTGATGGTCCGCCTGGTCAAGGGTGCCTATTGGGACAGCGAGATCAAGCGCGCCCAGGTGGATGGGCTGGAAGGCTTCCCGGTGTTCACCCGCAAGGTGCACACCGACGTGTCCTATCTCGCCTGCGCCCGCAAGCTGCTGGCCGCACCGGATGCCGTGTTCCCGCAATTCGCCACCCACAACGCCTACACCGTGGCCGCGATCCACAGCATGGCGGGCGGCAACTTCTATGGCGGCCAGTACGAGTTCCAATGCCTGCATGGCATGGGCGAGCCGCTGTACGAGGAGGTGGTCGGCCACAACAAGCTGAACCGTCCCTGCCGCATCTATGCCCCGGTGGGCACGCATGAAACGCTGCTGGCCTACCTGGTCCGGCGCCTGCTGGAGAACGGCGCCAACTCCTCCTTCGTCAACCGTATCCAGGACCCGGCCGTTCCCGTGGCTGAGGTGGCGGCGGACCCGGTGGCGCAGGTGGCAGCCGGCAACCCCATGGGGGCCCCGCATGACCGCATCGCCCTGCCGCGCGACCTGTTTCCGCTGCGGGCCAACGCCGCGGGTCTCGACCTCAGCAACGAGCACACCCTGGCAGCCCTCGCCGCCTGGCTGACGGAGGGTGCGGCCCGCGACTGGCAGGCGGCGCCGACCTGTGGCGAGGCCGGCCCGGCGCAGGAGGTCCACAACCCCGCCGACCACCGCGACCGGGTGGGCCATGTCGTCGAAGCGACCCCGGCACAGGTGGACACTGCCCTCGCTTTGGCCAGCGGCGGCGCCCCGGGCTGGCGGGCGACGCCGCCAGCCGACCGGGCCGCCTGCCTGCTGCGTGCCGCGGACCTGCTGGAAGCGCGTATGCCGTCCCTGCTCGGCCTCATCGTGCGGGAAGCCGGCAAGTCCCTGTCCAACGCCATTGCCGAGGTGCGGGAGGCCGTGGACTTCCTGCGCTACTATGGAACGGCAGCCGCACGTGACCTCGATGCCGCCAACCATGTGCCCCTGGGCGTGGTCGCCTGCATCTCGCCTTGGAACTTCCCGCTGGCCATCTTCATGGGCCAGGTCGCCGCGGCGCTGGCGGCGGGCAACGCCGTCCTGGCGAAGCCGGCCGGGGAAACCCCGCTGATCGCGGCCCAGGCCATCGCCTTGCTGCACGAGGCCGGCGTGCCGCAGGAGGTGTTGCACCTCCTGCCGGGCGGGGGCGATGTGGGCGCCCGGCTGGTGGCAGACGCCCGAACGCATGGGGTAGTGTTCACCGGCTCCACCGACGTGGCCCGGCTGATCCAGAGCGAACTGGCCCGGCGGCTCAATCCCGATGGCAGCCCGGTCCCGCTGATTGCAGAAACCGGCGGCCAGAACGCCCTGGTGGTCGATTCCTCGGCGCTGGCGGAGCAGGTGGTGGCCGACGTGCTGGTGTCCGCCTTCGACAGCGCCGGGCAACGCTGCTCCGCGCTGCGGGTGCTGTGCCTGCAAGAGGAGGTCGCGGACCGCACCATGACCATGCTGCGGGGCGCATTGGCCGAGCTGTCCGTCGGCAACCCCGGCCGCCTTTCCACCGACATCGGCCCGGTCATCACGGCCGAGGCGCGCGACGGCATCAAGGCCCATATCCAGGCGATGTGCGACGGCGGCAATCCCGTATACCAGGTGCCGCTGCTGCCGGATTGCGCGCACGGCACCTTCGTCGCCCCTACGATCATCGGGCTCCAGACCCTGTCGGCGCTGAAGCGGGAGGTGTTCGGCCCGGTGCTGCATGTGCTGCGCTATCGGCGGGAGGGGCTGGACGAGCTGCTGGCCGCCATCAACGCAACCGGTTACGGGCTGACCTTCGGGGTTCATACCCGGATCGATGAAACGATTGCCCGGGTGACCAGCCAGGCCCAGGCGGGCAACATCTACGTCAACCGCAACTTGGTCGGCGCCGTGGTCGGGGTGTAGCCCTTCGGCGGCCACGGCCTGTCCGGCACTGGGCCCAAGGCGGGCGGCCCGCTTTATCTCCGCCGCCTGCTGGGGGTGCGGCCGCCAGAAACCGGGCTGCCGTCGCACCGTGTGCCGTCGCCGGCCCGGGACTGGGCCGACTGGCTGGGCCATAGCGGCTTTGCCGGGGCCGAAACCAGGTTTCGCGAGGACCTTGCCCGAACGCCGTTCGGTGTGGCGCAGGAACTGCCGGGCCCGGTCGGGGAGCGCAACCTGTATGCCACGGAAGCCCGCGGCCGCATCTGGTGCATCGCCGCCGATTCCAACGAGTTGCTGCACCAGATCGGCGCGGCCCTGGGCACCGGGAACCACGCGGTGATCGCAGCCGCTGCGCTGCCCCGGCTTCCGGCATGGTCCGCCGCACTGGCCGGCTGGGTCATGGCCTCCAGCAACCCGGAGCGGGAGGACGTCGCCGCGATCCTGTTCTCCGGCCCGGCGGCGACGCTCCAGCAGCTGAACCAGGCGATGGCCGACCGGAATGGGCCGATCGTGCCGATCCACCTCGCCGGGCCGGACGGCTGCTATCCGTTGGAGTGGCTGGTGCAGGAACGCTCCGTCAGCACGAACACCACCGCGGCGGGGGGCAATGCCAACCTAATGATGATCGGCTGACCTCGCCGCCCGCCTTGCCTGCTAAACGTCGGCGCGCCGGTGCACCCGGCCGCCCTGCATCACCAGCTTGATGTTGCGCCGGTGGTCCGTCAGCACCGAGGCATCCGTCAGCGGTGCGCCGTCCAACACCAGCAGGTCGGCGATGGCGCCGGGTGCGACGACGCCGAGCTTGCCTTCCATGCCGATCAGCCGGGCCGCGACCGTGGTGGCGCTTTGGACGATCTCGAAGGACGGCAGCACCCGGGACCGGATGGTGAACTCCTCACTCTGCCGCACCTGCGTTTCGCCCAGCAGGTCGGTGCCGAAGGCGATGGTGACGTCTGCGGCCCGCAGGATCGACAGGCTGTTCATGCCGGCGGCGCGAACATCCTCGATCTTGGCGATGGAGGCCGCCGGGAATCCGAAGGACGGCCCGTCCTGCGCCAGGGCCTCGTAGGTCACCAGGGTGGGCACTGCCACCGCGCCAGCCGCTGCCGCCATCCGAGCCCGTGACTCGTCGATGCGGTTGCAGTGCTCCAGCGAATGGACACCGCATTGCAGCGCCCGCTCGATCGCCTCGGGCGTATACAGATGCGCCGAAACATAGGTCTGGGCATCCGCCGCTTCCTCCACGGCGACCGTCATCTCGGCAACCGAATAGCCCTGCCACGCGATCGGGTCGGTCGGGCTGGAAACGCCGCCATTGGCCATGATCTTGATGAACTGCGCGCCCTGGCGCAGCTCCTGGCGACAAGCAAGGCGCACCTCCTCCACTCCGTCGGCCACCCGGCCCAGCGCGCCGAAGTTGCGGTTCCAGCGGTAGGCGTCATGCGTATCGTAGCGTGGGCGCCCATCGACATGGCCGCCGGTCTTGGCGATCGCCTTGCCGCACACCACCAGCCGCGGGCCCGGCGCATAGCCCTGCTCCATCGCCTCGGCCAGGGCATACGGGGCCCCACCCACGTCGCGCACCGTGGTGAAGCCGCGATCAAGCATACCTTTCATGATCGGCAGCGAGCGGAGGATCGCCATCGCCTCCGGCAGCTGCGCGTTCATGGTCAGGTCCATCATGCTGGCGACCACATGCACGTGGCAGTCGATCAGGCCGGGCATCAGCGTCCGGCCCTTCAGGTCGATGACCTCGCGCCCTTCCACGCCGTCGGAGTTGGCCTCCAGGTCACGGATCATCCCATCCTCGACCAGGACGTTGCCGTGCCGCGGCTCGGGCGCGCTGCCGTCGACGATGGCAGCGTTGAGGAACAAGGTCTGCATGGCGTTGCTCACTTCTGCTACATGGGATTCGATACGCTCAGGCGGCCTGTCGGTCGCGGCGCACGGCCCCGCCCTGCATCACCAGCTTCAACCGGCGCTGCGGGTCGGCCAACACGGTGACATCGGCCAGCGGATTGCCGTCGGCGACGATCAGGTCCGCCAGCGCACCTTCCGCCACGATGCCAAGCTGGCCCGGCATCCCGATCAGCTCCGCGGCGATCGTCGTGGCCCCGGCCAGCACCGTGCGCGATGGCAACACCTGGGCGCGGATGGCGAACTCTTCGCACTGCCGGGGATGCGCATCGCCCAGAAGGTCGGTGCCATAGGCCATCGTCACTCCGGCATCGCTCAGGATCTGCAGGCTCTGCAAGCCGGAGGTGTGGACATCGGCCACCTTGGCAAGGCTCTCCGGTAGCATGCCGAGCGCCGCGCCATCCTGCGCCAGCGCCTCGAACACCACCAGGGTCGGCACCGCCACCGCGCCGGCGGCCGCGGCCATCCGGGCGGCTTCCGCGTCGATGACGTTGCAATGCTCCAATGAATGCACGCCGCACTGGATGGCACGCTTGATCGCCGGCGCGGTGTAAAGATGTGCGGCGACATAGGTTTGGGCATCCGCCGCTTCCTGCACCACCGCCGTGATCTCATCGACCGAGTAGCCGATCCAGGCCACGGGATCGGTCGGGCTGCCCACGCCGCCATTGGCCATGATCTTAATGAACTGCGCCCCCTGCCGCAGCTCCTGCCGCGCCGCCCGCCGCACCTCATCCACCCCGTCCGCGATCCGGCCCAGTGCGCCGTAGCGGCTGGTCCAGCGATACGGATCGTCGGTGTCGATGCGGGGGCGGAAATCGGTGTGCCCGCCGGTTTTCGACAACGCCTTGCCGCACACGATCGGCCGCGGCCCCTCGGCCAGGCCCTGCGCCACCGCCTCCGCCAGCGCAAACGGCGCGCCGCCCACATCGCGCACGGTGGTGAAGCCGCGGTCCAGCATGCCCCACATGATCGGCAGGCTGCGCAGCACCGCCATGGCATCCGGCAGCCGCGCATTGGCGGACAGGTTCATCAGGCTGCCGACCACATGCACGTGGCAATCGATCAGGCCGGGCATCAGCGTCAGGCCCTTGAGGTCGATCACCCGCCGGCCGTCTGCCGCCACTGGCCTCGCATCCAGATCACGGATCACCCCGTCCTCGACCAGCACATGGCCCGGGCGCGGCTCCGGCATCGTGGCATCGACCAGTTGCGCATTGGTGAACAGGATCTGCATGATGGACCTTGCGGTTGGTCAGGTCAGCTGGAAGCCGTGCGCCAGCAGGTCGCGGTCATCGACGAAAATGGTGTTGTGGCCGATCACACGGGCCCAGCCGGCCACACTCGGCAGGATGGCGGGCCGGTTGCCCACCGTCGCCACACCCTCGACCCGGCAATCGAACAGCGTGCCGATCACGCTTTCATGCACGAAATCCTGCCCGGACCGCAGCCGCCCCCGCGCCGCCAGCTGCGCCATGCGGGCCGAGGAGCCGGTGCCGCAGGGCGAGCGGTCGATCGCCTTGTCGCCATAGAACACCGCATTGCGCGCTTGCGCCCGGGCGTCGCGGGGCTTGTCGCACCACATCACGTGGCTCACCCCGCCGATGCGGCCGTCCTCCGGATGTACGGGGGCCAGCTTGGCCTGCGCGGCGCGGCGCACCGCCGGGCTGAGCCGCAGGATGGTGTCCGCCGACATGGCGTCGAGCCCGCTCCAGCCCGGCTGCGGCTCCACGATCGCATAGAAGTTGCCGCCATAGGCGAGATCGATGGTCAGCTCCCCCATGCCGGGCACCTCGATCTCGACATCCGCGGCATGCAGGTAGCTGGCGACGTTGAACAGCCGTACCTGCTCGACATCCTGACCCTGCTGCACATACTCGACCGCGATGCGGCCGGCCGGCGCCTCGATCGCCAGTCGGCCGGGCTCGCGCGGCACCACCAGGCCTTCCTCGATCGCGGCGGTCACGGTGCCGATCGTCCCGTGGCCGCACGTGGGCAGGCAGCCGCTCACCTCGATGAACAGCACCCCCACGTCGCAATCGGCGCGGCTCGACGGATACAGGATGGTGCCGGACATCACATCGTGGCCCCGCGGCTCAAACATCAGGGCGCGGCGCACCCAGTCATGGTCGCGAACGAAGATCTCGCGTTTCTCCGCCATCGGCATCGGCGGCAGCAGGGGAGCGCCGCCGGCAACGACGCGCACCGGGTTGCCGCAGGTATGGGCGTCGACGCAGAAGAAGGTGTGCCGGGCCATTGGATCCCTAGTTGAAGCGAGCGATGTCGTAAGGCGCCATGTCCACCGGCGGCTGGCGCCCGGCCACCAGATCGGCGACCAGGCGCCCGGTGGTGGCGGCCTGCGTCAGGCCGAGATGGCCGTGGCCGAAGGCATAAACCACGGGAGGCCGATGCGGAGAGGGACCGATCACCGGCAGGCTGTCGGGCGTTGTCGGCCGATGCCCGGCCCAGTCGGTGCCGCCCCCGGGCTTCAGGCCCGGCAGGTACAGCCCGGCGAGCTTCGAGAGCGCCTGCGACCGCTTGTAGTTGGCAATCGCGTCCAGGCCGCCAAACTCGGCGGCGCCGCCGATGCGCAGCCCGCAGCTGAGCGGTGTCGCGACGAACTTGCGTTCCGCGAAGATGATCTCCCGCCCCAGCGTGACTCCTGGTTGCGGGATCGTGGTGTTGTAGCCGCGTTCGCTCTCGATCAGCACAGGGTCCCCGAGTTGCCGGGCCAGGTGGCCGGACCAGGCGCCGGCCGCAACCACCACGCGTTCGGCGCGGAGGTCGTTGCCGTCCTGCAGGCGAACCAGGACCGGGCCGTCAACGGCAAGCGCGGTCACCCGGCCAGGCGTGATCGTCATCCCCTGCCGCAACAACCAGTCGCGCAAGGCATCGACCAGATGCTTCGGGTTGTTCACGTGCGACCATTGCGGGGTGAACACGCCGCACGCCGCGCGGGGCCCGAGCGCCGGTTCCATGGCGTGCAGTTCCAGCCGCTCCAGGAACCGCGTCTCGATGCCGTGCCGCCGTTTCAGCGCCCATTCCCTGGCATCCCTGTCATAGGCTGCCCGGCTTTCATAAACCGTCAGCGCACCGTTGCGGTTGAGTTCGCCCGCGAGCCCGGTGCGCGCCAGCATCGGCACCAAGTCGTCATAGACCCGGCCGTTCAGCGCGGCCAGAGCGGTGGCGATCCGCTCCATCTCGGCAGGCCGCCCCGCCTGCGCGAACCGCCACAGCCACGGCACCAGCCTCAGGGCATGGCGGGGCCGAACCGCCAGCGGACCAAGCGGGTCCAGCAGCCAGAACGGCACCTTCCACGCCAGACCCGGCACCGAGGCGGGCACCACCTCAGTAACGGCAATGCCGCCCGCATTGCCGAACGAGGCCTTGTCACTCTCCGGGTCCCGATCCACCAGCGTCACCGCGGCACCGTCCAGCACCAGGTGATAGGCGATGGACAGCCCGACGACGCCGGCGCCGATGACAACCGTGGGTGCCGCGGCGGTCATGCGGCGGTCAGGCCGCCAGGGCGTGCCGGGCCCCCAGCGCCTGGATCACCTGCTTCACGGTGCTGACCACATGCTCGCGCTCGGCGCCGACCAGCGGCAGGCGCGGAGCCCGCACCCATTCCGGCGCGCCATAGACCAAGCCCTCGGCCAGCTTGATGTACTGCACCAGCTTCACGTGGGTATCGAGGTGATAGGCCGGGGTCAGGATGCGATACAGCACCCGCGCCTCCTTGAAGCGTCCCGCCTTGCACAGGTTGAACAGTTCCACGGCCTCGACCGGCCACACATTGGTCATGCCGGACACCCAGCCGATGGCACCCAGCGCCATGCTCTCCAGCAACAGGTCGTCCACGCCGCAGAACACCAGGAAGCGGTCGCCGTGCGCGTTGTAAAGGTCAGTGACCCGGCGGATGTCGCCGCTTTCCTCCTTGATGCAGACGATCTCCGGCGTCCCGGCCAGGTCGCCCAGAATGGCGGGCGTCACGTCCACGCCATAGGCGATCGGATTGTTGTAGATCATAACCGGCAGGCCGACGCTGGCCACCGCCGTGTACCAGGCCACGGTTTCCCGATGGTCGGTCTTGTAACCGCCAAGGCTCGGGAAGGCCATCAAGCCCGCCGCCCCGAACGAGCCGTACAGCTTCGCCGAAGCCTTGGCCTGCTCGGTGGAGATTTCCGCCAGGCCGGAAAGCACCGGCACCCGGCCCTGCGAGGTTTCAACCGCGGCGCGGATCACCGTTTCCCGCTCCGCCATGGTCAGGGAAGCATTCTCGCCCAGCATCGGCAGCACGATCACGCCAGAAACGCCGCCCTTGATCAGCCGATCGATGCTGGACTGCAGCGCCGGCAGGTCGAGACTGCCATCCTGCTTCATCTTGGTGGTGACGGCCGGAAAAATGCCAGACCAGTTCGGGTTCGCCATCGCTCGCTGCTCCTTCGGGTTCTACGGGACTAGCATATCCTGAACATGTATCCAATCTGCAGGCGGCCGCGCCGGGAGGCTGTGGGCGATCACCCCTGGAGCGCGCACCGGCGGGCCAGCCGCGTTTTCAAGGCGTGACGGACGGCTCGATGCCGTTGGCGAAGTCTTCGCAGGCCTTCATCACGTCAAAGCCAACCAGGTTCCAGGCGGTGATGCCGCCCACCATGATGACCTGCACCATGCCCTCGGCGACCTGCGGCAGGGTGAGGCCGAGCCGCATGCCGGCGATGGCGTGGTTGATGGCGCCATACTTGTCGCCATACAGGGTCGACAGCACGGTGAAGGTCAGTTCCTTGGTCTTGATGTCGAGCGCCCCCGCCGGCGGGTCCTGCATCAGGGTGGAGCGCATCAGGCCGTAGCCGGCAAAGGCGCCCGGCGCATGGGCGTGCAGCAGCCTGAATCGTTCGGGAAAGCTGCCCAGGGTTGCGACAAAACTGTCCATGCCGGCCTGCGCCGCCTCGTCCACCAGAGCTTTCGTCACGTGCATCACTCTCTTGCTGATCGGAGACCGGAAGGTTGCACCGGCGACAGCAGGTCACAACGGAGAAACCACGGCCGCGCGCCGCGTCGGTAGTGTATTGGAGACTGTATCCAATGACCACGGTTTATCCATTCACGATCGACCCGGCCGCCTATCGGGTTGCCACCCTTGATGGATTGTGGATGCTGTATCCCATGCAGAGGACAAACGAATCCGTCGAGCGCTCCCGCTCGATCAAGCGGCAAAGCGTGCCGGAGGCGGTGGCCGCGTCGCTGCGCGACCGCATCCTGAGTGGGGAGTTCAGGGATGGCGAGCAGCTGCGGCAGGAGGCGATCGCCAACGAATATGAGGTGAGCCGAATGCCGGTGCGCGAGGCGCTGCGCCAGTTGGAAGCCGAAGGCCTGGTGCGGCTGCAAACCCACAAGGGCGCCATCGTCACGGCGCTGTCGCCCAAGGAGGTCGACGAGCTGTTCGATCTGCGTGTCCTCCTGGAGGCCGAGTTGCTGCAACTCGCGATCCCGAAGATGACGGACCAGGATTTCACAACCAGCGAAGCGGCAGTGGGCCGTCTGGAGGCCGCCTACCGGCAGCGGGACGTTTCAGGCTGGGGCGCCCTGAACTGGGAGTATCACCGCAGCCTTTATGCCCCCGCCGACCGCCCGCAGACGATGGCGCTGGCACTGACCATCAACAATCAGACCGACCGCTATGTCCGCCTGCAGCTGCTGCTGACGGGTGAGCTGGAGCGGGCCGAGCGTGAGCATCGCGAGCTGCTGCTGCTGTGCCGCAAGGCCAGCGTCAAGCTGGCCGTGCCCTTCCTGAAGCGGCACATCCTCGACACCAAGGCCGCATTGCTGCAGGCGATGCAGGAGAATGGCGGAACCGCACCGCCGATGTCCCCGACGCCAGGCGCCCGCGCCGCGGCTCAGCCGGCACCCAGGTAAAGCGCCACCGCCCGCTCGTCGACCAGCAGGTCGGCCGCCGGGCCTTCCAGGGCCACGCGCCCGCCATCGAGGATGATGCCGCGGCCGGAGATGGCCAGCGCCTGTCGCGCCCGCTGCTCGATCAGCAGCACGGCGGTGCCATCCCGCGCCAGAGCGGCGATGCGGCCGAAGCTGTCCGCCACCAGCGCCGGTGACAGCGCGGCCGTGGGTTCGTCCAGCACCACCACGGCGGGCCGGGTCACGAGGGCGCGGGCATAGGCGAGCTGCTGCCGCTCCCCGCCGGACAGCCCGCCGGCGCGGGCGCGCCGCCGGGTGGATAGGGCGGGGAACAGGGCGAACAGCTCCTCGATGCGGGCCTTGCGGTCCGCCACGCCTTCGACGACCTCGAGGTTCTCCAGCACGCTCAGCGACGGAAACACGTTGGCGACCTGGGGCACGTAGCCGATGCCGGCCCGGGCGCGCCGGGCGGTCGGTTCCGTGGTGATGTCGCGGCCGTTCAGCAGCACCCGGCCCAGGACACGGGGCAGCAGCCCAACCACGGCCTTGGCCAGCGTCGACTTGCCGGCGCCGTTGGTGCCCGCGACCGTCATGATCTCCCCGGCCTCCAGCGACAGGTCGATCCCATTCAGGATATCGACCTCGGCATAGCCGCCGCGCAGCGCCTCGATCTGCAGCACGGTTATGACAGGCCGCCTAGATAGGCTTCCCGCACCGCCGGGTCGGCGAGCACCTCGGCGGGCGGGCCGGAGGCGATCAGGCGGCCGCGGTCCATGACGTGGAACATGCCGACCAGCCGCGACAGGGCGCCGAGATCATGCTCGATGATCAGGAAGCCAACGCCGCGGCCGTTCAGCTCGCGGATCCGGCTGCCGATCTCCTCGATCAGCACCGGGTTCACCCCGGCGAAGGGCTCGTCGAGCAGGATAGTGCGGGCACCCGTCATCAGCGCCCGGCCCAGCTCCACCAGCTTCTTCTGTCCGCCCGACAGCCGCCCGGCCGGCAATGCGGCCACCTTCGCCAGGCGCAGGAACTCGATGGTCTCGTCCACGGCCTGGCCGATCTCGTGCTCTCGTCGCCGCACCAGACCGGGGCGCAGGAACACGTTGGCCAGGGTCTCGCCGGGCTGTCGGGGCACCGCGGCCAGCAGGTTCTCCCGCACGGTCAGGTGCGCGAACTCCCGCGGGACCTGGAAGGTGCGGACCAGCCCGGCCCGCGCCCGCTCGATGGCGCTGGCCCGGGTGATGGCCTGGTCGCGGTAGCGGATTTCGCCGCCGTCCACCGCCTGGAACCCGGTCACCAACGAGAACAGCGTCGACTTGCCGGCGCCGTTCGGGCCGATGATGCCGACCAGGTCGCCGGCCGCCATGGAGAAGCTGACGTCATCGGCGACGCGTAGCGCGCCATAGGACTTGGTCAAGCCGTCGATCGCGAGGCTCATTTGCGGGTGTAGTCTCCCATGATGCCCTGGGGCCGATACAAGGTGAACAGCACCAGCGCCAGGCCGACGGCGCCGAGGCGGAAGCTCGCCATGCCCACGTCGGAGATGAAGGGCAGGGCATCGCGCAGGAAGCGTGAGCCTTCCAGGAACAGCATCAGGATTACGGTGCCGGCCACCGCGCCTGAAACGCGCCCGGCACCGCCCATGATGATCGCCATCCAGATCTGGAACGTCACCAGCGGCACGAACTGGTCTGGCACGATGTAGCCGATGTAGTGGGCATAGAAGGCGCCCGCGATCCCGGCCAGGGCGGCGCCCAGCATCAGCACCTGGATCTTGAAGCCGGCCGGGTCCTTGCCCAGGGCCTTCACCGCCTCCTCGTTGTCGCGGATGGCGCCGATCATGCGCCCGAATGGCGAGCGCACGATACGGCCCATGCCCAGCCCGGCGGCAAGGTTCGCCACCACTAGCAAGCCCAGCACGCCCAGCGCCGGCGGCACGCCCGAGCCCGCGAACAGGGGCGGAATGCCGGGAATGCCCTGCACCCCCTTGGTCAGCCATTGCTCGCTGGTGGCGACCAGGCGCACGACCTCGCTGAATCCCAGCGTCACGATCGCGAAGTAGTCGTCCCGCAGCTTCAGCGACACGAGGCCGATAGGCCAGGCCGCCAGCCCTGCCAGCACCGCCGCCGCCACGAAGCCGACCGGGGCGGGGATCCCGCGCGTGGACAGGATCGCTGCGGCATAGGCACCGATGCAGAAGAACCCGACATGGCCGAAATTGATCAGGCCCGTGAAGCCGAACTGCAGGTTCAGCCCCAGGGCGAGCAGCGTGTAGATCGCGGTGATGATGGCGATGGCGATGAGATAGGCTTCCATCAGCGCATCCGCTCCCGTCGTCCGAACAGCCCGCTGGGCCGCACGAGCAGAACCAGCAGCAGCACCAGGAACACCACGGCGAGCTTATACGTGAAGCCGACGAAGGGGGTCGCCAGTTCCTGCACGACGCCCAGCAGCAGGCCCGCGACCAGGGCCCCGGCCGGCGAGCCGATGCCGCCGAGGATGGCCGCGGTGAAAGCCGGCAGCAGCACGCTCCACCCCAGCTCCGGCTGCACCACGGTCTTGATGCCCACCATGATCCCGGCGACGCCCGCCACGGCCCCCGCCATCGCCCACAGCGTGACCATCACCCGGGCGGGCTCGACGCCCGACACCTGGGCCAGCGCCGGATCATCGGCCACGGCGCGCATGCGGCGGCCGACGGGCGTCGCGTGCAGCACGAAGAACACCAGCGCCAGGGTGATAAGCGCGAGGGCCGCGAGTTCGAGGTCGATCGGCACGATCCGGATGCCGTAGGGCCGCCAGGGCCGCACCAACGGCACCGGGAACACCTGCTGCTGGAACCCATACACCAGGCCCAAGCCGGCCCGGATGATGAATCCCACCCCGATGGAAGCCAGCAGCGCCGTAACCGAGGAACGCCCGGCCAGCTTGCGGAACACCAGCAGGTAGGAGGTCACTGCCACCAGCACCGCCGCCAGGATGCCGATCGCCCCGCCCAGGATCAGCGATCCGCTGGCCGCCGCCACGCTGAGCGCCATATAGGCACCCAGCGTCATCATGTCGCCCGTGGCGGCATTGGCGAAGCGGGCGATGCCGAACACCAGGGTAACGGCCAGTGCCGCCAGCCCGGTGATCAGGCCGGACATGACGCCGGTGACCAGCAGGGCCGACCAGTCGGTCATCGGCGATCGATCATGGGTGGACGACGTATTTGCGCTCGAACTTGCCCTTCGTGATGACCGCCACCCCGAAATCGGGCGCCACGTCACCGAACTTGTCCAGATCCAGGTCCGAGGACGCGCCGACATAATGGATCTTCCCCTTAGACAGCGCAGCCCGGCCTTCCTCGAAGGAGCCGACCTCGGTTCCGCCGGGTCCGGCGACTTCGTGCACCTTGGCATTCACCGCCGCCCGTGTGGCGCCGGGGCCCGCCGCCTGGATCGCCAGGGCGTAGAGCACCGCTTGGTCATAGGCCATCGCCGCATAGGGATTGCCTTCGCCGGCCATGCCCATCGCCTTGCGGTAGGCTGCGTCGTAAAGCTTGTAGGCGGCCGAACCAACGTTGGACACGCTGTCCACAGAGAACACGCCCTCGGTCACCTCGGGACCCACCGCGCGCACCAGGTCCGGGTTGCCGGCCCAGCCCGGCAGGATCCACTTGTTGGTGGCGCCGGTCTCGAACCAGTTGCGCATGATGATCGTGGTGTCGGCGATGTAGGAGCCGGTGACGATGACGTCGGGCTTGGCCGCGAGCACCTTGTTCAGTTCCGAAGCATAGCTCGACTGGTTCGGCTCATAAACGACGCCCGCGACGACGGTGCCGCCCTTCTTCTCCCAGGCGGCCTTGAAGCCGTCGGCATTGCCGATCCCGGAGGCGTTGTTGAACGCCATGGTCGCCGGACGCTTGAACCCTTCGCGGGTGCAGATCTCGGCAAAGGCCTGGCCGAACTGGATGTTGGTGGCCTGGAAGCGGAACGACAGGGCCTTGGCGTTGACCGGCGGGCCGGACAGGGCCGGGGCGCCCGACGTGTTCATCAGCACCAGGTCGGCGGCGTTGGTCATCGGGATGACGGCCAGCGACTCGCTGGAGCCCCACACGCCGAGCATCACCTCGACCTTGTTCACCTCGATCAGCTTCTTCGCTGCCAGCACCGCGGACTGCGCCTGCGTTTCCGTGTCCTCGCTGAACAGCTGCAGCTTGCGGCCCGCGGCGCCGCCCACCGCGTTCACCTGGTCGACAACGGCGGCGATCATCTTCTGCATGCCGCTGCCATAGGCCGACCCGCCCCCGGTGATCGGGTTCAGCGACCCGATGCGGAACGGCGCATCCTGCGCCCATGCGCCGCGTGGCAGGACAGCGGCCACGGTGCCAAGGGCAGCCGCGCCGAGCAGGTGACGTCGTTCAAGGCTCATGCGTGATCTCCGGTAAAGGTCGGGTTGATGGAGGGTGCAGGCAGGATACGCTCCGGAAGAACACCCTGTGGCCGCAACCGCAGGATCAGCAGCAAGGCGGCCCCGACCAGCATGCCCTGCACGGAAGCGAGCTGCACCGGCTCCAGGCCCGGCAGGTTCGACACCAGGAAGCGCGCCGCTTCCAGAAACAGCATGACGGCATAGCCGCCGACTACGGCGCCCAACGGACGGCCGACGCCGCCCGCCGTCACGGCCAGGAAGATGTAGATGGTGATCAACGGTGCGAACAGGTCGGGCGACACATAGGACTGGAAATGCGCATACAGCGCTCCCGCCAGCCCGGCGATCGCCGCCGAGAGGGCAAAGGCCTCGAACTTGAACCGCAGCACGGCCTTGCCGGCAAAGCGTGCCAGCTCCGGATCCTCGCGCACCGCCCGCAACGCCCGGCCGTAAGGCGACCGGTCCAACCGTCGCAAGCCCCAGAGCAGCAGCAGGACGATGAAGCTGGTCATCGCCAGGTAGAACAGGTTGAACCCAGCCAGCCCCAAAACCGGTTTCAGCGGGGCCGCGATGCCCGACATGCCGTCGGCCCCCTTGGTCAACCAGCGCTCATTGACCGCTACCAGCCGGATCACCTCGCCGAAGCCGAGCGTCACGATTGCCAGATAGTCGTCCCGGAGCCGGAGCGTGGCGAAGGTGACGACGACGCCCGCCAGCACACCCGCCGCCAGCGCCACGATCAGCCCCACGGCGAACGGAGCCCCGGCCCCGGTGGTCAAGGCGGAGGCATAGGCGCCCACTGCGAAGAACCCGGCGAGGCCCAGGTTCACCATCCCTGCGCCGCCCCAGGCCAGGTTCAGGCTGAGCGCCAGCACGGCGAAGATGCCGCCGGACACCAGGGTCGCAATGGCATAGGACAGCATCAGGCCGCCCGCTCACCCAGCAGCCCGCGCGGCCGGAAGGTCAGCATCAGCAGGATCGCGGCAAAGCCGATGGCGCTGCGATAGGTCGCCGGCACCGCCAGCAGCGCCAACTCCTCCGCAACACCCAGAACCAGGGCCCCGGCCACCGCCCCACTGATGGAGCCGAGGCCGCCCAGCACCGCCGCGGCGAACACCGAAAGCACGACGCGGTAGCCGGTCAGCGGATCGATCGAGGTGTCGAAGCCCAGCAGCACGCCGCCCACGCCGGACAGCCCGGCCCCCAGCAGCACCGCGAGCGCCGCGATCCGCCCCGGGTCGATGCCCTTCAGCCGCGCCAGGTCGGCATTGTCGGCCGCCGCCCGCATGGCCCGGCCGAACCGGCTGAAGCGCAGAAAAATGAACACCAGCGCCAGCACCACGAGAGCCAGCCCCAGATTCTCGATCTGCTGCGGCCCCATGCGCACCGGCCCGATGGTGAAATCGGGCTCCAGCGGCAGGTCGAAGCCCCGCAGGTCGCTGCCGAAGATGAAGCGGATGACGTTCTCCAGCACCAAGTTGAGTGCGATGGACCCGATCGCCACCGTCAGCGGGCCGGAGCCCCGCAGCGGCTTAAGCGTCACGTGCTCGGACGCCACCCCCACCAGCCCGGCGACGGCAAAGGCCGCAAGCAGAACCGGCACGACACCCAGGCCCAGGCGTGTATTGACCCACCAGCCGGCGAAGGCGCCAACCGTGGCATAGGCCGCCACCGCGAAATTCGGAAAGCGTAGCACGGCAAAGATCGTCGTAAAGCCGATGGCCGGCACGGCGATCAGCGCCCCGGACAGCAACCCGTTCACGATGGCCTGGGCCAGCTCCGCACTCATTGGATCAGGCGATCTTCAGCAGCTTGATCGCGCCGGACTGCACCTGCTCATAACGGAACTTCGAGTCCTGGATGTCACCGCGGTCGGTGAACTTGCAGGGACCGGAGGCGCCCTGGTAGGCGATGGGCTGCTTGGCCGCGATGGCCTTCAACCCATCCAGTGCATTCTCCACCACCTGGCCGCCGGGCGCCTGGCTCACGCTGCGTACGGCGCCCTTGATGCCCTCGCCGGTCGGGTTGCCCGACAGCGCCATGGCCAGGATCACCAGGTTGACCTGGTCGTAGACCTGCACGGTATAGGGGTCGGGATGCTCGACACCCAGCAGCTTGACCAAGCCGGCATAAGCCCCGCTGTTCTCGGCCGGGGAGGGCGCCAGCGTGTAGCAGCCCTCGACCACGTTGGCCGGCACGTTGTCGACCAGCTTCTGGTTCACGCTGTAGGCGAAGGCGATCTTCTTGCCCTTGAAGCCGGCCCGGAACAGGTCCTTCAGCAACACGGTGGTGTCGGGCGTGTAGCCGCCGAGGATCAGCGCATCCGGGGCGAAGCGCAGCATGGTGTCGACTTCGCTGCGATAGGACGGCTTCTGGTCGTCATAGACCAGCGATCCGCTTTCGCCGCCGGCGGCCTTCACGGTGGCGGCGATGGCGTCGTTCTCGCTGGTGAAGAACGGCGTCTGCGGCGACATGAAGAACACCTTCTTCGCCTCCATCTCGGTGGCGAAGCCAGCGAACTTGGTACCCTGCAGCGCCGTGTTCGGCTGGGTGCGGATCAGATAGCCGTCCGTCGGCAGCTGGGTGATGGAATCGGCGCCCGAGGTGGTGGTGATGAAGGTCTTGCTTTCCCAGCACAGCGGCGCCACTGCGGTGGTGACGGAGGAGGCCCAGGTGCCCATGATGGCGGCAACCCTGGTGACCTCGATCAGCTGCCGGGCCGCGCGCACGCCGGCATCGGGGTTGGATTGGTCGTCCACCACCGTCAGCTCGATCTTGCGGCCCAGGATGCCGCCTGCGGCGTTCACCTGGTCCACCACCGCCTTCGCCGCCTTGGCCATGCTGGGGCCATAAGCGCCGCCCGCGCCGGTCAACGGCACCAGCGCGCCCAGCTGGATCGGCGCGCCTTGCGCACGCAGCGGGGCCGGCAGGATGGCCAGGGCGCCGGCGGCAAAGCCGGTGCCCAGGATCGTGCGTCGTGTGGTCGGGAACATCGTGGTCTCCTTCAGGGTCAGCCGCCGAGGAACAGGCGCCGGATCTCCGGGTCAGCTGCAAGCGCCGGGCCATTGCCCTCGGCGCTGTCGCGTCCGGCCACCAGGACGTAGCCGCGTGCCGAGATCTGCAGCGCTTCCACGGCATGCTGCTCCACCATCAGGATCGGCAGGCCATCGGCGTTGAGCGCGATCACCGCCTCGAACAACTCATCCGCCGCCTTGGGCGACAGCCCGGCGGTGGGCTCGTCCAGCAGCAACAACGAGGGGCCAGTCATCAACCCCATGGCAACCGCCAGGATCTGTCGCTGCCCCCCCGACAGGGTACGCGCCAGCGATCGCCGCCGGGCGGCGAGCAGGGGATAGCGCGCATACACCGCCTCGGCCTGCCGCTTGGCCCGAGCCGGATGCAGGAAGGCGCTGATCGACAGGTTCTCCGCCACGGTCAGCGGCCCGAACACGTTACGCTCCTGCGGCACGAAGGACAGGCCGTGGCGGGCCCGACCCAGCGCGTTCTCCTGCGTCACGTCCCGCCCGGCCAGGGTGATGCTGCCGGCGCTGACCGCGAGCAGGCCGGCGACCGCTTTCAGGAAAGTGGATTTCCCGGCGCCGTTCGGGCCGATGATGGTGACGATCTCGCCGGGATCGACCCGCAGCGAGGCGCCCTTGAGGATCTGCTCCGCCGTCGAGTAGCCGCCGACGATGCTCTGCACGGAAAGGATCGGGGCAGCAGTCAATGCCGGGTACCCAGGTAGGCTTCCTGGACGCGGGGGTCGTCGACCACCTCGGCAAAGCTGCCGGTCATCAGGGTGCGGCCTTCTGCCAGAACGATGACGGGGTCGCACAGCCGGCGGATCAGCGCCATGTCGTGCTCGATCAGGCAGACCGTCATCCCCTCGACATGCAGCGCCAGCAGGTGGTCGGCGATCTCCGCACCCAGGCTCGGGTTCACGCCCGCCATCGGCTCGTCCAGCAGGATCACCTTCGGCCCGGCCATCAGGGCCCGGCCGATCTCCACCAGCTTCTTCTGCCCGCCCGAGAGCGAGGTGACGGGATTGTCGATCACGCGATCCAGCCGCAGGCGGCGCGCCACCGACCAGGCCTGCTCGGCATTCGCCTGTTCCTGCTCGCGGGCGACGCGGCTGCCGAACACGGCGGCCAACAGGTTCTCCCCGGGTTGAAGCGGTGCGTAGAGCATCAGGTGCTGGAACACGGACAACTTGGGAAAGCCTCGCGCAAGCTGAAAGGTGCGGACCAGGCCGGACCGCACCAGGCTCTCGGGCGCAGCCGCCGTCACATCCTGCCCATGGAGCGAGACACGGCCGCTGTCCGGGCGCAGCAATCCCGAGATCACGTTGAAGAAGGTGGACTTGCCGGCCCCATTCGGGCCGATCAGCCCGGTAATCGATCCCGCCCCGACCGTGAGCGAAACTCCCTGCAGCACCGGAACGCCATAGAAGGCGCGATGGAGGTCGTGAACCGAAAGGGCCACGCCGCCAGGCCCTTTTGCAATAGTTTGGACTTCCGAGCCCGAAAACCCCAGCTCTTGCACGATAGCTTCTCCGGCGATGGCGAAGTCTTGGATACAATCTACTATCTGTCAATCCTGCATGGCTGACCTGTGCGTTGGCGTGTCCTGGATCGGTTCGATCTCGGCGCCGGCATCGTCGCAGGTGCTGATGCGCAGCCGGTCTCCGGTCTGATAGGGCGTGGAGGGGGCCACCACGATCGGGCAAACGACGCCGTAGAGCTCGGACGCGACCAGGGCACCGACGCCCAGGATAGAGTCGGCCTGCTCCAGAGTGATGCCGCACGGGCCGGTGCCGCGCCGCAACGCTTCGGCAAGGACCGAGGCGGAGGAGGATGAACCGCGCCCGCTGGGCATGACGAGAATCCGGCCGGCGATCACCGCGCCACGATCTGGATGCGATCGGTCGATGACCGTTCCTGTCGCACTGTCGAACCCGCCCCAGAAGCTGAGAGGCTGCGAAAGCCGGACGACCAGTCCTTCCGTCACGCCAGCCACGAAAACGTGCGCCCTCACCACCCGGCGCTCCGCACCACCCGGCCCGCGAGTGCGGACGCGACGCAAGCCTCCAGCTCCCCGAAGGCCACTTCGACGCCCAGGTTGCTGGGAGCGTAATGGGCCCACTTCCCCGAATTCGTCATCACGGCGCCTCCGGCTTCCTGCAGGATGGGGGTGATATACGTGCAAGTGTCGATCACCGGCGTCACGCCATTCGCCAACAAACGGGCAAAGCCGGGGTCGGCCTGCAGCTGCCGCAGCGTTTCGCGGGCGGTGTTCACGTTGATCGGCGTGCGGCACGGCCCTGCATTCGCCAGGGCGGCAGCCAGTCGTCGCCATTCCGCGGAGGAGAAGTGCGGCGTGCCGAGGCAGACGGCCGTGAGCGGCGTGCCATCCGGGACGCTGGACAGGTGCGCCAGCGCGGCCCTGACATCCTCTTGCGTCACCTCGAAGCTGGCCAGAGGCTCCCGTCCGCCTAGGGCCGTCGCGAGGTCCGGTGCCTCCGGGGTAAGGCCCATTGCGTGGAACATGGCAACCGAGCCGGAGGATGCCGCGGCCGCCCCCAAGGCCTTCAACCGGTCTTCGCCTCCGGGGTCCGGTAGGCCGGCGATCACCGGTACGTGCGGACCGCAGGCCGCGCCGACGATCAGCCCGACGGCGACGAACAGCCCGTCCCCCGCCACCAGGGAGGCCGGGAACCCGCTCAGCCGGAACAGCACCCGCCCCAGGCGATGCTCGTCCAGATGCAGGCTCCAGGCGGGCGCGCGTCCGGTGATGGCGCAGCAAAGGTCGACGAAGTCGCCGTAGCGGGCCGTGCGGGCGCCGATCACTGAATTGGCGAAGACGATGGCATTCGATTCGCCCCAGGCGACCTGCTCGCCGAATCGCGGGCGGGCCAAGCTTTGAGGCTCTTATTGGGTTCCGGGGTGGTGACGGGTCCGTCACGCAACCGGGCCGGCGATGAGGGCGCCGAGCAGGGCTTTGCCGCGTCGGCGCGCATTGTGCACGAAGTAGCTGCCCAGGTCTTTCAGCGGGGTCAAGCCATGCGTAGGTCATCGATCAAGCGGTCGGGCTGAGTGGTCAGTGTCTCGAGCATATCCCAACCTTGCTTCCTGGCTGTCGAGAGCAGCGAGCGGA
>JAABUK010003429.1_pt1 | contig 26789 bp, 35 predicted proteins | sample 5559141 | NCBI WGS metagenome assembly JAABUK01 (sample SAMN10711869, study PRJNA513367) | rock metagenome | isolation source: Antarctica rocks | place: Antarctica: Victoria Land, Pudding Butte nord | collected 2016-01-03
ATATCGGGGTTTTCCACTACGTAGTAGACTGTCTAGATTTCATGATGATTTGAACAAATTGCCATAATTGGCACAAGCGATCGGCTGTGTTGGCTGGCAGAAACTTGTAAAATCCTTCTTCTTCTTCAGAACACTGTGTCTAGCATGAAGATCTCAATACATTCTTCTCCTATACATGATCAGACTTGTTGGCTGGCTATGGCTTGTGATCTGTCTCTCTGAGCACAAATGTGCATGCCACAATGGCCAGAAAGAGTACTTTTTTGCGCATTCAATTTCGACCATGCTAAGCTGGATTAAATTTGGATACATGCTTCCTGCGGTTGAGTCTCACGACTACGAGGGTGGCCCAAGCAGAAGAGGCGCTGCTGGCAAACTGCTGTTGCTATGGGACTGTGCCTGTGTTAACCTAGGTGTCCCATTCACTACCGCTGCTGCTGTTGCTGATACTGGCGGCCTTGAAGGCTGTGTTTGCGGCATGGATGCCGACTGACTGGATGTATTGTACAGACTGTGCATGAGCTGTGTGCATGTAGCCAGCTCTTCTTCTGTGGCCTCCCTGTCCTCGCCAGTCAGGCCTTGCAGCTTGGCTTGCAGAGTTTGCAGCTGATGCTGTAGCTGCTTGTCCTGCAAAGAATACACATACGTCTGTATCAGAGCAACATCTTGGGCAAGATGGCTGCAAAGCATCTGTACTGAGTAAGTTTGCCATCATGAAGCAGTCTGCAGACCTCACGCAGAATCTCTTGCTAAGACATGCTCTTAGCAAGAGCACCAGACGGCAGTGAGCACAATACAAGAAAGGCTTTGACAGTATAGAGCTCAAGTCTTCTGCATGACTACTATGAGAAAGACTTTTGATCTCAACAATGGGCACCCCATTAATCACATGCTGCAGCTCACCTGCTGGAGCATTTGTGCAGACTGTGTGTCCTCAGCAAACTGCTGTACTAGCGCTAAAGCTGCCTGCCAGGTGTCATCATCGGAGCTGGCCAGATGAGAAGCTGCTTGGTGCAGAGCCCCTAGCTGACACGCCACCACTGCATCTGGGGGATGCGCATGCACCACATGCCTCAGCAGATGTAGCGCTTTCCTACATGCACCAATAGCTGTTTAACGACATTGAACTTATAAGGCTTAACAGAAGATGCAGCGCTGTCCTATATGAAGCCAGCACCTTTTGACGATGCCGATCGTGCAGCTGTTATGCCGGGGCAGAACCCCCGCCTGAACACAGATAGTGAAATGTTGTTGACAACAATGTGCAGGCCATTACAAAGCATGATGCTGAGTCTGCGCATCATCGCCAGTCAAAACTAGTCTGCTAACAGGCTCAAGACCTGCGACATTTCCAGCAGTACCTTTGAACTTTATTGTCTTTGTCGTCTGCTGCCTGGATGAGCTGGGGGATGCCCCTCTTCTGCCTGAACACTTCCAGGGCCAGTGGGTTGAGCCTGATCAGGCAAGACAGGGCCAGCAGAGCCTTGGTGCGGCAGCTGGCATCTTCATCATGAAGTAGATGCAGCAGCTTGGGCATGGCACCTCCCTCCATGAACCACTGCAGCAGCAGCCAAATGCTGTCTTTGATAGCATTGAGGAGATCTGTGAGAGGTTATTGTGCCCAATGCAAGGAGCTGCTCAGGGACAAATGTACCCAACCCAAGGGGAAAGATGCATGTTAGATGTGGAGGAAAGAGTGAATTGGGCGTGTCAGCTTGAATGCAGCAGCCAGTAGCTGTGCACGTCAATGCATTCATGTGCATGTGCTAACCGATGTTCACAGATGTGAACACTACAGATGGCCAGAGCAACGGAAGGACATTGTCTGTCAAGATCCAAATGTTGCAATGGTGACGGGCTTACCTGCTGAACAGGAGGATTGTTCTGTACACAGGTGGCAACAACCTCCGCAGCGCGCCATCTGATGGAGGCATGCGAGTCTTGCAGCAGGCTCAACAGTGTTGGCAGGCCCCCAATGGTGTGCAGATCTGCAGCAACGTGCAGGAATGTGTCAGGTCTCGCTGGAGAGAATTGCTCTGTTGACAATATATCGAGATATATGCCAGAGGGACCATGCTGGAAAGGATTGCGAACCAAGCAAAGAGCAAATCAACTCAGCATTTTGCGTGAGTTTGACCAAAGTGCCTCTTGGCCCGCTTGCAAGTGTTGTATGCGTGAGACTGCATGAGGTTACACTGATGGTACTTGGTTCTGTGTATCCGGTGTATTTGCCAGCTGTTCAGCATGTTGTTGCAAGTCTTCAGCCACATCTGACGGGTGTGTGGGCTGATGAATGACTATGTGACTTATCACAGGGATATGTGTTGCGACAGACGCTGTTTCTATGAGGTGTGCATAATAAAACAAAACAAATGTCGTCAGCAACAAGCACCTTGCTAAAGGCGCACCTCTTGCATAGTCAATGTTGTCAACAATATCAAGGAGCTCTTCTAGCATATCCTGCTTCTTCTGTACAGCATCAGCTGTTTCATCAGGCTGGTCAAGAGTGGCTTTGATATGTTTCATGCGCCCCACGTGATCCACAGTGTATTGCGCCATGGCTTCCTGAAACCTGTAAAGAGTCAAACGCTTGGTCAGCTTGAAGCCAAATTGGACGGCTGAGCCACATGTTGTGCATGACTATGCTTTGTCATCAAGAACAGGCTGTAGAGATGCAGTAGAGCATGAGGTCCTTGTTTGTGGCAAATCCGGGTTCTGACTCTCCTCAAACATTCAGCACAGGTTTAGCACTTCCTTGTGTCCTGCTGGTCATGGCCCAGCTTTATTGGCCTGGACGATGCATACATGACACGCTGCAGGTACTGCAGTGCAGCTTCAACACGCTTGATGGCAGGCGTGACCCACCATTTCTGCTCTTCTGGAGTGACCTGCTTTGGAGGGGGGCCTTCTGACGACTGGTGCTGCATGGACCAGTCAAACAGACCTGCAGTAAACAGCAACATGCTGGCCTATGCATGTTCCGTCTACCTGAAGCTTATCATCGTCAACTAAACCTATGGTTTACCTTTCCATGCGGGAGCACTCATGGTTATGTGATCTGCTGTTTTCGCCAGTGATGCTGGCTTCAGGCTGCGCTGACAGTCTCAACGCTGGCAATGTTGAGCGGTGTTATGACCTTGCTGGGTGTTGAACAACCGACGTTGCTAGAAAGCGCGAGAAGAAGTGGTTGTCCACGTGGCGGCCTTAGTAATAATGGTCAACATGTGAAGCACATGCACAGGAGCTCTATGGGCTAGACAGTTGGGAAGCCTGCTACCGCACGAAGACGAGCATGACAACTTCAGCATGTGCTGCATAGGACGGCACTGAGCGCTGCTATGTAAGGCAGCCGTCATTCTCGTTTTGAGACAATTTGTGGCAGCGGTGTATGCAAAACCGACCCTATTCTGTTCGGAAACGTCGTGTGGCCAAAATGGACTCCAATACCCCTTCAAAGAGCTCCTTCATGGCTATACACAAAGTGGAGCTTGGCACCGCTGCCATCATTGCCGTGCTCGGAGTCGGTTTAGGCCTTGCTTTACCTGAAGATCAGTCAATGCCACACCGCTTCAACAGAATCATCACGGTACGCAGGGCGTAGCATGAGCTGAATGATGTCCAAGCCACCTTTTATGCATGTTTGATTTGTTTCATTGCCGTGCCGGTACAGCAATGGCTGCCAAAGTATATTAGGTCAACCTCTGTGTTACTGCAGATTTCAGGTTGGCTTTACTTCCTCACCTGGAGTCTCAGTTTCTACCCTCAGTTCTTGCTGAATTGGAGAACCAAGAGTGTTGTGGGGTTGTCTTTTGACTACGTCTCCTTGAACATGATGGGGTTCATTGGCTACTCTATCTTCAACATTGCTTTCTACTTTGATTCTTCAGTACAAGAACAATACAGGTATGCATGAGAAGGTCTTGTCTGCTTACCATCTGCTGCTTCTGCTGCATCTGTCACAGCACATGTGAATGGCAGCAAAATGAGCACAAAGTGACACTCGATGCTTGAGGCTTCCTGTTGCTGGCATGGTGCTTTATGGTGCACTCATGGCATGTAACAGTGCCATCTTCACGTTGTGTTTGCTGTGCAGGCAGAAGCACCATGGTCATAGCAATGCGGTCCACCTCAACGACGTATTCTTTGCTGTTCATGCAGCTGTATTGGCTGCTTTTACTCTCATTCAGTGTTTTATATATGAGAGGGGAAACCAGCGCATCTCCCAGCTATGTGCATCAGCCATAGCTCTCACTGTGTCCCTTTCTTGTGTCTTGTTTCTGCTGGTAGTGTTTGACAGCAGAAAGTTTCCCTTTTTGACGTTTCTGTACTTGCTTTCTTGGGTCAAAATGGGCGTGACTTTCTTCAAGTATATGCCTCAGGTGCGGCAGCACAGCAACCAAAAGCTTCATGCAACCTACTGCCTTGCATACTCACCACATCCACTGTTTGGCGGCACCAGTCAGCGCTCCTTCCTGTGACAATTTTGCACCCATCTACTGATCTGCGATTTTGCTTTGTGGTGCTGTGCAAGTTCAGCATCTTGAATGTTGGGTGGCACCAAGCCCTCTTGGGTTGCTAGCATTTACAAAATCTTGTGCTTATGCTGCAGGTCTGGCTGAACTACAAGAGACAGTCAACTCTAGGCTGGAACATCAACCAAGTGCTGCTTGATTTTTCTGGTGGCTTCTTTTCTGTAACTCAGTTGTGTATGGAGGCTTTTGTCAAGGAGGACTTGTCAGCAATCACTGGCGACCCTGTCAAATTTGGCTTGGGTCTTGTGAGCGTCATTTTTGACATCATTTTCATGATACAGCACTATAGCTTATATAGAGAGAATAATGCAAAGCTGATAGAAGAGGCTCCTAAAGCTAGGTACACAATGGTGTCTCCAGATCAGTCCAGACAAAGCTCTCAGCAGGATGAGCAGCCGCTGTTGACAGCTTCTGCATCAACTTCTGTGTCTGAAGAAGGCTTGTCTGGGCCACAGCCTTCAAAGACTAACAGCATGGACACTATTGCTTTGTCAGCAAGTCGTGACCAGGACCATGTTGTCTAGTCAACGTTGGTAGTACTGTTACTTGTATTTATGTCGTGTATCTGTTTGTGTCAGTCACTGTCTGCAATGTGCTACTTGGGTTGTTACTGTGTTGTTGGTGTGCTACTTTGTCTATTCATTGCTATTGGTTTGATGAAGTTGCTTTGCACGCTTTGAGAGCGATTTTGGTATTGTGCATGACCTGGACCTGGACCTTGCTATAAGCTATGAGGGCATGCTTTTGTTGGCAGCTGTCAATGTGGCACTGGCATGATCCAGGGTCCTTTTTACCTTTGTCTGGCAGCATGCGTAAGCGCTGACATTGCAGCAACACTGTAGCAGCGGCAAAAGAAACACGTCGCATTTTACAGTTGGGCCAGAGGCGGCTTGGAACGATGCTCTCTCGTCAGTCAGCTGCTAACAAATTTGCGTCATTATAAGTTGGGCCTGCAACTGGATCAATTCCATAAAAATAAAGAATAAATGACATGTTCTCACCTCACACACATCATGTGCTGAATGGTACTGCAGAAGCTGCTGCAAAAAATGTCAATACACTCCTGCTCACACAACACAAACAATGTGATATACACTGGCACACCAATAGGCACAGTCGCGGAATGGCAGCTAGCCTGCCCTCACAATATGGACGCATTGGGGTTGCTCCATCAGCATGAGTCACTAGGAATGACATTACATCTGATACATGCTTGACGCTGCCTTGTGGTTTCTGCCTGGCTGAAACAGTTAGCTGCAGCAACTCTGCATATTACTGTACACCGGCGAAGAGCTCTGCTGCTGGCCTCACAACTTCATTCTGATCTGCCACAATCTCCACCACTTTGTTACTTGCTGCTGGCTCTGATAAGGCATCCACACAAATCTCAGCCACCTGCAACAGCAGCAAGCCTGTCCATCAGATGAAAGATACACGTACAGACCACATTGTCTGTAGATCAGCTGCACAACATATAGACCCTGTTCATGCTGACATACTGACCACATTGTCTGCACATCAGCTGCACAATAGATAAACCCTGTTCATGCTGCTGTCTGCACAAAATCCCCACAGATTTTATATTCTGCTGGTCTACACACGCTATTGTCTGGTTTATTGAAAACTCAGAAACATATACGATATGTGCCCACATGAAATCGAGCACTGACCGCAAAAGCCCCTGTCTGCACACTGTTCAGCAGTGTTTTTTAACTGTGTACAACTTATGTGCACATTGTGGAACACGTATATGCACATGGGGGACAACTCGTCTGCACGTTGTGTAGGGCTTGTCTTGCACATTGCGTACCTGCCGTCTGAGGATGCTGCCAGGTGATCTTCTGGGAGGCAATCCAAAGGTGTCGGGCCCAGCCATCACAATGCCTCCTTCCCTCTGCCTATCTGGCACAGAATTCTGCAGACCACCTGGTCACACACCACAAAACAGTTCTGTAGATATGCAGGTGACAAGCAACATGCATGCTCCTGCACATGTGTGGGCAATGTCAATGGTGTCTGGCCGAGCCTTCACGCCCCCTGTGTCTAGGTAGAATTGAGCTTGGCAGGCCACCTGATGACATCCAGCTCAATGCGTGCTTTTCCTTCTGCTGCATGCCTATTCTTGCTCAACAACTTGATTAATTGTTCATTCTGAATCGTTGCCAGCCTCTGCTCTTAGATCAGCCAGATAGGTACAAGGTATGCCTCACCCCAGTTGTGAAGGCCATGCAGCAGGCTTGAGGCTGAGCCAACGTAGTGCTTTGGCTGGTGCGCAATGCAAGCGGTTGGAAGTCAGGCATGCTACAGCCAGCCTGTAGACGCTGAGCAACAAACATACTCTCCGTTTGAGGGTTCTACTGGCCTGAGCCAGGTCTAGGTGACTGACGCTGAGGTGCACCCTCGGTAGACTGTCTATCTGTGGCTGGTCTCAAAGAGGAAACAGTGACAGCATCCACAGGCTGCTTTCTGGAAATGGCGTGTGGAGGATCTAGACCAAAGTTGGGCGGCCTTCCATCACTCCCTTTCCAGAGAACAGCTCCTGGACCTGTGTCACTGGTGCCCCTTCAAGATTGACTGCAGACAGGCAGCCTGCAGGGGATGCACCTCAGCCATGCCTGGGTCAGATCTGCCAGGGTCAGCAAAAGGCAGAGTGTGTGTTTGTCTGAAACAGGCCTCCATGAAAGTGCTGCCAGGGTTGAGCACTGCATCGGCCAAAGCTGCTGCGAAGCTGCCCCACACTTCAAGGACGGTCTATCACACATATTACATGTTTCATACACGCAATTCACGCAATTAGTCATACTTGTGATATCAAAGGTGAATGATCTGTGATGGTGCGATACAACTGACCACAGCTGGAATTTCAGACGGTGCTGTTGATAGTGCATGCTGTGGAAAGTGCTGCAAGATGAGCTGATCACCTCGCATTGATATGCATATGCACTTTGGCAGCATCCTGAAGAATTGCTCTTGCAAAGACAATGTGTTCAAAAAATGCAGTGAAGTCAATGCATCCAAGCAGGCTCAGAAGCTTGCCTGGCCGTACAATGGTGTAGTCAATCCCCGACCTCTGCAGCTCTTCCTCAGCTCGTTTCTTGAAGAACAATACCTGCCGATACAGAGCACTTCTTTGGTGCCTTGTTGTCACAGCAAGCTCAATGCAATGTTGCAGTCACGTGACAACAGATGTCAGCATGCTGCAGATTTACTTCACTCACAGCCCGCCGCACTGTCAAAGTCTCTCAATTGCATAAGCCTCACTGTGTTATTCAGTGACCACAAAACGAGCCCAGCAAGATTGCCTGCCAAGGTGAAGAATAGATGATCATTGTCAATGCTGTATGCACCAGAGATTATTGAGTTGCAACACCAGTGTGGAATGCATTGCAGGAAGCAAAAGATTGAGTGCAGGAAGCCCACCCCAAAGAGGAGGTTGAGGGGGAAGAGGGGGTCATCTGTCCCAATGGATGTCACCAACACAAACTTCTTCACCTTTGCTTGCGTCGCAGCTGCAATAAGGTTTTTAGTACCCTGTGCAACACGTGATAGTACTCAGATAAAGGCATGCATGGAGGTCGAGAGTTCAGCAACGTCACATCTACAGGTAGATGCACATGCATGCACCCAGCAAAGGTGACAATGAGCCTGCAAGAGAGCGCCACTCCTTGTTACAGATGCACTACCTGGGCTGTGCTCAAGCATGAGCAAATAGTGCCTGTGATGCTGGTTTTGTATCACTTGCAGCAGACTTGCCGCATACATGCAGCAGATTGGAGCATAATGAGGTAAGCCATAGCCCAAGCAAGAAGTGGTATGGGACATAGCTGGATTACAGACCTGGTAATCTACATTGAAGGGTCCCAAGGGGTTCAACCGGTCAGTGCTGCCAGTTGCACACACCACAAAATCACTGCAGTTTCATGCTGAGTCAGTTTCATCTGCAGACCAGCACAGACTAGCGCAACAAAGCAGCAGCAAACAATGTGTCTGTGGCTGGCTGAGCAGCCATGCAGTGGAAGCTGTGGACATTCATGTCAGCCCACACGATCAATATGTGCATACTGCATGCATCATCAGGGCTTTTGTATGGCATCAACTTGTGGTTGAGGGCATATCTTCTGTCTGCCTGTCTGTTTGCTTGAGAGAGACAGTGTGAGATACAGGGCAGTTGCTTACCAGCCCTTCATTGCTGCTGGCAAAGTTGAGTACTGGTACACGTCTCCTTTAATCACCTCAACATTCTTTGTGTACAAGTCCGAGTTCTGCAAGCAGCTCTTGTCAATACTAATCTGACACATGGCATAAGGACGAATTCACAATTGGCAGCCCTAGCATGCAGTGCTGCAGAAGGAAGCAACGACCTCACAATAGGTTGCCTTACCACTTTGGTGTAGTCCCGCACCAAGGCACGCACTTTCACTCCTTCATTGACCAGACACTGTACCACTCTGCTGCCGACTCCACCTGTTGCTCCAGCTACCAAAGCCGTTTTGCCTTTGATCTTCTGCCTGTTGCCTGCACATCGTCAAGTGTCACAGACAACCTTGATCTGTCCCAGCCGTGGTTTTGAGGCCGTGCTCGCACCTGTTCGGTACACCCCTTCAACTGGCACTACCTCCGCATCAGACGGAATCATGTCGTCTTGGGTGTCTTGCCGGCTTGAAGAACCTGACAGGACCAGCGTTTAATGCGGTCACAGGCAAGTCAGAAAACTTCTACACTGGATACACCACGATCAGATCCATCTAACCTCTGCGTGCCTGGACGATACACGGGGATCTGGAAGTTCGACTGATGAACGGCTTTGATGCCGGTGCTTTGGTGAGGCTGGCGCCATGCCGAGCCAGAGGACTTGATCGGGTGTGACAAAGGTGGCAGGTTTGAGAAGAAGCAGCCACTAGGGTGTTTACAGTTGAGATCGCCATCTTGCGGACCTAAGTTTCAACTTTGTCGACCGCAAAGATGCCAGCGTCAAGCCAGTCAATCAGCCAAGCCAGCCATGTAACGCCAGGTGGCGTTTTACCTGACATCCCCGGGCAAGACCAGTCGCTGGGGCATCATGCTAGCGCTGGGCAACGGCCCCCATCACAGTGGATGGTACACGGCAAGGCCGCCGGTCCTGTTCTCAGCTGTGACAGCTGACTGAGAATCTAGTGCAGCATGTCGGGCGTAAAGCAAACGCGCACCACCTGGGCTTTGCCACAACCCCTCAGGAACGCGCAAACAGTTCCTTACATTCCCGACGTTGACTCTGCTGCAAGAGGTGCCAATCTTGTGGCTTTGCAGGCAAGCCAGCAGTTCTCTGACCTTCCAACAGCAGTCAGTCTCTGTCGCAACATATTGTACATACCTCTGCCCCCCCTGCAGGGCTCGCTTGTGCGGACAGACTTGTGGTATGAAGCAGCCCTGCTGAGCAAGCTGTTATACAAGTCCAAGAACCAGCATCGCAGCTCCAAACACTTCCAGTACCTGTCAGAAGTATGCTGTCAGTATCACTGCACGCCAAGTTCTTACATAAAGCTGTGCTTGACACCACACAGCCATCACCCAGAGCACTCACGCACGCTTTCCCAGCATGCTGTGCTCATACGTTTTGCTTGATGCCAGGTGAAGCGGTGCATAAAGCTGCTGCAGCAGCTGCAGCTGTCAGACCTGGTGGGTGATCTCAATCATCTCAGATCTAATGCTAAAGTGGGCATGCCAGCAACTGCCTCACTTGTCATGTTTGGCAGGTACTCACCTCCTTCAGATCAGGGCATCATGCGAATGTCACTTCCTTGCTAGACCTGCTGCGACGCCTGACACAGATTGTAACACCCTGCAGAAGTCCTTTTGACAATTCTGAATACAACACAATGTGTTGCTGTCCATATTGGAGCACGCTTTGCTGACATGTAGCCCTGCCTGTTGTATGCCAGATGCTGACAGTTGTGAGGCAAACAGAACCAGCAGACACAATTGCAATTATTCCTTCAAAACGCCTCACAATGAAGGCCATGTGCGCACACATTAGGCCCACCCTTCGCCTCAGGCCAATGGCACTGCAGGTACCAGTCTCCAAAAAGCATGTTGCAACACTGACGCAAGGTGCTGTATGTCCACAGGGCAAATAAGCTGCATGTACCATCACAGCAGGCAGGCATTCTGGTCTTGCAGCGCCTGTCAGCAGGCTGCCGCCTTGCTGTGAAGACCATTCCTGCGGCACATGCTGCAGCCGCGCAGCTGCTTGCGCAGCTCAGCATGACCTACTTCATGCCTTTCTGCTTGACAGCCTTAGCCATGGTGGCCAGAATCCAGGTATCCACCACTGCAGTTGCTCCCTGCTTTCACTGGCTGATTTTTGCGTCTGACTGGAAACCAAGAGCACCATGCCACACGATAGCGCACACCCTTTCACATCATATCCAGGGCAAGTTTTGTTGATTGGCCCAAAGCTGTTGCTTGTGTTTGCAAGTGCCTGATCATCAGCCGATGGCATTGACTCACAAACTACAGAGACACTGGAGTGCTCAGATGGTCCTTCTGCAGGAGCACATCTATCACACATGTTGCCTTTTGCATGTGCAACTGTCAAGCTGTTGGTCTGTCAGCCACAGATGGCAATCCTGCTGCCAGGTCAGCAGTGTTGATGTTGCTCTACAGGTTCTGGTGTGCCAGCTGCTGATGGACAGCATCAAGGCATACAATTCCCTGCTGCCTCTTGTGATAGTTCTGCCCCTGCAGAATTTAGTGAGAACAGGTGAGCAGGCAGTCAATGTGACATCCTCAGACAGCAGACATGTGCAGCCTGTTTGCAATCTTGCTTGCTGGATGCTGCGATTGTGACATGGCATGCATATGTTTGACCTAAAGCTGGCTTTGCATTACAGCGTTACAAGCAATTTCTAAGACCGGCTGTGTCAACATGGCCAGTGCTTCCATTATGCAATATGTTATGCAAGTTGTGGTCCCAGGACTGCAAGTGCTGATTCTCATTGCTGCGGGCTGCATGCTTGCACCTGCCAACAGATGCCTGTGTTGCCGTTGTCACAGATGACCTATTACATGACCCACGTGTATTTCACATTTGTTCGTTTGCCAGTCATGAGCAAGGGTCGTTGCACTAACCAGGCCTATCTGGCAGACAGCTCAGGTCACGTTTGATTGCAGGTATTTATCCTGATCTGCCTCACATGCTCAGTTGCTCATGGACAGCTGGAGTGCCCACCTTGTCCCTCATCCCCCACACCGACTTCCCCAGCTTCGCTGCAGCTGCACAAGCCTTTCACATTGCGCACTATACTAGCAGCGCAACTCAGCTTGCCTCGTCCTTTGCTCAAGACAGCAGGATTGGCAGCAGGATTGGCAGGGGGGCAGCAACAACAGCAGCAGCCAGCAGTGATGATATCAGTGAAAAGGCCAGCAGAGCAACAGTGAAACTTGCAGCAGTCAATGCTGAAGATATCGGTGAGAAGGTCAGCAGGGCAAAAGTGACGCCTGCAGCAGGTACTGTTGAAGATGTAGGCAAACAGGTCAACAGTGATCTAGCACTGGCACCAACAGCAAGCACTCTTGGTGACATTGGCAAACAGATTAGCAGGGTGGCGGTTGCAAAACGCGATGATTCATATGTTTCTGATGACGTCAACAGGGCAGCAGGCCAAGCAGGCAGCAAAGCAGATGCCACAGGAGCCACAGGAGCCAGAGCAGCAAGTGATAGCAAGCTAGGGCAGGAAGTAAGCAGGCCAAGTAGTGCTGATCCTGAAAAGCTCAAGACTGCGGTAGCTGATGGCAGTGCTGAGTGTTTTCCTGAGGCCCTTGACAGCACATCAGCTCAGTCAGCAGCAGCTGCTGCCTCTCTGGTGCCAGAAGCTCACTCCAGTGGGAACAAGCTGTCTGAGCTGACCAAGCAGGATGCAGGCAACTCTCATGACTGCATTCCACCGGAGTCTCATGTGACGCCTGGGGGCTTGGCAGCAAAGCCAACAAGGAGGCAGAGTGCACAGGCTTCACAGGCAGAGCAGTTGGCCAGCCCTGGGGATGCTGCGCTGCTGGTATTTGAGGATAGGTGAGTCCCTGTAAGTGCCTGCGGGTCTGTTTTTTGCCATTCATGCAACTTAAAGTTGATCTCATCAAAGGTACATACCACGCTGAATGTATGATCTACGCCAAGCACATGACACATGCATTTCAGGCTTTGCTGAACTTCACCAGACTAGTGAATTGTGCAAGTCATGGCCTGGCTTGTAATGCAGGCAAACGGAGGCTGGAGAGGCAGAAGGGAGTCAGGCGCTTAGATACAGACATACCTTACCATCAGTCATGCTGGGCAGCCAGGCTGGCAGAGTCGCACAGACAGATGAAGCCCCAAGCATGTTGCACAGCAGGTCAGGATCTGCATGCAAGGGACTGCCTTTCATGTTTGTGCCTTTGTTGTGACAGAAGGGATGTGGGTAAAGTAGTTACAGATTACACACAACCGCACATGGCAGGTAAGGGGTTGACATCATCCAGCCTTGACCTGCTCAAGATCCCCATAGAAACTTGTGCACGCTGCTGCTAAAGTGCTCCTTTATATTGGCAGCTTCTGCTTCAAGTCTATGCTTATGTCATCAAATACACTGAATGACATTGCATCTTCTGTTGTGATAGGCTGCACCATCAATCAGACAGAGCTGGAAGCAGAAAGAGGAATAGGGAAGAGGCATCACCAGACTCTGGGTTGGACCCTCAGCGTCGCCCTCAACCAACCCCAGTCTTATCACAGCCCCAGCGTCCACCACAGATGGGTTATCAGCGCTCATCCCAATCACAGCACCAAATCTCAGAGTCCCGAGCTGCATCCAGTCATAGGCCAGTGGCTCCTGCTGGTCAAACACATCAGCAACCCAGTGCAGAAACTTCATCCAGTGGTGCGCTTCCTGGTAGCAAGTTACCCACAGGCAAGACTCCACTGCGCAAAGCCTTTGGGCTGGGACAAAAGGCAGCCAATCAGCCAGCCTTCATTCGCATCGGTGGTGATAAACCCCGTACTGTGCGCAACGTAACTCAGCCAGCTGTGGCCACCGTTTCTGCCCAGGGGAAAGCACTCTTACAACGTGCTGTTGCCCACGCCGCAGCATTGCGTGAAGCTTCGAGTTCTGCATCTCCTGCTGCAGCAGCTGCTGGCCCAGCTGCTGGCCCCAATGCTGCACCAGCTGCCTTGCCTGCTACCCCAGGAGCTGTGGCAGCTGCTTTGCCAGCTGCTGACCTGACAAGTGGCTCTGCTGCAAATCAGCCACCCATGTTGCAGCAAGGTGGACGGACAGAGCATGTGCCAGGCATAGCGCCAGAAGGCAAAGATACAGTCTATGCTGCAGCTGACACAAGCACAGCTGGCGGTGGAGCACATGACAGCGTGCCTCTCTTGAGCGAGGCAACAGATCAAAGAGCAGCTGCACAGGCTGCTACGTCACGTTCTCAAGATGGTGAAGCAGTCACAGCAGCTCCTGATGTGCCCAGGGGCACTCAAGATCAGTGTGTGACACAAGAAGCCATGCCCATCTTGATTGCTGCACCAGATGCACCTGTTTCGGCGGAAGCTGCAGAGGTTTCACCGCGAAAGGCTGCAAACTTGGCAACAGCGTTGCCCGTAATGGTGGAGTCTTCAGCAGCAACTGCCACTCCCCCTGTTCACACTGGTGACGTCACACCAGAGCCTGCTGTGATGCAAAGTCCAGTAGGTCAGCAGATGCTGCTGCCGACATCCAGACGCAAAAGGAAGGGTCAGAAAGCTGCCAAAGTTGTGGAGCCAGCAAGAGGCAACAGCAGTTGGCAGGAGTTGGTAGAGCTCAGTGGTGCAGCTGAACCTGCTGCTGCTCTTGCAGGGAATGGCATGTCAGGTCAGTACGCCACAGGCTTGCATGTTCAAGATGCTGTAAAGCGTACATCTTACACCTAGCATGTGCATCTGCCAGGTGATGCGTGAAGAACAAGTTGTACATCCAGCTGCAGCATACTATGCTGCGCAGCGAAAGGCAGTCTCAGGTTCTAGTGTGTATAAAGTGCTTGCGGAAAGTCATGTGTTTCTGTTTGGAATGCAGGACACAAGGAAGCAGTCAGCAAGGGTGACCAGGACCAGTGTCCTGCCAATACACCCATTGCGCAGGCGCCAACGAGCACGCCACCCAATACACAGGATATCATGAAGATGTTGTTGGGAACAAAGTGAATGAAAACATGACTGTGATTCTCATTGCTTGGCTATGTCACAGTGCAGTGAGCTAACACACCGAAAACGAATCATTGCCAGGCATGAACACAGAACAAGTCAGTTGTATGCTCAATACTGCTAGCCTGCAATTTTCCACAATGATTGTCTGATGGCTAACGTATGGAGATCTGTATTTTGAGGATGTACCCAATGTGTACTCATGTTTAAATTAAGAATGGCCAAAGTGACCAGGGCTCTTTATGTAGGTGCGAGCTGGGTGATCTGCAGTGACATACACTTCATGCTTGATGCTACCCCCTGCATCTGCAATGTGGTGCTCACTGCACATGAGCAGGGGACAGTCGCACGTAGAACCACATGTCTCATGGTTGGGGCGGGCTTGCATACAGTCCCCTCCTGTGTGAACCCAGCAGCAGTTTCTCCAGGGCTTCTTGCTCTTGCTTGCTGAGCAAAGAGTACGATTCAGAAGCTTTGAATTCATGGCACTGCTTCTCCATATTGTCCTTGGGCACCACATGCCCAGGAGTGTAGTTTCCCAACAATGCTGTTCTTGGCAGCTTTGACACATTCTTGGTCTGCCGATGCCTGCACACATGCAAAGCCAGCTGTCACATTTGCAGAGTTTCCTCTGTGACAGACGCCCTGGCTATCAGGACGATCTCCACAAGATGTAGCTCACGAGCTGCCCTGTCTTTGTCTTCTTCAGAAATATTTTATTAATAATAATAATAATTATCACAATAAGATTGCTTTCCAGCTCATGATGAGCTAGGTACCTGCGGGACAAGTCTTGCCTTTCTAAAGCAGTCTGTCTTGCGCATTTTTATAAGGTCTGCCAGGCCAATAGTGTTGACAATCACGCAACGCAACATCAGATTCTGATGATTCACCGAAACTGAACCTAGAGCGGCCAGATGGGCAAAGCCCCTTGACTTCACCAAACAAAAGCTTCTGAGGCAATCTATCATTAGTCATCCTAAAAACATGACCTAGCCATCTGAGTCTTTTGCCTTGCAGCTGAGACTCCACAGATAGGGTGTTGCACCTGTTCAGTATGTCCACATTTGGCACATGACCACGCAAGGATATGCCACAGATGCGGCGCAAGCATTTCATCTGAAAAAAAGCCAAAGGGCTGATGTGTTGCTTCACAACAGCCCATGTTTCTCCAGAATTGCATTTTAACGGACAGGGTCAAAGCCTAATTCTTTCAATGCATCGTCATGTCAGTGCTGCTGTATTCTGGAAGAAAATGGGCTGTTGTGAAGCAACACATCAGCCCTTTAGCTGCTTTGCAGATGAACTGCTTGCAACGCAAAAATATTCCATTCCCCATTGTAAATGGCATTTGCTGTGCTCTGGCAAAAAGGAGCTGGCAGTTGTGATGGCACATGCACTCATGGAATGAATTGACTGGGCAGTACTACCATGTAAATCTGATTTGCATCAGGGGAGTCAACAGATAGTAATTGAGTATGGGCAATTCACAACAATGCACAGCGGTATACCTGGCACTGTGGCCAGGCTGAAGGCAAACATAAGAACTTCTTATTAGGAAGGTATTCCAACCTGAGCTCATACACTGCTCACGATACTGTCTAGTAAAAGCTGTGCAAAGCCAGGTGAACAGAGGAAAATGCCAATTGAAAGCCGTTTCAACTCACAATACTCTGGGTATCAATATACAACCTTTTCAGCCAGGAAAGGAGAAAGACAGAGTGCCTGCTTCCAGTTGCAGACGACGTACCACCATGCACTATGTGCTACAAGCACAGAGCCTGCTGAGGCTGTCAAGGTCATGCTGCCCGGAAAGGTGCCCTCCATGTCATCCTCAATGGCCTCAGGTTTTTGTATGTGAGAGTTGGGCATGAACATGGTGCCCCCATTGTCCTGTCGGAACTCATCCAGACAGATCAGTACCTGCGCATTGGATTGGCACCATGCAGCATGTTGGCAGCTCATTGGTGTGGGTCATACAGAGCACTGGAGCAATTGAGTGCACGATGAAAAGCTGGTTCAGCCTGTCATGTGCATTGCGTGATTGTCAAAACTGTCGAATTAGTAGACCTTGGATGCACAAGACAGACAGCTCTGAAGAGACAAGACTTGTCCTGCACGTACCTAGCTCATCATGAGCTGGAAAGCATTGCTGTCATGATTATAATCATGCGCATGTGGTGACCTCCAGGACACGCTAAGGCATACTTCAGAGTCACTCATGACATTTGTTCTGGCAGGTGTGGAGCACAACCTTGCAGACAGTTTGCCCGCCTTGCTTGCCTGCTTCAACCCCAACAACGCTAGCTGATGAAGATTTGGACATTGACTTGACTAGAGGCAAGGCTGTGACACAAGCTGTGAGATGATGGTGTTGCTACCTTGCCTGTGCAAACTAGCTGCAATGGTCACTCTGCACAGGCATGCATAGCCATCACACACAGATGACTTCTGTGATATTGGGCCTGCCAGGGACCACCAGCAAACTCATGAAGTTTGCCTTGTACGTGGTAGCCCACCTGACAGCCTAGAGGAAACTCTGGTGGTGGCCAAGGTTGGTCAATATCGTGGTAGGGGTAGTCTGGGTGCCACCCCAGGCCTGACCCCAGGCTGCCATCTGCATGAAGCCTTCATGAAATGAGCCGGCTGCTGGGGTCAGGCCCAAGATGGCATGACTAAGCTTGTCCAGCACTGAGATGCTGATGCCACACTATGAGCACCATGAACCTTTGCCGATGTTATCACTGCTGGCATCAGACTTGACATCCAGCCAGGTTGTGTTGCAACGTAGTATAAATGCAAGAGAGCAAGCAGACCTTGAGGCAACAAGGTATTGCTGCTGAATGTGGCGAGTCTGCATTTAGACCCCAAGTATCTGTGTAGAACCTCTAGCAGTACTGGATGACACACTAGCTGTGCCATGAGCTGTCCGCCAGCTGGTATGAGCTCAGCAATGCGGTGCTGAATGTTTTTCCTGGATCCTACTCCTGCTCCTTCAAGATCTGCATGTCATTGCAACGGTGCTGAGACGATTACTGAAGGTGCTTGCCACAGTACTGATCCCCAGAACAGGGTCGGACACAGGTGTAGAGATGCCTCAAATGCTGTTGGAATTAGAGCACTTACTGTAAACATGCTGCTTGGCGGCTTGTGCGTCATTTGGGGTCAATAACTGAAACACAACATAGCCATGCTGCTTGAGGTTTTGCACATGCGTGTCAGCTTCTGCTGTCATAACTGGCTGACTTTGCGCTCCGAGACCTATGCGCGAATGATGTTGTGTCAGATGGGCGGATGTCAATGACGCCCACATGGGGAAGACAATGCTTCCATTCAGCAAACGATTTTGATCAAACAAGTTCTGGCTGATCTGTATTGCAGCTTGGGTAACCAACCAGCTCAACAAGTTCAGGAAGAAGCAGCAACAGCCTGAGCGTTCTAAGAGTTCCCACGGACGAGCTTCGGCACAAGCATGAACTGGAGCAGCCTCCGCTTGGCCGATCATGTTGGCTCATGAGCTACCGAGGGCCTTTTGAAGTCAGTGTGTGCAGATTCCCTATCAACTCTACCTTGCAGCCGTGTTCCGGGACACCGTTTCGGAATGATTTCGAGTGATTGCAGCATCATGTGCAGCGCAAGCTTGGATTGACTCCACTACAGTTGACATCGCTGTGCAGCTCAATATCCGGCTTGTTGCGTGAAGCTGGATCGATACCATCACTTTGTTAGTCAACTCTGACGTCGCGCGTCGTCGTCACTGTCTAGCAGTCTCTGGCAGTGACTTCTATGCGTGTGTCAGTTGTTCACATTGCGCATCTTGACCTTGACGTCTAGACTGTTCCGTGATGACCACCGCTGCTGTGGATGTGTTGGGGTTTCTGCCTGGCCCTGTCAGCAAAAACAACGCTGGGGCGGCAGATCTCTTGGCTGGAGAGCTATTTGCCTATGCTGTGTCGTCTGGCGTTGCAGTCGTGGATGTAAGTATTGTGATTCACGCTGCAAAGATAGGCAGGTGCATGTCTGTTGACAGATCTTCTTGCTTGGGTTTTCAGGTGCATCGGATGCAGCTCACATGTGTGCTGCACGGAGGACACAAGAGCGCATCCACAACAGCAGTCAGCTGGTGCGCCATGGCACATGTGTAAATGCAACATGAGAAGTCTGAGCTGCAAAAGAGCAGTCATCATCATTGTTGTTGACATGCAGGGCACCCGAATGCTTTTCAAGGGATGCCGCCACATCATCTCTCAGGTGTGAGGCATCTGCCCAAGGACGCCTGTACCGCAACAATGTGAAGCTTGACAAGCACATGGCATTCAACAGTCACAAATATATCTACATGCATTTTGCTGTTTTGTATCCGTATATGAAGCAACACGCATCAACAGCTTGCAACACCCATGCAACATCACCTCAACGTACAAACATCATCCACGACCTGCAGACTGGCCTCTGGGGATAATGAGGGGCGTGTTGTAGTTTGGGATGTGAGCTCTGGCACAGTCATAGCAAGTTTAGAGGATCCCCTATCAGCTGCCCAGTCCCCAGGGCCTGTGGCCAGGAAGACTGAACCAGGCAAGGGTGGGGCTGTGCGCGGTCTGGCGTGGATCATGAGCAACCCATGTGTGCTGGGCATTGTCATGACAAGTGGAATGTTCCTGGTGTGGGACATGCAAGGTATGTTGACACGGTCTTGATATGGATGCCGCACAGCAATATCCCCTCATCAACTAGGCTCCGACAATTGTACACCTGGTAGCTCATGTGTCTTTGCAAGTTGAATGCGCATCTACTTGTGTCTTCTGCCTTCATATCTGCAGACATTGGTCTAGCTCTTCTTGGTGCAATGATTGCATCACAACTTGATGCTGGCCACAAGCATAGCCGACTGCCTACACAGAGCGTCTGCACATACTTCAACCTACACAGGCAGCATCGACATGCTTTCACATGCTTGACCCATGCAGACCGCCTCAAAGCGATCCCTATCCCCAAAGCGACAGGTTGCCCTTTTTTTGGTGATCTCGCCCTTTTCATTCGATTAAAACGTCCTTCGGCTTGCTCTTTTAGTCCTTTTACTTGCCATGCGACTGCAGCTGGGTCAGTGCTGTGGCGCAAGGACTTTGGGGCAGAGCATGCCCTGACTAGCATCAAGGTAGACCCCACAGACTGGCGTCACATGTGCCTGTGTGGCGCCAAAGGCAGCATCATTGTGTTGCGCCTGGTCAACCTGGGCAGAGACAAGGTGGAGCAGCAGACCTACAAGGTGGACATGAGCAGCAGCAAGCCTGGGGACACCCTGCGCTGCTGCTTCTCTGCCACCAGGGACCTGCTGTATGTGCTGCTGCCAAGAGAGGTCAGCGCTTACCGTTGGGCAGCCCAGTATAACACTTGGCTTCTCATTAAATTGACGCAGAAAGGCGCTGTCTTTTCTTTTCTTTTCTTTCTAAGCGCATACCTTCCATAACACCCTGCAAGGTGCTGTACTTATTTGGCTGTACACAGATGCCATAGGTCACTTACATACAGCCCTGGCAATAGTGCAGGTAGTGATGTTTGATCTGGAGTATGGGCAGCTAGCACGGTTTGAATGACCATTGAGACCCTCCTTGCGTCGTGCAGATGCCATCATGGTGCATTGTTGCATTGATTGTGACACAGCAGCGTTGTAGGTAGTGGTCTTTGATTTGGAGTTTGGGCAGCCAGCAGCCTCTAGCAGCTTGCCAGCCAGCCGGCCCCCCTTCAGGGACATCCTGGGCTGCTTTGGCCACCAAGCAATTGGCAAGGACGTCACTCAGGGCGGCATTGACCTGCTGTACTGCTCACACCAGGTATTTGTTACTGCACTTCACTTGTTGCTGCTCTTTGAAAATTGCTGCACTGAGCTCAGGACATGTGCCAGCAGTTTAGGCGAGTACTGATTGTGTCAGTGCTATAGCCACATGCAAGGACCTATGTGTCAAATGCCACCCCAGGCAACCAAAGGAGAAGGAGTGCAATGTGCAAGCTGCATCATGCGTATAAGAAGGGCATGTCATGTGCAGTTTGCTGTGTGTGGTATTGTTCAGCAGTTGTTACATGCATTTGTAGTTCGGTAGTTACTCATGCTGAAAGCAAAGCAACATGCAAGACGAGTCTTGCAGGTTTTATGCCAATTACTCCTCTTCATTATTGGAGTGTCGCTGCAGCCCCTGCCTCATGCGTGCATGACTGACAGTCACATGTGCTTTCCTGACAGTCACACCTGCAATCCTAACAGTCAAAAGAGCACGCATCCCACACCGTCATGTGCACATCGCTGCTGGGAGGCACCACATCTGACTGCATGCGGTGCGGAATTAAATGTTGCGGCTCTGTGACAATCCAGTTGGCTGCAGTCATCATTCTTGAGGCTGCAGTTATCATTCTTGAGGCTTCAGTCATCATTCTTGTGACTGTAGTCATCGTTATTGTGGCTGTAGTCATCATTCTTGAGGCTGTAGTCATCAACCTTGTGACTGCAGTCGTCATTCTTGTGACCGCTGTCATTATTTTTGTGGCTGCAGTCATCATTCTTGAGGCTGCAGTCATCATTCTTGTGGCTGCAGCAGTCATCATTCTTGACGCTGCAGTCATCGGTTTTTGATGCTGCAGTCATTCTTCTTGTGGCTGCAGTCATCATTGTTGTGGCTTCATTCATCTCTCTTGTGACTGTTGTTGCAGGAAGGCAGCCTGTCTGTGTGGAAGCGGCAACCTGGCCAGCTCAACTACTCCATCATGACCATCCACAAGCTGGTGCCCCCTCCCTCTCGCATCAGCAACAATGCCACTGTCAACATCCTCTGCCTGGCTGCTTCCCTTTGGCTACGCTGCAACACAGACCCCAGCCGGAACACCCTAGTCACCCCCCTGCATCATACCACAACCTCGTTTGGCCCCCTGGCCCCTGCTAAATCAGGCAAGGGGGGCCCCAGTGGGGCTGCTCAAAGCCGTCCTGCACAGAAAGAGGGTACTGCTGGGGGCCCAGAGCATGCAGCAAGCAGCAATGATGCACAAGAAGGCAGCAGAGGAATGGCGAATAAAGCAGAGTCAAAAGCCAGCCCTGCTGCTGGAACAGAGCCTCAGGCCAGCAAGACAGTTGGAAAGGTGTCTGGTGCAGCTGCTAGTTTGAGCGTCAAGACAGAGCAGAGCTCTCTGGCATCAACATCCAGTCCTGCTAAGGCAGACAACAGCATAGCTCAGAAACAGGACAGAGAATCATTGCTGGTCATGACAGTCTCAGACGATGGTCACGTCTGGCAATGGGACGTTCCCCTGCACGGCTTCCTTCCACCTCCCACACCAGGGCCGCCCGCCACAGCCCCATCCAAGAGCCCTGTCCCAGGGCCGTCCCCAGCAGCCCCGCCCAAACCTGCTCTGCTAGGGCTGTTACACACCTTACCACACAGCGTGACAACCTTTTCAGTCTGTCCAGTTCCTGTGGGAGCAGGCTGGGCGGGGGATTTGAACCAGCCCAGCAGTCAAAGCGGGGAGGGGGGGGATGCTGTCGCTGTGCTGGCAGCTGTCACCTCTGCCGGCAATGTGGAGCTGATCACCCTGCAGAGGGGCGCCCTCACCCCCCTCAGCAGTGCCATCTCAGTTTCACTGGGTATGCCTGTGTCTGCTCATCTGGGACTCATGCCTGTGTCTGCTCATCTGGAACTCTAAACTACATGCAGCCTGAGCATGGCCATGACCAGAGTCACAACTGAATGCAGCCTGAGCATGGCCATGACCAGAGGAAGCTTTCCTGGCAGAAAAACTGAGCTTTCATGAGTCATGCACTGCCAAGCAGAGCATACATGCTTACAGAGTAGGCCGAACCTGCCAATGCATGTCCTGCTGCTCACCATGCCCTGCTGCTATCTGTAGCTTTGTGCTGTGCTGTGCTGGCCTTTAACATGTACATTGAAAGACTTTCTCTATGATGCACACACCACACAATCAACAATGTATGCAAGTACCTAATTGTGTGCTGAAACAGGAGAGAAATTCTTCAGTCGGCATGCTTGTGTAACAAGAGTGCTTTCCTTGAGCGTCATGCGGGGCGAACAGCTGTCTTTTGCAAATTGTATGCTTGATTACAACTTGTATGCAAGTGTTCAGTTTGTGTACACTTGTACTTTGTTCTTGACTTGTCTTGACAAATTGTATGCAGGTGCGCACAAGGATGTGGTGAGGGGCGTGAGGTGGCTTGTACAGCCCAGAATGCTTTTCTTGAGCATCATGCGGGGACAACAGCTGAGTTTCGCAAATTGTACGCAGGTGCGCACAAGGATGTGGTGAGGGGTGTGAGGTGGCTTGGCCCCACAGCCAGAATAGTCTCCTTCAGCAGTGAGAAAGCTGCCCATGGCTATCGTAACACACTCCTCCTGACAGACATCAGGAACCGCAGCAGCCTGCCCTTCAGGGAGGTGGGGGCGGAGGGGGCCCCCATGCTGGGCATCAGGGCCTCCCCCCTTGGGCGATACATCCTCATTCTGCTGCGGGGGGCTCCTTCTGAGATCTGGGCTGTAAGCCAGCATCACCCCCTGTCAACTCTCATCTAACGTTTGAGACATAGTGCTAGTACTGAGATGTGGGTTACAACAGCCACTAAACAGCCATAAGGTCATTGATTCCTTGCTGCCTATATGATGATCCTGTCCCCTCTTGCCGTTTGGTGGCTGCACAAATCCACTGAGATCAGTAGGGTGCGGACAAGAATCTGGTACATGAGGACATGATCAGTCAACCTGCATTGACAGATTCACGCTAGTTGTGTTGTGGTCCCTTCTTGGGCTTATGACTGTCAGGCAAGGCCAGGTATGGCCTTCTGCAGCATATACAGTGCAGCCTCTGGTGACAACTGCCAACTGGCTGTGATGGCAAACCCAGATACTGTTAAGAACAAATTGGAGTCAGCGCGACTGCCCAGGTTGCTGACAACAGTCTTGCCTCTCTCTTCAGCACCATGCTGAGAGCAGCTTCACTGTAACACAGCTTGCCACTCAGCAAGTCTGGTGTTATGATGCAGATTGGAGGCAACACACGGTCAAGTGACTTGTGTTGCATGTACCTGATGCCTGCTGGCTAAGTATAAGTTATCATTATCATTATCATTATCATTATCATTATCATTATCATTATCATTATCATTATCATTATCATTAGCATTATTGTTGTTGTTGTTGTTGTTATTATTATTATTATTATTATTATTATTATTATTATTATGCAGATTGGGGGCGCCACACGGCCAGTGCGAGTGAGGGTACTGGACCTGCCCTTCACAGCTGTAGAGTGGGTGCTGCCCAGTGACATGCTGCAGGCTGGCGGTGACCCCCTCACCCCTGCCAAGTGGATGGTGTGGGACCGCTCCCCTTTGGCTAAAGAACGCTCCCTTGCGGTCAGTCCCTTTCGTGCCAATCGCCCATGCACTGAAGTCTGCTTCCCATGTGCACTGTGCAAACTTGATGAATCTCATGCTGCACCTGTGTCATCACGACACAAAGGCGTGGATGTAGTTGAGCTGTACTGCTGCCTGTGTGTATGCATAGATATGCAACTGTCAATCAATACCCTGCTGCTCTTCTGCTATGTTTACATTTGATGCTGACTGTCCTGTACACCTTGCTCTGGGGGCAGGTCTGATGCAAGTCTACATCTCCGCCCAAATTGACATCCTGTTCATGTGGCATCAGATGCTGAACATGTCAGAAATGCTCGTGCTGGCCTTCATGCTTATATGTTACATTTGCAATATCAAGTGCTTTTGATACAGTGCAGAATACAGTTGTATGCAATTGTAAATCCTTAATCTCATGTCTGCAGGGGTACTTTGCTGAGCAGGATGAGGGGTCGACCCCTCAGGCCCCCCTGGACCCTGAGCAGGTGGAGGAGAAGCTGGCTTTTGCTCTGGGGGATGGCCGGGTTGGGGTCCTTGCTGTGAAAGGCCGCAAGGTACCTTTCACTCCTCTGCACACAATTGTGAACGGATAAATGATGGCTGGAATGAATGAACGAGTGAATGAACAAAACTGCGATGAATGCATTATTGAACAAACATGTTGATAATGACTGTTTCTATGAAGGATGGTAGGGAGCGAGGGATAGATGCATGTTCAAAGCATGCTTGCACGCATGTGTTAGTGGGTGCGTGACAGGGCAGGTGAGCGATCGTTCTTGTCAATCCAAAAACGTCTATTTTTAATTCAAAAACATCATTCCTACAATAGAAGTCTAATCTCAGAGTCTTCTGGGGACAGTAAAAACGAGTTTCTACATTGTGGAGATGTTTCAGCTAGAAAGCAACGCTTGTGAAGAAGATTGTTGGGACTCAGTGTCGTAGGGCAAAACCCCACACTGCGCATAGCCCCATAGCTCATTGTAGCCTGCTACACTCAGGTGACGGACTGCAAGCCCAAGAGGCCCAACTGGGGCATGCTGAGCGGTGGTGAGGTGCACTGCACCACCATTGCAGCCTGGGGCCACCTCGTGCTGCTGGGGGATGCTGATGGCAACCTCAACAAATGGGACACCACCACGTCAGTGCCCCCTGCTCTGTGCTTGCTGCCTTGATCATTGCTCAACCAAGCTGAGCTGACTTATCCTGCACATGGGCGGGTCATGCTGTGCCCATGCTGTGCTGTGCTGTGCCATGTTGTGCTACAGTAAGTTGCGATGTCTGTGCAATGCTGCGCTTCACCGAGCCATGCCCTGAGGTTTCACACCCCATTGTGCTGTTCTGAGCTACACCATGGTAAGCTGCCAATCAGCCTCTGTCAATGCTGTCTTCATATTGTGTCACTTGCCTGTGCAGGGGCCGCGTGATAAGCATAGCGACAGGGCAGGGGGCAGTCAGGCGCATGCATTTTGCCCCTCCTACATGCAACCAGCTGGACCATGTGGCCAGTAGCCTCATGGGCCCCAGCCTCAGCGCTCGTGTCTGCTGCCTGTTTGTGAATGGTGCCTTTGGTGTGTGGGAGCTTGACTCTAGAAATGAGCTGCGTGCGGTAGGCTGCCTGTGCTTGTTTCTGATTACTGATGAGGACTTGTCCCTCACATACCTAGCTCATCATGAGCTGGAAAGCGAGTTTTCTATTATTGCTATTGCTATTATTATTATTATTATTATTATGATTGCTATTATTATTATTGTCATTATTGTTATTGTTATTAATATTCTGATTACTGGGCATGCCTTCAAACTGCTATCAGGAGGGGTCTCTGTCAAATGCATGCACAGCTGTGTCCTCTGTGCTGCCATGTCTGTTCTGTGCATTCTCAGGAGCATCATGCACTGATGCTTGTCTGCACCTTGAACTGAGACTCTTGATCCGTTTAACTGCCACCCACATCCCTTTTGCTGGAACAAGAGAGTGAACTCCTCGCTGACGTGTAGCCATGTCAGTGTCAACAAGTCAGTAGTGTTTTAGTACCACAGCCACATTTCCTGTCATGGGGCTCAAGAGGGGGTTCAAGACACAGCCCCAGCCCTAGGAAGTCAACATGCTTTCAACCTTGCAAGACGCCCAACAACAGAGCAACACGTATAGTAAGCATACACACATGCCATGACTGAGAGATCAGCAGGGACTGATTACAGGGGCCCGTGACAGTAGCCTCCAGTCAAAAGGTGGGGCGGGTGATAGACCTATCCTGGGCCCCCCTGCCCCAGCCAGTGGGGGGCGGGGCAGTGGTGGCCCTGGCCCTGGAAGACGGCTCCCTTGCCTTTGCTGACACCAGCCAAGCTGTGGAGCACAGCAGCCGCAAGCAGCGCATGCAGGCCTTCAAGCACCTGCTAGGTGGCTCCTGGCCTTACCCTCAGGTCCTGAACCTTTGTGACCTCTCCTTGTCTTAAGCACTGAACTGCATTCAGCAGCAATGTATCAGCAGCCCAATATGAAGCCTGCAAGCACCTGCTAGGTGGCTCCTGGCCGTGCCCTCAGTTCTTGAAGCATAATAAATAGAAGCGGAACTGAAGCTGAGTGAGATGCAGGGAGTACTGTCACCCCCTCAGCCCTTGGGGTCAAGCCTGCTGCTACCCCGCCCCTGGGCTCTTCTGCTTC